>Ga0315281_10001884_pt1 | contig 31171 bp, 29 predicted proteins | sample YL17G07_0_MG_FD_204540 | JGI IMG/M metagenome (GOLD analysis project Ga0315281, IMG submission 204540) | Sediment microbial communities from Yellowstone Lake, YNP, Wyoming, USA - YL17G07_0 | ecosystem: Environmental > Aquatic > Freshwater > Lake > Sediment | place: USA: Wyoming | collected...
TTCCCGGCACGCTGAAAGCAGTCAAAGCGATGGGCGTGTTTCTTGAGCGGTTCAATATTTCCCAGGTTTCCATCAACCTTGTCGATTTTGAAACAACAAACTTGCATCAGGCTTTCGAGGAAGTGAGAAAACAAGCGCGAACGCTGGGGTGCGACGCCACCGGAAGCGAGATTGTCGGCCTGGTGCCCTTGAAGGCCGTCCTGTCATCAGGAAGCTTTTATGCTGAGAAACAAGGCATGAAAAAATTTTCGGAAAAAGAACTCGTAGAATTGGCTGTGCGGCAATTAGGACTCAGTCAACTCGAAACGTTCCGACCAGAAAGAAAAATCATCGAATATCAACTCTGAGAGATCGCCATGCTTACATCAAAATCGGTTCAGGAATTTCTCGATGAGACCGCATCAAGCTCTCCCGCTCCGGGCGGCGGCAGTGTGTCGGCATTGGCGGCAGCGCTTGGGGCATCTCTGACTTCCATGGTGTGTCGTCTGACCATCGGAAAAAAGAAATACGCAGACGTGCAATCAGAAATGGAAGAGGTCCTTCAGAAATCGGAAGATTTGAGAAAACGCTGCACTGACCTCATTGATGAAGATACTCTGGCTTTTAACAAAGTCATGTCGGCGTTCGCACTTCCGAAAGACACCGAGCAACACAAAATGAAGCGGGATGACGAGATTCAAGAAGCCACGAAAAAGGCGACTCTGGTCCCTTTAAGACTGATGCATCTCTGTGAGGAGGCATTAGGTTTAGCTGCACGTGTCGCAGAGAAGGGCAATGTGAACTCAATCTCGGACGCGGGTGTGGCGGCTCTTATGCTGGATGCGGCCTGTAAGGGTGCGGCGTTCAACGTCTTCATCAACCTTTCATCGCTCCATGACGACAACTTCGCGCGAGTGAATTCGGAAGCGGCAAGAAAGATTCAGTCAATCGTGGAAAAGCAGTATCATGATGTTCGGCATCGTGTTCATTCCGCATTGAATCTTATACCGTAAGGAATGTTGAGATGCTTTGAGGATCAAGTTGCATGACATAAGTTTCAGCGTACGTAAGCATTTATTCTGGACCACGAAGTTGCCTCAATGAACATCCTCAAACCGGAGGCCTTTATGCGTATCCTCGTAGCAGTTTTCTTTTTGTTGATGTCCTCTTCGCTCTTCTCCCAACCCAATTCAGTTCGTTTGTTCGGCATGGGTAATGTTTCAATCGCTGTCCCAGACATCGAGGGCGAGGTATTTGTCAATCCGGCAAAGGCCGCACGGCTCACGGGAGTTTTTCTTCGGTTTCGTCCGACTTACCTGAGAGATTCCCGTTCAGGCGACGGTTCGTCATCGTATCTCTCGGGCGGTTCTTCGTATTCCTCGAATTACTCATCAGATAATACTCAAACTGATGCCCTCGCTCCTGTCGATGCCGTCATTTCATTAGGTCCACTGTTTATTGGAGGGTCAGCATCGTATCAAATCAACTCCTGGAATAGTTCCAATGAGTCGGGAGATCAGAATCCAGGTTACTCGCAATCGAACCGTTCGAAATACGAGACGAACCGACCGAGCACTTCTCTTTCGCTCCTAGGAGCTTTTGACTTTGGAGGCATCTCAATCGGAGGGGCTGCTACTCTTTCCAATATGGGTCAAGAATCCAAATCATCCTATATCAACTCCTCTTCTCCAGGTTCCTCCACTTCAAGCGAATATGAATATAAATTAGATTTCAGCGGAACAACCTTGCGAGCAGGATTCATTGCCGGATCCACCGAGACGTTCGAAATCTCAATGTATGGAAATCTCGATCTCTCGAAGAGCGAGGATAAACCTACTCGATCGGTCTCCAACGGCGTTCCTCAACCGTTGAACGAAGCGTACATTAATCGAAACGAGTCGTCCACGAGTTCCCTCGTCGCCGAACTACGGAGTCGGGTTGGCGAACGCTTGATGTTCGGGGGCCGGCTGAAGAGATCGTCATTGTCCGGTGATTATTTCAGCAAGAGCCGATGGTATGAACAATCCATTCCTCTAGGAGTGTATGAGGAACGCAAAACCGGAGTCGACGAAATGACGGTATACGAAATCGGCGCCGGGTGCTCGTGGCAAGCCCCATCAGGAGGTACTTTCTCGATTGAGTTTGTCCTTTCTCCCACGTCGAGCACTTCCAAGTCTCTCTTCCCAACGTCTGGAACGTATCCGGATGGACGAACCTATAGAAAAGGCGATGTGAGTTTTGAAAGAGACGATAAGAGTACAGCAAAGACGCTCAGAGCGGGAGGTGAACTCAATGTTACCGAAGTTTTGACCCTCCGTGCCGGATCAGAAGTTGTCTGGTCCTCGCATGAGATTTCATCGAAGCAACAATATGACCAACGAACTGAAAAGACAAATGGAAGTACGAGCGCGACCTTTTATGCAAGCGGAGGCTTATCATACGTTCTGTCTCCTTTTCGCTTTGATTATGCCATTGCCTTGGTGCCGAACTACAATTTCCCGACGCTTCTCTTCGGTCCGTCTTTTGGTTATTCTATCGAACAGGATGTTTTTGTACGACATCATCTCACGCTTGCGTTACAGTTATAGGTAACGGTTTCTTCACCACCCTCCCACCACCCAGCTCAGCGCCGAGATTGCCGCTGTTTCTGAGCGCAGCCTGCGCGGTCCGAGCGAAATGGGTATAAACCTGTTTTCCGCCGCCAATTCAAGTTCCTGTTCGGTAAACCCGCCCTCCGGACCGACAACCAACAGCACCGATTGCATCTTCTTATGGTGCTGGAGAACCGAGCCCACAAACTGAGACTGCTCTGTTTTTTCGTGGGGAATCAGCCTGAGCGAATAATCCGTCGAGTGATTAACAAGAGTGTCGAAACTCGTGAGCATGAAGACTTTGGGAAGGTAAGACCGCCCACTTTGTTTCATGGCGGCAAGAGCAATTTTTTCGAGACGGGAGTGTTTCTCGTGCTTCGGAATGGTCCGCTCGCAGAGCAACGGAACGATGTTCCGTACACCAAGCTCTGTCGCTTTTTCAACGAGAAAATCGATCCGAGCCGGGTTTTTGAGAAGTGAAACTGCCAGGGTGACATCGTTCTTCGGTTCATTCATCCTGAGCTTCGTCGCTACGATTTCACATTCCGCTTGCGACCGGTCGAGCGAGAGAATAACAGCCTCGTACATGTTGTCGTCCCCATCCGTCACCCGGATATGGTCGCCGGTTTTCTTCCGAAGCACTCTCGAAAGATGCTTAAACTCTTCGTCCGTGAGGACAAGAGTTTTCCCGTGGACGTTTTGTGGCTCAACATAAAAAAAATCCATAACTAGAACGATACTCCGAAATCAAGTACAAATCGTCCCTCGCCGAGCTCATTCCACGCGTATTCCGTCCTCACAATGAAGCTGTAGGGAAGAAGGAAATGGAGGCCGGCGCCGTAGCCCAGCAACCAGGGTTTTGAGGAAAACGATTCATTCCGATACCAGATCTTTCCTGCATCGACAAAGAAGCCGGCGTACAAGCCATATCGCAGCATTTTAAACTGTGGTATGGCAATGGGCGCTTCGAAGTATCGCGGGTTCAGGAGAGGGAACCTCAACTCGACGCTCTCCCCGACGATGCTCTCTCCCTCCAGCCTCTCATTGAAATGGCCGCGGTTTCTTTCATCAAATCCGGAGAATACACGCCGATACGGTGGAACGACTCCGCCGATCACTCTGGTGCCATAGGACCGAATCGCCAGCGACCATTCCTCGCTGAGGAGAGCATACCCACGAACATCGAAGCCGGTCGTCAACAGGTTGACCTCCGATTCACCAAAACCCGCTTTCGTTGCCCCGAGAGAGAAGAGCATACCCTCGGTTGGATATTCGCGAATGTTCCGGCTGTCATACGTGTAGTGAAAGCCAAGAGAAAAGAACGCGTCTCGGCCCGAAGCCGACGCTGTACGCCCGGCCTGCAGGTCTGACAACATCCAAACGTCGTAATTCAAAAAACCGGTGACAGTCTGGAACAGGCCGTATCGCTTCCCGACGGTCACACCTGTGGCGAGGTTTGTCTGCTCGTATTCCTCGTCAATGACGTTCAGGTTGTGCACATGCCTGTAGGAAATGGCGCTCCGAAAAAAGATGTCATCATCGTCCGTCAACTTGGGGTTTTGATACAGGAGCGAGAGCCACCGGTCGTATCCGAGCGCGAAGGAAAGAAACAGCTTTTCGTTCCTCCCCCGAAAATTCTGATGCATCAGTCCGGCGCCATAATAGAGTTTGTTGACATCTCTGTAACGAAATCCGATCACCGGAAACGGGAACATATACCATCGCTCATCCACCTGCACAACGAGAGTCGTGCTGTCATTATGCGGGACAGATTGGATTTCCACCTTATTGAAGAGCTGGAGGCTGTAAATGCGGTCCCGATCGCGCTCGAGCGCTTCCGGGGTGATTCGATCTCCGACCTTCAGCGACATTTCGCGCAAAATGACATGTTCCATCGTCGTTTCGTTGCCCTGGATGAGGATCTGCTTGACAAGGAGCGAGTCGCTGGATTGCGAAAAAGCAATCGACGATCCAAGGAAAATGAAGAAAGCCAGCAGAGGTTTATGATTTGTGTCCATAAAAATAGAAAAACTCTTCATTTCATCAATCGACGGTAATCGATCGCGATGCACCGATCCATCACAACCGTCAACCCCGCCTGTTCCGCCTTGTGCGCGGCTCTCGGGTGAACAACCCCCAGTTGAAGCCAAATCGTTTTGGCCTTGATTTCTATCGCAGATTCGACAATCTCTTCGACACCTTCCGGGTTTCGAAAAACATCGACGAGGTCGATCCTGCCGGGCACGGATTGCAGCGCGGGGTAGCATTTTCTCCCGAGCACTTCTTTGTAGTTCGGATTGACAGGGATGACATCATATCCCCTGAGCAGGAGAAACTCGGCAATGCTGTTGCTGTCACGCCATGGTTTTGCAGAAGCTCCAACGACGGCGATCGTCTTTGTCTCTCTCAAAATCCTCGTGAGCGTCGCATCGTCCCCGACCGGCATTCAACTTTGCTGGACGGCCGTTTGTTGGTTGATTCGTTCAAGAGCTTGTGCGGCGGCGGCTTGCTCGGCGTCCTTTTTGCTTCTTCCTGTTCCCATCCCATAACTCTGAGAGCCAACAAAGGCTTCTATCGTGAACCGGCGGTCGTGTTCCGGCCCTTCTTCACGCACAACGGCATAGCGGGGGATTCCAAGCCCACGGCCTTGAGAGTATTCAAGGAGTGTGCTCTTGTAGTTGTCATCGAGTGTCGCCCCAACCAGAACGTCCTCTTTCGAGAGGATGGTGCGCTGGACGAAACCACGGGCCGCGTCCAGTCCTCCGTCGAGATAGAGAGCCCCGATCAAGGCTTCGAACGCATCGGCGAGGATCGACTCGGACCCGCTCCCGATGGACTGGGTGGCACTTGTGCTCAGGAAAAGAAACTCGGAAATCTGGAGTTCTTTGGCCCGTTGAGCAAGAATGCGCCGATTCACGAGTCGCGAGCGGAATTTTGTCAACTCACCTTCTTCCATCGTTGGATGGGCTGAGTGGAGGTAGTCGGCAACGATGAAATTCAGGAGCGCATCCCCCAAAAATTCAAGCCGCTCATTGGAGTTCCATTGCTCATCGACAAATTGCAGGTACGACCGGTGTAACAGGGATTCAAAAAACAATTTCCAATCTTTGGGCTTGTAACCGATCGTTTTTTGAAATTCCCGGGCATTGAACGAGTCGCGGTTCAGCTTCCGAGCCCACTCTGTTGCCCCGAGCGGTCGGAATAAATGAAACAGACTTTGGAATGAATATTTCACGACAGGAAGCGGGAATTCCTCCCGCGGAAGACTTGGTTATGGGTGATACTTCTTGAAGAGGATCGAGGCGTTGTGCCCTCCAAACCCGAACGTGTTGCTGATCGCGGCTTCCACTTTCCATTCCTGAAACGTGTTGGGAATGTAGTTCAGATCGCACTCGGGGTCGGGTGTTTCGTAGTTGATGGTAGGGTGCACCTTGTCCCTTTGCACGGAAAGAATCGTCGCAATGGCTTCCACCGCGCCTGCAGCCCCCAGTAAATGTCCAATCATCGATTTCGTTGAATTAATAGCGATTTTTCGCGCTCGTTCTCCGAATACGGTCTTGATGGCCGCGGTTTCGTTCTTGTCTCCGACGGGCGTTGACGTTCCGTGTGTGTTGATATAGTTGACATCGTTCGGGCTGAGTCCGGCGTCTTTGATGGCTGCGCGCATGGATCGGACAGCTCCTTCCCCGCCCGGTGCAGGCTCCGTGATATGGTGCGCATCAGCCGTGAAACCCACTCCTCCCACTTCAGCATAAATTCTCGCTCCCCGTTTCAATGCATGATCCAGTTCTTCCAGGATAAGAATGCCGGCTCCCTCACCCATCACAAACCCGTCCCTTCCGGCATCGAAAGGTCTGCTTGCTGTTTGCGGCGATTCGTTTCGCCTGGAAAGAGCCCTCATCGCGTTAAACCCGCCGATGCCCATCGGGCAAATACCGGCTTCTGACCCGCCGGTGACCATGAGGTCGGCATCGCCACGCTGGATGTGAATGAACGCATCCCCAACAGAGTGCGTTGAGGTCGCACAGGCAGAGGTCGTTGCATAATTTGGACCTTTGAACCCAAACCGCATGGAAATTCTACCCGCAGCCATGTCCGCGATCATCATCGGGATGAAAAACGGGCTGATGCGGTGAGGGCCTTTTGATGTCCAGAGGGTCTCCTGCTGTGTGTGGTACGTTCCCATACCGCCGATTCCGGATCCCGTGATCACACCAATTCTGTCCCGGTCTACTTTCTCGAGATCCAAACCCGAGTCCTTCACCGCCATTTCGGAAGCGGCGAGCGCGAACTGGGTAAAGGGATCGCATCGTTGAGCAAGCTTCCGGTCCATGAATTTCAATGGATCAAAACCTTTCAACTCGCATGCGAATTTCGTGTCGTAGTCCTTCGCGTCAAAGTTAGTAATTGGCGCGGCTCCGCTTTTGCCGACGAGAAGGTTCTGCCAGTACTCCTCGACCGTCAGTCCGATGGGCGTGACCGCTCCCATCCCCGTAACAACGACACGTCGAACTTGTCCGTTAAATCCCATGGTTCGAAACCCTCATCTCCGACCGGTTAAGAGACCTTCGGCTTCAAATAATTGATGGCGTCTCCAACGGTGGAAATTTTTTCCGCGTCTTCGTCGGGAATTTGAACGTTGAATACCTTTTCAAACTCCATGACAAGTTCCACGGTGTCGAGCGAGTCAGCTCCGAGGTCGTTCGTGAAAGATGCTTCCGGAGTGATTTGACCTTCATCGACTCCCAGCTTGGAAACAATGATTTCTTTGATCTTTGCCGCAACGTCTACCATAAGATTCTCCTTAGAATAGGTAATGTATGTGAAGTGCTTAATAAAGTCTACATGACGATGCCGCCGTCCACGCACAGGACCTGACCCGTGACGTAGCTCGCGGCTGGTGACGCCAAGAACAGAACAACGCTCGCAATTTCTTCGGGCTTCGCGGTTCGCTTCATCGGAATCATGCTGACAAGCTGCTCTTTCTGCTGCGGCGTGAGCTTCTCGGTCATGTCCGTATCGACAAACCCTGGTGCGACGGCGTTTACCTGAATATTGCGAGAAGCAAGCTCTTTCGCAAGCGTTTTTGTCAGCCCTATCATTCCGGCTTTTGCGGAAGAGTAGTTCGCCTGTCCCGCATTGCCAATGACGCCGGCGATGGATGTAATGTTGATGATCTTTCCTTCCCTCTGGCTCATCATTTGCCTGCAAACAGCCTTCGAAAAGTTGAAGGCGCTTTTGAGGTTGGTTTCGAGAACTTCATCCCAATCCTGCTCCGACATTCTCATGATCAACGTGTCTCTCGTGATCCCTGCATTATTTACGAGGATATCCAGCCTTTGAAACTCCTTGACGACTGAATCCACGACCTGCACAGCCGAGTTGAGGTCCTTCGCGTCCGATTGATATGCAATGGCACGCTGATTCTTTTCTTCAATCTGAGTGACGACTTTTTTCGCGGCATCCGCGGCGCTTTTGTACGTAAACGCCACATGGACTCCTTCGTCCGCGAGAGCGAGAGCAATCGCCCGTCCGATACCTCTGGAGCCACCGGTGACCAGTGCGACTTTGTCTCTCAGAGAACTCATGATTGAGTGATGTCGGCGATTTTTTCCAAGCCTTTGACTTCTCTACCCGGGACTATCCGTTTCACAAGCCCTTGCAGGACTTTACCGGGTCCAATTTCGACAAACTGCGTGGCTCCGTCCGCTGCCATGTTTTGAACGCTTTCCTCCCATCGCACCGGACTCGTCAACTGTTGCAACAGCAACTCACGAATGTCGGCGGCTTTCCGGACGGGTTTTGCGGTGACATTTGCGTACACCGGGATCCTTGCATCTTTGATTTCAGTTTTTTCGAGCGCCGACTTTAAACCGGTCTTCGCCGATTCCATCAGCGGAGAATGGAACGCTCCGCTCACTTGTAACTCTTTCACAAGTTTTGCGCCGCGTTCTTTCGCCAGTTCCATCGCCTTGCGCACACCAACGACAGAACCGGAGATGACAACTTGACCGGGTGAATTGTAGTTTGCGGCCTGAACAATTCCCGTCTCCCATGCTTTACAACACACTTCGCCGAGCGACTTTGGGTCAAGCCCGATGACGGCGGCCATGGTCCCCGGTTGTTCAACTCCGGCTTGTTGCATCAACTCTCCGCGCAATCGAACCAATTTCAAGCCATCTTCGAACGTGAGCGCTCCTGCATAAACGAGAGCCGAGTATTCGCCGAGCGAGTGTCCCGCGGCCATGGTGGCCTGTGGCCCGCGATACAGTTTTGCAAGAACACTACTATGAAGAAAAATCGCCGGCTGAGTGTTTTTTGTCTGCTTGAGTTCTTCGTCGGGACCTCCGAAGCAAGTCTTGCTCAACGAGAAACCCAGAACCCGGTCTGCTTTTTCAAAGAGCTCTTTCGCCATGGGGTCGTTTTCAAAGAGGTCCTTCCCCATGCCGACGTACTGCGAACCCTGACCGGGAAAGACAAACGCAAGGCCAGGCATTACTTTCAGGGCTTCGCCGGATTCACGAGAGACCACTTCACGAGTGTCGCTCCCCAGGTGAAACCTGCGCCGAACGCGGCGAGCACAATATTTTGACCCCGTTTCAGCTTCCCGCACTGCCACCATTCCGAGAGGCACAAGGGAATCGTCGCCGCAGTCGTGTTTCCGTACTTGTCGATGTTGATCATGACTTTCTCGCGGCTGATTCCCATGCGGCTGGCGGTCGCGTCCACGATCCTCAAATTTGCCTGATGCGGAACAAGCCAGGCCACATCATCGGCCGTCAGCTTGTTGCGCTGCATGATTTCCACCGCAACGTCCGCCATGCCGATGACGGCCATCTTAAACACAGCTTTTCCGTCCTGGTAAAGGTAGTGCATTCGTTTGTCGACGGTGTCGTGCGTAGGCGGGTGGAGGCTTCCGCCTCCTTTCATGTGCAGGTATTGTCCGCCTGAACCGTCGACATAGAGTCTATGGTCGAGAATTCCGTAGTTCGGGTCTTCGCCCGGCTCCAACAAGACCACTCCGGCAGCGTCCCCAAAGAGAATGCATGAATTGCGGTCACTGTAGTCCATGATGCTGCTCATTTTGTCAGCGCCGACGACAAGAACCTTGGAGTATTGGCCGTTTTCGACAAACTGAGCTCCGGTGACCAGTGCAAACAGGAAGCCGGAACAAGCGCCGGATAAATCAAAGCCCCAAGCCTTAGAAGCGCCGATTTTGTCCTGGATGACGCAAGCCGTCGCAGGGAAAAACATGTCTGGCGTCACTGTTGCCACGATAATCAGGTCGATGTCCGTTGCTTCAATCTTGCGTTGAGCCAATAATTTTTCGATTGCCCTGACGGCCATGTCCGAGGTGGCGCCTTGATCCATGATACGACGCTCGCTGATCCCGGTGCGAGTGCGGATCCACTCGTCAGTGGTATCGATCATTTTTTCCAAATCGGCGTTGCTCAGGATTTTTTCCGGGACAAAATGCTCCACTGCCGTTATGGTTGCTTTTCGAGCCATTCGTTATGCTGTCAATTTGATTGCTCCGCCCTGTAGAGGCGCAGCGTGAGGGGTTTGTGCAAGCGCCTCTTCGATGCGTTTATTGATCTGGCTTTTGGCGACTTCGACCGCCTTGAGAATCATATTTTTGATTGCTTTCGGTGAGGAGCTTCCATGTCCGATGATGGTGACTCCGTTGACCCCAAGCACCGGCACGCCGCCATGCTCCTCATAGTCCATGTCTTTCAGAGACGTTCGTAATGGCCCGCGCATGAGCGCAACCATCAGCGTTCGGAACACACGCCCGCTCGCATACCGTTTCAAACGGCTTTTGAGGAACGAGGGAACGCTTTCGCCGAACTTCAGCAGCACATTCCCAACAAAACCATCGCACACGACAACATTCACTTTCCCCTTGAGAATGTCTCTCCCCTCGACATTGCCCACAAAATTGAGCTTGCTCGATTCAAGCAACCGGTACGCTTCCTGGACGATTTCCGTGCCCTTCTTTTTTTCCTCACCGACGTTGAGGAGTCCTACTGTTGGATTACCGATCTTGAGAATTTCCTGGACATAGATGCTTCCCATCACGGCGAATTCATAGAGATGTTGAGCGCGGCAATCAACGTTCGTTCCTGCGTCCACCAGCAGGCAAACTCCTTGCTCAGATGGAAAAAAAGCGCCGATGGTTGGCCTCCCTACACCTTTCACACGACCGAGAATCAGAGTGGAAGCTGATAGGACCGCACCCGTGTTGCCTGCGCTTACAAACGCGTCGGCTTTGCCCTCCTGATGGAGGCGCATTCCAGCAGCGAGGGAAGAGTCTTTCTTCTGCTTCACCGCCGCTGTGGGGGAATCTCCCATCGTGATCACCTCAGCGGCGTTGACCACGGTTATCGGAAGTCCCGCAACGGAGTGTTTCGTCAGCTGCTCCTGAACATCGCCTTCCTTGCCCACCAGAATCGCTTCGAACGCACTGTGAGTTTCCCGCAATGCCTGGACCGTGCCGGCAACCTCGTTGGCTGGGGCAAAATCACCCCCCATGGCGTCAACAATAATTTTCAGTTTCCGGCCAGAGTCCATTCGACGGAGAAGGAACGATCGCGCTCAAGGCGCATCGATAAAACTACGATTCTTTCGGGATGATAATCGAGCGGCCGTTGTAAAAGCCGCAATTCGGACAGGCTCGATGCTGCAATTTTTGCTCGTGACAGTTCGGACACTCCGCGAGAGCCGGCACAGACGCTTTATAATGAGTGCGTCGTTTGCGGCCCCTTGCTTTCGAATGTCGTCGTTTCGGATTGGGCATACCTGAATTCCTTTAGCTTTGATCACGGGAGACTTCCGACGTCAACCGGATCACATGTTGAAACTTCGGAAGTCTTCCTCGAGAACGTTCGGGAGATTAACTCGTTAGTTTTCCAAAAACTTGCGTAAACCCTGCCAGCGCGGGTCAACCTCTTCTGCCTCGCATTTGCATGTTGTCCGGTTGCGGTCGATGCCGCACGTTGGACATATCCCTTTGCAATCTTCCCTGCACAAAAGCTTCTGCGGTACTGCAAGAATCGAGTATTGGCGAACATCCTCAACGACGTCGACGAAACTCGTGTCGGGGTGGATGTAGACGATTTCCTGTTCTCCCGGCGTTGTCCCTTCCTCGGACCCGAACTTATAGAGGACCCTGTAACTCGTCCGGATTTCCCGCCGAAACTCTTCCACGCATCGGTCGCACGTGAACACGCCGGCGGCCGTAATTTCCGCTTTCAGATAAATGTGATTCGTGCTTTTTTCAAGAGTTGCCTGGACCTTGACAGGATCTGCAAACCTGTCGTCCATACCGATTTCTGCGGGCTGAACCTCCAGCGAACGGCGATGAATTCCCTCGGAGATTTTCGAGATGTTAATTCGAAGACCGCTCACACAACCCCCGTTTACAGAACAAAAAGAGCCATTTTTCCAAAAAAACCGGAGAAAATATAGCGATAAGGGCACAGAGAGTCAAGAATAAACTCCTTTTCTCCTGTTCAAAACATCAAAAAGCTCGCTGAATCCTTTTTTGCAAAGGACTCCCGGGCTGAACTCGAACACAACGGATGAAATCTAGGGGATCGGCTTTTCCTCAGGAACTCCGCCGGCGGGTTCAGCGATGGTTAGAAGTTGCGCCTTGACGTACTCCACTGTTTCGTCGAGCGCGTCGCTGAATTTTTCGAAATCCTCTTTGTAGAGGAAAATTTTGTGCTTCTCGTATTCGTCCTCGCCCACACGTTTGCTTTCCGTAATCGTGATGTAAAAATCCTTCTCCGACTTGGTGGATTTGACGTCAAAGAAGTACGTTCGCTTGCCTGCACGCACGCGTTTCGTAAAAATTTCATCCTTATACGTGTTTTCCAAAGTACCCTCCCTCAAGAAAAATGAACTGTACGCGGTGAATTACTTGCGAAACTTTTCCGGCTCATCCCACCTGCCGCCCTTGAATGTTGAACGGCGGACAGGCCTTGGTGTGGATTCACCGACACTGTGACAAAAATCTTGCTCCGCTTCTTCCGGTCCTCACCTCCTTACAATGGCAACTTTGCCCGTAATGACTTGATTTCCGTTTTCAGAAAACGCCACGATGACATACACCCCTGAGCTGACAAGTTTTCCCTGAGAATCCTTTCCGTCCCAGAACGCCCTTCCCCCTCCTTGCGCCTTAAATTGACTTATTAACTTCCCGGTGATCGTCAGTATTTTCACCGTTGAGTTCGCGACTAGATTTCGGATCATCAGTTGATCACTGTTTGGAAGAATAAACGGGTTGGGCCCCACCTCAAGCGTGGAATACGTCTGGCGGGGGGAGACTGCTTCAATTTGCAGGCTCGAAAGCCCTTTTTCCGTTCCAAAATACACGACGCCCCTTTGCTGGTCTATTGCGATAGACCGAACATCATTGGACACAAGTTGACCTCCGGTGGAAATCGTGTTGAACTGTTGAAGGAGCTGGGTACCATCGGAGTTGACGACGAAGACGCCTTCTTTGGTCCCTATCCATTTGTTGTTGACTCCATCGACAGCGATCGTCTGGATGGACTGTTCGCGCAGTGGGAACGAACTGGTTCTTCGAGTTCGGGGGAAAAGGGGGTCGGTGATGATGAGAACGCCGAGATCCGTGCCGATCCAGACGTCTCCGTCATGGTCGACAGCCAGCGACATGACTGTTGCATTCGGGAGACCTTCCGAGGCCGACATGAAGCCCCATCCTGCCGTGGCCTCGGTGCCCGACACAACTCGCTTCTCGTTGAAATAATACAGCCCGCCGGGATTCTTGACGGAAGGTTCTGAATTCGCCAGCCATTTTGTGCCTTCCTGATCGATCGCCAGGTTTGTGAACAACCCGTCTGACGGATTCCATTGATTCCTGTGATAGGTGAAGGTCGTGTCATTCGTCAGCTGTGCGAGAAAGTTGCCGTTCGTCGCCGTTCGGTTGACGAACCAGGGAGACCCGGCACCGTCCGGAGTGACGCTTCCGACAACGATGAAGTTGGGGTCGGAGGGCACCGTGCTGGCTAGGCTTGGGACCGAATTCCCGTGAATCCGTCTGCGGACCGAATCGCCCACGACTTCAACCACTCCCCTCCCCCATGAGCTCACCCATAACGAATTCCCGCTGACAGAAACCTTGTAGTAATCGTCAAACTGTAAAATGGGATAAAGCGAATTGGTAAAATTCTTCCACTGTAAGCCGTCAGGCTTCCTTGGATCATAGCGGTAGAATCCCTTGCCGGCGCCATTGATACCAGACGCAGCCCAGAGCACGCCCTCCTTATCTACGGCGACGTTCAGAAACTGACTCGACTGTGGACCATTAGGGAAGAAGTAATTCCATGTCGACCCGTTCCATTGAGCGATGCCACTCGTTGAGGTCGCGACCCACACCGCCGAGCTCCCGGAAGGAACCGAGAGGTCTTTCGATGTGAGGTTCGAATTCGATGCGACGGTTTGGACAGGGCCATTCAACATCGTCAACGATTCGACGAGAAAGTTGTTCGACCCGTTTGAAAGGATGTACAATTGACTGCCGCGCTGCTCAAGGTCCACAATCGACCTGGAAGCCGTGGAATTCATAGCGCGGAAAGAGTCTGCGAGGAAAAAAGCCGCGCCATTGCTGGTGCCGATCACGAGAGTGTCTGAGAAAACCGCAAGACACGTAGCGCCCGTGGAAGGCAATCCCTTGGCCGTTCCATAGATGGTCCATTCGGTGGGAGCTGTGAGATTCAGCGAGCCCAGCGTCGCCATCGCCGCACCCTGATTCGTTGCAACCCAGATTCTTCCGGCATGGATGAAGGCGCTGTTGACGACAGCCTGTGTGCTGAACCCAAAACTCGAATAGGTGTCCTTGAACTCCTGTTTGGAAATCACATACACCGACACGCCAAAATCACTCGCCACAAACATGGAGTCACCGCGCTGCACGAACTTCCGAATAGACTTCTGAAGCCTGTTGCTCAAAGCGATGTCCATGATGCGACGCCACCCGTTATCGTAGAGCGAGATCGACCCATCCGTTGAGCCCAGCCATATCCTTCCGGCCTGGTCAATGGAAACAGCGGATAACTCGTTGCTGCTCAGTCCCTCTGAATTCGTGTACTTTTGAAAACTCGAGGAAGGAAACATGTATGCGAACGCCCCGCCGCTTGTTGCAGCCCACGCGGCATCCGCCCGAACATCGATCGCACTAACAGATTTCATGTCGGTGAAATTCCTCCAGCGGCCAACCGAACTCGAGTTTTGTCTGGCGACAAGTGCCGGCACGACAACGCTGAACAACGCAACCGCTCCCAGGCAACGCAACACACTCTTATCCCTTCACACTCTGAGTTATGAAAACAGCCTGCTGCGCATCGTTTCCACGACATGGATCGGAACGAAGAACGACCCGAATGCTCGTTCATCGTTCTTTTTCCCCCCGTGGTAATCGGAGCCGCCGCTTTCAAGCAAGAAGTACTGATTCACCACACCGCGATAGTGCTCCTGACGCTCTTCACTGTGCGACGGGTGAATCACTTCAATTCCATCCACCCCTCGTTTGATCAACTCGAGGACTTCGGCTTCCGACGTGTAATTCCCGGGATGGGCGAGAAACGTCAACCCCCCGGCCGAGGACACCAAACGAAAAGCTTCTTCGGGGCTCAGTTGAAATTTCTTTTCATAGGCTGGCCCGTTCGTTCCGATGTATTTGGAAAAAGCTTCATGGTAGGACCCCGTCAACCCTTCCTCCACAAGTGCGCTGGCGATGTGCGGGCGGCCAACAGAGCCTACACCTGCCTGCTCCAGCACCGCATTAAGAGTAATGGGGATGTTGATTTTGTTCAGCTTCTCGACAATCTTCTCGGCTCTGCGCAATCGTTCCTTGCGGAAGACTTCCAGGTATTCGAGAAGGCGGCGGTCGGTGGGGTCGAAGAAGTACGCAAGGATGTGGACATCCTTTTCTCCGAAGGTGGCGCTCAACTCAAGGCCGGGGATGACCTCAATTCCATAGTTCTTCCCCCACTCAATTCCTTCTTCTATGGCAGCGACATGATCGTGGTCGGTAATGGCGATCGTCTTCAAGCCTGCAGCGTGAGCCTTTCGAATCAGCTCCTGCGGGGATAGAGCGCCATCTGAGAACGTGGTGTGTGTGTGTAAGTCTGCGCGACCTTCTGTGGAAGGTGCCTCTCTCTGCGCCTTCGCCTCCATCTCCATCTCACCCGTGATAATTTGTGATCAGTAAACTCAGCCTCTCAACCAGAGCGACAAGAATCCTGCGCCCGGCTCCTACAAATATTTTTTGCGAAAACCCTCGTAATCGTTGATGGTGACTTTGTTGCCCTTTAAATCCACCTCGCCGTTCCGTATAAAATGGTGGATCATGCGAGACACCGTTTCTCTGGACGTGCCAGCCATGTTGGCGATATCCTGCTGCAAGGGAAGGTCCTCTATTTCGACTTTACCCTTCCTGAACACGCCCAAGTCGTCTGAAAGCATCAGCAACACGTTTGCGACCCGCCCCGCCGCATCCTTGAGGGAAAGGCTCTTGATTTGCATGTCGGCCTTGCGGATCCTCATCGCGAGTTCTGCGAGCAATGAAATGGCCACTTGCGGATACTCCTCCAACAACTGGAGAAAATCCCGTCGATGAATCATGAACAGCTCTGATTTCACTGTGGCGACAACGCTGGCGGAACGGGCAAGTCCATCCAACAAGGACATCTCACCAAAAAACTCGCCAGGACCGAACATGGAAAGGATGACTTCCCGCCCATCTTCGTCCGTGCGAACCACTTTGACTTTTCCGGTAATAATCACGAAGAGCGCGGCGCCGCTTTCCTGTTCAAGGACAACGATGTTTCCCTTTTTGTATTTTTGCCTGAGGCCGAGTTTGATGATTCTCTGGAAGTCTTTTTCTTCCAGGTCGGCAAAAATCGGGACATTTCTCAGAAAACTTATTTCATCAGACATGGGAACGTTGCGAGGTTACATGTGGAATGGTGGTCACGAGGTCGGTACTGCACTTCCTTCTTGTTGGGCGTTTAATATATCTTCCGGGATGCTGAAATGCAAGGGAATAATCCATGCGGATTCATTCAAGAAGAAGTTTATATGCAAGGACTCCAAAGCTGAATTGCATGAGAGTAAAGGAGAAGCCGGAAAGTCTGTCAAACTTCCCTGTTGCATCAAGGCGGGCGGGGTCTTGCGAGCTCTGATACTCTCTGAAGTTTGTGTTGGCTTGTTCTTTGAAGTACGCGGTAAAAAATCCAGAGGCGATCATGGTCGCACCGGCAACGTAGTGAATCCACTTGCCGGATGTTTCGCCGTTCGTGATCGGACCCAATACATCGGGGCTCAGATTCTCGTTTTGTCCGTTCAAAGGTTTGAGGAGAACAAGATGCAGGGAGCGAGTGTCATCGATTCCCACGCGAGCAGCCTGAAACCCTTCTTTCTGAACAAGCATTTCCCCTTTCAACGCCTTCGACGTTCTCAGGACAAACGGCGTGACGCCCAAGGGTCGGTCGTCAAACTGGATGGATGACCCGGACGGGATGCTGTTGATGACAACCAACGCACCAAGTTCCCATTTCAATTTCGTCTCCTGGTTTGCGACGATCGCGATCGTATCAGTTTTCGAGAAACCGTTCCAACTCGTGAGGGAAGGAATAAAAGCACTGACAACATGTTTTCCTGCCGCGAGTGCGAACCGTTCAATCGGGGTTTTGCCGCAAAACTGCGAATCGATATACACGTCGGCTCCATGCGGAACGGTTTCAACGACCACCCAGCCCTTTTCGTGTGAAGATTCCTGCGCCACGAGACGCCCTGCACAGCTGATCACTATGATGAGACGACGTATCAACGTGGTGCCAGCGCAATAATGTATTTGTCTTCAGAGGTCACAAGCAGTGTGTTTCCCCACAGCACAGGTGAAACTCGTATTCGACCCGGTGCGGTGTACTGCCAGAGAGCCTGTCCGGTTGTAGCCTGGAGGGCGTACAGCGTTCGGTCCAATGAGCCGACGTATAAAACTTCGCCAGATAGTAGCGGCGCGCTGCTTATGACGCTTTTTGTCGTGAATGTCCAGAAAGGAGTTCCGTTGTCGGCATTCAGCGCATAAAATCTGCCATCCGCCGCCCCGACAAACACCATGCGGCCGTTCGTCGATGCGGATGCGTAGATCTTCGAACCTGATTCAAACCGCCAGAGAAGTTTGCCGGTTTCAACTTCCAGGCAATATACGTATCCGTCGAGCGAACCGACCACCACGCGGTCTTTCAGCAGAATCGGAGTGGCAAACACGCTTGCTCCCGTCTTGTATTTCCAGCGCAAACCTCCCTCACTCCGGTCGACAGCATACACATATCCGTCATCGCATCCAAACACGAGATTTTTTCCGTCGCTGGCAGGCGACGAACGTATCGGCTTTCGGAATTCATCGATATCCGTCTTGAATTTCCAGACCTCCGAGCCGTCCTTTTTGTTGAGGCAGAATACTTTTCCTTCGAGAGTGGTTACAAAAATGCGATCCTCATAAAGCAAGGGCGATGATTCAATCGGACCGAGAGCAACCTTCCAGGGACGAAAAGAACTATTGAGATCGATCGAAAACAGTGATTCATTGTTGGTGGAGAGAGGAACAATCAAAGAAGTCTTGTCCCAAACGGGAGTGCCGACGACAGGCCCCTCCAGAGTCAGGTAGCCGAGACGCTTCCCATTCGAGAAATTCACAACTTGCAACTCGCCGCTCAGCGTACCGACCACAACGACACTATCCTTCACAAGCGGGGATGCGATGACTCCACCCACAGTATTGTACTGCCATTGTTCTTCCAACGGGGGAACGAGCGTGCCGATAGTTTGATTCGACCTCGACGGGGAGCCACCCAAGGTGACCCAATCCTGGGCGGACGAGCGGATCGGCTGGTCGATTCTCAAGCCGGCGCATCCTGAAGAAATCAGAATAAATAGAACAAGTTGTAAGGGCGTTCTCTTCATTCGTCTCCTAGAAATCCCATCCGAAGAAAAACTGGTAAAAGAGGCCTTGTTGGAAAGTGCTCATGTTCCCCTCAATTCTTTTTCCGATATCATAGCGGAGGACCAGCGCTCCGGCCAGGTTGAGTCTCACACCAGCGCCAATGCTCCCCTTCGTATCCGTGTAGACGTCATCCCACGCTCCCCCCGCATCCGCAAACAACGCACCGCGAATCGAGCCGAGCGTGATACCCCCGAACGGAAAACGGACTCCCAGCTGGTCGATGAACGGAAAACGCAGCTCGCTGCTCACAAGCCAGAGTTTTTTTCCGCGAATGGACCATCGAGGCCAGCCACGAAGATCCCAGCTTCCGCCCATGAAGAACCGCCGCGCTTCTTTCCCTTCATTGTACCAGATGTTCGCCCTCGTTGCCAATGCGCTGCGCATGGAGAGCCGGTCGTAATGCCGGTAATCTGCAATGAGTGTGTAATAGCTTACGTTTGAGTATTGCACATCGGCGGTGTAGGCGAGCGTAAGTTTCATGCGGTTTCCGTCGATCGGACCGCTCGGCCCCCAGAGCGAATTATCCCAGACGAAAGAAAAGGAGTTGGAAACGAGAAGCGCCTTACGCGGCAGCAAGCCGGTAAAGATATCTTTTTCGGAATTGCTCACCGTGACCCCTGTTTCGATGCGCCGGAATTTCGAGAGCGGATAACTCAGGACAAAATACCCGCCGAAGGAGCGCTCAAAATAGAAGAGGTCGGGGTCCGTGAGGTCGTAACGGTTTCCCGAAAACCTGAACACGCCATACGAATAGTTGGCACGCTTGCTCAGGGAAATTCTGGAGATCGCGAAGTTGAAGCTTTCGAGCAATTCAGAAGATGCCTGAGCTGTGTTGAAAATAAGGAACTCGTATTGGTCGTTCCCCAGGATGTCGCTCATCGCAAGCGCCGCTCCGCCGGACGTTCCGAAGATCGGGTCCGTCGAAACCTGGCTCTGGGCGATGTCCAGCGTGTAATCTCCTGCGTATCTGTATTGCCCGACAACCGAAGTCCCCTCAAGTTTGCGACCCTGCCATACCGGGCCGACGTTTGAAAAATCGAACGATTTCACCGTTGCAGAGGAATCGTATTTCATCGAAACATTTGGGACTTTTCGAATCTGAAAGCTGAAGTTCTCAAAGGCCGTGCACACGAGTTCATCGGAATCACCCCAGGACGGGTCATACGCCCCCGTTACAAAATTGGTGATGCGTTTCATCGTGCGTGCCTGCGGGTCGGCAACGGAGACGTCCATCATCCAGATGTTCTGCGAACCCCCCGCGTCGGAAGTAAAAGCCAGCCACCTGCCATCCCTCGACCAACTGGGCGCGTCATAGTTGTCGTCGCTGTGCGTCACAAAGCTGATCCCTCCGGTCGAGAGGTCATACGTGAAGAGGTTGTATTTACCCTTTGCCCCGAACGGCGTGCGGTCAGAGCTGAAGGCTATCACGTCTCCGGTCGGACTCCAGGAAGGATCACGGTCATCATAGAAGTCGTCGGTCAGCTTCAGCAGTGAGCGGTTCTGGATATCGTAGAGATAGAGGTCGTTGTTCCCTCCTTTATCGATCGATGAAAATACAATCCGCTTGCCATCGGGCGACCAGGACGGCGAACCGAGCACCACGAGATTTTTGAACCTGATGGTCTCCACCTTTTCCAATTTTTTCACATCGTATAAATGGAGGGCATCGTTTTCTCCACTCTTCGTAATGAAGGCAAGCGTGCCGTCTTTCGAGACATCCAGTTTACTCTGGAACAGGTGAAACGCCTCGAATTCGTCTGTGCGCTCTCCCTCAATCACGATTTCCGGTTGGGATTTCTCTTTGTCGAGATCCAGCCGGTACACACTGGTATATCCCGTATGGTTGCCGATAAAATACAGCTCCCGTTTTCCGTCATGAGCAAAAAATACAGGTTTCCCGTTGAAACCCACATCAACGAGGCTTTTTGTCACAGAGCTTGGCAGGTCTTCCTTTGTGACCGCCGGATAGTACAGCTTCTTCAGATGATACAGCCATTCCTCATCGAATTCCTTGAACGTTCTTCCGATGGTTGTTTTCATCTGATCGCTGAAGCTTGCCGATTTCCAGAAGTTCTCCAATATCAGCAACAGCTTCTCATCGCCGTATCGTTCGGCAATGAACTGACATATGTTCTGTCCTTCCTTGTACATGAGGAAGGACCCGAAGATCCGTTCGATGTCGCTGAGCGCAACGACGTAGTTGTTGATGACCGCGTCTCGCAGGACCATTTCCGCCTGCGTGTCCCACCCGGTCGACCAATACTCGGCCAGGCCCTCGGTGAACCAGAGCGGCGGAACCCGGTCATTCGGCATGCGGTGGTCCAGCATCACACGATTCAATTTACTGTGCATGAATACGTGCACGAGCTCATGGCGGATCACATGGCCAAACCGTTCAGTGGACCCATCCGACGGGATGACCACCCGGCCCTTGAGAAACTCGAAGAACCCGCCTACCCCTTCGGGGATAAAACCTGGCGTCGTGTTGGTCTGCTGGAAATGCAGGTGCGAACTGTAAAAAATAAGCGGGATGCGGTGATTGATGTTGTGGTTGAACTTTTGCTCAAGCTTTTTGTATCCCTCCTCGGCAAATGCCGCTCCCCGCTCTGCAAGGTCCTTCATTTCGGGATAGTAATAGATGTCGAAATGATCCGTGCGCAGGACTTGCCATTCGAATTCCGTGTACTGGACTTTATTGCGGCCGAAGTAATAGAATTGCGCCGACGCGGTTTCGCAAACGAGGGAAACAAAACACCATATGAAAACAACCTTACGCAAGCATCTACTCCTCATCGTGAAACTGAAAAACTATTTCACCTTCGCCAATTCTCCCTTTAAGAAGTCGATCACTTTCACAGGAGTAGGGTCTTCGTTGTTGAGGATCGCCAGATAAAAACTAACCCAATCGCCGATGTGAATCAAGGAAAACATGCGTGCCAGGAGCGACTTGCCTTCACTCCACACCTCGGTCGTGTTTGGAGTATACTTGGAAACAACCTGTTTTGTAATGCTTTCCCGCACAGCAACGCGCTTGTGGCTTCCACTGTCCTTCAAGAAGATCACATGCATCTGTTTCATCAGATTTGTCAAAACCTTCCAGCCCACTAACTCGTTGTGGTTCATTTCGGGAAGCACATGTCCGAAAGCCAGCTGTTTGGCGTTTTCGGCGAATTGCCCGCGCCATCGCAGGTTCACGGCGTCCAGGTGGTCAGCGGAAGAGTACACGATGGGCAACCGGCCTTTGACCTGCTCTGCAAGCTGCAGCGCCATGTTTTCAGGCGATTGCGGGTTGGAAAGCACCGCAGCCTTCGACTGCAAGACGCCGATGGTTTCTTTGATGTCTTTGTCTTTCGATTTGATCAGACCAAGCCGAACAAGAATGACCAGCAAAGGAAAGAACGAATAGCCGAGAGCGGCACGTGGCGAGTAGCCGGGCGGAATTTGCACCCATGGCTGTTTGAACTTCTTTGCAAGCGCTGCCGTCTCACCTCCGGTGCTGATGCACAACACTCTTGCTTTTCTCTTCGCTGCATCCTTGTGAGCATCGATCGTCTCTTCCGTGTTTCCGGAATAGCTGGAAACTACAACGAGGCTTTCTCTGCCGACGAAATCCGGAAGATAATAGTGCCGGTTAATAAAGAAGGGAACGGAAAGCTCGTCGGCGAGATAGGATCGGAGAAGATCGCCTCCGATGGCGGATCCACCCAAACCTGTCAGCACAATATTCTTGATGCCGCGGACGTTCAGCTTGACCGGAGCGGTTTTACCGATCCGCGCACCTTCCTCAACTTGTTTATGGAAATCACGGATCCAGGCATACATGCCTGATGGATCTGCTTTTTTGATGTCATCGATGGTCATGGGATTCTCCTTTAACCTGTTGGGATTTCGGGAAATTTTTCTTTCATGATGCGCTGCAAATAAGACTTGATTTCGTCTTCCGTCTGTAGCGTGAGCACTTTTTCCGCGATGTGTTTTGCTTCCGTATAGTGCACCGAACGGATGATTTTCTTGATTTCCGGTAACACGGTCGGCACAACGCTGAATTCATCCAGCCCCAGGCCCAGCAGGAGCATGGTCGCAAGCGGGTCGCCCGCCATCTCGCCGCACATCCCAACCCACACCTTCCCCTTTTTCCCGCGTTCGATGATTCTTCTCAGAAATCTCACGACGGCCGGATGGAACTCCTGATACAACGCCGAGACGATTTCGTTACCGCGGTCGACCGCGAGCAAGTATTGAATCAGATCGTTTGTCCCGATGCTAAGAAAATCCACTTCCTCTGCGAGGTCTTCGGCAATAACGGCTGCGGCGGGGACTTCCACCATGACTCCAATTTTTATCTCTTCATCAAAAGGAATGTCCTTCTTGCGGAGCTGTTGTTTCGCTTCGGCGAGGAGCGCTTTCGCGCTGCGGACTTCCTTGATGCTCGAGATCATGGGAAACATGACGCCCACATTTTTCCGCTCGCTGGCGCGAAGAATTGCTCGTAACTGGTCCATGAAGAGGTCCTGTTTATCGAGCATCACGCGTATGCCCCGCCATCCCAGAAAAGGGTTGTTCTCGGAAATGGATTGCATCATCAGCTTGTCGCCGCCAATGTCAAACGTCCGTATGATCACCTGCTTGGGATGGAGGGCTTCCGCAAACATCTTATACTGCTTGAACTGTTCTTGCTCCGAGGGGAAGACTTCTTTTCCCAGCAGCAAAACCTCGGATCGGTACAGGCCGATGCCGTCCGCCCCCTGCATCTTCACAAATTCAATTTCTTCCGAAAGCTCAACATTCGCCGCAAGCTGCACTTTGTGCCCATCGAGCGTTTCCGCCGGCAGGTCCCGCAGCACGGCGAGCTTCTCCTCGAACTTCCCGTACTCTTCGCGTTTCGTTTCGTATTTCCGAACGCTCTTCGCCGAAGGGTTGATGATGACGACACCGCTGTAGCCGTCGAGAATCATTCTGTCGCCTTCATGGGCCTTGAGCGTCACATGCGGCAACCCGACGACCGACGGAATTTTCATCGCACGCGCAAGAAGAACACTGTGGGAAGTTGCTCCGCCGATTTCCGTGGCGTACGCGAGGACTTCGTTGCGGCTGAGGATAAGTGTGTCGGCAGCGCCAAGGTTCTGGGCAACCACGATGCTCGCTCCTTCAAACTTGGAGACGAGGCGTTGGTCCTGCAGATTTCTCAGAATGCGGTTCTGCACATCTTCGAGGTCGTTGGCCCTTTCACGCGTGTATTCATCCTTGGAAGCAGCCATCAACCTGTGGTATTTGCCCATCTCATCCTGCACGACGGCTTCCGAATTTTTTTTCTCTTTCCGCACCCGTTTATACACGGTCTCAAAAAGAATGGCGTCTTCCAGAATGAGCAGCTGAGCTTCGAGAATCTTGGCCTGATTGTTCCCCAGCTTTTTCTGCGCAAATTCAAAAATCTTTGTCAGCTCTTTTTTCGACCGGACGATGGATTGTTCGAGGCGGACGATTTCCTTCTCGATTTCATCCACGGCCAGCTCACGCTCCTGGACAAGCGTTTTGTGTTTACTGAACAAGTACACAGGGCCGATGGCAATTCCGGGCGAGGCTGGAATCCCTTTGAGGAGTATTTCGAGTCGTTCGGGCATCAGGTCAGTGTATCATGGTATTCAAGTTGACCGCTCCGTGTTGTGGAAACCGTTAAAACGGTTCAAATTTGAACTTGATGTTTATAACCCACGACTTAAGTCGTGGGTTATAACGGAAACATAGTTTAGTGTTATAGTCGTTTCAACGACTTCTAGAGACGGTCAACTTGAGATGGTACTTTTGAGCCAGTTACTGCTATTCATCACATTTCCTCATCGAACCCCCTGTCGAACAGGTCGATCATCGCCTTCGCCGCTTCTTCTTCGTCCACGCCGGAAAACCGCAGATGCATCTTCGCTCCTTGCTCCGCTGCCAGGGTCATGACGCCGATGATGCTTTTCCCGTTGATCTCAAGGCCGTCGCGTTCTATGGTGAATTCGGACTTGAACTTTGCAGCAAGTTTCACGATGGAGGCGGCGGGACGCGTGTGGAGGCCCATTTTGTTCATGATGGTAACTTCGCGTTCGACCATTCCCTCGGGCGCCTAGAAAGTCCTGTGCATGAGCATTTCGGCAAGCCAGCCAAGCATGGATCGTCCGTCCGAATCCCGCAGCTGGACGAGCTGTTCCCTGGCACTGCGAATATCGTGTTCCACCTGCTTGCGCGCAGCGTCGATGGCGCCGGTTTGTTCGTAGATCCTTCGAAACCGTCCGATGTCCTTCCGGGCAACCCCTCCGTTTCTCATCACGCCCAGCAACTTCGCCTTATCCTTCCCCCTCGCTCTCTTGAGAGCCTCGAGCAGGAGGAATGTCTTTTTCCCTTCGACCAGGTCACCGCCGATGGTTTTTCCGAATTTCTTTTCATCGGCGACGACATCCAGCAAATCGTCCTGGATCTGAAAAGCCCGGCCTACCATTTCCCCATAGTTCTTGAGAGCGGCAAGTTCGCCTTCCTTTGCATTACCGATAAGCCCGCCGATTTGCGTCGACACGGAGACCATGGCTGCGGTTTTCTTTTGGATCATAAGTAGATAGTCCTCGACACGAACGCGCTTTCGGGACTCGAATTCCTTATCGTACGCCTGTCCCTCACACACGATGACCACGCCTTCCGTGAAAACCTTGCTTATTTCCTGAATCCTCGGCGATTTCGTCCTCAAGAGCGCACGATACGCGAGTGCGAGCAATGCATCCCCGGAGAGAATGGCCACGTTCGTATCCCACCGCGTGTGGACCGTGGACCGGCCGCGCCGTGCGTCCGCGTTGTCCATGATGTCGTCGTGCACGAGTGTAAAATTGTGCAGGATTTCCATCGCGGCCCCCGCGTGGAGCGACTCTTTCGCCGAGCCGCCGACCGCCTCGCACGAAAGCATCACCAGCAACGGACGAATTCGTTTTCCTCCACCCGCCAGAACGTACCTCACCGGCTTATAAAGAGTGTCGGGCTTCGATTCATTGATGAATCGAGCGAGATAATCGTCAATCTGAGACTTGTATTCGAGGTACTGCTGGCTGAAATCCAAAGGCCTCCGTTACGATTTGAGTGCGAGTTGTTGCTTCTGTAAATCGGCTATGGTTTTCGAACCGGTAAGAAACATGGCACCCTTGACTTCCATTTCCCACGATTCGATTTGATTCGAGAGTCCCTTGACCCCTCCCGACTCAAGCGCTTTGAGCATGGGGCGGGCAACACCCGCCAGATTCGCCCCGAGTGCAATCGATTTTGCCACATCGAGCCCGCTGGAGATTCCGCCAGACGAAATGATTGTGAGGTTTGAGGTTTGGGATTTGAGGCTCGCGACCTGTTTCAGCGCCTCTGCCGTCGGAATCCCCCAGTCCCAAAACTGGCTCGCGAAAGAACTCTCCTCTTTTCCGCTGTTCCTTTTTCCATTATTCCGTTTGGCGCTTTTCTCTTTCCTTCGAATAATTTCCACTCCTGCCCAACTCGTCCCCCCCGAGCCGGCTACATCGATGATCCGCACACCAGCCTCCAGCAGTCTCTTCGCCACTTGTAAGGAAATTCCAGCTCCAATCTCCTTTACAATAACAGGAATGTTCAGGTTTTTCACAAGCAGTTCAATTCCCTTCAGCACACCGCGAAAATTCGTGTCGCCTTCGGGCTGGAGGAATTCCTGAAGCGGGTTCAAATGAACAGCAAACGCATCGGCGCGTATCAGTTCTGCTAGCCTCTGAACTTTGCTGGCATCGGTAAGCCTCGCGACTTCAGCCGCTCCAATATTGCCGAACACGGGAATGTTGGCCGCCACTTCCCTTACAATGCTGAATGAGCGATGATAGGTGGAATCCTCCATCGCCTGCCTCTGGCTCCCCACGCCCATGGCAATTCGTTTCTCTTCGCATACCTCTGCGAGATGGCGATTGATTCGTTGAGCGTCTGCGTATCCGCCGGTCATGCTCGAGATAATGAGCGGGAAGGAAAGCTTCTTTCCCAGGAAGCTTACGCCGGTGTCGATTTCAGAGAAATTGAGTTCGGGGAGGGCGTTGTGGGTGAACTCGAACCGTTCAAACCCCGTCGTTTTTGTGCGGAAGGAGACATCCTTCGAGAGCGTGATCTCGACGTGTTGCTGTTTGCGCGAGGATGTCCGTGTACTTCTCATATTTCATGGGGTTGTGGATGTATAATAGCGAAATGAGCAGGGAAAGGCAAGGTGGATGCAGACTGACCGCCAGATGGGTCAGCAAGAGGCAAAGATGAACGGAAAGATTGAGAGGATGACACGAAATTGCGATTTATTCATGCTCATTGGGCAAAAAAAATCCCCGCTCGCAGCGATGCAAGCGGGGAGGCTCAGTGTTGAGAATGAGATTACTTCTTTTTTGCGGTCGCTTTTTTTGCAGCCGGTTTTTTCGCGGTCTCTTTTGAAGTGCTCTTTTTTGCGGCTGGCTTCATTGCCTGTTTCTTTGATTCCTTTGGCTTCTCCATCGAAGGTACCGGCATGTCTGAGTTCCATGTCTCGGCGCCTATCTTCCAGCTACCGTCTTCCTGATGTTTCCAAATGGCGATGTACTTCCCCTTGTCGTTGATTGAAGGTGCATTGCCCATCGTTATCGTCATTTCATAGGTGCCTACTTCGTAAGCGACCTTTCCGCCTGCCCCGAGCTCTACTGACGTGAATTTGGCGTCGTTAATCTTCATCATCTTGGACATCTGACTTTGAAAATCCTTGATGGCCGCTTTTCCTTTCATCGTCGGCATGTTCGGCGCCATTTCCATGGCGTCGTCTGTGTAGTAGGCCAGAACCTTGTCCGAATTTCCGCTCTTCATCGCATCGATCGAAGCAGCGTTGTATTCGTCAACTGTTTTCTTGAGAGCAGCCATATCAGGCTGCGGTGAGCCGCAAGAAGCCAGCAGCAGCGAAGCCACGGCAAGTACGAGAATTGTTCTCATGTAAACCTCCAGGTTATTGGGAATTTATTTTGATTACGTGAATTCTGCGGGGTGTCAAGGTAGAGAAAGTGCCGGCCATTGTCAAGGCACAAAGCGATTCGTGGACTTCGGGTGGCCCATGAAGACAACACTGAAGAAATGGTCTGTTTTTCGTATCTTGTAACAACATTCAGTCACGTATGAAAGCACCTCCATGCAAATCGGTATCGTCGGATTGCCCTTTTCCGGAAAATCAACGCTGTTCCAAACAATCACCAGAACACACCTCGATTCCCACGCACTCGCCAGAGCAGAAGCCCATCATGCGATTGTGAAAGTGCCGGATCCACGGCTGGGCAAACTCTCCGCCCTTTTCTCTCCGAAAAGCACGGTGCACGCGACGATCGAATTCGTCGATGTCGTCGGCTTGAAAAAAGGGGAGACCGGTTCGACACAGTTCAGCACGAACTTTTTTTCGAACGTGAAGACGAATGACGCGCTCGTGCAGGTCGTCCGGCTTTTCTCCAACGATGCCGTCCCCCACCCCGATGGCTCGGTGGATGCCGCAAGGGACATTCGCTCGTTTGAGGCTGAGTTTATTCTCGCCGACCTGGCCATCGTGGAAACTCGCGTCGACAGAGTCAAAAAGCAGCTTCAGAAATTGCAGGATGATCATTTGAAAAAAGAATTGCCTGTGCTGGAGAAATGCAAACGCGTGCTTGAGTCCGAGAAACCACTGAGAGAGGTGGATTTTTCAAAAGAAGAACTTCAAGTGTTGAAAACGTACCAGCTCCTGTCGGCGAAGCCAATGCTTATCGCCCTGAATTTCGATGATGCCCAACGCGAGAGCTCCAGGGAAGCTTCCAAAAAAATCGGCGGGTTGTTCGGCGGCCGCAACACCCAGGTGATGTCGTTCTTCGGAAAAATAGAAATGGAAATGTCCGAGATTGCTGAGGACGAAGCCGCAGAGTTTATGAAGGAATACGGCATCACCGAGTCTGCGTTGAATTCCCTGATTCGCGAGTCTTACTCCCTCCTGGGCCTTCAATCGTTCTTTACGGTCGGAGAGGATGAGTGCAGGGCGTGGACCATGAAAAAAGGCATGACAGCACAGGAAGCGGCAGGCGTCATTCATTCGGATTTTTTCAACAAATTCATCCGTGCTGAAGTCGTGCAGTATGACGACTTCATCGCTCACGGCGGATCATTTACCAAGGCGAAGGAAGCGGGACAATGGAGACTCGAAGGAAAAGAGTATATCGTGAAAGACGGTGATATCATGTCGATTCGCCACAGTTAATCTGTTTTGTTTTGTTTCTCTTGCCATACTTTTGTATCTTTGCATCCCTCATCTGAGGGATTTTTTTTCACCCATGCGCGCTATCATCCCCGTTGCAGGCGTCGGCAGCAGACTTCGCCCGCACACATATACGGTTCCCAAGGTTCTCCTGAACGTCGGCGGCAAGCCGATCATCGGGCACATCCTGGATAAAATCATCCAGGATGGCTTCACCGAAGCCACGATCATCACGGGATATTTGGGAGACATGATTAAAGAGTATGTCCAGAAATCGTACTCCATCCGTTTCGATTTTGTCGATCAGGAGGAGCGGCTCGGTTTGGGACACGCGATCTATTTGTCCCGGCATACGTTTTCACGGGCCCCGATTTTGGTCATCCTGGGCGATACGATTTTCGATGTGAACCTCAAGACAATGATTTCGAGCGAGCACTCTGTCCTCGGAGTGAAACAGGTCGATGATCCTCGACGTTTCGGCGTCGCCGAGACGACAGACGGCTTCATTTCGAGAGTTGTTGAAAAACCCGAAAAACCCACAAGCAACCTCGCGATTATCGGACTCTATTATATCACGCAGCCCGAGGTCCTTATCGATTGCTTGAGGGAAATCATAAAAGGAAACGCCAAAACGAAGGGCGAATTCCAACTCACGGATGCCTTACAGCTCATGATCGAGCGCGGACAGAAGTTCAAAACGTACAATGTGGATGGGTGGTACGATTGTGGAAAACCCGAAACGCTTCTGTCCACGAACAGGCATTTGCTGGACCACAATACGATGCCCCCCGTGCCGAAGGGAATCACAGTACAGCCGCCGGTGTTTATCTCGCCGGAAGCGAGCGTGAAAAACTCCGTGATTGGACCATATGCGACCATTGCAGCAGGAGCCACTGTCGAGAATGCCATCATCCGAAACTCGATTGTGAGCGAAGGTGCCACGGTGGTCAACGCCTTGCTTGAAGATTCCATCGTTGGAAGCAACGCCATCGTGCGCGGCAACTACAAGCGTATCAACATCGGCGATTCATCGGAGCTCGAATTTAACTAGTCTATTTGAGAATCAGAAAACGAATTCAAAAGGAACACTATGAAGCATCTTTTCACTTCCGAGTCGGTTTCAGAAGGCCATCCGGACAAAGTCTGCGACCAGATTTCAGACGCCATTCTCGATGCGATCCTCGCACAGGATAAAACCGCCCGCGTGGCTTGTGAGAGCTTTGTCACAACAGGCCTCGCTCTTGTCGGTGGTGAAGTGACGACCACCGCATATATCGATGTCCAGGACGTGGTCCGCGGCGTCATCAAGGATATCGGCTACACAAGGGCGGGAGCGGGTTTCGATGCGGATTCCTGCTCGATTCTCTCAGCAATCCACTCGCAGTCCCCTGATATTGCACGCGGGGTCGATACAGGCGGAGCCGGCGACCAGGGCATGATGTTCGGTTACGCCAGCATGGAAACCCCGGAATACATGCCGATGGCAATTATGTATGCCCACAAGCTCGTCCACCGGCTTGCGGATATCCGCAAAAGGCAAAACGGAATGATGTCGTACTTGAGACCCGATGCGAAGTCGCAGGTGACCATCGAATATGAAGGCAAGAAGCCTTTGCGAGTTCATACTGTGGTTGTATCCACACAGCATGATCCAACAGCCTCGCAGAAGCAGATCAAGGAAGATGTGATCGAGAAAGTTGTGAAACAGGTCGTTCCCACCGAGATGCTGGATGCAAAGACGCGCTACTTTGTCAATCCAACCGGACGATTCGAAATTGGCGGCCCGCACGGCGACACCGGGTTGACGGGACGTAAAATCATCGTGGATACGTATGGCGGACGGGCTCCTCACGGCGGCGGTGCGTTTTCCGGGAAGGATCCGACGAAAGTCGATCGAAGCGCAGCGTATGCAGCGCGGCATCTCGCTAAAAACATTGTCGCAGCCGGATTGGCATCCGAATGCCAGATCCAGGTTTCGTATGCCATCGGAGTCGCGGAACCGATCTCTATCATGGTTCAGACCTTTGGCACGGGAACGATACCCGACCACAAGATCGCCGACATGATCATGGATAAAGTGGATATGACGCCACGCGGGATCATCAAACGTCTCGACCTGCGCAGGCCCATCTACCGAAAGACCGCTGCATACGGACACTTCGGGCGAAGTGAAAAAGAGTTCACATGGGAAAAACTGGACCTCGTAAAAACGTTCCGGAGAGCTGCGCGGTAGGGTGAATAGTGATTCGTGTCGTTTCCATTAAGTATGGTTTTGTTTTGAAAACTCAACCGCAAAGTTCGCCAAGAAGGCGCAAAGGGCGC
>Ga0315281_10001885_pt1 | contig 31162 bp, 31 predicted proteins | sample YL17G07_0_MG_FD_204540 | JGI IMG/M metagenome (GOLD analysis project Ga0315281, IMG submission 204540) | Sediment microbial communities from Yellowstone Lake, YNP, Wyoming, USA - YL17G07_0 | ecosystem: Environmental > Aquatic > Freshwater > Lake > Sediment | place: USA: Wyoming | collected...
TTTGATCAATAATAACGCAGCTATTTTAACATATACCCGTATGCATTCCAACTAAAAGCGACGATCTTCAGGTTTATAAATCCGTTTTTATCACATACCATCAAGGGGTTCCTGTATTTTCGTTCAGGCACTAGTTAGTATATGTCGTAAAAATGGAGATAATAGAAACATGCCCCTGAGTGAAGGAACAACCGTTGAAGTACTGCGTCTAAAAGATTTTAAGCAATGACTATCGGAAGGAACGATCGAGCAGGAAACGCCTCTGTTTATGGTTCATCCGTGATGCATGGTTCAATCAGAAATCCGCAGAAAGTTCATCTTACTGCGATTGCGGCTTTGTAGGTGAAGGTGGCAAAATCTAAGCACCGAACGGCAAAGAAAACAGCACTATAACAGTGCTCGACTAAATCAGGTGTTTTCAAGCAATGTATGTGAAAAAAAATCACAGCGGCATGCTGGGTCGGGGATTCAGGTTCAGGTTCGATATTTCGCCTCTTTTATAGTGGAGGTATCCCGCGAGCGCTATCATGGCTGCATTGTCGATGCAGAGGCCCATAGCCGGTAGATAGAGCGTGATGCCCCGCTTGTCCGCTTCCTCTTTCATCCTTTGTCTAAGCGAACTGTTCGCCGCTACACCGCCTGCAACGACAATCTTGCCGACTCCCGACTCCGTTGCCGCTTGCATGGTCTTTTCAACAAGGGTGTCCACGACCGCAGCCTGGAAGCTGGCTGCCACGTCCTTGATGTTCAGGCCCGGGTCGAGTCCCTTGTCCCTGCTCGTAAAGAGCGCAAGGTGGTTCCTGACCGCGGTCTTGAGCCCGCTGAAGCTGAAGTCATAACCTTCGAGACGGCCGCGCGGGAATTTCACTGCCCCGGGATTGCCCTCCCGCGCCAGTTTGTCGAGCACCGGACCTCCGGGATATTCAAGACCAAGCAGCTTCGCCACCTTATCATAGGCCTCGCCCGCCGCATCGTCCCGCGTTTGGCCAAGGAGTCTGTATTCGCCGAGGCCCTTGACGTGATAGAGCGCCGTATGTCCGCCCGACACGAGCAGCGCGAGGTAGGGGTAGCCGATGGCGGGATGTTCGATGTGGGCGGCGAGGATGTGGCCTTCACCGTGGTGCACGCCGATAAAGGGGATGCCTCGCGCATAGGCGATGGCCTTGGCGGCGGATACTCCCACGAGCAGCGCGCCGATCAGTCCGGGCGTGTAGGTGACCGCAACGAGGTTGATGTCCCTGAGCGCAACCGACGCGGAGGCGAGCGCCTCGCGGAGGATGGGCATGAGGTTCCTGAGGTGCTCCCGCGATGCCAGCTCGGGCACCACGCCGCCGAATTTCCTGTGGATGTCGATCTGCGAGGAGACGATGCTGGACAGGACTTTGTCGTCCCGCAGGACGGCAGCCGCGGTTTCATCGCATGAGGTTTCTATTCCGAGGGTAAGCATGGGTTTTAGGGGGCAGGGTTCAGGGGCCAGGGTTCTGGGTCCAGGGGAAATGCGCCGGAAACATTTGCTGCTTTTCCTGTACCCTTGACCCTGTACCCTGAACCCAGTATCCTGAACGCAGTACCTACCCTGTCAGTTCATCAATCTCGACACCGGCACAATCTCGATCCCCTGGGCTTCGGTCCCGGCAAGCCACTTTCTGAGTTCGCCGAGCGTGGCGGGGTGCGGATGCCCGATGCCGATGGCTTTCCCGCGGTCCCGCGCGAGCTCAACAAGTTCGTCGAGCTGTCCGCGGATATACCCCGGGTTGTCGCCCTCATTGTCGAGGAACACATCGCGCTTCGCGGCCTTCATGCCGAACTCGATGGCTGTTGCATAGGCCACGCTCTTCGCGGTGGTCATGCTGTCGAGGAAAAAAAGATTGCGCGTCTTGAGTTCCGCCATCAGGAATTTCATGGCCTCCTTGTTTTCCGTGAGGGCCGAGCCTTCATGGTTGTTCACTCCGACGGCGCCGGGGACCGATTCCACATCGTCGCTCACGGTGGTGAGGAACGCCATGGGAGTCATATCCGCGCTCAGGGCGCCCGGGCTTCGTGTTTTTTCGTGGTTCTTCAAGGGCTCCATGGGCATATGGAGAAGGACCTCATGGCCGGATTGTTTGGCCAGCGCGGCAACATTCTTTGACTGCGCCAGCCCCGGCAAAATTGCAACGGTGACCTTTCCCGGCAGCGCAAGGACCTCTTTTGCCTGTTTTACGTCCTGGCCCAGGTCGTCGATCACGATTGCGATCAGAGCGGTTTTTTCAAACGACCCCGCAACTAAGCTCTCAGCGTGTTTTTTCGCGTTTGAGGCCGTTTTTTTCTGCCGCGGTTCCTGTTTCATCGTTTGCACAACAGGCTTCTTTTCTTCCCCAACGCGGAATTTACGGAGCGGGCCCCAGAGCGTGAGCATGATTGCGACCAGGGCGAGGACGATCCCCGCGATGACGACGCGTTCGAATGTGCCGCCTTTGCCTTTTCCTCTGGACGGAGGTTTCTTTGCCATGGCAGGATTTATACAGTATTATGGCGAAAAACACCAGACATTTTTTGTTGCGCTCCACGGAGAAGGGGCGCTGCTGCTGTTGAAAAGGCTATTTTTTTGATAAGCGCTGTTTTTTGGCTTGACTTAGTCATGGCCGGATTTTATACTGCATGCCACGCACGCACCCATGAAGGCGCGGCGCAGAGGAGGGTTTAACAGGCCATGAGCTTCACCTATGTTCAGGAAATTCCGGCGCCCCGGGAGGTCCTTGCGGCGATGCCGCTTTCCCCGGAACTCGCGGAGATCAAAAAAAAACGCGACCAGGAAATCAAGGCGGCCTTTGCCCGCGGGAACAGCAAGCTTGTCCTGATCATCGGGCCGTGCTCGGCCCACGATGAGGAGGCGGTGTGCGATTACATCGCGCGGCTGGCAAAGATCCAGGCGGAGGTGAAAGACACGATCATCATCATCCCGCGCATCTACACCAACAAGCCGCGCACCACCGGGATCGGGTACAAGGGCATGGCCCACCAGCCGAATCTCAAGGAAGAGCCGAACATCGTGGAGGGCATCAAGGCGATCCGGAAGATGCATCTCCGCGCGCTGAAGGGATCCCATCTTCCCGCGGCTGATGAGATGCTCTACCCCGGCAACTATCCCTACCTCGAGGATGTCCTGAGCTATGTTGCCGTGGGCGCCCGCTCGGTTGAGAACCAGGCGCACCGGTTGACGTGCAGCGGCCTCGATATTCCCGTGGGCATGAAGAACCCGACGTCGGGCGACATGGAGGTGACGCTGAATTCCATCCAGGCGGCCCAGGTTCCCCATGTTTTCAGCTATAACCGCTGGGAAGTGAAGACCTCCGGCAATCCGCTTGCGCACGCGGTGCTCCGCGGCGCGGTGGACTATCATGGCCGCGCGGTCCCCAATTATCATTATGAAGACCTCAAGGCCTTCGCCGAGTCCTACCGGAAGCGCGGACTCGCCAACCCCGCGATCATTGTGGACACGAACCATGCGAACTCGAACAAACGATATGACGAACAGCCCCGGATCGCGCTGGAAGTGATGCAGAGCCGGCGGCACTCGACCCTGCTCAAGGACATGATCAGGGGCTTCATGATCGAGAGCTTCATCGAAGAAGGCGCGCAGAAGGTGACGGAGAACGTGTACGGCAAGTCCATCACCGACCCGTGCCTGGGGTGGAAGGAATCTGAAAGGCTGATCCTCGAGCTGGCGGGGATGGTGTAGGAGCAGAGGGCAGAGGGCAGAGGGCAGAGAGCAGAGAACTCAACCCTATGCCCCATGCCCTCTGCCCCATGCCCTCTGCAACTACGTATGGAACTCTTCGACGCAATCCATGGAAGAAAAAGCATTCGTCGGTTCAAGCGGACGCCGGTGCCTGATGAGGACATCACCAGGGTCCTCGATGCGGGGCGGCTTGCGCCCTCGCCGAACAACACCCAGCCCTGGAGCTTTGTCGTCATCAGGGACAAGGCGCTTCTTGCGAAGATGGCCGGCGCGGTGCGGGAGATGGTCGACCGGATGGTCCCTTTTGCCGGGGATGAGAAACAGGCGCAGAGGCTCGCGGCATACAAGAGCAGCTATTACACTTTTTTTGAGCATGCCCCCGTGGTGATCGCCGTATTCATGGAAGAGTGCAACGCGGGAACGGACCTGCTGCTCGCGAGGATGGGGTATTCCTCCGGGGACATCAGGAGGCTCCGGCCCTTGCCCGGTCTTCAGGGCGTTTCCGCCGCGGTCCAGAATATGCTTCTTGCGGTCCACGCTCTCGGCTACGGCTCCTGCTGGATGACCGGCCCGCTTGTGGCGCAGGAGGCGTTCGAGAAGTTGTTGGGTTACGGCAAGGACAAGTTCATTGCCGCGCTGTTGCCGATCGGCGTACCGGATGAGGACCCTCCAGCGAGGAGCAGGAAGCCGCTTGCAGAAGTGGCAAGGTGATCGGACCGGGAGCTCTTCGCAAGAAAAGCGTCAGTAAAATCCGTTTTACATTTCCCGGGACAATAGCTATAATAGCCCGGAAAATTCCCCGGGCGCTCGGTTGTCCATGAGAGCTTCTATGCGAATAGCCGGTATACAGATAAGCGCTGGTCAGGATGTTGAACGGAACATCCGGCGCGCCGTGGAAATGGCCGAGGTGTCCGCTGAAAAGGGCGCCAGGGTCATCTGCTATCCCGAGTTGTTCCTGACACCCTGGTTCCCGAAAAAAGAGAACAGGTCGCACTTCTCGTTGGCCTTAAGCCCTCTCGGCGAGACCTTCAGCCGGTTCCAGCGGGTTTCCGAGAAGACCAGGAGCGTGCTCATCGTCCCGTTCTTCGAATCCGTCAGCAACAAATACTATAACAGCGCCGCGGTCTTTGATTGCGGCAAACTGCTCGGCGCCTACCGCAAACTACACCTTCCCGATCTCCCCCTCTATCGCGAACAATTCTACTTTTCCCCGGGAGATTCCGGCCTCCCGGTGTTCAAGACATCGCAGGGCAGGATCGGCATCCAGCTCTGCTGGGACAACCTCTTCCCCGAGGGCAGCCGGGTCCTTGCTCTCAAGGGCGCCGAGCTCGTGTTCGCGCCGACAGCCGCGTCCGTCAATACGCACACCCTCTGGGAGCGGGCGATCAGCGCCAATGCCTTCGCCAACAACATGTTCATCTTCCGGGTCAACCGCGTAGGCAGGGAGGACGATATTTCCTTTTACGGCAGGAGCTTCTGCGCGGACCCGTGGGGCGAAATGGCGTCCGAGCTTGCGGGCGGCAAGGAGGCGATCGTGCTTGCGGACATTGACCTCAAAGAGCGCACCGACGCCATGGAGGCCTGGGGGTTCCTCAAGAACCGCAAGCCCGCCGAGTACGGGGACCTGGTGAAGTAGCGCTGCCGGGCGCACCCTCCATTCAGATCTATCCGTGTAACTTCTCATTTCATCAACTGTTACAGTTCTGTTAAATCTTTTTGCCCCCCTTGAATTCCCACGAAGATACGTGTTATAACTACGCTCATGAATAATAAAATATTGATCGTCGATGACGAACCGGATATCGTTGACCTCGTGTCCTATAATTTGAAAAAAGACGGCTTCAGGGTCACAACGGCTTCAGACGGAGAACAAGCGCTCCGCAAGGTCAGGAAAGACAAATTTGACCTCGTCGTTCTCGATCTCATGCTTCCCGGCATACAGGGAGTGGAGCTTTGCCGTATCATCAGGAACGATCCCAAAACGGCCGATACGCCTATTATTATGCTTACCGCAAAAGGGGAAGAAGTGGACCGGGTCATAGGTCTGGAAAGCGGCGCCGATGATTACATGACAAAACCGTTCAGTTCGAAAGAGCTCATTGCGCGCATTAAAGCCGTATTAAGAAGAACGGGAGAAAAAACCACGACGGAAAAGACCATCCATATCGGCAACCTGCTCATCAATCTGGAAACGCACGGCGTTCTAAAGGGGAAAACGCCGCTGGAACTCAGCGCAACTGAATTTAAACTGCTTGTGTATCTCGTCGAAAGAAAAGGCAAGCTATACAGCCGTGAACAGCTCGTTGATGCCGTGTGGAAAGGGGAGGCCTTTATCGAACCCAGGACCGTTGATGTCCATATTCGACGATTGAGGACCCAGATTGAAGATGATCCGTCCAATCCGGCGTACATAAAGACCCGTAGAGGCGTCGGCTACTATGTAGATGCGGAATTATGAAACGACGCGTCTTCGGTCGGATATTCATTCTGTATGCGATCACGATGCTTGCCGCGATCGTCTGTATCGAATTCTTCATTATGAAGTTTAACGCAGTTGGCGCCTCGAGCGACGTCCTCAGATTCAAGATCATCGGGGTCGTCATCGCGGTCCTGCTTGCGACGGGCCTGTTCTCAGTCAGACAGCAGGAGCGTATCAGGAAACTGACAAAGCAGATCAGAGACTTTTCGCGCTCTCTCGCAGGCGGCAAAACCGGGGACAAACTGTATTTTGACCGCGCTGGAGAGTTTGAAGAGATAGCCGATAGTCTGAATACGATGTCAGTGGAACTGCGGAACAGTATTGCCGCGAGCGACGGGGAAAGAAAACGGTTGAATGAAATTCTTCGAAGCATTCCCGATGTTTTGATGATACTCGAACCGAATGGCACTATTCAGCTTGCAAGCTCCGCCTCACGGCAGTATTTCGGCGAGGCCCAATTGACGGGAAAACAGGTGTTTGAGGTCATACGAAACCCGTTATTTTTATCGCTCATGGAAGAGGCGCGCAAGAATCTTACGCCCGGCGTCAGTGAACTGCGGCTTGATTATCCGGAGGAAAGGTATTTTTCCGCGAGGGTTTCGCCGCTCTCCTATCTGGAAAAGGAGCTTGCCGGTTTTGTCGTCATCCTGCATGACATCACGCAGCTCAAGAAACTGGAGCAGACCCGCAAGGATTTTGTGGCGAATATATCTCACGAGATAAAGACGCCGATCACGGCGATCAGGGGTTTTGCCGACACCCTGCTTGAGGGCGCGCTGAATGATACGGAGCACGCTGAAAAATTCTTAAGGATCATCAAGGCGAACAGCGAACGGATCAACAGTCTCGTTGACGATCTGATGACGATCTCCAAAATCGAGCTTGGTGTCGACAGGATAGAGAAGGCCACCGTGGACATCGCGGACGCGATCGAACAAGCGCTGACCCTGCTGCGGTCCAGGGCCGCTGAAAAAAACCTGTACCTGAAAATCGAGCTCCCGGAGGAGCGGCTGAACGTATCGGCTGACAGGGACAAGCTGATCCAAATACTCACGAACCTCGTGGACAATGCCCTGAAATTCACCGAGAAGGGCGGAGTGACGATAGGGACCGGGACGGAAAACGGCAATCCCTACCTGTTCGTCAAAGATACGGGCATCGGAATTCCTGAGAAACACCTGCCGCGGCTCGGAGAACGGTTTTACCGGGTGGACACCGCACGGTCGAGGAAGCTGGGCGGCACCGGGCTCGGACTGGCCATTGTCAAGCACCTGGTGAAAGCCCACGGCTGGGAGATGCATATCGAGAGCATTCCGGACAAGGGCACGAAGGTGAAATTGTACGTGAGTTGATGCCATTCCCCTGGACACCAGCGCCAGATCACCGCGCGGCCTCCGGCCGCAACCAAACACCCTCGCGGCGATGAACCCGCACTAATAAAATCCCATCGCATCCAATACTCGTCCAAAGCCCCATTTCATTCAATCTTAACCGGGTTGTAATACCCCTGTAATACAATCGTGGTAGGATTCGTCCTGCGCGCCAGCCACAGAAATAATGTATCGCCACTACCATAGCAGGACTTGTATTCATGGTTCTGTATTGGCGGTAATCAGGGGAGACAGGGCCATCGGGATGCAAGAGCCAGCACGGAAATCGGCTTTTCCGGAAGACTTTCAGTGGGGCGTTGCCACCTCCGCGTTTCAGCTCGAAGGCTCTCCGAATGCCGACTGGTCGACCTGGGACCCGGTATTAAGCGACATCCCTGAAATAACGAACCACTATGCCGTTTTCAGGGAGGATCTCAAACTCCTGAAGGAATTGGGCGTAAATTCCTATCGCTTCTCCATCGAATGGAGCAGGATCCAGCCGAGGCCGGACACCTGGGATGATGAGGCTATCGCACATTATCAGGAGATCATCGATATCCTGCGAAGCTATAACATCGAGCCTATGGTCACCCTTCATCATTTCACCCACCCCCGGTGGTTTCTGGAGCGGTTTCCCTGGCACCGAACTGCATCCGTTGAAAATTCCTGCGATACACGGAGAAGATGGTCGCAACGCTCAGGAACGTACGCTACTGGATAACGTTCAACGAGCCCTATGTCATCCTGATCGGCGGATACCTTGACGGATGCATTCCGCCGGGTCTGCGAGACGTGCCCCTTGCCCTCGTCGCCCTGAAAAACATATTCACCTCGCACGGCAAGGCCTACGACATCATCCATCGATATGTCCCCGATGCGCAGGTCAGTATCGCGCATAATATGTCCGTGTTCGCTCCCTGGAAAAAATGGAACCCATTCGACCGGCTCCTGAAGAAGTCCGCGAACCGCTTCTACAATCACTCGATCATAAACGCATTCCGGACCGGCGTCTTCATCGTCAAATTCCCTTTTTCCCGCGCCGTGCAGATCGAAGTCCCGATAAAGGACAAGCTTGACTTTTTCGGTGTGAACTACTATACGCGCATCCATCTCCGGTTCAATCCTTTTAAAAAAATGGGTGTGGAGCTCAGACATCTGGACATCGACGGACATGGACTTACGAATATCGGGTGGGAAGTGCATCCACGCGGCCTCGCAAAAGTTCTCCGGTATGCATCGAGGCTCAACCTGCCGATCTTCATTACCGAAAACGGCATCGCAACCCATGATGCCGAAATGAAGGTTAAGTACATGAAGCAGCATGTGGATGTCATAGAACGATGTCTGAAGGACGGTCTCGATGTCCGCGGCTATTTTTACTGGACCCTCATCGACAATTACGAATGGCTCCAGGGCCTCGATGCACGGTTCGGGCTCTATCGCGTCGATTTCAAAACTCTCAAACGTTACCCGACGAGCGCCGCAACGTATTACGCCTACCTGATCCAGAGCCGGTCAAAGATTTAATGAAAATGTAAAATACTCTTCATCCTCCTGTAACTCCTCTCGTGTATCGTCGTATCGGATGAGGCATAGCGCGATAATGGCGACATACTTTTTTATCACGGCATCTGCGGGGAGGGGGTGACATATTTCTTTTCAGCGTTTTGCAGTTTTTAAGGGGATCAGTCATAGTAGCAAATTGTTCCATGGGAAGATAAGCACTAAACATTTGCAGGAAAAGGAGAAGATATGTATAGCGCAATAAAAAAAGCATTGTGCGGATTGAGCCTGATGCTGGCCCTTTCCGTATTCAGCACATCGGCGTTCGCCGGCGTCCTGAAGAAGCCGTACATGATCTACGAGGGGCAGAATCCAACGATGACCGTGCTCTGGCAGGACAACGCAGTAGAGAACGACAATACCATCAGTTGGGGGACCGACACCGGCTACGGCCTGGGGAGTGTGACGGTTCCCGGGTACGGACCGAGCAACCAGCACAAGTACATGATCACCGGGCTTGCGCCGTCTACCAAGTATTACTACAAAGTGGCCGCCGCCGACGGCACGGTCTACGGCACCGGCTCGTTCCTCACCGCGCCTGAAAACGACGCAAAGTCCGTGAAGTTCCTCGCCTTCGGCGACACCAGGTCCGGTCCTCTTGCCATGGAAGGGGTCATTCAGGAGATGCGGAAAGTCTATGCCGTGGACCCCGCCTACCAGAGCATCAACATCCAGGCCGGAGACTGGGTGTCGAGCGACGCCGAATCCTCCTGGACTACGCAGTGGTTCAACAACAACGCCGAGACGGTTGCCCTCCTCTCCGAACAGCCGATCAACGGGGTCAAGGGGAACCACGAGAACGCCTCGGGGTACAGCAAGTACTATCCGAAGTACTATCCGTTCCCGTACGTCAATGCCCAGCCGAAAGCCGGTGATCCTCTGTCTTTTAACAACCTGTATTATTCCTTCGACTACGGTCCGGTCCACTTCACCGTCGTCGACCAGTACTCAACTTATACCGTGGGCTCGGCCCAGTATAACTGGGTTGTCAACGACCTGGCTACGACCACCAAGCCGTGGAAGATCCTCGTGTATCACGAGCCGGCCTGGACCGCCGGCACCCACGGCAACAACACCACCACGCAGAGAATCTTCGACCCTCTCATCAAGCAGTACGGGGTCGATCTGGTCTATGCGGGCCACAACCACAACTATGCACGCTGCCAATTCAATGACGGCGATAATACCGTCGTACCCGGCGTGCCCGACAGCATCATACCGAAGGTGCCCTACATCACCAACGGCGGCGGCGGTGCGGGTCTGTACGCCGTCGACACCACCAATACAGGGTCCTATCGCCACGTTCGCAAGGCTATCAGCGAATATGAATACATGACCTTCGACGTAAACGACAAGACATTAACCATGAATGTCTACGCAGTCTACAAGGACGATGGCGTACAGGGTTCAAAAACAAGGCTCAGTGGAACCTCTTTGAACGCGGCCACCAAAAGCACGCTGATCGAAACGGTGGTGATCAACCACCCGGCGGCCGATGCCGGCAATGACGTCACCATAGGGACCAGGGAACAGTGCGCAACGATCATAACAGGCGCGGCTTCCGACGCAGACAATGAACCTTTGATGTACCGGTGGCTTGACGGTGAAACCGAAGTCCTGCCGTTGACCGCTGTCGGAGTCAATGGCGAGGCAAGCCTCGACCTCTGCAAAGTCTCCAGCACAATCGGCCAGCATGTCCTGAATCTGGAAGTGACCGACGGCCAGGCGAAGGCATCGGATGGAATGGTTCTGACCATAGTTGATACGACGCCTCCGACCCTGACAGCCAATGCCAATAAGACGGTCCTTTGGCCTCCCCTCCACGATATGGAAAATATCTCTATCGATACCAATACCCAGGACAACAGCGGGGCGAAACCGACCATCAGCGCCGTCGTCGCCAGCAACGAGCCCGAGAACGGTTTGGATGACGGGGATACTGGCCCCGATTGGACCGAGCCCGTGATCGATCAAGCCAGCGGGAAAATCAGCCTGCAACTGCGCGCCGAACGTTCAGGCATTGGCAGCGGTCGGGCGTATACCGTTGCCGTGACCGCTACGGATGCCGTGGGCAACGCCACAACCGTTCCGGTCAAGGTCAGCGTGCCTCTTTCCATGGGTAATTAAATAGTTGAACAGATAATCCAACGAGGAGAGGGGCCTCACTGCCCCTCTCCATCCTTGTATTTTGTAATATGGACGACGATGATTCTGCAGAAGTAGCAATGTTTTAATCCGATCTGGAAGAGGTGAAGTGCTAATGAAAAAATTTCTGGTCGTCATCATTACCCTTATATCTTTCACGGGCTTTTCCTTTGCCGCCGATGTCAAGGACCGCATGGAATTTCCCGCGAAAAACGGCATGGTGGTCTTTTATCATATGAACCACATCAATGAAGTCAAAGGCGACTGCAAGGTCTGCCACGAACAGGCCCCCGGCAAGATAGCCGGTTTCGGCAAGGAGTTCGCCCACAAGACCTGTATACCGTGCCATGAACCGCGTGACGGTTTTCCCGAGGGTCCGACTCAGTGCGATGGGTGCCACACAAAGTAAGCAGGCCCCGCAAGCAGTAACGCATGAAATGGGGTATGGACGATTCCAGGAAGTCATACCCTTTTATGAACATGGCGCAAACCGAAAAAAGCAAGCGGCACGGAGCTGAACTCGGGTAAACCAAGATAGAGCAGAATGGAAAATGGAATTGTTTAATAAACTTTCTTTATGCATCATAACGGCGCTCCTTCTTTTCATAACCGCTCCCGCGTCCGCCCACAACATGCCGCTAGGCGGGTCTCAATGGTGCTTTGGGAAAGAGACTATTACTGCCTCCCTGGAGCTTAACTCGCTTTTATTTTCAGACATACAGGGGATAAAAGAAGGGCATTACAATCCCGACACAAGCTCCGATGAGGAGTTGCGGCATATCGCGTCTTCCGTCATCCAACCTTACCTGGATAAAAAACTACTCATAACGATCAACGGGAAATCATACCCGGTGAAAGTGACCGGGCTGTCCAGGAATGATAACAACCTGTTTAAAATCCGGATGATGGTGGACAATATCAGCTTTAATAATCCGGCGAACCCCGTCAAAATTGATTATCAGGTACTGTTCGAGGAAACGGACAACGCCCATGTAAATCTTGCTTATATGTACCTGACAGATGCCGTTGGCGACGACCTGCAAAAAATCCTGGATTTTTCTCAGCCTGATGGACAGTTTTCATTTGAAAGGGATTCCCGTGCATGGGAAATTTCCATTAAGGGCCGCGCCGCGGGCGCCGCATCAAACGGCATTCGTGAAGGGGAAAATAGTAGCGCCGAACGAAAAGATGCGGCATCCGAACCGGTGCCGGTAAATAACAACGCGCTCCAGCCGCCGGACGACGGCACGAAACGACTGTTCGCCCCCCGAAAACAACCTTACGCGGGCCCACCGGTCGGCGCCTTTTCGTTAATAAGCTCACACGGACACGAACAGGACAATATTGTTTCGGACGAACTTCCGAAACAATCGGTTTGGACAAATATCGGCAAGTTTATCGCGCTCGGCATCGAACATATTTTGACTGGGTATGACCACATAGCATTCCTGCTGGCGCTCATTGTCATAGGCCTATCAATCAGGGAAGTTCTCAAGATAATAACGGCATTTACCCTGGCCCATAGCATTACCCTGCTTCTGGCGGCGATGCAGGTCGTCAGTTTGAATTCCCGGGTCGTGGAATCGGTGATTGCTTTTTCCATTTGTTATGTCGCGCTCGAAAATTTATTGAAAAAGGAAGTCAATTATCGCTGGCTGCTGACATTCGGTTTCGGGCTCATCCACGGCTTCGGCTTCGCGAGCGTTCTGCAGGAGCTGATCGTCGGAAAATCGAAACTGCTGGTATCGGTGGTGTCCTTTAACCTTGGCGTGGAGATCGGACAGCTAATGATATTCCTGGTCCTGCTGCCTGTTCTGCACCTGCTCAAGAATACGATTGAATTCAGAAAAGTGACCATAGGCACATCGTTGGCGATTTTACTGCTGGGTTTTACCTGGCTTATCCAGCGGGTGTTTAACCTTCAACTATTGCCGATATGATGAAGAGCGAGGAAAAAAGGCCATGAAAAACGTCGCGTGCGTCACGGGCCTGCTGCTTGCCCTGCTTTGGCCTGTACGGTCATTTGCGGAGATAACGATGTTCGTCTCTCCCGATGGCGACGGGGCCTATATCCTGGAGGGAGATAATGCCCAGGGAGTGGAGGCTCTTGACCTTCTGATTGGCTACGATGCGGATTCCCTGGCGAATCCCAAAGTGGAGGCGCAGGGGGGGACAATAACCGACGTCTACGCAGGCACGCCGGGGATGCTGAATGTCACAATCATGAGAGACAATCCCGATACCTCGTTCGAACTCCATCTGAAGTTTGATAAGAAGGGAGATTCACCGGAGGGCATTTATTCTGTCTCTGCGACCGCGCGAGGCAGGGATGGGAGGAACTACGCGGCTTCCGCCGATACCAGGGCTCTTTCCCTCTCGACAATGAACCCGGCGATCATGCCCGACAAGGAGTCTGCCGCGGTTTCGTCCGTTGACAGAGCTACCGAAACGCAAGAGGCTGTCGGGGTTTACCAGGGGACATCCGACAAACCGCCGGACAGGGGCGTCGAAACAGGCGCGGCCTCTTCTGCGGGAGGAACGACCACGAGCCCGGAACAGCCCGCTGCGACTAAAAAGACGATTCGTTGCAACGAGAAGAGCGTTCTGGAGCGGTTCAGGGAATTCAAGGGGGAGAAGGGGCTTAAGGAGTTCGGCGCTCTTTTTAAATGCAGCGGTGGGGAGAGGATCATGCAGGAGCCTGCCATCGCCCTTTCGGATGGGGAAACTCCAGTCTTGATCAAGCTGGAATTGCAGCCAGAAGGGAATAATTCACCAGATATTGCTCTGTCCGGCGCGAAACTTGTTTCTTCAAAAAAAGTCGACGAGAAAAGCCGAGTCATTACAACGCTGCCAAACGAAGGGGCATGGGAGGCGAGACTGGTCCTCGGGTCGGGAAATGAAATGATCGATTTCCCCCTCGTCGTGGCTCCGCCGGTCAAAATTGACAGCGAAATCCACGAACGCAATTTTCTTGCAGCTCTCAACAATTATCTATCCGGCCAGGCCGCCATTCTCCGCGGGAAAAGCGAACAATCCCGGGATGAGTATATATTCACCGCCAATTATCTGGCTAACCTGGCAAAGACCTCCCCGAAGAAGGCGTCATGGTAACCCCACAAAAGCGCTGCGACGGTACATGAAAAAGATAACTTTGAAAGCCATTGAATCCTTCCTGATTACTTCATGGTCCTCATTATCCAGGGGATATAAATAGGAAATTTCCGAACCGGCACGGTAAAGAGGCGCTGCGCTTCAGGTGTTCAGGCTACGCCGACTGTAAATCATATATAAAAATTCCTCACCAGAAGGAGGCGTTGCGGCATGAACTGCTATGTTCATAACGTGCCGGGGAGATTACGGCTGAAAAATCCGCTATTCAAGAACAGCGCCCCTTTAATGTTTACAGCCCTTGAGTACTGGTAGAGTTGAACGTTCTCCAACGAGCGCCGCAACCTATTACGCCTACCTGATCCAGAGCCGGTCAAAGATTTAATGAAAATGTAAAATACTCTTCATCCTCCTGTAACACGACTCGGATATGATTTGCTCAGAGAGTAAGTTAAAGGCTGAAAACGGGGTGCATCGACGATTGGGACGTCAACCCTCACAAAGGCAGGTCGTTGGTCCCCGGATTTGAAAGGAGATAGGCATGAATTTAATAAACCTGGCATCTCAGCACCATGCCATATGCGCAGACGCTCATTTGGCAACGTGCCCCTACGAAAAAGGCGGCAGCAATAATTGCGCCGCCTCAATTATGACAATAGCAACCAGTAGTTATCAAAAGACGAACTATTGCTGGACAGACAACTACGATAGTTGCCCGTTGTTCCTGTCAAAGGTACTGCGAAATAGATGAAGAAGTTGAAGCTGTTGAATATCCTTTACCGGACGCCTCAAGGATTTGACAATGTGGGCAACGAAAGAGGAAGTTCACTTCATAACAAGAAAGGAGGTCCAAATGTCTGAACAGAATGTGAGTCATGCAGTTCCGCATCTCGATGAAAAGGAAGCCGCCCAGCTCGCTCGCGCAGTTCAGATACTTTTACAGGAGCTTGGGTTCGATCCGGAAGAAGTGGATCGCTCCTTCAAGGAAAGCCTGGCATATTTTCTTAAAAATGATCATATCGATCAGGGACCCATGGGCGGTTCTTGCCTTATCGGGCAGGCAAGCATGAATGCATAATATGCATTGCATGACAAGGAATAACCATAGCCGAGCGTTGTCGCATATGAAGAAGGAATACGATCCAATACAACAAGGAGGAATACTCATGCAGAACCAGACAGCGGCGGATACGTCACGAAATATGTACGACAAGGAAAAGGAACCACACGTCCATGCTGTGGACAGACTCGTGCACGAACTTGGGCTTTCCGCGGAAGAAGTCAACAAGTCGTATCGGGAGGTCCTGGCGGAACTGAATAAAGATATAAAAGTGAAAACCTTCCTTCCTATCCTTGTCAGCAGAGTCGTTAAACAACGTTTATTACAGCAACGCTAATACGTCAAGACCTGCGACATGGTCTACGGCGGCAACTCACCTTTCAGACGCTGAAACCTCATATGCCTGCCCGATCCAGAGTTGGCCGAAAATATAATAGAAATTACATGTTTTCTTCATACACCTGTAATACCTCTCCTGTATCATCGAACCACTAAACTATAAACGATTCAGCGGCTTCATGGGACGTCCTGCTATGTAAAGCGGAGGAGTGAGGAAAATAAACGTTCTGGGGAGGAATAAATGAACCATATCATCATCAAGATCGAGAGCGGAGTTGTCGCCGACGTCTATTTCACGGAACCCGTTAAGGTAACCATCGTTGATCACGATGTGATCGAGGGAGGAGAAACGTTTGAGGGTCGTATAAAAAAGGCAGTTCTGTCCATGACCCCCGAGCAGCGCGTCAGGCCCGAGGAAATCGAGCAGGTGGTCAAGAGGCTGGTACTCGAATGCAGGCGGCCCGCGGACAGGCGACTGCCTGGGCGGATCATGATCGATGTCGACGCAGCGGCATAAGCAGGCCCCCCTGTTGAGAAGTTGCGGGAAAGATATTCTTTCACTGAAACAGAGCAATGCTCAGGAACTGACGTCGGCCCGGTAAAACTTAACGCAATTTTCACACTTCTGTCATACGGTGGTAACACTGTTCCTGTACTATTCCGACAATGCTTCTGTGTGACTTTCATATTCACACCACTTTTTCCGACGGTTCGCTGGAGATGAGAAAGACAATCGATCTTTTCGGACAGGCTGGTTTTGATGTTATCGCGATTACCGACCACGTCGTGAACGGCGACAATACGATGGGTAAGTTCGCGCGCCGGTTCAATCTGTCGATCCGGGGAGACAATTTTGACGAATATCTCGACACGCTTAAACAGGAGGCCGAGCGGGCCTGGAGAAAATACGGTATGCTCGTGATCCCCGGTGTTGAGATCAGCAAGAACTATATCTCGAAGGACGAATCGGCCCACCTTCTTCTTCTGGATATCAAAGAATTTATTCCCGCCTGCATGAGTTACGATAAGGTCTTTCTCGAAGCAAAGCGCCAGGATACCCTGACCGTTGCCTGTCACCCTCACCATACCCCGGACATGGTGAACAAAGATACGCTCTATCTCTGGAACAACCGCGACAGGTACGCCAAATACATAGATGCCTGGGAGATCGCGAACCGGGACGACGTGTTCAATGTGATCAGCCTGAAAAAATACCCCTATATCGCCAACAGTGATTTTCACAAGGCCCGTCACCTGTATTCGTGGAAAACGCTGTTGAACTGTGAAAAGAACGTTGAATCCGTAAAGAACTGCATTCGGCACAACAAGGGCGTCGCGATCACGCTCTTCAGGAATTGAAAGATGTCGGACCGCTCAACGAACACGCATCATCATAGAGGAGGAGCCACATGGCCACATTTATCATATGCGCGTCAATCTCGCTCGCAGGGATCATACTTTACCTGCTTCAGGTTGGGGCTGCCTATGCACTCTTGAGAAAGAAGCCGAAACCGGACGACCAAACAACAACGCACGAGGATAATTATTCTCCACCAGTCTCGATCCTGAAACCCCTCAAGGGACTTGACGACAATCTTTTCGACAACCTCTCCAGTTTCTGCCTCCAGGATTATCCTGATCACGAAATTCTCTTTTGTCTCCAGGACTTCAACGATCCGGCCTACAAAGTTGCAAAAAAAGTACAGGACAAATACCCCGACCGGAATATATCCCTTGTCGTGGAAAAGTGCAATGTCGGACTTAATCCGAAAGTAAACAACCTCATACCCGCCTATCGAAAAGCCCGCCATCCTTTCATACTCATAAGCGACAGCAATGTCATGGTAGACAGGAACTACCTGAGGGAGATCATGCGGCATACCCAGGACCCCTCGGTCGGGCTCGTAAGCAATCCCATCCACGGAGTCGGCGGACGCAGTCTCGGCGCCCTCTTTGAGAATCTCCATCTCAATTCATTCATTATGGGAAGCGTCAGCTTTCTCGACAGGTTCCTTGGAATGCCCTGCGTCATCGGAAAGTCCATGCTCATGAAAAAAGTTGATCTGGAGGCATTGGGAGGGCTGGCTGCCTTCAAAGATATCCTGGCCGAGGATTTTATTATCGGCAGAGAGATGCAGCGGAGCGGTAAAAAAATTGTCCTTTCGAACTACCTGATCAGCAATGTCAATGAGTACTGGGAGGTTAAACGATTTCTGAATCGCCACACGCGATGGGGCAAGCTCAGGTGGAAGATCGGTGGGGCAAAATATTTTATCGAACTGCTTGTCAATCCTGTGTTTATGGCTATATTGCCGGTTCTGATCAAGGGGCCGTCGCGTGAGACAGTCTCCTTTGCAGCCCTCATAGGACTTGTAAAGGTTCTTGGTGATTCCCTGATCGGAAGGACGATCGAAACATCGGCAGCACGTACGTACTTTCACAAACAATCGCCGCTCATCTATTTCCTGGCTCCGATCAAGGATATGTTCATCGGAATTCTTTGGTTCGTGCCGCTTTTGAGTTCAACCGTGGTTTGGCGGGGAAATAGATATTTGATTGGACAGGACTCCCGGTTGTCGCCCTGTCCGGAGACCGGTGTATGGTCCTGGAGCTATCGTATCACAGACAGCATTCGCGCCCGCGTTGCTTGACATAAGTATCAAGGAACAGAATGGTCTGATCATCGTCGATCTGACGAAAACCGAACCGCGAATGCTGGAACGGTACCAGGGCAAGGACGGCGCTCGCATGTTTCTTGCCTATCATGAAGAGCTGAACCGGACGCGAAATATAGCCTGTGCATAAAAAGGAGACCCGATGAAGAAGACAGCAGGGCGCATCTTGACATACCCAAGAAAACCGTTCCTCCGAAGTATATCCCGCGAACCTGGAGAGTTAACCTCCACAAATGCAAGAGGGTCGGTAGGCCTTAGGAATTTCAGGAAACCTCCCCAGGGGATCTCGCCCGTTATCTCCAAGGCAACGCAAAACTTCGGACTAACCCTCTATGAAATGCTTGGTATGGCAGAACTCATGCGGGTGGCATACGAAAAAGGAGACCTTGCGAGTGTTCAGGACCGTCTTGCGTTCCTCATAACGGATGCCGAGCACCTTGCCTTATCCATCGCCGATATCCTCGCACTTACGACGCTCCAAGCAGAGCCGACGGAGGCAGCATGCGAGCGATTTGACATTGTTGCGCTGATGCACGAAGTGTCGGAAGCGGGTCGTTCGATCGCAGGCGACAAGCCGCTTACCGTCATGGACGTTTCGTGCGCCAGTTCCGTCATGATTCATTCAGATCAAGCAAGAGTAAAGCAACTCATGATGAGGCTCATGAGCAATGCGGTAAAGTTCACCGACCGCGGACGGATTGCTCTGATCCTCAGCGAGGATACCGATGAAATCAGACTGACCGTTGCCGATACCGGCAGAGGGATGGCGCGGGAGCAGATCAACGCTGTGCTTGATTCATCCGAGTATGGATACGATGTTGAAATGAACGGTTTTGCCACATCCGGACTGTGGCTCAGGCTCGTCAAAGCCCTCGTGAAGCAGTTGCATGGCAGCCTTTCCATTGCGAGTAAAACAGGCGAGGGCACCATCGTCGCAGTTTCTTTGCCGGTTTCTCAACCACGGAAATGATTTCAATGAAGAAGTTCCACTCATTACTTTCCTCTGATGGCCCGTGGACGCAGTCAGGTTTCATACCTTCTATACATATATCCGGTTGTAACAAACATTTAACGTCGGCTTCACACTCCTGTAACATAATCCGGGTATAGTGCGAAATATAAACTGCGATTTCATGCAAAGATCGGGACAGGAGTTTTATGAAAAACCAAAGTCTTATTGTTGATGATGAACATGATTGTGCCGAACTTCTCCGCTATCATCTTCAAAGAGAGAATTATGAAGCGGTGATCGCGCGCAATGGGAAGGAGGCCATAGACGCGGTACAGAGCCAGGCACCGGATGCAATCCTGCTGGATATCATGATGCCCGAGTTGAATGGTTGGGAAGTATGCCGTATTTTGCGCGAGAGCACAAAAGGAAAATCGCTGCCGATCATCATGCTTACTGTGCTGTCCGAAGATGAGGAGCGCGTCAAAGGCCTCAGCCTTGGCGCCGATGATTATCTTTCCAAGCCGTATTCCGTGTATTCCGTGAAAGAACTGCTGTTGAAGTTGAGAAAACACATTGACCGACAAGAGACGATAAAACAGCTCAAGGCCCGCGAGCAGCAGCAGGACACGACCCTGCGCTACATAGTACATGAAATAAAAGGCTCACTGCACGTCATCGGAGGATTTTCATCATACGCTCTCAGAAAGGACGACTCGAATAAATATTTCAAAACCATTAATACCGCGGCCTCCCAGGCTGAAAGAGTGCTCCACGAAGCTCCTCTCCTCGCCTTGCTTGCAACAAGAGGAGAGAACCTGTCCATCAGGGTGGATATCGGTCCACTGACCAGTGAGGCGGACGCTTGTTTCCATGATGCGGTAAAAAAGAAGGTGGCGTGCCAGCAAGTTAGCGCGGTATCACTTATTTCAGATATTGCGGAGACAACCCGCGTCCTTATCGGGGGAAAGCCGGTATCAGTGGAGGTCCGGACGCCCTTTATGGACGTAATGATAAGCACGGACAACGTCAAGCTCAGGCAGATACTTACAAACCTTGTGAGCAATGCGGTGAAGTTTACCGAACAGGGTAAAATCGCGATCACCCTTTCCGTCATTGGAAGCTGGATGGAGATCGCGGTCAGCGATACGGGTATCGGGATAAAAGAAGAGGAACTCCATAAAATCTTCATTGCCTACGGGCGGATCGAGGACCCCAAAACAAAAAAATACGAAGGAATGGGGCTTGGCCTGACAATCAGCAGGAATCTCGCGGCGCTACTAGGCGGCGCAATCTCGGTAGCAAGCACCTATGGAAAAGGAACGACCTTCGTCGTGTCTTTGCCGGTGCAAAATATGGAGCGACTGGGCGGGCTTTACGATGTCGAATAACACAAGGTCCAGCCAGCATGCTGCTCAGGATGGAATACCCGGAAATGCATATACGCTGATCATTTTAAGTAACAATACCGTAAAATAAGGAGGTGAAATACTAATTAATTTAACAGAAACTTAATCAACCTGTAACAATCCTGTAACAATTCCATGGTATAACGTAGCAACTAAACAACGAAAAGGAGAAAATAGATGAAAAGAATTTTACTTGTCACAATGGTACTGATCGGGCTGCTGTCGTTCAATCTGGCACAGGCAGAGGAAATGCTGAACGGCGCGGGCGCCACGTTCCCCTATCCGGTATACTCAGCATGGGCCAACGAATACAACAAGGTAACGGGCATGAAGCTGAACTACCAGTCCATCGGTTCCGGCGGCGGCATCAAGCAGATCACCGAGCGGACGGTCGACTTCGGCGCCTCGGACAAGCCGCTCAAGCCGGAAGAGCTTGCCAAGGACAACCTGATTCAGTTCCCGGCCGTGATCGGTGCAGACGTGCTCGTGGTCAACATTTCGGGTATAAAAGCGGGAGAATTGAAACTTGATTCAGAAGCAGTCGCTAAAATCTACCTGGGCGAAATCAAGACCTGGAACGACCCGAAGATAAAGGGAATGAACCCCGGTCTCAATTTGCCGGCAAGCGAAATCACCGTGGTCCACCGCTCCGATGGTTCGGGCACGACCGCCATCTTCACGGATTATCTATGCAAAGTGTCCCCGACGTGGAAGGAAAAAGTCGGGACCGGCACATCCGTGAGCTGGCCCGTGGGAATAGGCGGTAAGGGCAACGAAGGCGTTGCCAATTACGTTCTGCAGCAGGCGAACTCGATTGGCTATGTGGAATTCGCCTATGCACACCAGAATAATATGGTGTATACTCTTCTCAAGAACGGTGCCGGCGCCGTCGTTGCACCGAGTGCGGAGACTTTTGAGGACGCCGCCACCACGGGCACGTTCGATCCGAAGAATGATTTTTACTACATGCTCACCAATGCCCCGGGTAAGAAGGCGTGGCCCATTGCAGGCGCTACGTTCATCCTCCTCGCCAAGGAGAAGAAAGATTCGAACGTGAAGGTCGTGAAATTCTATGACTGGGCCTTTAAAAACGGAGCAGCGAAGGCTAAAGAACTGATTTACGTTCCCCTGCCGCAAGAGCTGCAGAATAAAATTAGAGCATACTGGAAGGCAAACGGCATTCAATAGGCGTCAGCCCGAATAAGAAACACCTTGAAATATGCGGGTCAGGTATCTATATTAATGGTGCCTGACCCGCTTACATTTTGTTGGGAATCATTCGATAATGCAGAAAGGTCAATGCATTGGCCATATCTCCGAAGAAACATATCCCTGAGCTGCTTTTTTACTCCCTTACCGCAATTGCGTCCTTTACCGTCATCATTTTTATCATTGGCATCATTGCCGTGCTCTTGAAGGAGTCTTCACTCGCGATAGGGAAGTTTGGGCTGATTGATTTTCTGACTTCGACGGCGTGGAACCCCGTGACCGGGATGTTCGGCGCGGCAACCACCATTTACGGCACGTTCCTCACGACCGGCCTCGCCCTGCTCTTCGCCATACCGACCGCCATCGGCATTGCGATCTTCGTGACCGAGATTGCGCCGAATTTTCTGAAAGCCCCCATCGGTATTGCAATAGAACTGCTGGCAGCCATCCCGAGCATAATCTACGGCATGTGGGGACTGTTCACCCTTGCGCCCATCATGTCGAAGTATATCGAGCCTGCGCTCCAGGGCAGCATCGGACAGCTGCCCCTCGTCGGCCTCCTGTTCAAGGGCACTCCCATGGGCATCGACCTGCTGACGGCAAGCATTATCCTCGCCATCATGGTCATTCCGTTCACGGCGAGCATCGCGCGTGATTCCTTCAACCTGACCCCCTCCGTGGTCAAGGAGTCTGCCTATGCCATCGGGGCAACGAAGTGGGAGGTCGTCAAGAATGTGGTGCTCCCGTACTCCAAACTGGGCGTGTTCGGCGGCGTTGCATTGTCCCTGGGCCGGGCGCTGGGCGAGACCATGGCGGTCGCGTTCGTGCTTGGGAACAATCACAAGATCGCCACATCGCTTTTGGATGCCGCGTCCACCATCACGGTAAGCCTAGCGAATGAATTCACGGAAGCGGACAGCGACCTTTATCTATCCTCGCTCTATTATCTGGCGCTCGTACTGTTCATGATGAGCTTTATTATTCTGGCGATCGCCAAGTTCTTTCTTCTGAAGGCAGAGAAGAAGTATTCGAGATAATAAAAGGACTTTTGATACTGATAAAATCGGACAAGTGTTAAGATTTTCACGGATAAGACTAAGACTGAATCCTGACTTTTCATAGCTTTTATCAGTGTCAATCCGTGTTAAAGTTTTGTAAAAATCATTACTATGACAACAGAACAAAAACGAAAAATAGAAAGCCTCGTCGCTCTCAGCTTAAGCGGTCTTGCCGCTGCGATAGGTCTTTTCTGGCTTGTGTATATCCTGGCCGATGTTATTATCCATGGCCTTGGCGCTCTTAACCTCAATCTGTTCTTCAATGACCCCGCGGCCGCCGGCGTTGAAGGCGGGGGGCTCAGAAACGCCTTTGTCGGACAACTGATGATCACGCTGGCTGCAACGTTGATCGGGGTCCCGGTCGGTGTCCTGGGCGGGACGTTCCTGGCCGAGTATGCACGGGGAAAAGCGATCGCAAGGATCATCAGCATTATTTCCGATATCATGGTCAGCGTTCCGTCCATCGTGATAGGAGCTTTCATCTATGCGCTTCTTGTCAGGCCGCTCCATCATTTCAGCGGTTGGGCCGGGGCGTTCGCGCTTTCGATCATCATGATCCCGGTGGTCTTGAGGACAACGGAGGACATGCTGTCTCTGGTACCGTGGACATTGCGGGAAGCGGCCTTTGCATTGGGTGCGCCGCGTTACAAGGTGATCGTCCAGATCGTGTACCGTGGGGCGGCCACGGGCATTCTGACCGGTATCCTGCTGTCCATCGCCCGTGTCGCGGGTGAAACAGCGCCGCTTCTTTTTACGTCGTTCAACAACAATTTTTTCTCAACAGACATGAACCGGCCGCTCGCATCGCTGACAGTCACGATCTTCCAGTATGCCATGGGGCCCTATAAAAGCTGGCATTCACAGGCGTGGGGCGCTGCCCTGGTCATAACTCTATTCATCCTCATGCTTACTATTGCCGGAAGGCTCATCTTAAAGTGGAGGTATAAGCAGTGACACAAACGATAGAAATCGAGGTCAAGGGCCTGGATTTTTACTATAGCGGCGACGTCCACGCTTTACAGAAAATATCGTTTCCGATCTACAAGAACAAGGTCACCGCCTTGATCGGTCCGTCGGGCTGCGGCAAGACCACGCTGCTCAGATGTTTCAACCGGATGCACGACCTCTATCCTAAACACCGGTATGAAGGGGAGGTCCTTTTTCAGGACAGAAATATTCTGGCGAACGACATCGACCTTATCAACCTTCGCAGTCGCGTCGGCATGGTGTTCCAGAAGCCCACTCCATTTCCAATGAGCATCGCTGAAAATATCGCCTACGGTCTCAGATTGAAGGGCATCAAGAACAAGTCGGAGCTCGTGGGACGGATCGAAGAGGCCCTCAAACACGCGGCACTCTGGACTGAGGTCAGGGACAAGTTGAATGCGAGCGCCTATGAGCTGTCCGGAGGACAGCAGCAGCGGCTTGTCATCGCGCGGGCGCTGGCGGTTGAGCCTGAAGTCCTTCTCTTTGATGAGCCCACCTCGGCGCTGGACCCCATTTCAACGGCCAAGATCGAGGAACTCGTCGTGACCCTGAAAAAGGACGTTACGATCATTATCGTCACCCATAATATGCAGCAGGCTGCACGCGTCTCGGACATGACGGGTTTCCTGTACATGGGCGAACTGATCGAGTACGGGACCACGGAAAAGATATTCACGAATCCGGACAATAAACAAACCGACGATTATATTACCGGAAGGTTCGGGTAGGAATTCATTGGGTTATGTAGCAAGGGTCATGGGTCACGGAATAAAACCGGATACCCGCGCAATGTGTATTTGAAGTTCCTTGCCCCCTTGCTACTTGCCCCTTGACCCTATCTATACAAAGGAGGCCCAATGGCCAGACAGAAAGAACAGGACATCGAAGCGCTTAAGGAACGGGTGCTCAAAATGGGGGGCTTTGTCGAAGAGTCCATCAGAAAGTCGGTCAAAGCGCTGGTTGAGCGGGACCGGAATCTGGCCATAGAGGTCATTGACGGCGACGCTATTGTGAACAACTATGACGTCGAGATCGAGGAGGAGTGCATCCGTTTCCTTGCCATCTGGCAGCCCACGGGCAGCAATCTCCGTTTCATTACAACCACCATCAAGATCATCACGGACCTCGAACGCATGGGCGATCTGGCGGTCGATATCTGCGAGCGTGCGATCGAGCTGAACGAAGAACCGCCGCTCAAGCCGTATATCGACATCCCGCGTATGGCTGAAGCTGCTCAGAAGATGCTGAAGGACAGCCTTGATTCTTTTGTGGCCAGGGATGCGGATCTCGCCAGGAGCGTGTGCGCGGCTGACGATTTTGTGGACAACTTGAATTATCAGATCTTCAATGAATTGCTCTTGTACATGCTTAAAGACCCAAAGAACATCTCACGCGCCGTGCGTCTCAGCTATATCACGAAATATCTGGAACGTATTGCGGACCACGCCACCAATATCGCGGAAATGGTCGTGTATATGGTACAGGGGAAGGTCATTCGCCATACGGCATGCGAAGCTCGGGGGAATGATAAACGGACCTCGGGTTGAGCCGTTAATTGGGCCGTATATGCGCTGTTGTAGGTGAAGTAAGCGGCAGTTACACTTTAATATGCAGCAGGGGCAGTCCCAGGCGCTGTCGCCTGGTCTCACCTTTGAACAGGTCCGCCCTTCTTACGGGGACATCGCCCCGCTCTCCCTCATGCTGGGCCTGGAGCTTCGTCGGCAGGCTCGCCGCGTGCTGAATAGCGTGCTTTCCGTACTTTGCCGAGAGCTCGTCAACGACGCTGTAGACCCTGGCCATCTTCTCGAGCTTTGCCGTATCATCGAACAGGCTGCGCTGGACCCCGCTTTCCGCGACCAGGCCGGCAAGCACGACCCCTGTCTGACGGTATAAGGTCCGGGGTTGGAATGCCTGCTCAAAGCCCCGGCGCAGCAGTCCGAACATCTCCACGGGATAGGCCGTAGGCCGGCTCAGCTTGAGCTCCACTCCCTCGCTGGTAAAATCCTGTTTCCGGAGGAACACAATGATCCTCGCAGCCGCAAGCCCGTATCTCCTTGCCTTGATGCAGGCGTTTTCCAGGTTCCTGGAGAGTTGGGCAAAGACAAAACCCTCGTCCATGGAGGGCGGCGTAAAGGTCCTGGCCTTGCTTATCGACTGGTAGCTGTTCTTTGTCTCCGTGGTGACAGGATACACGCTCCTGCCGTTCAACTCGTGCCATATCTCCTGATAGGGCTTTGACAGATGCTTCTTTATGAATTCCTCTTCTTTTCCGGCGAACTGCAAAGCGGTTATGATCCCGTGCTTTCTCAAAAATGCCGCCGTGTTCGCACCGATGCCCCAGACCTTTTCAACAGGCAGGTCCTCCAGGTAAAGATGAATGTCCCTTCCCGGGATCATGGTGAGACCGTTCGGCTTGTTGTGCTTTGATCCGATCTTGGCAAGGACCTTGGAGAGGCTTACCCCGGCGGACACGGTGATCCCCAGCTCCGTCTCGATCGCTTTTCGCATCTTCGCGGCGATCACTTCATACGAACCATGAAAACTTCGTCTCAGGCCGGTCAGATCTACAAAGGCCTCATCAATGGAGTACTCCTCGACATCAGGCGAAAAGCGCCGCAGGAGCTCGAACATGCGGACGGAAAAAAGACTGTAGGTCTCGTAATCGGACGGGAGGATGACGGCGTCGGGACACATCTTCTTCACGTCCGAAAGCCGCACCCCGCGCTGCACGCCGCGGGCCTTGGCCTCATAGCTCGCTGCGGCCACAATGCCGCGCTCTTTGCCGCAGATCACCGGCCTGCCCTTGAGTTCGGGATGGATCGCCTGCTCGCAGGAGGCAAAAAAGGCGTCGGCGTCGATATGCATGATCGCCTGCGGCCAGGAGGAGAGAGATATGAATTGGTCGGTCATGGGACAACTCCGATAGATGATAAACCAGACACAGGGCCTCTGAAAAGATCAACGGAAATGGCCCTCTTTTAATCACGCGACCTGTCCAGCCGGGCCTGATAGAAAGACCGGCAGCCTTCGTTTATTGCCTCGATCTTCAGTGTTCTCCCTGCCCTGCCGGCGCAACACGCGAGCCCCGCGCCGCAGAGCGCGGGACTCGAACGATTCGTTATGTACTTTTTTGATGGTGGGAGGTATACCAATCTACGAGTTGACGAATCATTTTCTGATACGACGTATGATGCTTTTTGGCTTCTTTCTTAAAGAATTCAATGCTTGATTTCTTCAAGGCGAGCGTCACCTTGACATTGTTCTCCTTGAGGACCAGTTGCTCCGGAGGTGGCAGAAAGTCACTCACGACTTTCAGCTTTCCCATCGGTTCATCAGTGTACTTAATTTTGTTCTTCATATAGCTTCCTTCCTTTCCTCCAATAACCGGCTCCGTATATTCGGATGGTATTTCCTCTATAAGTGAAACGAACGGTCATGATTCCTTCTTCGACACGACCTATGCAATAATATCTATTCTCCTCAGCACTATGCTCCTCATCCTCCACGATGATGCGATGAGGGTCCAGAAAAGCGCGTTGAGCAAGCGAAAAAGATACATTATGCTTTTTCTGATTTTCCTGGGCCTTATCCTCGTCCCATTCAAAGTAGGTTTTCTTCATTAGTCACACCTTAACATAGGTAAAGAAAAGAAGCAATATTATTATATGGTAATATATATGGTCGTTTATTTTCCGCGAGTGATAACTTGTTCAAAATTAGGGATTGCCTTTCATGCTGTATTTTATTTGCCCTATAACGCGCGCCTGACGCCTGACGCGCCGTCGTTGGCGCGTCGCTGTCGAGGCGCAGGTTGGAATTACCCAGGCGGGATTAGATTCGCTATGCTGCTTGCAATTCAATACCGTTTTTTCTGATCTCGTAAATGATCGGAATCCAGGTATCGTTTTCATAGGATGACAACGAAATCGGGACAGGTTCGATTCGGGGGTCAATGGCGCAGGCGATTTCAAAAAGATTCGCGCCTTCTCGGTAGCAATCTTTTCCAAAATCGGGCGATACTACCGCCACATCGATATCACTGTATTCGTGAGCCCGCCCTGTGGCGCGCGAGCCAAAAAGGACAACCTTGGCTACTTTTATTTTTTCCTTTTCAATTCCTTGATAAAGGCGTTTATTGTTTGCCGTATTGCTTTTTCAACCATAAGAACACCTCATTCATCTTTTGCAGATTCCGCGTTGTAAAAGCTTTGGTGCATTTGCGATAGAACTTTTTCTGATCATTCGGATACCGTGCTTCAAAATGGAATTCCATGAATCTCGCCAGAGTCGGTAGATTGGGTAGAACGAAGTGAAACCCAACGTCTTTCTAAGTCGTGCCGGAATTGATGCTCAGATTGTCGGAATCAATAAACTGTGATTTTTCACGAGCATTCACCCACCTGAAGGCATAGTTTTTCACTACCATTCACCCACCCTGGGCGGTTTTTTTCATGAGCATTCACCCACCCCCAGGGACCCTTCTGCGCGGCGCTCCAAATTACTGTATCATGCTCCCTATTTTACTTTAGGTAAGGGGGAAGCATGGGACATAAGGAGCACGACATGACATCGATTCTTGATATTCTACGAAGAGCACAAGCAGGCGACGGGAAGCGAGAGATTGCCAAGGCCACGGGTATAGATCGCAACACGATCCGCAAATATCTAAAGCTCGCCGAAGCATGCGGATTCACCCCGTTGTCGGGCGCTGAAACACTCCGCGAGATTGCGGTAGCGGTCTTCCGGAACGTTCATCTTTCCAGCAAGAAGGAACCAAGCGCGAATGAAGAGACTCTTGCGCCTCACCAAGAAACTATCCGAGACTGGCTTCAGAAGGATGAACTGACTCTTACGAAGGTCCACATTAAACTCAAGCGCATGGGCGTGGCTGTCGATTACAGCGCCCTCTATCGCTACTCCTGCAAGCATCTGGACTTCGGCGGCAAAGAGTGCACTGTGCGCATGGCGGAGACAGCGCCGGGCGAAGTGGCCGAGGTGGACTTCGGACGGCTCGGCCTCGTGTACGATCCCGCGGTAGGCAAAAACCGCGTCCTCCATGCCCTGATCGTCACCTTGGTCAGGAGCCGGCATCAGTACGTGTACGCCACCCACCGACAAACCGCCGAGGCGTTGATCGCAGGCATCGAAGCGGCCTGGGAATTCTTCGGCGGCGTCACCAGAAGAGTTATTATCGACAACATGAAAGCCGCAGTGGTGAAGGCGGACAGATATGAGCCTATCTTCAACCGGATCTTTCTGGAATACTCGGAGCACCGGGGCTTCATCATCGATGCTGCGCCCGTTCGGACTCCTACGGCAAAACCCACGGTGGAACGCCAGGTGCCCTACGTTCGTGAAAACTTTTTTGCGGGCGAGGTGTTCACCAACCGGGACCATGCGCAAAAGGAGGCTGAGAAATGGTGCCGGGATACCGCAGGGCTTCGCATCCACGGCACGACCCGGAAAAGGCCGCTCATCGCATTTGAGGAAGAGGAAAAACAGCATCTCCTGCCGCTGTCGGCGGAACATTTCGACGTCCCGGTCTGGGCGGAATGCAAGGTCCATCCCGATCATCACATCCGCTTCGGCCAGGCACTCTACTCCGTGCCGCATCTCTATCTCAGGAAAACCGTGTCAGTGCGGGGCGACAGCCGACTGGTGCGAATCTACCACGACAATCAGATCATCAAAGTCCACGCCAAAATGGCCAAGGGCAAGCGCGCCACGGACTATGCCGATTATCCGCCGGAGAAGAGCGCCTATGCCATGCGCGACTGCGAATACTACACCCAGAAGGGAGGTGAAAACGGCCTTGCGCAGGGCAAATTTATGGAGGCGCTTTTTATTGGAGACTTCCCGTGGGCGCGGATCAGAGAGGCCCAGAAGCTCCTTCGTCTTCCCGAACGCTACGGTATCGCGCGGGTCGAAGCAGCCTGCAACCGGGCGCTGTCCTTCGGTCTCATCAACATCCATCGCGTGGAAGGAATGATCCTCAAGGCGGGAATCACTGCGCCCCGCACAGGAGCCGCGCCAGCGCCAAGCCCCTTGTCCGCACGGTTCGAACGGGGCGCAAACTACTTCCGTCACACACCTCAAAACGAAAAGGAGAACAGTCATGAACATGAACACAACACCTGAAGTGAAGCACCTGCTGAAGCAACTGCGGCTTTCCGGCATCCTGTCCACGCTTCCGGACAGAGTGTCCTATGCAGCCGGAAACAAACTTACCCATCAGGAGTTTCTGGAGCTGGTCCTGTCCGATGAGCTGGAGAGGCGGCGGCAGGGCGCGCTGGAACGAAGGCTCCACAATGCCAGAGTGAGCGTTGACCAGGTCATAGAACTGTTCGACTGGGACGCCAAAGTCACCATCGACCGGGAGCGGCTCAAAGGGCTCATGGGCCTTGAATTTATCGACCGCAAGGAGAACGTCATCCTCACCGGCCCCGTGGGCGTGGGCAAAACCTACCTCGCCAACGCCCTGGCCCACGCGGCTTGCCGCAGAGAGAAAAACGTGATCGTAAAAAAGGCCGCGAAGATGTTCAAGGACCTTTATGCGGCCCGGGCCGACAACACCCTCAACCGGGAGCTGATGCGGCTCGTGTCTCCGGATCTTCTTGTAATCGATGACTTCGGCCTTGAACGGCTGACGCAGGAACAGGCGCATGACTTTTACGAGCTCGTGAGCGAGCGCTACGAGCGCAGCTCGACCATCATCACGAGCAACCGTGCCGTGGATGAATGGACGGCCCTCTTCGACGACGCCATCCTCGCCAACTCGACCCTGGACCGCCTGGCGCACAACGCGCACCAGCTCGTCATCGAGGGTGAAAGCTACAGGAGAAAAAAGGGACTTCAGGGATAAAAAGTGTGGTATAGTTGCCCCGGTTTGAAAAATAAGGATTAAGCGCCGCAGGTGGGTGAATGGTCTTGAAAACGGGGTGGGTGAATGCTCGTGAAAAATGACAATAAACAAACCTGTCGGGTTTCGCCCTGCCTACATCGCGGTAGGGACAACTGTTGCCGGTTGCCCCCCGCACAGATCCGTACGTGAGGTACTACCTCATACGGCTCCTACCTCGGATGGTTGACG
>Ga0315281_10001886_pt1 | contig 31162 bp, 28 predicted proteins | sample YL17G07_0_MG_FD_204540 | JGI IMG/M metagenome (GOLD analysis project Ga0315281, IMG submission 204540) | Sediment microbial communities from Yellowstone Lake, YNP, Wyoming, USA - YL17G07_0 | ecosystem: Environmental > Aquatic > Freshwater > Lake > Sediment | place: USA: Wyoming | collected...
CGGAACCCCGCGGGCTGCATCCGCAGCCCCGCGGACAGCCGGAACTCCGACCGCGGCGGGCAGCGCCAGCCACGCTAACGGGGAAGAGCCGCCGCTGCCGCAAAGACTCCTCCGGGTTGCTTCGCGAACTGGAACTGCCACCCCACGTAGCTCACCCGGCTGCCCGCGCGCAGGCACGTGAGCCGCACCTCCCTGACGTCTCGCGCCAGGGTCCGGACCTCGGCCGGCTTCCCCGCGGCCGACGCCCGGCGCGACAGCACGCCCTTGACCAGCACGTACTCGACCTTCCGGCCGTCGAGGCCCGTGATCCGCAGGGCGGACGGACCTCCCAGCCGGGCCGGGACCGGTTCCACGGATCGGGCCGCGTGCAGGTCCCGGACCAGGGCCGAGGACGCGCGCCGCGCCTGCTCCATCTGCCCCAGCGACGCCTCGGCCTCCATGATCCCGCGCACGTCAATCTTGAGGACGCGGGCCATGGTGTCGCCCATGATGCCCATGATCGCCACGACGATCATGAGCTCGATGAGCGTGAAGCCCGCCTCGCGCCGCCGGTCGGGAGATCTCACCGCACCCTCATCAGGGTCGCCAGCGTGACCTGCTCCCCGCGGCCGGGACCCCACGAAACCGTGACCGTCACCTCCGCCGTCCGCCCCGAGCGCACGACCACGAACAGCCCGCGCGCGCTGCGAGCCGGGATCCCGGCCGGCGTGAACTTCCACCGGCCCGGACGCAGGGACTCCGGCCGGGCCTTCAGGATCTCGAGCCGCGACTGGGCCGCCAACGCCGCCTGCGTGCGCCGCTCCGCGGCGTTCACCCCGGCCGCCACCGCCGGCCGGAGCCGGAACAGGCTCGTGAGGACCACGGTGAAGATGGCCATGGCCAGCAGGACCACGATCAGGGACTCGCCCCGCTCGCCCCTCCCGCCAGGCATGCCCCGGGTCCGGCGCCCGGTTGTCACCGGCGCTCTCAGCCCCCCGCCATCGAGCCCATCGCAAAGAGGGGGTAGAACATCCCGATGACGATGATCCCGACGATGGCGCTGACGGCCAGGAGGAAGAGCGGCTCGAGCACGGTCGGGATCGCCCGGCCCAACGCCCGCGCCTGCGCCCCGTAGGCCTCCGCGGCGTCCCCGAGACCGGCCTCGAGCTTGCCGGCGCCCTCGGCGCTCTCGATGAACCAGCCGAAGAGCGGCGGGAACGAGCCGGAGTCCTTGAGGGCCTTCGCGAAGCCCACGCCGCGCTCCACCTGGGTCGCGACCTCGCGGAGCGCCGGGCCGAAGACGGGGCCCGAGACCCCGGCCGACACCTTCAGCGCCTCGGCCGCCGGGATCCCGGACTCCAGCAGGAGCCGGAGAGTCCCCGCGAACCGGCAGAGCGATGCGGCCTGCAGCATGGGACCGAACAGCGGTACGCCGTTCAGGGCATTCGCCAGCGCCCCGGGCCGCGACCGGCCCACCATCCAGGCGCCGGCCCCGGCAGCCACAACCGCGGGGATCCAGAGGAGGGCCCAGTTCACGAGGAGCCCCGAGAGTCCGAACACGATCCGGGTGGGCAGGGGAAGCCGGCCGCCGATGCTCGTGTAGACGTCCGCGAACGTGGGAACGACCTTGAAGCAGAGGAACAGGAGCACGAGCGCGCTGATCGCGCATACCGTGAGCGGGTACATGAGCGCGGTCCGGACTCCCTCCGTCACGTCCTGCGTGTCGTCGATCCACTCGCGGAGGAGGTCGAACGCCCGGGCCAGATTGCCGCTGCGCTCTCCGGCCCGGACCGCGCTGACGAAGAACTCGTCGAACACCTCGGGATGCACGTCCAGGGCCGCGGAGAGGGACGAGCCCGCCTCCATGCGGACCGCGACGTCGAGGACCGCCCTGCGGCTGCCCTCCCAGGCGAGCTCGGGCGCGATGCTCCGCAACGCGGCCGGCAGGGGATGGCTCGCCCGCACCGCGAGCGCGCCGTAGCGGCAGAGCGCCGCCAGGTCCCGGCGGGCCGCCGCCCTGCGCGTCGCACGCCGCCGCTGCGGCACGGCCGGAGCGGGCGCGGACACGACCGCCACGACCGGTGGAGGCGCCATCAGGGCCGGCGGCGGCGGCGCCGCAGGCGACGGGAGCACGGCCGCAATCGGCGGCGCCACCGGGACCGGTGGAGGAGGAGGCATCGCCGCCGCAACCGGCGGCGGCATAACCGCGGCAACCGGAGCCGGGGGCGCCACCGGAGCCGGCGGCGAGGCCACGGGAGTACCCGGCATCACAGCGGGGGGAACTGCCGCCGGTTCCGCCGCACGTGCGGGGAGAGCCCCTGTAGCCATAAACGCCGCGAACTGCGCCGCAAATGCGGCCGCCTCCGCGGAGATTGCCCCAGGCTTCTGAGGAGTTTCAGCGTCCGCTGAAACTCCGGGGGTCGCTTCAACCCCGGCGGGCAAGGCCTCGGGCAACAGCATGTCCAGCGGCACGGCCGCCCCGGCTGGCCCCGGGGACGGAGTTTCGCCGTCCGGCGAAACTCCGACGGCCGGCTTTGCGGCCGAGGGGGCCGGAGGCGATATGGGAGGAGGCGGCGGCGCGTCCAGAGGCAGGACGGGAGGGGGCGGCGGCGCCTCCCGGGGCCCGGGGACTTCAGCCGAGGGTGGCATCGAGTTCCTCCCCCGTCGTGATCCCGTCGTCCACGAGCTTCCGTCCCGCCTCCCCGATCTCGCGCATGCCCGCCTCCTTGCCGGCGGCGCCGATGCGCCGCGGATCCGATGTCTCGACGATCGCCGCCCGCACGGCGCCCTCGCCGCACGGGAGGTACTCGCCGAACGCGGTCCGTCCCCGGAACCCCGTCCGGCCGCACGCCTCGCACCCGGACCCCAAGCAGGCCCGGCATGCGACCCGGACCAGGCGCTGGGCGAGCACGCCCCGGAGCGACGAGGCGATCAGGGGCAGGCTCAACCCGAAATCCGCCAGCCGGCGCACGGCTTCCGCCGCCCGGGCGCAGTGCAGGCTCGAGATCACGAGGTGCCCCGTGAAGCTCGCGGTCAGGACGGCTTCCGCCGTCTCCCGGTCCCGGATCTCGGAGACCGCGATCACTTCCGGGTCCTGCCGCAGGAGCGCGCGGACGCCGGCCGCGTAGTCGAGGCCCCGGTCGGGCCGCACCTGGGTCTGGTTCACCCCCGCGATCAGGCGCTCTACGGGATCCTCGAGGCTCGCCACGTTCAGCCGCTCTCCCCGCCGCTCGACGAGCGCGCCCAGGAGCGCGTAGATCGTCGTCGTCTTCCCGCTCCCGCTCGGGCCGGAAACGAGATACAGCCCGTCGCGGGCCCCGAGAATCGACCGCAGACCGCCCGCCACGCCCTCGTCGAACCCCAGGTCGTCCAGCGGACGCAGGCGCCCGTCGGCCTCGAAGAACCGCACCACCACCTTCTCGCCGTGGACCACGGGCATCACGGAGACCCGGAGCTCCCGCGACCGGCCGCCGGAATCCGTGTCGAAGAGGATCCGCCCTTCTTGAGGTATGTCGTTCCGGTGCACCGCAAGCCCCGCCATGACCTTGATCCGGTTGGCGAGACCCTCGGCCAGCTCTCCCGGAATCCGCTCCCCCTCCCGGAACACCCCGTCCACGCGGCTGCGCACCCGCATCCCGCCCGGGACCGGCTCGAGATGCAGGTCGCTGGCGCCCGCGTCCAGGGACTCCCGGAGCAGCCGCGCCACCATCCCCGGGATGTCCGAACCCGCGCCGTCCGGCGCGCGAGCGCCCGGGTCTTCCCGGCTCATCTGAGGGGGGTCCCCACGGCGAACAGGTAGAGCCCCCAGAAGAGCAGGTAGGTGCCCCCGACCGCCGCGCCCAGCGTCAGCATCGCCGCGGTCTCGAACCCGCGGCGGAAACCCGACGCGTGACGGACCAGCTCCCGCTCGCATCCCGCCGCGGCTTCGCCGAGACAGTTGAAGAGCTGGCCGTCCGTCGCCGGCGAGTCGAACAGGATCCGGACGGGACCGGGGAGGAACCGCATCCGGCCAATCGCCCTGCGGGGAATTTCCCCCCGGTCCACGGCGTCGGCGGCCGCCGTGATCTGGATCCTGACCACGCCGCGGTCGAACGACGCCGCGCAGAGCCGCAGCGCCGGCACGAAGGAGACCCCCGACTTGAGCAGGACCACGAACTCCCGGAGGAACGCCGCGGTCGTCCAGGCCCGGGCGTACCGGCCGAGCATGGGGACCCAGTCGAGAAGCCCCACGGGAAGCGGACCGCCGGCCCCGCCCTGGAGAAAGCGCACGGCGCAGACGGCACCAAGGACGGACAGGGAGGCGGCGGCCAGCCCGATGAGCTCCAGGTACCGGTTGACCGCCACCGCCGCGATCCACGGGACGGCCGGCCCGGGGGTCCCGCCGAGCGAATGCGCGCTGCCGAGGAACGACGGGACGACATGGAACCGGACCAGGAAGGCGTACCCGGCCAGCACGGCGAGCACGCACGCGGGATAGACGAGGAGGGTTCCGACTTCGCGGCGGATCGCGTTGATGCGCCGGGCGCTGCGCACCACAAGGTCCAGCACTCCCCCGAGGTCGCCGGACTCGAGCCCGGCCCGGACGATCGCAAGGTAGCCGGCGGGGAACATGGCCTGCTGGCGCTCGACCGCCCGGTCGAAGCCGGAGCCGCGCTCGATCTCCTCCCCCATCTGCTTCAAGGCCGCGAGCGCGTCGGGCCCGGCCACGGTCCGCGCGGCCTCCCGGACCGCGTCGCTCAGCGGCGCGCCGCTGCGGACCAGGAGAGCCAGCGTCCCGTTGAACCGCTCGAAGTCGGCCGCCGTAATCACCTTCTCATGCCACCATTCGCGCCCATCCTACCATTCCGCCCGGCACGCACGCCCTCCCGGTCACAGGAACAGCTTCGGCAGGTAGACCGGGGCGTCCGCGAACGGAGGAAGCTCCCCGGCCGCCACGCGGTAGAGGCGGCTGTGGCTCGCGCGGGCGGCCTCCGCGAGCGGCTCGTACGGCCGGTGGGTCACGTCGAGGAATCCGATGTTCCAGTTCTCGCCGTCGTTGCGGCCGAGCACGGACTCGTCGTAGAGGGTGAACCAGTGGACGCCGACGCACCAGGGCTTCGCCGCCGCGTCCTCGAGGTAGAACCGGTAGGCACGGCCCCGGTCCGCCTGCGTGGCGACGTGCCCGATGCCTGATGCGGGAAGACCCGCATCCAGCGCGCCGAAGTGCCACTCGCCCACCACGACCGGCTGATGGAAAGTCTCCGCGATCCGCTCCAGCTCGGGGCGGACCCGCTCGTCGTAGCCGTTCACGGAGAAGACGTCAAAGCACTTCATGCCCTCGACCGCCCACTTTGGGGGAACGGTGTAGTACCGGATCCCGAGGTTGAGGTGGTTGGGGTCGGCCTTCCGGCAGGCCGCGCTCAGCATCTTGAAGAACCGCTCCACCATGATCGCGCTGAACCCCTCGAGGTCGCCCCGGGCGGGCGCCGTCAGCGGCGCGTCCCAGGCGCCCCGGTCGACGAGGTCGAAGGTGGCCGGCATCTGCCACGCCGCCGCCAGAGCGGCGTCCGACGGGTACTTCTTCCTCAGCCACCCCGCGAGCTCGCGGCGCGTCCAGCAGTCCGGCGTGTTCGCGAGCATCCCGGCGGCCGGCGTCTCCGCCGCGAATCCCCACGTCGGCTCGTTCATCATGAAGTAACCAATGAATGATCTATCCGTCGCGGTCTCCTCGAGCTGTTTCCCGAACGCGGCCGCGTCGGTCTCAAACCCGGGGTGAAAGACGTCCGGGAAGTCGCGGTAGATCATGGGCGTGTTGGGGAAGTCGAGGCTCAGCGGCCGCACGTACGGGAAGCCCGCTCCCCGCGCGAGCCTCCAGTCGGACCAGTTCGCGACCGTGTTGAATCCCATCGCTTTGAGCTCCGCGAGCGCGATCGCGCCCCACTCCCCCTTCCACCGCTCCGACCCGAAGACGTGGATGAAGTTCGCCGCGAGGTAGTTGACGGCCCGGGGGCCCTCCGGGTGCCCGCGCCACGCCGCGGCGAACCGGTCCGTCGGGTCCGGCTTCCACGTGAGCGCGGCCTCGAGCCCGTCGCAGGCGGCGTCCACGTTCACGCTGACGCAGTCCATTCCCGCCGACCAGAACAGGTGCCCCTCGGGATCCACGAGCCACCACCGTTTCCCGTCGTGGTGCGTCCGGAAGAACCCGGTCGCCTCGACCCGGCGGGACGCCCAGCCGCCCCAGCGGCTGAAATCCTCCGGCCAGCGCTCGGTGTGCGCCGCCTCGTGCCGGGCCCAGATCCGGTCGGTGACCTCCTTCCGGCTCCGCGTCTTCGCCGGCCACTCGTGGATCGTGCTCTGCCCCAGCTCGTCCACGAGGGGCCCCTTCGGCAGGAGCGGGGTCTTCAGCCGGAGGGGCTCCTCCGCGCAGGCGATGACCGGCGTCAGGCAGAACCGCGCGGGGAGGCCGCTCTTGCGAATGACCGTGAGGGTCATGCGGTCCACGCGGGAGAGGTCCACGCGGTCACCGCCGCACATTGGCTTCAACCATGCGCCCTCGCGGTCGTACCGCCAGCGGTTCTGGGCCAGGGCCTCCATCGACATCCGAATCCTGGCCTGGCACTGGTTCAACCCGGAGTAGAAGAGGCGGAAGGCCCTCGGGGTCGGGACGACCCCCGCAGTTTCGGCGGACGCCGAAACTGCATCCCCCGACTCCTCAAGAGTGATCTGGAAGACCACGAGGTGGGTGCCGTCCACGAGGAAGTCCGCCGTGATCCACTTCGCCTCCGCCAGGGCGCCCGCCGGGAAGGTGTGCAGGAGGCCCCCCCCTTCCGCCGGGGCCGTGTACCAGGAGGCTCCGGGCAGGGGGGCGGCGGCATCCTCGCGAACAAGGCCGCCCAGAAGCGCCTTGGGGATGAGGGGCATCGCGAATCCGGCCATCGCCGGCCCATCATACCGCCGGGACCCCCGCCGACGCTAAGATGGTGGGCGATGCTCAGGCGGACGGCGGATCTGCTGCGGGCGCTCTGGTGGATGATCGCGGTCGCGGTCTCGTGCATGGTCCTGTCCATCCCCGTGTTCGCCGGCATCTTCGTGGGCCAGGGCGACCGCGTCCTGCCGCCGTGGCTCGCCATCTGGTTCCGGTGCTGGTTCCTGGCGGCGGGAATCGTCCCCAAGATCCGCGGCCGCGAGAACCTCGACCGGCTCGGCCGCCGTCCGGTCCTCTTCATGGGCAACCACCAGAGCGCGCTGGACATACCGATCCTGATCCTCGCGTGCCGCGGCCGGATCCGGTTCCTGGCCAAGAAGTCGCTCTTCTGGATCCCCATCGTGGGCTGGGTCATGAAGCTGACGGGGTTCACGGCGATCGACCGGAGCAGTGCCCGGCGCACCCGGCCGGCGCTCGAGGCGGCGCTCGAGAAGATCGCGAAGGGGCGGAACCACTGGATCATCTTCCCGGAGGGTACTCGCTCGCTCGACGGCGCCCTTCTCCCCTATCACCGCGGGAGCTTCAACTTCGCCCGGCGCGCAGGCGTCCCCGTGGTGCCCTTCGCGCTCGACGGATCCGGAGCGCTAATGCCCAAAGGATCGTGGTCACCGTCTTCGGGGACCATGATCCTGGTGATCGGGGAGCCGATAGCGGCCGAAGACCTGGCCCGCCTCTCGCCCGACGAACTCATGGGACAGGCCCGGGCGTTCACGGCGGCCACCCTTGCGAGCTTGCGCGCGGAGGCCGCCGGATTCGGCCCCAAGGCGTGAGGGGAGCTGACACGCGCGTGAACCGGGTCCGGCGCCACAGCATGCGCGAACTCTTGCGGTTCGCGACGTTTATCTTCTCGGTGTGGGGCGGGTCCTGCCTCTACATGGCGTGGCGGCTCACGGGTCCGCTCGCCAAGGGCTCGCCCCTGCGTCCCGTCGCGTGGGCGCTCGCGGCCGCGACCGCGATCCTCGTGCCGTGGGCCATGGTTCGCCAGCGCCGCCCGCACCCCCCGCGGCTAATGATGCCGGCCGCCTACGCGGTCATGAGCTTCGCCGCCATGCTTCTACCCCCCGTCATCGTCCGCGACCTCGTGTGGGGCGGACTCCTCGCCGTGGATGCGTTTGCCCCGGCGCGCGGCGGACTCGCATGGCTCGCGGACCCCGCCGCCCGTTTCGCCGCCGCGCGCGCGTTCAACGCGGTCGCGCTCGTGGCCGGGGTCCTCCTGACCGTGCTCGGGTACCTGCAGGCCCGCCGCCTGCCCCGAACCCTGTGCGTGACGATCCCGATCCCCGGCCTGCACCCGGACCTCGAGGGGTTCCGGATCGTGCTCCTCGCCGACCTGCACGCGGGCGCGACGATCCGCCGGGACCGGATCGAGGCCATCGCCGGCCTCGCCCGCGGGCTGAAGCCCGACCTCGTGGCCGTGGCCGGCGACCTCGCGGACGGGCACGTCCGGGACGTTCTGCCCCTCCTCGCGCCCCTGCGCCGAGTGCGGGCACCCCTCGGCACGTTCTTCGTCACGGGCAACCACGACTACTACTGGGACCCCGCCGGGTGGCTCAAGGGCGCGCGGTCGCTCGGGATGACCCCGCTCGTGAACGAGGCCCGCGTCCTCGCGCGCAAGCGCGCCCGCCTCGTCGTCGCGGGCGTTCCCGACCCGACGGGGGCCGAGTTCGGCGTCGCGCCCCGGCCCTCCCCCGCCCACGCCTTCCGGGGGATGCCGCGGCGCGCGTTTCGGCTCCTCCTCGCCCACCAGCCCGAACTCGCCGACGCGGGCGCACGCGCGGGCGCCGATCTCATCGTCTCGGGCCACACGCACGGCGGCCAGCTCATGCCCTGGGCCCTGATCGCGCGCCGGGTCCACCGGTGCGTCGCCGGTCTCTGCCGCGTGGATCACTCGTGGTTGTTCGTGACCACGGGCGCCAACTACTGGGGCGCGCCCAACCGGCTCGGCGTCCCGACCGAGGTCGTCCTGCTTACGCTGTCCCGGGGCTGAAGTCGAAGACGGCGCAGTCGCAGACCGGCCGGTAGCCGATCTTAGCGTAGATGGAGTTCGAAGTAGGATTCGCCAGATTGGTGAACAGGCACGTGAACCGGCGGCCCGAATCGAGGAGGAACTGCGACAGCGCGGCCGTGCACGCGGTCGCGTAGCCTTTCCGGCGGAACTCGGGTGGCGTGTAGACGCCCGAGACGCAGGCGCCGTGCGCGGTCGGCCGGGTCCAGACCGCCATGCACTTCGGGGTCCCGTCCTCCCAGACGAACTGCCGCCGCTCGGCGGTGAGCCGCCGGACGGCTTCGCCTAGCGCTTCGTCGCTCTCCGGCGCCAGCTTCGCGTCCGTGTGGAACCCGCGGCGCCAGCGAACGAGAAGCTCTTCGTCCGCGCCCGTCGCCTCGCGCAGTCTTCCGGGGGCCCAGGTCGGAGTTTCGACGTCCGGAGAAACTCCACGGGTCGCTTCGACCCGGTAGATCCGCATCTCCATCCCCGGCTTCGCGATCGCTCCGATCCGGCTCGCCCAAAGCCCGGCGAACATGCGGGCGGTGCCGGCGTGGCCGTTCACCCCGGGCGGGCGGATCCCCGCCGCGGCGAGGTGGTCCACGAGCTCCGCGATCCCGCACGCGCCCGTGCGCGAAATCACCAGCCGGTTCGGGGGGGTCATGACCGCGGCTCCCGCGACCTCGCCGTCCTCCTCGATCACGGCGAGGAATGGCGGCGTCTTCGCACGCTCGGGGTGGGCCGCGAGATCAGCTGCAATGCCGAGGAGGAGGTTGTTCTCCGCCTCGGCCTCCTCCAGATGCGGTCCCGCCGCCTTCAGGAACTCGGCAGGATCAAGACGACGAACGGCAGTAGTAGACATGAATCCGTCAGTATCGAGGCGAGCGCCAGCGAGCCGAGCGCGGAGGCGCAAGCTGTGCTTGCACCGGAGCGGAAGTACTGGAGACTGCGAACAAGGGCAAATGGAGCGGAGGGGGATTGAACCCCTGACCTCCTGCATGCCATGCAGGCGTTCTCCCAGCTGAACTACCGCCCCGTAACCTGTTCATCTTACCGGGCCCCGCCCACCCCCACAAGGCGGCGCAAAGCCGCGTGCAGGGCAACGATGACGAGCGCATGCCGGATCCTGCCCCGGCTGATCAATCCCGGTACCCGGGCGGCCGTCGTGGGTGTGACCTCGATCTCCTCGCCGAACTCTAGGTCCGGCGCGGCAACGCGCCGGACCCTCAGCGCGAGGAACATGTGGCACCTATTCCGGTGAAACGCCGGGTTCGGGTGCGCCCAGCCCAGTGAGACCCAGCGCCGCGCCGCGCACCCGGTCTCCTCCAGCAGTTCCCGTTTCGCCGCCGCCAGCGGGCTGGCGTCCCGGCGGCCGACCGCGCCCCCCGGGATCTCGAGCTCGACCCGCCTGGACCCGTACCGGGGCTGGCGGATGAGGAGGACGCGGCCCCGGGCGTCCACGGGCACGATGTTCACCCACTCCGGGCATTCGAGGAAAAACAACGTCGCCGCCCGCCGCGAACGGAGTTTCGGCGTCCGCCGAAACTCCGACGGCCGCTCCTGCGGCCGCCAGTGCTCGCCCAGCACGGTGAAGATCGGCGTCCGGAGCAGCTCCCGGCGGCTGGTCCTGCGCCAGAGCTTCACGGCTCACCCGGATGCATGGCCGCAAGCTTTTCCGCCCACGCGCCCCGCCCCGTCGCCCGAAGCCGGTCCAGGTACTTTCCGAGCTCGCCCGCGCAGTGGTAGGGCCCGCCCTCGGCAAGGACGGTCTGCATCGGGTCCGGGTTCCCCTCGGCCGTCCGCATCGCCACCGCGTGCCACGCCTCCAGGATCGCGCGGCCCCGGACCACGAGCTCGGGCCGCGCGGAGGCGAGATCGCGCTGTTCGTGCGGATCGTCCTTGAGGTCGAAGAGCATGAGCTCGGGGAAGCCGTGGTAGCCGTCGTGGAAGCTCCGGATCAGGATCCAGTCCTCCCAGCGGGCCGCCCGCTGGCAGGACCACGCCATCTGCGAGACCACGAGCGACTCCCGGCCCGCGGGCTTGCCCGCCTTCAAGGCTCCCGCCACGCCCAGGCCGTCCCACCGGTCGGGCACCCGGCCGCCGAGCATCTCGACCACGGTCGCCGCCAGGTCGATCTGGTAGTGCAATCCGCGATCCACCCGGGGCGCCAGCCCCGGCCACGCGAGCAGGAACGGCACCCGGGTCGTGATCCCGTCCGCGGTCTGGTGGTCGCCGTAGATATTGAGCTCCCCGAGCGTCTCGCCGTGATCCGAGGTCACCACGATCGCGGTCTCGTCGAGGACGCCGAGGTCCGCGAGCGCGTTCACGAGCCGGCCCGCGTGCTCGTCCGCGTACCTGACCCCCGTGTCGTAGCCGTCGAAGATCTTCCGCGCGTCGGCCATCGACGCGATCTCGCCGGGCTGGCGCGGGTACGGCTTCCCGTAGTCGTAGGGACCGTACCCCGAGACCTCGCGGGCCGAGTGCGGGCCACAGCCGTCCCAGTGCGCACGCCGGACCCCCTCCGTGTACCAGGCCGGCAGGGGGTCGCGGGCGAAGGGCTCCCCGAACGACTCCGGCACGCGGTAGGGCGTGTGCGGATCCCAGGTGTTCACGTGCAGGAACCAGTTGTCGGAGGCGCCGTGGCGCGCGAGCCAGTCCAGCGCCACGGGCGTGATTTCCTCGGCGCTCTCCATCCCGCCCCGGCCGGTGTTGTACGCCTCCGAGGCCCCCGCGTACCACCACCACGCCGAGTGCCGCTCGGCGAACGGTGAGACGGTGACGACCCTGAGCCCCGCCCGGCGCAGGCACCGGAAGAGGCTCTCCTGGTCGAGCGCCGACCGGAACGTCCGGTCCCGCCCGTCGGGGAACGGCTCGGCCGCGACGCCGCCGTGGTTCACGACGCCGTTGTGGATCCCGAACCGGCCGGTCATGAGGGCCGCCCGGCTGGGCAGGCAGGGCGCGTCCGAGACCCAGCACTGGTCGAACCTGACCGCCCGGGCCGCGATCGCGTCCAGGTGCGGACTCGTGGAGCGGTGGTAGCCGTAGCAGCCTAGGTGGTCGGGACGCAGGGTGTCGATGTCGATCCAGAGGACGCGCACGGACCCATTGTAGCGAGGGTAGAATGGGCACGTGTCCAACGCCGAGATCGCGCACGTACTCGAGAAGATCGCGCGGCTCCTCGAGGTCCAGGGGGCGATCCGGTTCAAGATCCAGTCCTACGACCGTGTCTCCCGCGTCGTGGCCGACCTTGACCGGCCCCTAGCCGAGATCTTTGCCGCCGAAGGCCACAAAGGCCTGACCGCCCTCCCCGGGATCGGCGAGAGCACGGCCGCCAAGATCGAGGAGATGCTGACGAAAGGCCGATGCACCAAGTACGAGGAGCTCCAGGCCGCGCTTCCGCCCGGAATCGAGGAGCTCCTGGCGGTGCCCGGGATGGGGCCCAAGACCGCGCTCCTCGCCGCAACCCGGCTCAAGGTGAGGTCCTTGGACGACCTCGAACGCGCGATCCAGGCGCACAAACTGGCGGCCCTTCCCCGGATGGGGGCGAAACTCGAGGAGAAGCTCCTGAAGGGCATCGCGATCGTGCGGCAGGGCCTGGCCAGGAAGTCCTTGGGCGAGGCCCTCCCTCTCGCGGACGCCCTGCTCGACTCCCTGCGCGCACTGCCCGGGGTCTCGCGCGCCGAGGCCGCCGGATCGCTCCGCCGGATGCGCGAGACCGTCGGCGACCTCGACCTCCTCGTCGCTCCCCGCCGCCCCGCCGACGCGACCGCGATCATGCGAGCCTTCGTCTCCCATCCGGACGTCACCGGGATCATCGCCCATGGCGATACCAAGGCCTCCGTGCGGCTGCGCCAGGGCCTCGACGCGGACCTCCGCGTCATCGAGCCTGCGGCCTTCGGCGCCGCCCTCCACTACTTCACCGGATCCAAGTCGCACAACATCCGGGTCCGCGAGCTGGGCGTCAAGCTCGGGCTCAAGATCAACGAGTACGGCGTGTTCCGCGGGGCCAAGCGCGTCGGCGGCCGGGAGGAGACCGAGATCTTCCGCGCCGTCAGGCTCCCCTTCATCCCGCCGGAGCTGCGCGAGGACGAGGGCGAGATCGAAGCCGCGGCGAAGGGCCGCCTCCCCCGGCTCGTCGACGCCCGCGACATCAGGGGCGACCTTCACGTCCACTCCACCTGGAGCGACGGCCGCGCGTCCATCGAGGCCATGGTGGCCGCCGCCCGCGCGCTAGGCTACGAGTACCTCGCGTTCTGCGACCACAGCCAGTCGCTGAAGGTAGCCCGCGGACTGTCTGTTCCCGATCTTCGGAGGAAGCACCGCGAGATCGACGCGCTGAACCGGGACCTCCGGGGTTTCCGGGTCCTCAAGGGCGCGGAAGTGGACATCCTCCCGGATGGATCGCTCGACTATCCCGACGAGGTCCTCGACGAACTTGACGTCGTTGTCGCTTCGGTCCATACCCGGTTCACGCTCGACGAGGCGGCGCAGACGAAGCGGGTGGTTGCGGCGCTCCGCCACCCTCGGGTCACATTCCTGGGCCACCCGACCGGCCGGATGCTGGGCATGCGCGACGCCCACCCGATCAACCTTCACGACGTGATCGCGGCGGCCAGGGACCACGGGAAGGCGCTCGAGCTCAACGCCCAGCCGGACCGGCTCGATCTCTCCAGCGGACCCCTCCGTGAGGCCCGGGCGGCCGGAGTCATGATCGCGATCGGCTCCGACGCCCATGACACCGCCAGCCTCTCGTTCGTGCCGAGGTTCGGCGCGGGGGCGGCCCGCCGGGGCTGGGTCGGGCCGGGACAGGTGCTCAACGCCCTGCCGCTGGCAAAGCTCCTCAAGAGGCTGGGGAACGCGAAACCTCGCTCCGCGAGGTTTCGCGCCGCCAGTCCTGGCGCATGATCCCGCTCCGCGACATCAACCCGAACGAACGGCCGCCGCTCATGACCGGCGTCCTCATCCTCGCCAACCTCGCCGTCTTCGGCGTCCAGATCATGGTCCCCGAGGGCGGCCAGCGTGCGTTCTTTCAGTCCTTCGGCCTCGTCCCCGCCCGGTACACGCTCCCCGACTGGGCCGCGCAGGCCGGGCTCTCGGCCTCCCCGCTCCCGTTCCTGACCTCCATGTTCCTGCACGGCGGCTGGATGCACCTCATCGGCAACATGTGGTCCCTCTGGCTCTTCGGTGACAACGTCGAGGACCGGCTCGGCCACCGGCGATTCCTGGGCTTCTACGTCCTCTGCGGGCTGGCCGCCGCGGCCTCCCAGTACCTCGTGGACCCGCACTCGACGATGCCCGTCGTGGGCGCGTCCGGCGCGATCGCGGGCGTCATGGGCGCCTACATGGTCCTCTTCCCGAAGGCGCGCATCCTCACGTTCGTCATCCTCGGGTTCTTCTGGCGGCTCATGACCTTGCCCGCCTGGATCTTCATCGGGATATGGATCGCCTTCCAGCTCCTGAGCGGCGCCGTCGTCCTCGGCGGCTCGAGCGGCGCCGCCGGCGGCATCGCGTTCTGGGCCCACATCGGCGGGTTCGCCGCCGGCGTCCTCCTCCTCTACGCCCTCGGCCACCGTCGTCCCCGCAGGTCCCTGCTGACCCCGTAGGAGCGCCCCCGGTGCAGAATACTTTCAGGAAAAGGATTTCCGGGCATTCCTCCCCCCGTCGAGAATCTCTTGACATATCATAGCGACTATGATATGCTGTGATCGTGAAGAGGGAAAGACGGTCCCGGGCGGAAGGGAGGGCATGATGCCGGTATTCCTGTTCACCGATGTCGAGGGCTCGACGGCGAAGTGGGAGCGGCACTCGGACGCGATGGCGGCGGTCATGGCCCGGCACGACGCCCTGCTCGACGGCGCCGTGGAAGCCTGCGGCGGCCGGGTGGTCAAGCACACGGGCGACGGTCTCCACGCCGCCTTCGAGGGGGGGGCCGCCGATCCCCTGCGGTGCGCGCTCGAGATCCAGAAGGCCGTCCAGACCGAGAACTGGACGAGCCTGAGCCGGGGCGCGCTCGAGGAACTCAGGGTCCGGGCCGCCGTGCATGCCGGGCCGGCCCAGCCCCGGGCCGGCGACTGGTTCGGCCCCGCCGTCAACCGCGCGGCGCGGCTCATGGCCGCCGCCTGGGGCGGCCAAACCCTCGTCAGCGCCGACGCGGCCTCCGCGGCGCCGGTGCCTTCCGGCGCCTCCCTCGTCGACTTCGGGGCCCACCTCCTCAAGGACCTCGGCGAGCCGCTCCGCGTCTTCGGCCTGGACCATCCCGACCTGCGCATCCACGGCTTTCCGCCGCTGCGCTCCCTGACCGCGCGGCCGCACAACCTGCCCTCGCACCTCGCCCCGTTCGTCGGCCGGAACCGCGAGCTCGATCTTCTCGCCCAGCGTCTCGCCGATCCCGCCTGCCGCCTGCTCACGCTGACCGGCCCCGGCGGCATCGGGAAGTCCCGGCTCGCCGTCCAGGCCGCCGCCGAGAGCATCGAGGCGTTCCCCGACGGCGTCTACGTCGTCCACCTCGCCGCCGTCCCCTCCGCCGACCTCATCGTCCCCGCGGTCGGCTCCGCCGCCCGGCTTCCCCTCCGCGGCGCCGCCCCTACCCGGGCCGACCTCGCCGAGGCCCTGCGCGGCCGCGCCGTCCTCCTCATCCTGGACAACTTCGAGCACCTCGTCGCCGACGCCGCCCTCGTTCTCGCCCTCCTCGAGTCGCTCCCCCGCCTCAAGGCCCTCGTCACCTCGCGCGAGAGCCTCAACGTCCGCGGCGAATGGCTCGTGGACGTGCGCGGCCTCGAGATCCCCGCGGACCCCGCGGCCGACGGGGCGGCCCTCGACCTCCTCGTCGAGTGCGGCCGCCGCGCCTCCGCCGAGTTCGACCTCACCCCCGAGACCAGGCCCCATGCGCTCCGCATCTGCTCCGCGGTCGGAGGCATGCCCCTCGGCATCGAGCTCGCCATGAGCTGGTCCCGGACCCTGTCCCTCCCCGAGATCTCGCGCGAGATCGAGCGGAGTCTCGACTTCCTCACGACCTCCCAGCGCGACGTGCCCGAGCGGCACCGGAGCCTCCGCGCGACATTCGACTCCACCTGGCGGCTCCTCGCCGAGGGCGAGCGCGCCATTGCCGCCCGCCTCTCCGTGTTCCGCGGCGGCTTCCGGCCGGAGGCGGCCGCCCAGGTGGCGGACGCCTCGATAACCGCCCTCGCCGGCCTCGTCGAGAAGTCGATCGTCCGCCGCGGTACCGCGGGGAGGTGCGACATCCACCCGATGCTCGCCCAATACGCGGGGGAGCGGCTCGCCGAGCGCCCGGAAGAGGCCGCCCGGGTGCGCGACGCGCACTGGCGGTACTTCACCGAGCTCTACGCCGCCCGCGAGCGCCGGCTTGGTGAAGAGCCACCCGAGGCCGAGCAGGCCGCGATCCTGGATGAGATCTCGGCCGAGCTCGAGAATGTCCGCGCGGCGAACGCGTGGACGTTTGAGCGGGAGGATCGGGGCCAGGCCGCCTCCCAACTCGAGGAGGCCGTGCGGTTCGCCGGCGATCACGACTGGGACGACGCGCAGACGGAGGCCGGCTGGCCGCTCTGGCGGCTCGGCGACCTCGCCCTCGGGCGGGGCGAGCCCGGGAAGGCGGAGGGGCTCCTGCGCGACGCCCTCGCCGTGTTCCGGTCCACGGGCGACCGGCAGGGCATCGCCTGGAGCCTCGCGTACCTCGCGGAGGCGGCGGCCCGGCTGGGGAGGACCGCGGCGGCGGCCGGACAGCTCAAGGAAGCGGCCGCGATCTTCAGGGCCCTGGGCGACGCCAAGGGCCAGGACTGGTGTAGGAACTCGACGGCTGCCGGCGGGCGCGCGCCGGCGGCATCTCGTACCCCGCGCGCACGGCATTCGTCTCGCACGTCAAGCAAGGCACGCAAAGGAGGACCACGATGAAGACTTCGCGCAAACCCAGAACCGGCCGCAAGCCGGGGACCCCCCCGGCGGCCGCGGCCGCGCCGGCACTCCTCAGCATGGACGAGGCCATCGCCATGCTCAGGACCACGCGCCCGACGTTCTACCGGTGGCTCAAGACCGGCAAGCTCAAGGGCATGAAGGTCGGCCGCCAGTGGCGGTTCTACAAGGAGGACCTCGACCGGTTCCTGACCGGCGAGGCCATCCGGTACGACCTTCCCACCGACATCGCCCCGCTCATCGCGGCCCTGGCCAAGCAGGCCGGCGGGAAGCCGCCCTCCGTGGCGTCGCTCTCGGACCCCGAGCGGATCGCCCTCGCGGTCGACATGATCGTGAAGGCCGCCATCGGCGTCAAGGCCAGCGACGTGCACCTCGACTGGGTCAACGACACCGGCCGGCTGCGGTTCCGGATCGCGGGAGTCCTGCACGTGGTGGCCGAGTTCGACGCCCGCCTCCTCCCGTCCCTGATCGCGCAGGTCAAGCGGTTCACGGGCGTGTGCAACGTCGACATCAGGGACCTTCCCCAGGACGCCAGGATCGCGCACCATGAGGCCGGCCAGTTCTACGCCATCCGGATCGCGTTCCTCCCCGCGCTCGGCGGGGAGACCATGAACATGCGGATCATGCCCCGCGACATCGCCGTCGGGGGGCTGGACTGGCTGGGGCTCGACCGGGTCTCCCGGTCCAGGCTCGAGCGCGGGCTCGCCGTCCGGTCCGGCATGGTCGTGGTCAGCGGCCCGACGGGGTCCGGCAAGACCACGGCCCTGTACTCGGCCATCAAGCACGTGGCCACCCCGGCGAACAAGGTGCTGTCGATTGAGGACCCGATCGAGAGCACGCTCCCCGGCGTCGTCCAGGTCCCCGTGACCGGCTCGATGCCGTTCAGCGCCTTGCTCAAGGCCGCCCTGCGGGCGGACGCCAACGTGATCGTCATCGGGGAACTCAAGGACCAGGCTACGGTCTCGCTCGGCCTCAAGGCGGCGATGACGGGCCACCTCGTCCTCTCCGGCATGCACGCGCTGGACAGTGCCCGGGCCCTGCGCCGCATGGTCGAGATGGGTGCGACGCGGTACGAGGTCGCCGAGGGCGTCCGGCTTGTGACCAGTCAGAGGCTCGTGCGCAAGCTCTGCCCCGAGTGCAGCGTCAAGGACTCCCCCCCGGCCGAACTGCTCGCGTGGGCGGCCAAGGCCGCGACCGAGGGCGGTCTGAACTGGCAGGCGATGCCGCGCCAGTTCAAGAAGGAAGTCGGATGCCCCAAGTGCTCGATGACGGGGTTCAAGGGCCGTCTGCCCGCGTTCGAGGCGCTCGACGTGACCCCCGGGATCGCGAAGCTGATCCAGGACGGCGCCGCGGAGGACGAGATCCGCGCCCTCGCGGTCAAGCAGGGCATGGTCACCGTGGCTGCCGACGCCATCCGCCGGGCCTGCGCCGGCGAGACGAGCCTCGCCGAGGCGATGCGGGAGACCGGAGAGGTCTGAAGGGTCGACAACCAGCGGCTGGATCACCCGACGCGCCGGGGCCCCAAGCCCGGCGCGTTCGGCTATTCCGGGGACCGCCTCGCCCGGGCCCAGATCGCGTCGATGGCCTTCTGCTCCGCGTCGGGGAGGCGGAAGGAATGCCGCGGCCGGAGATCCGCGAGGAGAGCGCGCGCCTCGTCCCGGATCGTCTTCGCGCCCCGCGCCCGCCATCCGTTGAGGAAGTCCCGGTCGAAAAGGCGCGGCGTCCAGTAGAGCCCGCGGTGGCAGTCGCGCGTCGAGTCGAGCGCCGCGAACCCGCCGTCGCGGATTCCCTCGGCCACCTCGGCGACGCACTGCTCCGCGTCGCACTCGAACGATGGCTCCTTGCCAAGCCGCCGGACATGGTCCAGGATCTCGAGGTCGTACAGGAGTTGTTCCGGGCTGTGGACCTCGTCCAGGCTCAAGGTTCCGCCGCCCTCGAAGTACCGGGCCCCGAGCAGGGCTCCCGCGGTCATCAGGCTCGCGCGCTCTCCACAGGACTGTGGTCCCGGCAGCTTCGCGTTCGAGTGCAGGTTGTAGGCGGACTGCCCCCACCGATTCCCGCGCAGGAAGGCGTTGACCTCGGCGAAGTAGAGATGGAAGAGGAAGTTCTCGGGTGACCCGAAGGTCATGGCCATGGCCTTGAGGTCGGCGGGAAACAGGTTCACGTACCAGTACACGGGCAACCCGGTGAGCTCCCGGACGAGGATCCCGGCCCCGATCGCCTCGGCCGCGGACATGGCGAAGGCATGCCCAAGCCGGATGGGCGCGCTCTGGCCCGGCGCCGGCATCCCCCCCACGCTCGTGGAGGCGAGCCGGTCCCGGTACTTGAGGACCACGCGGAACGACTCGCCCTCGAGCGAGAACGGCGAGAAAAGGTAGACGGGAAGATGGCGGACGGGCTGGCCGAGGATCTCGGCCATCTCCATCACGAACGGCACCGCGGCCTCAGTCTTGGGGTCCACGGGGCCGCGCCCCTGCCGCGAGTACGTGGCGGCGGTCCAGTAGGCCCCGACCGACTGGACCCCCGGGGGCACGTCCGCGGGCTGGCCGCACGGGCTCGTGCACACGCCCCGGTCCGCAAGCACATCCAGAAGCTTCACCGCCTCCGCCAGCGTCGCCATCGTGAACGGCTTGATCGAGTCATCCTCGGGATCGTGGAGGAACGGCGGGTACTGGGCCACCTGGAGGGTGTAGTCGTCCTCCGGCTCGACAGGTTCCGGCCCGGCCTCGCGCCCCCTGGTCTCGGCAACGAAGGCCTTCGCCTGCACCGGCTCGACGAAGACCCGGTCCCCGTTGACCCGGAACCCCGCCTTCGCCAGCCGGGCCCGGGGTTCGTCATCCCGGACCCGGATCCCGGTCTCGGCGAGTATCCGGTAGGCGGCGGCCTCGATGCCCTCGAGCTCGGAGGTCGAGAGGAGCGCGGGGCGGGTGACGGAAAACCGGCGTCCCATGTTACTGCGCTATCATAACCCGGTGCCGGACCGCGCGAATGTTCCCGTGATCAAGGCCGACCGACCCCGCCGGCAGGGCCATGCCTGAGGGCCGGTGGCCCTCCGCGCCAAGGCCCGTTCGGACGTCTTGTCAGGTGGTCCCTTCCTGCAGGGCGCGGACGGCCCGCATCAGGGCAACGGGGCCGAACGGCTTGGCGAGGAACGCCGCCCAGGGCTCGATCGGCCCGTTGCGCTCGACCACGGCTTGCGGGATCCCCGAGATATAGAGCACGCGGAGCGCCGGGTGGGCCTCCACCATCCTTCTCGCCAGCTCACGGCCGTTCATCTCCGGCATCTCGATGTCCGTGACCAGCACGTCCACGGAACCAGGCAGCCGCTGGTCGGCGGCCAACGCCTCCCGGGCGCTCGATGTCTCGAACACCGGCAGGCCCGCGTCCCGCAGCAGTTCCGACACGTACGCGCGAACCCTATCGTTGTCGTCAACCAGGATGATCACGGCCATATCCCATAGGTCACTATACCAGTGACTCTTGGGATATTCCCCTTCTCTCTCCGGTCCACTAACCTGAATCCTTCCAAATGCACCTTCAAGGCCGGGCATGAACACCGTCTACGAGCAGGTCGGGCGATGCCTCAGGGAGCGCCGGACGCGGGCGGGGATGACCCAGCAGGCGCTCGCCGAGCGCGCCGGGCTGTCCGTGTCATTCGTCTCGTTCCTGGAATCGGGCCGGAAGAAGGGCAGCCTTGAAACCTATCAGCGTCTCGCCCGCGCCCTCGGCATCCCGCTGGCCGATCTCTTCCGGAGCGGCGCGCCGGCCCGATGGCCCCGCCTCGAGCCCGCGTCCCATCTCGCGGGGCTCAACGTCGCGGAACGGCAGGCCATCTGGCGACTGGTCGCGACATTCCGGAAACGGCGGAAGGGCTGAGGGACGGCGCGGGCCGGCCGGGCCGGCCCGAGAGGTCAGCGGCTCCTCTCGGCCTCGTCCATGAGGTCACGGACCATCTGGTGGAGCTGGGAAGGACCGAAGGGCTTTCCGAGAAACGACTCCCAATCCTCGAGCCGGCCGCCCCGGTCGGTAACGCCGAGGCCGCGGCCCGAGATATAGATCACCTTGAGTCCCGGCCGCCTGGCGGCGAGAATGCCCGCGAGCGTCCGGCCGTCCATGCCCGGCATGTCGATGTCGGTCACGAGAAGGCCCAACGGCTCGGCAAGGCTGCCGTTCGCCGCGAGCGCCTCCGCGCCGTTCCCGGCCTCGATCACCGTGTGCCCCCCGCCGCGCAGCACGTCGGCCGCGTAGGCGCGCACCGCAGGATCGTCATCCACCACGAGGACGTTCACACTGGAGAGCATGCTAGCACAGCCGCCCTCCCGCAGGGGAGGGCCCCGGAGTCTCGGCGTCCGCCAGAACTCGGTAGCCACGCCTTGGCGGATGTGGGTGGAGTTGCCGAGTCCCGAGGAGACCCCGCACCCGCGCCTCGCGGGTGAGTTGACCGCCCGCCGCCCGATACGATAGCCTGACGGCACGATGACTACCATCGTTGCCGTCCTGTTTCTGTCAGCCATCTTCGCGTCGCCTGACACCCGGGCCACGATCGTATGGGCGCCGCTCCGCGAACCCGGGTGCGGCGGCTGGATAACCGGGATCGCGATCAGCCCCCGGGACCCGAAACGGGTCCTGGTCGGCGGCGATCTCCTCGGCGTCGGGGTGAGCGAGGACGGCGGCGAGAGCTGGCTCTCGGCGACCGGATTCATCGGCCACGAGATCGGGGACTTCACCTTCAATCCCAAGGCGCCGAACGAGGTGTGGGCGGGCACGATGACGGGCCCCCACGTCTCGGCCGACGGCGGCCGGACCTGGGGCGCGCGGCGCGATGGCTTCCCCCCGCTGAGCGCGGGGGGCTACTCGGCCCCGGTCCAGAAGGTCCTCTTCGACCCCGCGACCCCGAAGCGGCTGCTCGCCTTCGGTGGATCGCACCGCCGGTGGACCTCTCCCGGCCAGCCCGAGTGGGGCGCGGTCTGGGAGAGCCGGGACGGCGGGAAGGCGTGGAAGCGGTTGGGGCTGGTCGCGGGCGGGTCCAACGTCCTGTGCGCGACCTTCGCCCCCGGAGAGGAGAAGCCGCTCCTGTACGCGGCCGCCGACGGCCGGGGCATCTTCCGGAGCACGGACGGCGGGAAGACGTGGACGGCCAGGAACGGCGGCCTGCCCCATCTCAGTGTCGAGTGGGTAGCCGCACATCCACGGTCGGCCGGCATCCTCTGGGCCGCCTTGGGAGCTTCCGCCGCCCCGGCGGGAACCGTCTTCCTGGCCGGCGGGATCTGGAAGACCGCGGACGGCGGCGGGAGCTGGAAGCCCGCGAACAAGGGGCTCAACCAGTACCGGGACGCGGACCCGAACCAGACTTCCGCCTATCGGTGCGTCGTCGTGAGCCCCGCGGACTCCAAGGTGCTCTTCACCTCCGACTGCTCGTGGCGCGGCGCCGCGATCTTCCGGAGCGCGGACGGCGGCGCGACCTGGAAGGCGATCATGAACTACGACTACCGCAAGTACGCGCGTACGGCCTACACCGCGGGGCCGGCGGCCACGATCCTGGCCGCCTCGCCGCACTCGGCCAAGACGGTTCTCGCCGGCGGAAGCGAGTACCTGCTCAAGTGCGACGGCGGCAAGTGGACGGACCTGACCGCGACCCCGGTCCCCGGCAATGCCGAGGCCTGGGAGGGCCGCGGCTACTCGGGGCTCTGCGCCGTGAACTTCCGGTTCAACCCCCTCCGCGAGGCGCACGCGGTCATCGTCGCCATGGACGACGGCAAGTTCTGGCAGAGCATGGACTTCCTCAAGAGCTGGCGCTGGGGCGGCGAGGGGATGCCGCACTGGGGCGGGGGCAATGACGTCGCGTTCGCCGGTTCCGGCGGGTTCACGATGTTCCTCACCATGGGCCAGTCCGGCGGCTTCGACGGCATCGCGAAGACGGCGGACGGCGGCAAGACGTGGACCGTCTTCGAGGGGGAGAGCCGGGGCCTCCCGGCCAGGGGGACGAAGGCCGCCGCCTACGGCGTCTACGCCCTCCCCGACGATCCCGAGACGGTCTGGGCCACGGTCGGCGGGAAGCTCTACTCGTCGGACACCGGCGGCAACCGGTGGACGGTCGCCCACGAGGCGCCATCCTTAAGCTGGATTGTCGCGCACCCAGCCAGCCCCGCGACCTTCTACGTCCTCGGTGACGACGGGATCTGGAAGACCGAAGACGGCCGGTCGTTCAAACTCATCAAGAACTGCCCCAAGGGGATCACCCGGTTCGCGCTCGACCCCACGCGCCCCGACGTCCTCTACGCCGTCTGCTGGCGGTCCGAGACGACCGGCGGCCTGTGGCGATACGAGCGGCGGAGCTGGACCCGGATCCGGGACGACAAGTACATCGCCGATGTCGCGGTCTCGCCCGTCCACGGCAGCCGCGTCGCGGTCATCACGAACGACCACACGTACCGGGATGTCGTGGGCGCAACCGGGGTCTGGGTGACCGAGAACGGCGGCGCGACCTGGCGCAACGAGAGCCAGGGGCTTCCGGTCCCCCGCGGCGAGGTCATCCGGTACAACCCCCACAAGCCCGGCCAGCTCGTGGTCGGAACGCTGGGCCGAGGATACTGGCTAGCGGAGTGGCTCTAACCGTAGAGGTTGGCACGAGGCCGACGCGGGCGATAGAATGGAGTAGGAAAAGTAATACTCTTACACTGGAGGCGGCCATGCGCATCACTTCGAAGGGTCAGGTCACCATCCCTGTCGCGATCCGGGAAAAGCTCGGTCTCGCACCCGAGACCGAAGTCCGGTTCGAGATCGCGGGCGATTCGGTGCGACTGCGGAAAGCCGGCGGACGCGGAGGACGGGGACGGGCGCTGATCGCCCGCATGAGGGGCCGCGCGACGTCGCGACTCACCACCGACCAGATCATGGCGCTCACCCGGGGCTGAGCGCTTGGCCATCACGCTCCTCGACAGCAACGTCCTCCTGGACGTCCTGACCGCCGACCCGGAATGGAGCCCGTGGTCCGGGGACGCGCTCGCCCGGGCGGCGGACGACGGCGAGGTCGTGATCAACCCCATCATCTACGCCGAGGTTTCGATCGGGTTCGACCGGATCGAGGATCTCGACGAGGCCCTGCCGCCTGCGACCTTCCGCAGGCTTCCCCTGCCATGGGAGGCGGGATTCCTGGCTGGCAAGTGCTTCGCACGGTACCGCCGGCACGGAGGCGCTCGTCGCTCCCCGCTCCCCGACTTCTACATCGGCGCCCATGCCGCCGTCGGCGGCTTCGTCCTGCTCACTCGCGACCCCGACCGCTACCGATCGTACTTCCCCAAGGTCAGGATCATCGCCCCCTAAGGAGCGGGAAGCTACAGCCGCTTGCGGGCCCGAAGCTTCTTGAGCACCGCCGAGTAGGCCGCGCGGTTGATCGGGAGCGTCACCGGCCGGCCGGTCACCGACGAGAGCACGGTCGCGTTCGCGAGTTCCAGGGACTTGCGCCCCTCGGTCGCGTTGCACCGCGGCTGGCCGTGCCGCCGGATCGCGCGGATCAGGTTCCGGTAGACATCGATGTGCAGCCCGGTGCCTCCCTTGGGCACCTTCACGGGCTCCATCGACGACTTCGGCTGGTCCCACATCCCCTTCGCGCTCCGCATGTGCTTGAGGATCGACGGCGTGAACGAGATCTTGAACAGCTCGCTGCCCGCGAGCTCGAGCCCGCCCTTCTCGCCGATGATCTGGAGCCGCCCGTGCACCCCGGGCTCGACCGTGCTGGTCGTGATGTACCCGGGCGCGCCGTTCGGGTACTCGAGCATGGCCTGCGCCGAGTCCTCGCACTCCATCGGGTGGAACCGAGTCCGGACCCAGCCCCAGACCTTGCGCGGAGAGCCCGCGAGCCAGCAGAGGAGATCCTGCGTGTGCGGCGCCTGGTTCATGAGCACCCCGCCGCCCTCGCTCCCCCACTTGCCCCGCCACGTCGCCGAACGATAGTAGGCGTCGGACCGGTACCACGGCTCGACGCACAGGACCCGGATCAGGGCCCCGAGCTCGCCCGCGTCGATCCGGCGCTTCATCTCCTCGGCGACGGCGCGCAGGCGCATCTGGAAGTTCACGGCCACGATCTTCCGCGTCGCCTTCGAGACCGCGATCATGCGGTCGGCGTCCCTGACCTCGACCGCCATGGGCTTCTCGGTGAGCACGTGCGCCCCGGCCCGCATCGCGTCGCACGCGACCAGCGGATGGAACGGGTGCGGCGTCGCGATCGAGACCAGGTCCGGCTCGACCGCCTTGAGCATGACCTTCCAGTCGGAGAAGGTCCGGCACCCGACGCCCACGGCCCTCTGCCGCATGGGCTCGGGGACGATGTCGCACATCCCCACGATCCTGATCTCGGGACACTTGGCGATGGCCCCGAGGTGGGTTTCCGCGATGCCGCCTGACGCGCCTACGAGTGCGAGCCTGATGGGTTTCATGGCGCCAGTATACAATTAGCCCGTCATGGCCGAGCTATCGTGGCTGAACCTGACCCTTGGAAACCTTTCGATGAACAAGCTCTGGGGCGAGACCGAGCGCCTGCACCAGACCTTGTGCACGTCCACGCTGGTGCGCACCCCCGCGGGGCTCCTCCTCGTGGACCCGCCGGTGCCCCCGGCCGAGATGCCGGCCCTCCTGGACCGCAGGGCGGGCATCGGCGTGGACGACGTCCGGCACGTGTTCCTGACCCATTTCCACGCCGACCACCGGTACGGGCTCGAGGCCTTCCCGAACGCGGCATGGTGGATCTCGAAGGAGGAGCAGGCCTACTGGGCAGGCAACGCCGAGGGAGCCGACCGCGCGCTCCTGGACCGCACCCGGCCCGCCCCGGCCGAGCCTTTCCCCGGGATCACGCTCCGGCTAACCCCCGGCCACACGCCGGGCACCGTCTCCCTCCTCTTCCGCTGGCGCGATCGCCGGGTCGCGATCGTGGGCGACACGGTCATGAGCGAGGAGTTCTTCCGGGCGCGCGAGATCTTCCACAACGCCGTGGACATGGACGCCGCGCGCGCGTCGCTCGAGTTCCTCGCCCGCGCCCAGATCGTGATCCCGGGCCACGGGGCCCCGTTCCAGCCCGGGCTCGAGCCCGAGCCGGGCGGCATGTGGGGCGGCGGCCGGAAGGGGCTGTAGGCCGCGACAGACTCCTCCTACCGGAAGTGCTTGTACTCCCAGTACTCGGGCGGGCTTTCCTGCTTGACGCCGCCGATCCAGACGATCTCCTCCGTCGAAGCGACGGTGCCGTCCCGGTCCTTGAGCTTCTCCCACGCCCGGGCGATGTCCGCCGGGTCCCTGGGCAGGACACGCCCCATGTAGACCCAGATGCCGCAGTGGTACTCGAGCCAGGCGTACGCGTCGGCGAACCTGACCTTGCGGACCTTGCTCAACAGGACCCGGATGTCCACCCCGTTGCGCTCGAAGACGACCTTCTGCTCGTCGAGGCTGTCCATGTGCTGATAGGCCTTCGCCTTGTCCGCAGGAAAGAACACGGACTCGAACTCCTGCCAGGAGAGGGCACCGGGAGTCTCGGCGAAGATCATGCCGCCCGGCTTGAGAACCCGGAGCGCGTTCTGGATGACCGGGGAACACCCGGCCAGCGGCCCCCGCTCCGAGAACACGAAGTCGAAGGTCTCGCGCGCGAACGGCAGGCCCTTCGCCCGCACGAACCGGACATTCGTGATTCCCATGCGCTTCCGGTTCTCGTTCGCGAGCTTGAGGTGGGGTGCGTATTCGTCGGTCCCCACGCCCTCCCGGAACAACCCACTCGACTCCAGCAGCATCATCCCGTTCCCGCACCCGATGTCGAGAACCCGGTGCTCGGGTTTGAACTGCGACCGGATGAACTCCCGGGTACCCGGGTTGAGCCGGGCATCGACCTCCCATGCCCGGCGCATCTTGTCGTAGTCGTAGTAGGCGTACCGCTTGTGCAGGATGGTTCGTAACCGCTTCCGGTCCATGATCATTCCGCCATGTTACTCCAGCCTGGACGCGATGGCCATGGACTGAGTCCGGTACCGGGCGGCACCTGACGGGTTCGCGTTCCGGACCCGGCGGATGAAGACGTACTTCTGGAGCTCGTAGAGGAGGTAGAAGACCCCGCGGACCCGGGCATCCGGGGACTCGTCCCGCGGTTTCCCGTAGCCTTCCCAGAAGGACGGCTCCGAGATCCCGCAGTAGTCGAGGACGGCGAACTCGATCTCGGGATCGCCCCAGAGCCCCCGGTCCCAGTCCAGGATGCCCGTCAGCCTGCTCTCGCCGTCGCAGAGGAGGTTCTCGGACCAGATGTCCATGTGCAGGAGGCAGGCCTGGACCGGCCGGCGGAATACCTTCGCGTGCCGGTCGAGCAGTTGCCGCATCCGCGCTCCGTCTTCGGGAGAGTACCCCTCGCATCTCTCGAGATCCGCAATGAGCTTGCCCCACATGATCGCGAACGCCGAGGGCCAATCGCGCTGGGGTTTCATGGGGTGGTGCGGTCCGACGTAACCGTACGACTCGCCCGTGATCGCGTGGACCTCGCCGAGCGCCCGGCCGCACTCGAAGAGGACCCGGTCCGCCTGCGCGCTCGTGAGCGCGGCCTCGGCCATCGAGGTACCGGGGAGGCGCTCCATCACGATCAGGTCCCGGCCGATGGCCGGGTGCCGGACCGCGTGGCCGAGGACGGGAGCCACCGGCGCGTGGGTGCGGTCGCGGACGAGGGCATGGATCGCGGGCTCCTGGCGCATCATCCGGAACTCGTAGAAGAGATGGAGGGCGGGATCGTCCGGCGGTGCGACCCGGACCACGAGGGGGCGGTCCCAGCCGTCCACGTACCAGCTCGCGTTGTACTTGCCCGTCGGGGTGGGACTGAACGAGAGCTTCCGGGCATCGCCGTGCACGAGGTCCGCGACGGCGCGCGCGAGCTCTTCTTCCCGAAACCCGGCCCGGGCGTCTAACACGAGAGTGCGGCGAAGGCCTCCCGCAAGGCTGTCACCTTCGCCGGGCGCAGATGCGTCCGCATCAGCGCCGCGCCACCCACACCTGCTCCGCCCCGTACCGGGGCGGCCCCGCCCGGAAGTCGCCGTAGCACGCGACCGGCTTGAGCCCGGCGAGTTCCAGCAGGTACCGCATCTCCCACCGGTAGGTCCACCGCAGGGTCACGGTCTGCCGGTCCCGCCTCAGCAGGCGACCTCTTGGCCCGCCACGGTCGGAGTTACGCCGTCTGGCGGAACTCCGGGGACACCCGCTGCGGGTGTCCCACAGCTCGAACTCCCAGACCTCGCGCAGGATCTGGGTGAGCGGGTCATTCTTCCGGGAGAGGTACCGGACGATCCCGGTGGTCCCGGTCGCGCGATCCGGGTAAGTGTCTTCCCGGGGCTCGTCGGGCCGGCCGCCCCCGAGCTTGTACTTGGGGCTGCACAGCTCCAGCAGGGGGTCGAAGATGTCGACGATGAACCGGCCGCCCGGGTTGAGGTGCCGGCGCACCTCGTTCAGGCACGCGCGCTGGTCCGCGGGCGCGAGGAGGTGCATGAACGCCCGGAACGGGATCAGGACGAGGTCGAACCTCTTCCCAAGATCGAACCGGGTCATGTTCGCGCGGACGAGGGTCAGGTTCCGGTCGAGCCCGAGCGCCTCGGCCTTCCGGCGGCACACGCGGAGCATGTACGGCGAGAGGTCGAGCCCCGTGACCTTGAACCCGGCATGCAAGAGCGGAAGCGCCACGCGTCCTGTACCGACCGCTATTTCCAGGATGCGTCCACCCCGACCGACCGTCTCGGAGTTTCGGCGTCCGCCGAAACTCCGCGGTTCGTTTCGAACCAGCTGAGCCTGGGCAAGGTAGAAGGCCACGTCACCGGCGACCGGTGACCCCGGAAGGGCCGTGGGGTACATGCGGTCGTAGAGTTCCACCGACAATCCGCGCTCGAGGAAGATCTCCCCCATGGGCGTCACGATACCACGATGTCTATTGCTGGCAACGCCTTCGAGTTCCGGAGGACTCCGGAACTCGTGAGGAGTATCTTAGAGGAGATGCGAATCAAGAGCCTGGAAACATTCCACTGGCAGCACGTGACCCTGGTCCGGGCGACCACGGACGACGGGGCCGAGGGCTGGGGGCAGATGGCCCCTTACAACGCCGACATTTCGGCCATGGTCTTCCACCGCCAGGTCGCACCCCACGCGCTGGGCAAGGACCCGGCCGATCCCGACGCGCTCGCGGAGCGGATCGTCGAGGCCGAGTACAAGTACCCGGGATCGTACGTCTGCCGCGCGCTCGCGGGACTCGACACCGCGCTCTGGGACCTCCTCGCGAAGGCCAGGGGGAAAAGCGTGGCCGGGTACCTGGGAGGCACCCCGAAGGACCTCGCCGCATACGGGTCGAGCATGAGCCGCGAGATCAAGCCGGACGACGAGGCGAACCGGCTCGCCGCCCTGCGCAAGTCCCATGGCTACGGCGCGTTCAAGATCCGGATCGGGAGCGTGACCGGGCACGACGCCGACCAGTGGCCCGGCCGGACCGAGGCGCTCGTCAGGGCCGTGCGCGGGGCGGTGGGACCAGATGTCCGGATCCTCGTGGACGGCAACTCGTGCTACACGCCGGCCAAGGCCATCGAGGTCGGCCGGTTCCTCGAGTCGCAGGGCGTCATCCACTTCGAGGAGCCCTGTCCGTACTGGGAGCTGGAGTGGACGGCCAAGGTCGCCGCCGCCCTCGACGTCGACGTCGCCGGCGGCGAGCAGGACACGGACCTCGCCCAGTTCCGGCGCATGGGCACGCTTCGTGCAGTGGACATCATCCAGCCCGACGTCTGCTACCTCGGCGGGCTCGCGCGCACGATGCGGGCCGCCAAGGACGCGCACGCGGCCGGACTCTCGTGCGTCCCCCACTCGGCCAACCGCTCGTTCGTCACGGTCTTCACGCTCCACGCCATGTGCGTGATCCCGAACCCGGGGCCCCACGTCGAGTTCTCGATCGAGGCCGACCGGTGGGCCGACGAGATCTTCACCCCCGCGCTCGTGGTCCGGGACGGGAAGATCCCGTTCCCGAAGGGTCCGGGCTGGGGCGTCACCGTGAACCCCGCCTGGGTCGCCCGCGCCGCCCGCCAATCCAGCGGCTGAGATGACCTTCCTCGCGGCGGCGGCCGTCCTCCTGGCCCGGGAGGCGGGAGCTTACGCCTCGATCGCCCCGGACCCCGCGGTCGCAACCGACCCGGCGGTCGCAACCGATCCGGCGTGGCCGGCCGCGGGCGTCACCGTCGCCGTGCGCACGTTCAGCCGCGGCTCCCTCGAGGCCGTTCCCGACGGGGCGGGCGGGCTCATCGTCGCGTGGCAGGAAGCCCGCAGCCTCGACCCCGCCTCCTGCAACTGCCGGAACATGGACGACATCTACGTCCAGCGGATCGACGCGTCAGGCCGCAGGCGCTGGGGTGAGCACGACCTCGCGGTCTGTACCTGGCGGGGCCTCTGGGGCGGACCCGACTTTCTCGCCGGACTCTACCCGGACGGGCGGGGTGGAGCGGTCGTGCTCTGGATGCACGGCGACGGTCCCGTCGGCACCTTCGGCCGGAGAGTGGGACCGGACGGAACACTGGCGTGGGGCACGGAGGGTGCGACCCTGTTCGAACCCCACGTCGGGGCGAAGTACACGATCCGCAGCGCCGCCACGGGCGGGCGGGTCTGGATGGGCCTCGACGCCGACGACGAGGCCCACCTCAAGATCGGCAAGTGCTCGTTCTCGCCCCGGGGCCCCGTGTGCGCCACGCCGTTCGACGTGGCCCTGCCCGGGCGGTTCACGTCCGCCTCGATCCTGCCCAGCCGAGGCAACTGCCTCGCCGTATTCACCACGACGCAGGCAGGGGGCCGCGCCATCCTCTGGGTCATGCCGGTCGCGGAGCGGGCGGCCGGTGAACCCCGGCGGCTACTCGAGACGGCGGGGAGCTCCTTCCCCGTTGTGACCGCCGCCGACGGCGAGGGCGGGATATGGTTCGCCGGGATCCTGAAGTCAGCCGCAGGAGATGGTCCTTACGAAGTCCGGGTCCAGCACGCGGACGCGCGCGGGAAGCCGTTGCTGGGATCCGGGATCGCGGCGGGCGCCGCCGGGCCGCCGTGGGCGGGAACCCCGGTCGCCATCGCGGTCTCGCCTGCGGGCGAGGCCGCCGTCGGCTGGGCCGACCCCGGCGAGCCGTCCCGCGTGGCTGTCCGCGTCTTCGACCGGAACGGCCGGCCGCGAGGCCCCGAACCGGTCCGGATCGGTGACCGGGTGGAGCCCTCGCGCCGGTTCGTGCTCCTCCCCGTTCCACGGGGATGGCTGGCGGGCTGGACCGAGCGGGAAACGGGCTCCACGG
>Ga0315281_10001887_pt1 | contig 31161 bp, 28 predicted proteins | sample YL17G07_0_MG_FD_204540 | JGI IMG/M metagenome (GOLD analysis project Ga0315281, IMG submission 204540) | Sediment microbial communities from Yellowstone Lake, YNP, Wyoming, USA - YL17G07_0 | ecosystem: Environmental > Aquatic > Freshwater > Lake > Sediment | place: USA: Wyoming | collected...
CTCGTTCCCTGGATTCGCTCGGTCATCGAGATCGAGGCTGACCTGCCCGAAGCCCCAGAGCGACATGCGGTTGCGAGGGCCAACGATGTGGTCACGCCAGCTTGGTGGCGAACCCGAGTGGAATCGCTCTTCAGGTCGCTCAGCGATCTCCAGACTGAGGCAAAAACGATACTGGGCATCACGCGGCCGCTCGAGAAGGCGGAAGTCGAGGACGTTCTCGTCGCTCAGCGCAATCGAGAAAGGCGGGAAGGCGACTCACTCCGTCTCTGCTTCCCCCTACGAGACGCGCAGAGGACCTTTCCCAGCGGCGATATGTGGGTGTATCGAGGCTACTACCGCGACGATTCCCGCTACTTCTACGCCAAGCGGCTTCGCAAGCTTCATGAGCACATGGACTGCTTCGTAGACACAATCGCTCGCAGAGAGATGACCAAGGCAAAAGAGGAGGAGTCGGCCCGCTGGATGGAGGCTTGGCGGGCTCCGCTGTACCAGCCTCCGACGGAGCCCTCACAGCCTTTGAGCCGCATCGTCGAGATCCAGGATCGAATAGCCAAACGCACTGGCTGCACGGAGCAGGAGGCCACTGAGTACCTCTTGTGCGGCATCATTCCCGAGCTCCCGATGGTGAGAGCCCAGATGCCTTCGGATGAGTTCCTAGTCCGAGTACCGGATGGGTCGCTTCCAGATCGGCCAATCCACTTCAGGGTTATGAGCCCTAGCGTTCCTCCAAGCGTGCTCTCGGGAACCTACTCGCGCTTGCTTGGGCCGCGCGGCGACGGTGGTCGCAGCCCTGAGGTCCGCTCGGCGAACCCGCTCATCGCAGCCGATTTCGTACGCGCGTACCGAAAGCGCATGGCGACCGAAGGTCGCTCCGCGTCGTGGCCGGAAATGTGGGAGTCATTTCGCAAGGAGCATCCGGACGCCTACGGGAGCCTTGCGAGCTTCCGCCAGACCGTCTACCGCCAACTCGGACCCTCCCGCGCGAGCGGTCAGTCCTGACAGCGACACGAAAGGAGCGCGATGCGAGGACACATCCGAAAGCGAGGCAGCCCCGGTGCCTGGAGCATTATCTACGAGCTCGGCATGCAGCCGGCGCAGCGCTGCCTAACCTGCAACCGGCGGTATTGGATCGAGCGCCGCGTGCTCAAGGAGTGCCCCAAGTGCGGCGGCACGCTCGAGGAGACCAAGGAGCGCCGGCAGAAGACCGAGAGCGGCTTCGCCCGCCGCAAAGACGCCGAGACGGCCCTCCACAAGATCCTCGAGAACATGAGCCAGGGCACCTACGTGGCGCCGAACAAGCTCACGCTCGGCGAGTACCTGCGCGACATGTGGCTGCCGAGCCTTGCGAACGGCAACCTGCGGCCCACGACGCTGGCGAGCTACGAGATCCACGTCACGCATCACCTCACGCCGCGCCTCGGGGCGACGCCGCTGCAGCGCCTCAACCGCGACCTGATCGGCGTCCACTATGCCTGGCTCCTGAAAGAGGGCCGCGTGGCGAAGAAGCCGCGTGACTTCGAGGAGAGGGCCAAGGCGAAGGCCGAGGAGAGGAAGGCCGACGCGGCGGCCGAAAAACCCAAGCGCCGGCGGCGCAAGAAGAAGGCGACGGTGGAGAAGAAGCCGGCACCCGTGAACACGGCACTCTCCCCAACGACCGTGCGGCGGGTACACGCGACACTGCACCGGGCCCTGCGCGACGCGGTGCGCTCGCATCTTCTGCCGCTCAACCCGGCCGACGACGTCGAGATGCCCAAGGCGACGATGCAGGACCGCGCCTTGGCAGCCTGGAACTCGGAGCAGCTCAAGAAGTTCCTCGGTTCCATGGCCGACGATCACCAGCGAGCGCTGTGGCTGCTCTATGCCACGACCGGCGCCCGCCGCGGCGAGCTGCTGGGGCTCACCTGGGACGACGTCGATCTTGACGCGGGCACGATCACCATCCGACGCGCCATCGTGCCGGTGGGCTACACGGTCATCGCCAGTGAGCCGAAGACAAAGAGCGGGCGGCGCACGATCTCACTGCCGCCGGCCACTGCCGCCGTTCTCAAGCGCCACCGGGCGGCGCAGAAGGAAGAGAAGATGCAGCATCGAGACATCTGGGCTGCGGAGCGCTCAGAGTCGCTCCGTGGTCTCGACCTCGTGTTCACGCGCGAGGACGGCGCCGAGATGCACCCGGATCGGGTCAGCAAGCTCTTCGAGAAGGCCGTGGCGAAGTCGGGCCAGCCCCGCATCTCGCTCCACGGCCTGCGGCACACGTTCGCGACGATCGCCCTGATCGAGGGCCGCCAGCCCGTGAGCGTCGTCTCACAGCGGCTCGGCCATGCGAACACCGGCATCACGCTGGACTTCTACTCGCACGCCATGCCACGACACGACGAAGAAGCCGCCGCCGCCGTGGCCGCGCTCATCGTGCCTGAGGGGTTCTGAGGCCTCCGTTGGCAATCCGTTGGCAAGAGGGTACTTCGGGCGCCTCACGGCTGCCGAGCAGGGACTACGGAATGTGCCGCTATGCAGGAAGATGGATGGTGGGCCGTGAAGGATTCGAACCTTCGACCTTGGGATTAAGAGTCCCCTGCTCTACCAACTAAGCTAACGGCCCTTGGTCGAGATTCGGCCACTTTACCAGCCTCACGACGGCCTGCCAACTCGGTCCCGCCGCAGCCTCGGGACCCGGTTCAGTCCTGGAACGCATGCACCCCCGTGACGGCGTAACCCTCTTCGCCGATCGCCGCCTCGATGCGCGCCTGGTCGACGCGCCCGCCGTCGTAGACCACGTCAACGCTCCGGGCGCTGACGTCGACGACCGCCGTCGAGACGCCGTCCAGGCGCGTCAGGGCGCCCTCGATGGCCATCCTGCAGTGATCGCAGCTGATGCTCGGCACGTTGAGCACGATGTGCGTGGTGCCGGTCATGGTCGCTCCTTCTTGTCAGCCTCCGGAACGAGGTCGGAGAGCTTGTAGGTCGCGGAACGGCCCTCGCCGAGGTCGACGGTCACGCTCTCGGTCGGCGCGAGCAGTTCTACGACCTTTCCTTCCCCCGCGGGCGTCGTCACAAGCGTCCCGCGCCGAGGGGCGCGCTGACGAAACGAGACGTAGACCGCGTGCTCGTACTTGAGACAGCACATCAGGCGGCCGCAGCAGCCCGAGATCTTGGTGGGGTTCAACGGAAGACCCTGGTCTTTGGCCATGCGGATCGACACCGGCTGCTGGTCGCCGGCGAAGGTCGCGCAGCAGAGACTGCGACCGCAGGGGCCGAAGCCCCCGACGCTCCGCGCCTCGTCGCGCGCGCCGATCTGCTTGAGGTCGACGCGGCGCCCAAGGCGTTCGCTCAGCTTCCCCAGGAGTTCGCGGAAGTCGACGCGCTCCTCGGCAAAGAAGGTGACCGTCAGCTTGCCGCCCTCGAACGGCAGCTCGGCAGCTACGACCTTCAGGTCGAGCTCCAGTTCGTCGACGAGTTGCCGGCAGGCCGCTTTGGCCTCGCTCTCGGCGGCGCGATCGGCGGCCAGACGCTCCAGGTCCGCGGCCGTCGCTACGCGCCGCACTCGCTTCAGCTCGCCCTGCGGCGCGTCGCCGCCAGACTGGACCCCTCCGACCACGTGCCCGACGTCCGCACCGCGGGCAGTGTCGACCACCACCTGGTCGCCCGGGGCGAGGTCGAGCCCCCCGGCGTCGAACTGGTACACCCTGCCTCCACTGCGGAAGACGACGTTCACGATGTCAGGCACTCCGTGCCACCTCCTCGAAGCGCGCGAACATCGCCTGCAACGCGAGCTTCTGATCGACGTTCAGATAGAGGTCCTTGCGCGTCGCTGCGGCGGCGGCGAGAAGCCGCGCGTAGACCTCTGGGCGGGCGACGGCGTCGGCGGTGAGCTCTGCGGCATGGTCGCGGTTCAGGACCGCGTCGCCGGCTCCGCAGGCGACCGCCCAGAGGTCGCGCAGCCACGCGACCACCAGCTCGAGCGCGTCGACCGCCGCCTGACGCGCGCGCCGGTCCCTCTCGCGCTTCGCGAACGCCTCGGCGCGCTTGCGGTGCCAGGCGCGATCCCTCTCGTCGGCGAACTGCGCCTCGAGATCAGCGACGCGCCGCGCGAGCGCGTCCTGCGCCTCGTCGCCGATGACCTTGAGGCGGCGGTCGAGGACGTCGAGGAACCTCACTGCCGGACTCGACTTCGTCTCGCCGTCGGCGGCCGCCCGCCCCACGAGACGGGCGACATGGCCCAGGTACTCCTCGCGCAGTCGGGCGCCGCGCGCGTCGTCGGCGAGCCGCGCGGCACGCTCGACGGAACCGCGGGCGAGACGCGCGAGCGCGCGGCCCTCCTCTCCGCCTAGCCCGTGCACGTCGCGCAGATGGACCTCGACCTCGGCGTCGGAGAGAGGGCGGAACTCGACGACCTGACAGCGCGAGACGATCGTCGGCAACACGCGCTCGACGCGGTCGGTGACGAGCAGGAAGTGGACGTGCGCCGGCGGCTCCTCGATGCTCTTGAGTAGCTTGTTGGCCGCCTCGGGCATGAGCTGCTCCGCCTCGGGCAGCACCCACACGCGCCGCGCCGCCGCGAAAGGCTTAAGCGCGAGATCGGCGACCAGCGGCTCGACCTGCTCGAGCCGGATGCGCTCGCCCTCGCGCTCGATGACGCGCAGGTCGGGGTGCGCCCCGCGGCGTGCGCGATCGCACTCGGCGCAGACGCCGCACCCGCCGCAGGACGCGACGAGGGCGATCCCGACCTCGCGCGCGAAGTCGACCTTGCCGAGACCCTCCGCGCCGGCGAGCAGGTAGGCATGGCTCAGCATGTCGCCGGCGAGGGCGCGCTCAAACAACGCCTTGACGCGCTGCTGGCCCACGATCGTCTCAAACACGGTGACCCTCCAGGAGCGGCGCGACGAGGGCGTCGACGGCCGCCGCCACCTCGGCGATCGGCTGCTCGCCGTCGACCAGGTGGACGCGACCGGGGAAGCGGAGCGCCAGCTCGGAGAAGCCGTCCGCGACCTGTGCCTGAAGGTGCAGACCCTCACGCTCTATGCGGTCGGCATCCCCTTCGAGCCGCGCGAGACCAGTCGCCGGGTCCACGACGAGCACAACGGTCAGCTGCGGCATGAGGCCGCCCACCGCGGGAGCGTTCACCGCGAGGACGTCGTCGATGCCCAGCCCCCGCGCGTGCCCCTGATAAGCGAGCGACGAGTCGACATACCGGTCAAGCACAAGAATGCGTCCTTCGGCGAGGTTCGGGCGCAACACACGCTGCACCAGCTCGGCGCGCGCCGCCGCGTACAACAAGGCCTCCGTCCACGGCGCGAGATCGTCGGGCCCGTGCAGCAGGAGGTCGCGGACGGCCTCGCCTGCCGGCGTGCCGCCGGGCTCGCGCAGGACCGAGCCCGGCGCCCCAGCCGGCCCCACCGGGAGGTTGCGTGCCGCGAGGCGCTCGCACAGGAGGGCGGCTTGGGTCGACTTGCCGCAGCCGTCGACGCCTTCGAAGCTGATGAGGACACCCGCGCCCATGGTCAGGGGACCTCCGGGCGACGCTCACCCGGTCGGCACACTCCTGCGGTCAGGAGCGCCTGCGGGTGCGCGCGCGATACTTCTCTTTGCTGGGACAATCGATATCGATACAGAGCACCCACGGTCGCCCGCGGCCGCTCGCGCCAGTCACCTTGATCTCGGGCCACCCGCACTCCGTGCAGGTCTTCCCGGTCAGCACGATGGTACCACGCTGGGGCAGCGGGAACGTCTGCCCGCAGCCGCGGCGCGGGCGCGCGAGACCGTCGCCGGCCGCCGCGGAGCTGTCCGGCGCGCGCCCGCCGTCGGGCTCGGGTTCGCCTGTCCCCACGCAGGCTGCGAAACGCTTGCCCGTCTTGCCGCGCAGTACGCGCAGCTGTCCTCCGCAGTTCTTGCACACTCCGAGCGTGAGATCCTCGCGGGCCCCGCTGCGGATGCGCTCGCGGATCTGTTCGACATGCCCGTCGAGAAGCTTCCACGCCTGCTCGAGCATGCGCTGGCTCTCGGCGATCACTTCGTCGCGCCCGAGCTGACCGTCGCTGATGCGATCCATCTCGCGCTCGAGCTCGGCCGTCATGGCGCTGGACGAGATGTCGAGGGGCGCCTCCTTCATCGCTACGTCGAAGGCGGCGATGAGCGCCAGCCCGAGCTCGGTCGGCTCCACGGGGTTGTCGCGCACGTAGTTCCGGTCGTAGAGGTGCTGAATGATGTCGGCGCGCGTCGCCTTGGTGCCCAGACCCAGCTCCTCCATCTTCTCGATGAGCGGACCTTGGCCGTAGCGCGACGGCGGTTGCGTCTCCTTGGCCTCGGAGCGCACCTCGAGGACGTCGAGTGCGTCGCCCGGCGCGAGCGTGGGCAGCGGCCTCTCACGCTTCGCCGCGTACCTCTCGTACACCTCGAGGAAGCCCGCCTTCGCGACGCGACTGCCGCGCGCGAGGAACGGCTCGCTCCCGATCTGCAGGTCGAGGCGCTGACTCTCGATCACCGCGCCGGGCAGGAGCGTGGCGAGGAAGCGGCGTGCGACCAGGTCGTACACCTTGGCCTGGTCGCCGCTCAGCGCGCGCGAGGGCGCCCCGACAGGGTAGATCGGGGGATGGTCGGTGGTGCGTCGCTTGCCGCGCGTAGGGCTGAGCTTCGGCGCGGCGGCCAGACGCCCCGCGACCGCGGCGACGGGGCTGTAGCCGGTGAGCGCCTTCACGCTGCCCCGCAGGTCCAGGGACGGAGGGTAGACCGTGTTGTCGGTGCGCGGATAGCTGATGAGGCCCTCGAGGTAGAGCGACTCGGCGGCGCGCATGGCCCGAGCCGGGGCCACGCCGGCCGCGGAGGCCGCGCTCATGAGCGCCGTCGTGTTGAACGGCGGCGGCGGCGCGAGCGTTCGCGGCTGTGCCTTGGAGCCCGTCACGACGGCAGTCTTCGCAGCGGCCCCCGCGAGGGCCGCTTCGGCCTCGGCAAGCGTGTCGAAACGCCCACGCGCATGCGCCACCTCGAGCTTCTCGCCGTCGTGGGCGAGCAGAGCTTTGACCTCCCAGTAGGGCACCGGGACGAAGGCGCGGCGCTCGAGCTCGCGGTCGACGATCAGCCGGAGCGTCGGGGTCTGGACCCGGCCGACCGACAGGTACTCGGACCCATAGCGGTAGGACGCCAGCGACATGAAGCGAGTCAGCACCGCGCCCCAGATGAGGTCGATGTCCTGGCGCGAGTGGGCCGCTTCGGCGAGGTTGAAGTCGACCGTCGCGGGCTTGTCGAACGCAGCCTCGACCTCGGCCGGCGTGAGCGCGGAGTAGCGAGCCCGGTGATGACGGTCGACGACCTTGCCCGGCAGCATGGCCTTGACGCGCTCCCCGGGCTGGCCGTCGGACGCCGCGGCCGCGGCGGCCTTGGCCTCGCCCACGGCGCGCCCCGCCTTCTTGCCCTTCTCGGGGTGGTCGCCGGGATGTCGCTTGAGGGCTTCGCCGCGAAGGATGGCGAGCGCCTCGTGGCCGATGAGCTCGCCCTCGCGATCGTAGTCGGTCGCGATGTAGAGCTCATCGGCGCCCTTGGCCGCCGTCCGCAGAGCGGCGATGGTGCTTGCGGCGCCGCCGTCGACCACCCAGGCGAGATCCGGCTCGCGGATCATCTTGTCGAGGTACTTCAGGCTCCAGCGCCGGTACGTGTCGGGGAACGCGCTCTCCATGACGTGGCCGCGCAGGCCGATCGCCGTGGCCGGTGCGCCGTCCCACTCGAAGCCGTAGGAGCGCACCTTCTGACGACCGCGGCCGTGTTCGTGCACGCTCACGCGGCCGCCGAGGATCTCGGCGATCTTGCGCGCGGCGGAATCCTTCTCTGTGACGATGAGCCTCACGTGGTCCTCGATCGTTGGCTTGTTGCCCGGGGCGGCGTCCCGCCGTACGGTGGCGCCGGACGTCGCGTGTTAATACCACCCCGCACGAGACGGGTCGAGGTGACGTTCGCGCGACACCCGCGACGCATCGGCAGCGACAGGGCGGTCGTCGCGCGTCAGCCGAGCGCGGCGACCGCGGCCTCACGCGTGCGGTGGATGGTGAACACGCGGTCAAGTCCGGTGATCGTCAGGACACGCTCCACCGGGCGCGTGGCGACCACGAGCGCCATGCGGCCGTCGACCTCGTGCAGCCGACGGACCCCGCCGATCAGCACGCCGAGCGCCGTCGAGTCGATGAACGTGACGGCGGAAAGATCGACGACGACACCGGTGACGCCGCCGTCGAGGAGGTCCAGCAGACGCTCCTTGAGCCGTGGCGCGGTGTAGATGTCCACCTCGCCGCTCACGCTGATCAGCCCGCGGGAACCGTCCAGGGCGCTGCTCTCGACACCGAACTCGGTGGTCATTGTCCAGTCCCTCCGTCGGCGTTCGTCTTGAGCCACTGCTTCACTGTCGCCGCCTCTGCTGAGTCAGGCGCCAGCTCGAGGTAGCGTGTGAACGCGAGCTGCGCCGTGCCCGTGTCGTTGGCGAGGACCGCCGCTCGTCCCATGTCGTAGAAGTACTGGGCGTCGTTCGGTCGCAGGTCGGTCAGTTGACCGTACACCCTCCTCACGGAGTCGAAGTCCTTCAGCGTCATGAACACCGCGACGAGGTCCTCGAGCGCGGCGATCTGGAGACGCTCCGCCTCTTTCGCCTGGGCCTTCGTGCCGCCGCTCTTGGCGAGGCGCTTGACGTAGGCCTCGTACGCCGCCGCCGAGGCCCGCAGATCGGCGGCCTGCTGCTCAGAGCCCTGTGCCTGCTGGTTCGCCCTCCTGCGCAGCGTCTCGGCCAGGTTCAGGCGCGCCTCAAGAGCGCCGGGGGAGGCGGTGATCTGCCGCCGCAGCGCGGCGATCTCGTCGTCGAGCGTGGAGACGGTGCCGCTCGAGCCCGAGCAGCCCACCATGCGACCGATCGGGATGCTCACGAGCCACGCCGCCATGAGGATCGCCATGATCAGGAAGACCCACTTCTGCCAGAACTTGACCCTTCTGCGGTCGAGGAGCACGCTGCCTACCTTTCTGCGCCGGACTCGGCCGGAGCGGGACGCCACCAGCCGGACTCGGCGGCGCCGACCTGCACGCCAGCTCGCACGCGCTCCTGAAGCCGCTGCCGGACGGCGTGAGCGGCGCTGCGGACAGCGGCGTCGTCGACGGTCGTGAAGACCCTGTCGCGGTAGAGGACGCGCCCGCCGACGACGGTGAGGAACACGTCATCCTGGTTGGCCCCATAGACGAGCGCCGAGAAGGGATTGGCGATGGGTTCGAAGTGGGAACGCGAGACGTCGACGGCGATGAAGTCGGCGCGCTTGCCGGGCTCGAGGCTGCCGACATCGTCCGCGAGCCCCAGGGCCTCGGCGCCGCCGAGGGTGGCCAGGCGCACGCACCGCTCGGCGTCGAGCACCGTCACGTCGCGCTCGGTCGCGCGGTGCAGCAGCAGCATGGCGCGCATCTCGTCGAACATGTCCATGATGTTGCTCGCCGCCGGGCTGTCGGTCCCGAGACCGACGCGCACGCCCTGGTGGAGCAGGTCGGCGAGGGGCGCGACACCGCAACCCAGCTTGGCGTTGCTCTTGGGGCAGTGCGCGACGGCGGCGTTGCCGGCGCGCAGGATGCGGATGTCGTCGAGCGTGGCCAGCGTGCAGTGGATCGCGAGGAAATCCTCGTTGAAGACGCCCCACTGCTGCAGGTACTTGATGGGGCTCACTCCGTAGGGCTGGACGAGCATCCGCTCCCAGCCGAGCTTCTCGCGAAAGTCGTGGGCGAACTTGCCCGAGCCGGCGCGCACGTACGTCAGCTCGTGACGGCTCTCGGCGACGTGGCTGGCGACCTTGATGCCCTCGGCACGGCTGCGCTCGGCGATGGTCTCGTACAGCCGGCTCGAGACCGTGTAGGGGGCGTGCGCCATGATCCCCACGTCGATGCTCGCCGGCGCGAGGGCGCGAGCCGCGGCGAGCCGTGCGTCGACCTCTCTCATCGTCTCGTCGATGCGCCCGTCGTCGATGCCGTAGACCTCGAGATAGACACGCCCGCGCAACCCGGCTTCGCCGGCGGCCTTGACCGACGCCCCCGTGTAGGAGGTGTCGGCGACGGTCGTGATGCCCGAGGAGACCGACTCGGCCGCGCCGAGACGGGCGCTCTCGAGGTACTCGTCGGGGGTGAGCGACGCCTTGACGTCGACCAGCTGCAGGATCCAGTCGCCGAACTCGGCGTCGTCGAGGATCCCGCGGAAGATCGTGTACTCGAGGTGGCTGTGGCAGTTGACGAACCCGGGCATGATGATGGAACGCCCGAGGTCGACCAGCTCGGCACCGGCATGGGCAGCCGCGATCTCCGCGACGCGACCGACGGCGGCGATGCGGTCGCCGGCCACGGCGACCGCCGCGTCGGCGAGCACCGGCGCCGCGACCGGGAGGACCCAGTCGGCGCGATACAGGGTGACGCGGTCGTTCGGAGCGGTGTCGGTCATCGGCGGTCGCGCGGAGTCAGTCTTCAGGATGGCCCCACGCGAGCGTTGAGTATAGGAGAGCCCCAGAGAGGGCGCAAATGACCGCCGCGGCTGCCGGCGAGGTATCCGGCCGCCAGCCGCGGCGCTATACTCGCCGGGCAAGCGACCCCGCGAGGTGACCGTGGCCGACACCCCCAAGCCCAGCTTCTCGCCCGAGGTCCTGACCCGCTCGGTCTGGGACGCCGTCAAGGACATCCCCGGCGTCCACGAACTTTACCGCAATCCGCTGCAGAGCCTCGGCGAGCGCGTCCACATGGAGCGCTACGGACCCGTCCGCCTCGAAGAAGAGGACGACGGGCTGCTCCTCGAGATCCACCTCGTTGCCGCCCCTGACACCCATCTGCCGACGCTCGGCGACGCCGTCGGCCGCGCGAGTCTCACCTACCTCGCACGCACCATCGGCACGCCGATCGAGCGCGTCGCGGTCTTCGTCGACGACGTCGCCCTGGCGTCCGACGACGAGTGACGGCACGCGTCGACGGGTGAGGGCGCTCGACCTCAACTCCGCGACCCGCGATCTTCTCGCGCCCGTCTGCCAGACCTGCGTCTGGTGGCAGGCCGACATGCCGTGCACACCGGGCGACGACCCGCGCCTGCGTTGGGAGAGCGCCGTCGAGAGCGAAGCAGGCCTGTTCGGGCGTGCCCTCCTCGACGGCGAGGCGGTGATCGGCTGGATCCAGACCGCCCCGGCCGACCTGGTACCCCAAGCACGGCGCCTGCCCGCCGGCCCACCTTCGGCCGACGCGTGGCTCCTGACCTGCGCGTACTTCTACGACGAGGAGTTCGTCGGCGGCTTCCAAGCGCTGCTACTCGAGATCGAGGCCGCCCTCAAGCACCGCCGCGTCAGCGCGCTGGAGGCCTTCGCTCCCCGGCGCACGCGGCCGGAGGACCCGTTCTGCGGCTACCTTCGCGCCCTGAACCTCTTTCATCCGGAAGTGCTGGAAGGGAGCGGGTTCCGGCCGGTGTGCGTCAGCGGCGAGGTGGCGCGCTACCGACTCGACCTCGCGACCGTGATCGCAGTGCCACGCCACAGTCGCGTGCTGGAGAGCGTGGAGCCCGGCGCGGCCGCGCAGGCGGTGTAGGCCAGAGGGCAGGATCCCTAGCGGAACAGCCGTGGCAGACGCCGCTTCCAGTCGTCGGGCAGTATCACGTCAAGCGCGTCGTCGAGCGTGACGATCCCGAGCAGGCGGCGCTCGTCGTCGACCACCGGCACGGCGAGGAGGTTGTACTTGATCATCAGCCTCCCCACCTCTTCTTCGTCGGTGTCCACCGCCACCGTGACCAGGTCGTCCTCCATGATGGCGTCCACCTCCTGAGCGGGGTCGGCGAGCACGAGCTCGCGCAAGCTGAGCACGCCGGCCAGACGCCCGCCGGGGTCAAGGACGTAGACGTACGACATGGCGTGCTCGTCGGGCCGCTCGCGGCGCAGCCACGCGAGAGCGTCGCCGGCGAGCGTGCCCGCGGTGAGGGTGACGAACTCGAGCGTCATGAGCCCGCCGGCGGTGTCCTCGGCGTGGCTCGCGAGGCCGCGCAAGTCGCGCTCTCGCTTGTCGGACTGCAGGTTCAGGAGCTCCTCCGCCAGATCCTCTGGCAGGTCGGCCAGCAGGTCCGCGGCGACGTCGGCGTCGAGCTTCTCGAGCACTTTGGCCGCGCGCGCGACCGGCATCTCCGCCAGGGCGGCGACGCGCAGGTCCTCGTCCATCTCCTGCAGCGTGTCGGCGGCCAGGTAGGCGTTGAGCGCCCCGAGCACGGCGGCGCGTTCACGTGTCCCTACCTGGCCGACGACGTCGGCGATGTCGGCGGGGTGCAGCTCGGCGAGCTCGGCGAAGGCCTCGACGAAGTTGAGCCGCGAGAGGCGCAGCGAGATGGCGTTCACGTCCCCCCAGGGGACGAAGTCGCCGCTGCGGCGCGGCAGCCGGCGGGCGAGGAAGCCGAGCCCGAAGCGCCGCGCCAGGGCGCCGTGGCTCGCGTCGACGCCTACGACGACCAGCTGGTCGTCGCGGACGTCGAGGATCACGTCCTGGACGCGCACGAAGGAACGGTCGCGCATGTTCACGACCTGCTTGTCGAGGACGGCGTCGACGAGGGCGATCTCGCCACCGCGCAGGGAGGCCCCTCCGAGCGCGTCGCTGGTGCAGTTGAGCAGCATCCGCCCGCCGTCAACGTCGACCTCGGCGACTTGGTCCCACGACGCGCAGAGCTGCTCGTCGCCGCGGGCGATGAAGAAAGCGGAGACGAGAGGCGCCTCGGCCGAGAACTCGGCGACCACGTCGACCAGCTCACCGACCTCGGCGCCGGCGCCGTCGACCACTTGCAAGGATTCGAGTTCGGAGAGCGCGAGGGAGCCTGGCTCGGCGTCCACTGTGCGGCTCACATCCTTTCGCACGAGGGCGCGGCGACGATACCGGCGACGTGATGGCCTGTCAATCGTCGGACGCGCTGCACGACCCCACGGCCCTCTCGAGGGTACTGCCCTGCCGGGACCCGCTGCGATAAACTCGGCGCGTCCTCAAGACCACCGCCAAGGAGGGAAGCGATGGAGTCAGCGGCGCCCGCCGACGGCAACGCCCTCGACAGGTTCTTCAAGTTCTCGCGCTGGGACACCAGCATCCGGCGCGACACGCTGGCCGGCCTCACCACGTTCATGGTGATGGCTTACATCATCTTCGTGAACCCGAACATCCTCGGCTTGAGCGGCGCCGACAACGGCCTCCCGTTCGCGGCGGCGCTCACCTCGACCTGCCTCGTGGCCGGCGTGATGACCATCGTCATGGGGCTGTTCACGAACCGCGCCTACGCCATCGCCCCCGGCATGGGGCTGAACGCGGTGGTGGCCTTCAGCCTGGTCCTCGGCCAGGGGCTCACGATGGAGAGCGCCATGGGGATCATCTTCCTCGAGGGCGTCGCCATCACCATCCTCGTGCTCACCGGGTTCCGCGAGGCCATCTTCAAGTCGATCCCGCTCGAGCTCAAGAAGGCGATCGTGGTCGGCATCGGCTTCTTCATCCTCTTCATCGGCCTCGTGGACGGCGGTCTCATCAACGTGAACGGCGGCACGCCGGTCGGGCTGGTCGAGTTCGGCACGGTACCCATGGCCCCGCTCGCCGTGACCCTCTTCGGCCTCGGCATCACCATCGCCATGATGGCCCTCAAGTGGAAGCCCGCCATCCTGCTGGGCATCGTGTTCTCAACGCTCTTCGCCATCATCCTCAACTACGCGATGGGCAAGGACGTGGGGTTCGCCACCGGCACGGCCGTCTGGCCAAGCGACATCGTCGCCAAGCCCGACTTCAGCCTCATCGGCGCCTTCGATTTCGGCGCCTTCAGCAAGCTCGGTGTCGCCGCCGCGGTGCTCTGGATCTTCAGCCTCATGCTGAGCGACTTCTTCGACACCATGGGGACCCTGGTCGGCGTGGGCGGGCAGGCCGGCTACCTCGACGAGAAGGGAAACCTGCCGCAGGTGAACCGCCCGCTGCTCGTCGACTCGCTGGCCGCGGTCGCCGGCGGCGCCTGCAGCTCGTCATCGGCGACGACCTACATCGAGTCCGGAGCCGGCGTCGGAGTCGGCGGCCGCACCGGCTGGGTCTCACTCGTGGTCGGGGTGCTCTTTCTGCTCGCCATGTTCTTCTCGCCCATCGCCGGGGTCGTTCCGGCGCAGGCGACCGCGGCGGCCCTGATCGTCGTGGGCTACTACATGATGGCGACCCTGACCAAGGCCGAGGCGGATGCCGAAGACCCGTCCGCCGAGTGCAAGGCGGCGATCAACTTCGGCAACCTCGCCTTCGGCCTGCCCGCCGTGCTCATCATGACCATCATGCCGCTCACCTACAGCATCACCAACGGCATCGGCTTCGGGTTCATCGCCTACGTGCTGATCCGCGTCGTGCAGGGCAAGGCGCGCGAGGTGAACTGGCTGCTCTGGGTCTCTTCGATCGCCTTCGTCATCTACTTCGTGTGGCCGTACTTCAGCGCCAAGGGCTGGGTCTGACACAGACGCCTCGCGTCCTCTGGTGACGCCGGCGGGCCCGGCCGGCATTCGCCGGGCGGGCCCGCCGGCGTCTGGTATCCTTGCCGACCGTATGGCCGTCCTCCTGCTGATCGTCGCCCTCGGCATCATCCTGGTCTCGGCCGAACTCTTCACCAACGGCGTCGAGTGGTTCGGCCGGCGCTACGAGCTTGGCGAGGGAGCGGTGGGCAGCGTGCTCGCCGCCGTCGGCACGGCGCTCCCGGAGACGCTCGTCCCCATCATCGCCATCGTCTTCACCGGCGGAGCGGCCGCCGAGGACGTGGGCATCGGAGCGATCCTCGGGGCCCCGTTCATGCTCTCCAGCCTGGCGATGTTCGTCACGGGGACGGCCGTGTTCGTCTTCGCGGCCCGCGGCCGCCGGACACGCGACGTCTCGCTCAACCAGCCGGTGATGCGCCGCGACCTGAGCCACTTCGTCGTCGCCTACGGACTCGCGGTGGGCGCGGGCATCGTTCACGTGCGATCGCTCCACTACGGCCTCGCCGCGGCCCTGATCGTCTTCTACGGGTACTACGTGTGGGAGACCATGAAGAGCGAGGGCGACCTCGACGGCGACACCAAGCCGCTCTACTTCCACCGGCACCCCGAGATGCCGCACCGGCGGCGGATCTTCCTGCAGGTCGGTGTCGCGCTCGCCGGCATCGTCCTAGGCGCGGAGATCTTCGTCGAGCAGGTGCAGGTCGTGAGCGAGTCGCTGGGCGCGAGCCCCCTGATCGTCTCGCTCCTCATTACCCCCCTCGCCACCGAACTGCCGGAGAAGTTCAACTCCGTCCTCTGGGTCCGTGAGCGCAAGGACACGCTCGCGCTCGGCAACATCACCGGGGCGATGGTCTTTCAGAGCACGTTCCCGGTCTCGGTGGGCCTGCTCTTCACGACGTGGCAACTCGACCAGGTCAGTGCCGTCAGCGGCGTCCTGGCGCTGGTGTCAGGCTTGATCTTCTACCTGACGCTGCGCTTCGCGCACACGATGACCTGGTGGTCGATCGCGGGCGCGGGGTCGATGTACTTCGTGTTCATCGCCTACGTCGCGCTCCGCTGAGGCCGGCGCCCGCGACGCGGGCGCCGGCCTCAGCGGAGCGCGAGGTCACTTGGCGACCCAAATCGTGACCGTCGAACCCTCCGGGGCCATGGTCCCGGCCTCGGGCGTCTGCTTGATGACCGTTCCGGCGGGCTCCGGGCTCGCCTTCTCCTTGACGTGGACGAGGAACCCGTCCGCCTCGAGCGCGGCTTGGGCCGTCGCTGCGTCCATCGAGTAGACGTCCGTCACCGCGACCGGCGTGCCGGACGAGGGACTCGGTGACGGCGACCCGCTCGAGACGACCAGGTCGACCTTCGTGCCCGGATCGACCTTCGTGTCCGCGGCCGGGTCCTGGCGGATCACCTGGTCGACGTCGTATGTCGTGCTGGCCTCGGGGATCCTGCTCCCGACCTGGAGCCCCGCGGCGGCGAGTTCGGCGATCGCGTCGGCAAGCGACGCGCCGGTGACGTCCGGGACCGTGACCTGCCGCGCCCCGCTGCTCACCCAGTAGGTGACGGTCTCGCCACGGGCAAGTTCGACGTTCGCCGCCGGGTCCTGTCTGTAGACACGGCCCTCGGCGAAGTTGTCGGAGGGACCCTTCCTCGGGTCGCCTTTGAGGCCGTTGTCGTCGAGCCACGCGGCGACTTGGGCCGCCGTCCAGCCGCGGAAGTCGGAAAGCGGAATCGTCTGCCGTCCGCGGCTCACCCAGATCGTCACCGTGGCGCCCTTCTTCAGCTGGGCGCCCTCCTCCGGTGACTGACGGGCGACAAGCCCGACGGAGTAGTCGTCGGAGTACGTGTCCTTAGGGTTGACCTTGAAGCCGGCGTCCTGGAGCGTCCTGGTCGCCTGCGGCTGGCTGCGCCCGACGACGTTGGGCACGTCGGTCCGCTCGCCGTTCATCGTCCACACGAGCGCCGCGGCGGCGGCGGCGATGATGGCGATGAGGAGAAGCACGATCCACAGCGTACGCCGCGAGCGGCGGCGCCCTCCGGGCGGCGCCGCCTCCGTCGGGCGGGTCATCACCCGGGTGGCGTCGGCCGGCGGCGGCGTCATGAGCTGCGTCCGCTCCGCCGCCAGGTCGAACGTCGCCGCGGTGACCGGCCCGCCCACCTGCGCGGCGCGCAGGTCGCGGGCGAAGTCCTCCGCCGTCTGGTAGCGCATGGAGGGCTCCTTGGCGAGCGCCTTCATGACGATCTGGTTCAGCGTGTAGGGCATGCCGGGGACGATCTCGGAGGGCTCTGCCGGCACTTCATTGACGTGCTTCATCGCCACCGTGACGGCGGTGTCGCCGGTGAAGGGCACCGCGCCGGTCAGCATCTCGTACAGGACGATGCCGACGGAGTACAGGTCCGAGCGCTCGTCCACGGCCTCGCCGCGCGCCTGCTCAGGGGCCAGGTACTGCGCGGTGCCGAGGATCGAGCCAGCCTCCGTCATGCCCGAATCCCCCGCGCGCGCGATGCCGAAGTCGGTGACCTTCGCCGTTCCCGACCGGTCCATGAGGATGTTCTGCGCCTTGATGTCGCGGTGCACGACCCCGTGGCGATGCGCGTAGCCGACCGCCGCGAGCAGTCCGAGCCCGATGTCGAGCGCCTCGCTGCCGTTCAGGCGCCCACGCCGCCGCACGAGCTCCTTGAGGGTCTCGCCCTCGACGTACTCCATGACGATGAAGTACGTGCCGTCGATCTCGCCCCAGTCGTGGATCGCGACGAGGTTCGGGTGGTTGAGGCCCGCGGCAGCCTTGGCCTCGCGCCGGAACCGCTCGATGAACTGCTGGTCGCGGGCGAAGCGGGACGACAGCACCTTGAGCGCGACCCGGCGCCCCAGCGTGAGGTCCTCGCACAGATAGACGTCCGCCATGCCGCCTGAGCCCAGCCTGCGGAGGACCCGATACCGCTCGTTGACGACCTGGTCAGGCCGGAAGGCGTCGGTCACCGTTGCCGCTCCTTGTCTTCGCCGCTTCTGTCACGTACCACACTGGGCGCTCACTCCCTGCCGCGCTCACGGCAGCGCCGCCTGAGCCAAGGCGGCGCGCAGCACGTCGGCGGCCAGAGGCGCCGCCTCGGCGCCGCCCGTCGACAAGGTGTCCTCGATGACCACGGCGACGGCCACGCGCGGGTCGTCGGCGGGCGCGAACCCGATGAACCAGGCGAGGTTGGTGCCGTCGCCGCGCTCCGCGGTACCCGTCTTACCCGCGACCTTGACGCCCTCGATCGCCGCGCCGGTCCCCGTTCCCGAGGTCACCACGCGCTGCATCATGGCGTTGAGGCTCAGCGCCGTCGCCGGCTGGATCGCCGTGAGCCACTCGGCGGGCGCCGCCTTCTCCACCACGCCGCCGTCCGCGGTGCGCACCTCCTGCACGACGTACGGTCTCATGACCGGCCCTCCGTTCGCCACCGCCGAGACCACGAGAGCCATCTGCAGCGGCGTCGACAGGACCTGCTCCTGACCGCAGGCGGCCCACGCGACCGCGAGCGGGTCCATCTCGGCCTCGGGTGAGAGCAGGCCCTCGCCGTCGTAGCGGCCGCTCGCGACGACGGCGCCCGACGGCAGCGGCAGCGGAGGCACCTGCCAGAAGCCGAAGCGCTGCATGGCGCCGACCAGGCGTCGACGGCCGAGCTTGTCACCAACCTTGCCGAACGTCGTGTTGATCGACTGCGTGAGCGCGGTCTCGAAGTCGTGCGGCCCGTAGACGGCCCCGCCGTAGTTGGTCACCTTGCCGCCGTAGACCACGTAGGTCCCGGTGTCGACGAACATCGTTTCGGGTGTCACGACGCCGGACTGCAGGCCGGCGGCGGCGGTCACGACCTTGAAGGCCGATCCCGGCGCGTACAACCCCTGCAGCGGGCGGTCAAGCAAAGGCGCCTCCAGGTCCTTGCTCAAGGTAGCCCACTCGTCCTCGAGCTTCCCGGCTTCGTAGCTGGGCGCCGAGGCGTTGGCGATGAGGGCGCCGGTGGCCGGATCGAGGACGGCGATGGCGCCCTTCTTGCCGGCGAGCGCCTGCTGGGCGACCCGCTGCACGTCGGGGACGATCGTCGTGACGACGTCGGCGCCGGTGGGCCGCCGTCCGAGGAGCTGGTCGAGCCAGCTCTGGACGCCGAGTTCGGGCGCCCTGCCGAGCAGCTCGTCGTTCATCTGCTCCTCGATGCCGCTCCGCCCGTAGCGCACGCTGTCGTAGCCGACGAGTTGCGGCGCCAGCGTGCCCTGCGGGTACTTCCTCTGATAGAAGCCCGAGCGGCGCGCCGAGCGCGCGATCACCGATCCGTCGAACCCGAGGATCGCGCCGCGCTTGATGCGCATCTCCTTGGCGAGCTGGCGTTTGTTCTCGGGCTGCGTGGCGAGATGGTCGGCGCGGATGACCTGCAACCAGGTCAGGTTGAGGATCACGGCGAGGAACAGCGCCACGCCCACGAGGAAGACCCGCCCGATGGCCTTGTTCACGTTCGCCTCGCGTCCATCATGAGTGCCTCGGGCATCGCCGCGTCACCCCAACTCCGCCAGGCGCCGGCGTTCGAGGTCGGTGCCGGCGCGCACGACGTTGCTGCGATGCGAGACCATGAGCAGCAGCGCCACCAGCACCAGGTTGGCGGTGATCGAACTGCCGCCGTAGCTGACGAACGGCAACGTGATACCGGTGAGCGGGATCAGACGGGTGACCCCGCCGAGGATGATGAGCGTCTGGAGGCCGAACGCCGTCGCCAGACCCGCGGCGAGGAGCTTGGAGAAGCCGTCCGGGGCCTGCGTCGCGATGCGCACCCCGCGCCAGAAGAAGAGCAGGAAGCAGAGGACGACGGCGACGCCGCCGAGGAGGCCCATCTCGTTGGCGATCGCCGCGAAGATGAAGTCGGTCTGCAGGTCCGGTACCACCGGCTGGTGGTTCGCGTACAGAAGGAAGCCGCGCCCGAAGCCGGCGCCGAGCACACCGCCGTCGGCGATCGTGAACAGCGACTGCAGCAGTTGGTAGCCGGTCGTGTCGGCCTTCGCCCAAGGGTCGAGCCACACGCTGAAGCGGTCGGCCACGTGGGGGACGAGCCAGACGGCGACCGCTGCGGCGACAGCGAAGAGTCCGCCGCCGAACACGACGTAGATGCCGCGCCCCGTCGCCATGTAGAGCAGCGCGACGAACACCGCCATGAACAACAGCGACATGCCGAAGTCCTTCATGAACACCAGCATGAGCAGCGACAGCACCCACATGACGACCAGCGGCCCGAAGTACTTGGCCGCCGGCACCGGGACACCGAGGATGTGGCGGGTGGGGATCGAGAGCAGCACCTTCTTGTCGTCGAGATAGCCGGCGAGGAAGATCACGATCGCCAGCTTGGCGAACTCCGACGGCTGGATCGACATGCCGAAGGCGTGGATCCAGAGTCTCGCCCCGTTCACCGTGGTCCCGGCCACGATGGTGGCCACGAGCAGTGCCAGGCCGAGCGCCCCGACCAGGTAGCGGTAGCGGTCGAGGCGCGTGTGGTCGCGTACGATCACGACGGTGAGCACGAAGAGCAGGGCGCCGACGAGCAGCCACTGCCCCTGGAGAAGCGCGAGCGCCGGCTTGATGCGAAAGATCTCGGTCAGCCCCACGGCGGCGAGCAGCGCGGTCACGGGCAAGATGTAGGGGTCCGCCTGTGGCAGGCAGATGCGCACGACCACATGCAGCGCCAGGAAGATGGCCACGAACACGAGTCCGTAGACGATCGAGGCGCGGTTGATCTCGCGGAAGCGGCCGGCGTAGACGGACACGTACGCCATGGTGCTGACCGCCCCGGCAAGCACGAGGTAGAGCAGCTCGGTGGTGCGCCGGTTCACGGCAGCATCCCCAGGTCCTCGGCGAGCCGCAGGGCGCCGTCCTTGGTGCGCACGCCGCGCGCGTCGACGAGCGCCTGCTGCTGCGCGTCGAGCAGGACGTAGGGCCGCGCGCTCCTCAGGTACACGCTGTGCAGGTCGAGCGGGCCGAGCGACCAGGGCAGGCCGCTGTAGACGGCCAGCTGCCCGTCGTCGACGCCGACGAAGTAGCAGGTGTTGACGACCACGACTCCCGCCACCCCGAGCAACGCGACCAGGGCGAGCACGGCGACGAGCAGCGCGAGGCGCCGACGCGCGGGCGAGGACGCGGCTGACCCCGCGGGCACCACCGGGGCGACCCCGCCGGCGGAGGGCTCGACCGGGGCTGGCTCGGGGGCCGGGTCAGACTCGCCGTCGCCTTCAAGGCCGGCGTCGGCCGCGCCGGCGGGCACGGCGAGCACTTGAGTGCTCCCCTCACTCTCGACCATCCCGTCCTCGTCGCCGGCAAGGAGCCTGATCACGACGGCGGTGATGTTGTCGTGGCCGCCCGCGGCGCGCGCCGCGTCGATCAGGCCGGCGGCGGCCTCCGTCGGGTCGTCGTGGGCGGCCAGGAGGTCGCGCAGGCCGTCGTCCGGCACCTCGCCGCTCAATCCGTCGCTGCAGAGGAGCAGCACGTCGCCGGGACGCAGATCGGTCGTGAACTCGTCGACCTGCACGGTGGCCTCGGTGCCCAGAGCCCTGCTCAGGATGCTGCGGTGAGGATGCACCGCCGCCTCTTCCACGGTGAGCCTGCCCTCACGCACCATCTCACCGACGAGAGTATGGTCGTCGCTGAGTAGTTCGAGACGGCCCTCCCGCAGGCGGTAGGCGCGGCTGTCGCCGACGTGCACGAACCGCCCCTCCTCGCCGTCGACCATGACGGCGGTGAGCGTGGTGCCCATGCCGCTCTCCTCGACGCGCGCGCTGGCGCGCGCGAAAACGGCCTCGTTGGCCGCACGCGCGGCGGCGACCAGGGCGTCCCCCGCGGCGAAGCGCGCCGCCATGGTCTCGACGGCGATCGCCGACGCCACTTCCCCGGCCTCGGCGCCGCCCATACCGTCGCAGACGACGAACAGGGGCGGCGCGGCCACGTAGCTGTCCTCGTTGGTCTGCCGGTGAAGACCGATGTCCGAGAGGGCGGCGTGCTGGGTGACGAGGGTCACCGGCGGGTCATTCCTCGTAGCGAAAGACGGTCTCGCCGATGCGCACACGGGCGTCGAGCCGGAGCTCCGCCTCCGTCACGGCCTTGTCGTTGACGAACGTCCCGTTGGTGCTCCCGAGGTCCTCCACCACGTAGAACTGGCCGCGCGGAAAGAGACGCGCATGCGTGCTCGAGACGAAGGGTTCGTCGAGCACGATGTCGCTGGTCGCGGCGCGGCCGACGGTGATCCACGCCTCGAGGGGGAAGATGACGCCGGCCGGAACGATCGGACTCTGTTCGACGATGAGGCGCGGGCTGATGTGCCGCGTCAGGTCCATGACCTGACCTGACTCGGTGCGTTCCGAGGCGCGTTCCTCGCGCCGGCGATACCGCTCCTCGGGTGTGTGGGTCACGACAGGACGGGCGCCGTCGGGCAAGGCGACGTCCGGCGCCGGCGTTCCGGCGGCGCCACGCACGTCGGCGGCGGCGCCGCGGACGACCTGCCAGACGAACAGGTACAGCAGAGCCAGGATGGCGATCTTGAGGACGAGGAGGACGATGTCGATCATGGGCCTCTCCTGCCGCGACGAGTGGGGACCGCCGGTCCCACCTACGCGGGCCGACGCGCTTCCAGCGACGACGTCGGGTGAACGTGTGGCTCCCCGCAAGCCATGACGTCCCTCACGCGAGCCTCTCGAACAGCAGCTCGGTGGCACCGACCTCGACCCGGTCGCCCGGCTGCAGGACGACCTGGGTGACGGCCCGCCGGTTCACGCGCGTGCCGTTCGTGGAACCGAGGTCGCGCAGGATGGCCTGAGAGCTCGACAGACGGACCTCGGCGTGCTGCCGCGAGACGTTCGGGTCGGTCAGCACCACGTCGCAGCGCTTGCTCCGGCCGATGACCGTGACCGCCCCCGAGAGCTCGACATCGACGCCCGGGCCGCGAAGCGCGTAGCGCGCCGCCGCCACGGGCGAGCGCTCGTAGAGCACGGTCTGCGCCGGAGACGGCTGAGCGCCGGCCGCGGCTGGAGACGCGACGGCGGGAGCCGCGCCAGCCGGGATCACGGAGTCCGGCGCGAGGCCCGCCCCCACGGGCGACCCGGCGAGCCCGGCCTCGGCGCCCGACGGCGCCGTCACGGTGCGGGCCGCGATGCCGAACTCGCCCAGGCGCAGGTCGCCGTCCTCGAGCAACTCGATGCGCGGCGCGGCGACCATCGTCCAGCCTTCGCGGCGAGCGAACGCGGTGAGGTAGTTGGCGAGCTCGGTCTTGAGCGCGTCGCCGAGGGACGACAGCTTCTCGTGGTCGTCGTGCCCAAGGTAGACCTCGTACTCGTTGGGCACGTAGACGCTGGACACGCTGAGCGTCTTGTGATCGCCCATCTCCTTGGCCAGCTTGTGGGCCAGTTCCACCGGCTGGACACTCGCCTTGAAGGCGCGCCCAAAGAGCCCCTCGACGAGGCCCTCGAGCTTGCGCTCAACCGATTTCAGCATGTTCATCGATGGGACCTTCCGGCGTGAAACCCGTCCAGAGGAGCAGCGGCAAGAGTACCACGGCCGCTGCGAGGGCGACACTCGCGAGGAGCTCAACCAGCGTCGCCCGGTAGCCCCAGACGGCGATCGGCACCGCGCGGTACACCGTGAAGACGACGGCGAACGCGAGCGCCCAGATCCAGAGACGGGTCTCGACCCGGGGCGCACGCAAGGCGGCGCCCATCGCGACGGCGAGCGCCGCCCACAGGAGCGTCTGCACCAGGGAGGGCCACGCCAGGGCGACCCCGACCACGTCCCACGCCACCGCGAGGGGGTGATCGGCGGCGGCGATGTCGCGAGCCAGGCCGCCTCGCGGCTGGAAGCCGATGAAAGGGCCGCGGGGAGCACGCACGAGCAGCAGGTAGAAGAGAGTGGCGACGCCGGCCCAGGCGGCCGTGAGCGGGCCGCGCACGCGGCCCAGGAGGGCCGCCCCCGCCGGCGCCAGCAACGTGAGGTAGAGGGGTGTCAGCAGAATGGCGAGCGTCGGCCAGACGGCCGACACGGGACGGTGCCGGGCCAGGACGAAGAGCACGACGGCGAAGCCCAGGTAGGCCGTCCCGACACTAGCGGACACGTTGAAGAGCGGGAAGGCGAGCGCCGCAAGCAGCCAGGCGAGTCCGGCCTCGGGGACGACGGCCCACGCGGCGACCGTCAGGGCCACGAGGGGCAAGGTCCAGCTGACGGGATACGCCGGCAGGCTGGCGAGGACGGCGGCGGCGGTGACGCCCGCCAGGGCCGCGCCGCCGCCGCGCTCGACGAGTGCGGCGGCGCGACCCAGCGGGCGCACGAGCCGCTGTACCCGCCGCAGGCCGCTGGCGCCGAGCGCGCCGCTCTCGAGCACGTCCCGCAGGGCGTCGCTCAGGTCGAGCGCCGCGGGCCGCTCGGCCGGGTGCGCCCGGCAGGCGTCGTCGATCAGCTCGGTGAGCTCCTCCGCCAGGTCCGGGCGCAGCTCGCCGAGCGGCGGCAGCCGGTCGCCCACCACGTTCGACAGCGTCTCGGCCGCCGTCCCGCCGCGCAGCGGGTTCTCGCCGGCGAGCAGCTCGTAAAGCACGACGCCGGCGGAGTACACGTCGCTCTGCGGCCCGACCCTCCGGCCGGCGGCCTGTTCGGGCGACATGTAGGCGAGCGTACCGATCACGTCGCCCTCGTCGGTGAGGGTGTCCGCGTCGATCATGCGGGCGATGCCGAAGTCCATGACCTTGACGTGCCCGCTTCCGTCGACCATCACGTTCTGCGGCTTCACGTCGCGGTGCACGATGCCCTGGCTGTGGGCGTAGGCGAGCGCGTCGAGCAGCTCCGCCCCGACGGCGGCGACGTCGGCGTCACCCAACTCGCCGTCAAGCTCGGCCAGGGAGTGTCCCTCGACGAGTTCCCAGACGAGGTAGCTGCGCTGGCCGTCGCCGAAGTAGTCGTAGAGGGCGACGATGTTCGGGTGCGACAGGGCGGCGGCGGCGTCGACCTCGCGCACCACCCTGGCGGCCATCCCGCGACCCTCGAGGATGACCTTCAGCGCGACGCGCTCGCCGGTGCTCCGGTCGAGGGCCTCGTAGACCTCCGCGAAGCCGCCGCTGCCGAGGCGGCCGACCACCTCGTAGCGCTCGCGCCACGCGAAGTTCAGAGGAGTCGATCTGTGGGCTGGAGCAGACAAGTCCCGTGGTCCGTGCACCCTCGCTCGCGGTGCTCTGACGCCGCCGTGACTGTGTATTCGGTATGGTACAATCCCGTCCCTGTACAGACCGCTGGGCGAGTGGCGGAATTGGCAGACGCGCTAGGTTCAGGGTCTAGTGCACTTACGTGCATGCGGGTTCAAGTCCCGCCTCGCCCACCATCTGCCTCACGAGGGGGGTTCGCCGCGTGGACTTCTTCGACGACGAAGCGAACGCTGAGCCTCTTGCCCCCTCCCCGCGGCCCCGACGCCCGTCGAACCGCCGCCAGAACCGCATTCTGCGCCTCGTCATCGCAGGCGTCGTCTTCTTCCTTCTTATCCTCGTGCTCGCCTGGTGGGTGCGCAGCTGCCAGCAGGATCGCAAGGTCGAGTCGTATCGCACCTACATGGAAGCGGTGGCGACGGCGATCGACGACTCGGCGCAGCTGGGCAAGGACCTCTCGAAGATCGTCGGCGACCCGGCCAAGTACGAGAACGGAAAGGCACTGCTCGCCGACCTTGACACGCTCGTCACCAAACAGGACGAGATCGCCACGCGGGCCGAACGCCAGGAGCACCCGGACTCGCTCGCGTCCCAGGCCGACGAGTTCGCCACGGGCATGAGCGTCAGGGCACGCGGGTTCCTGCTGTTCCGCAAGGCCGTCGCCGCGGCGCTCGACAAGAAGAAGAGCGTCAAGCCCGGCGCGATCGCCGCGCTCGACGGCTACTTGAGCGGTCCCGACGCCTACTACCAGACGCTCTTCTACACGCCCGCGCGGCGGATCATGAAGGACGACGGCGTCACCGACGTCGAGGTGCCGGAGGCGACGTTCTACCTCACGACCGACATCCTGTCGGTGGAGCAGGTCACGTCCATGCTGGAGGGTCTCGGCACGTCCGCCAAGCTCGGCGGCATCCACGGCGTGGCTCTCGACGGCGTCACTGCCCAGCCTTCCGGCACCGCCCTGGTGCGCGGCAAGAGCGTGCCCCTGCCGGCGTCGCCGGACCTGTCCTTCGTGGTCACCGTGGAGAACCAGGGGAGCGTCGCCGAGAGCGACGTGCCGGTCGAGGTCGTTCTCGTGCTGCCGGGTGGAGACACCCTCAAGCAGACGGCGACGGTCGCGGCGATCTCCCCCACGAGCAAGCAGACCGTCGAGGTCCAGGGGTTCGTGATCCCCAACACGGCGATCAGCCGCGTGAGCACCTTGCGTGTCAAGGTCGGACCGGTTGCCGAGGAGCGCGTGCTCACCAACAACTCGGCCACCTACCAGTTCCTCCTCCAGCTCAAGTAGCGGCGCCGTGCAGACGCTGCAGGACATCGCCCCTTACCTGGCGGCGGCCGCTCTCGCCGCCGTCCTCGTGCTCGCCGTGCTCCTCGCGCTGCAGTGGCGCGCCGTCCGCCGCCTGCGCCGCGCCCAGGTCGTGATCCTCGGCAGCCAGGGCGAGCACGACATCGTCGAGCACGTGCAGACGCTCGACACTCGCGCGCGGAACCTGCGCGAGGCCGTCGAGCGCCTGACGGACCAACTCGACGAGCACCGTCAGCATCTCGACGAGGCGCTGACCAACCGCGCCATCGTGCGCTACGACGCGTTTCGCGAGGCCGGCGGCGAACAGAGCGCCTCGGTCGCGCTGCTCGACAACTATCGCTCCGGCCTCGTCGTCAGCACGATCGCGGCGCGCGACTTCGCGCGCCTGTACGTGAAACACCTCGACCACGGGGTCCCCGACCGCGAGCTTTCGCCCGAGGAGCAGCGCGCCGTGGAGGCCGCAGTCCCGGCTCCGTTCGCAGCGTCGCAGGCCAATGACGTCGACGCCGGCGACGCCGGCGCGACCGGCTGACGGGAGGAGGCGGCTGATGATCGGCGGCGACACGACGGGTCGGGTGGCCTTTCTCGGCCCCGAAGGCACCTTCACCGAAGAGGCCCTGCTCGCCAACCTCCCGGGCGACGGGCTGCACCCCTTCCCCTACCCGTCGATCCGCGATGTGCTGCGCGCGGTCCGGGAAGGAGAGGCCGAGGTCGGCCTCGTGCCCATCGAGAACTCGCTCGAGGGCTCGGTCGCGCTCACGCTCGACCTGCTCGCTTTCGACTTCGACGGCCTCCACATCGTCCGCGAGGTCGTGCACCCGATCCGCCACCAGCTGATCGCCCACCACCCACTCGAGCTCGGCAAGATCACCAAGGTCATCAGCCACCCGCACGCCTACGGCCAGTGCCGCGCGTTCCTCGACGAGCACCTGGCCGGCGTCGAGCACGAGGCGGCCAACTCGACGGCCGACGCGGTGCGCACGGTCAGCCGCGTCGACCGGCCCTGGGCCGCCATCGGCACCCGGCTCTCCGCCGACATGTACGAGTGCACGGTGATCCGCGACGACATCGAGGACTCGGTCGAGAACCGCACGCGCTTCGTCTTCGTCGCCCGCGACGCGGCGGCGCAGGGCCTCGAAGCCACCTACAAGACGAGCATCGTCTGCGGCATCGCCCAGGACGAGCCGGGCAGCCTGCTGCTGATCCTCTCGGAGTTCGCCTACCGGCACATCAACCTGACCAAGGTCGAGTCGCGCCCGTCCAAGCTGGCCCTGGGCCACTACATCTTCTTCATCGACTTCGAGGGCCGCGCCGACGATGGACCGGCGGCGCAGACGCTCAAGTGCCTCGCCTGCAAGCTGCCGTGGCTCAGAGTGCTGGGCTCGTACCCCGTCTGAACGGCGCTGCGTCGCGGTATGATCGGGGCGTCATCAAGCGGGAGGTGACGATGGAGAGCGTCAAGGTCACGATCCGTCGAGGCACCGCCGACGACCAGAGCATGCTCTTCCTTCTGGCGGAGGAGAACCTGCACCCCCTGGCTCAGCGCGCCGGACATCCCGAGCGCTACGACAGCGCCGAGTTCCTCGAGTTGCTCGAGCGCGCCGAGGTGTACGTGGCCGAGACCGAGGAGCACGCGGTCGCGGGTTACGTCGCCTTTGACGAAGAGGCGGGCGACGTCGAGCTCCGCTGCTTCTGCGTGAACCCCGCGTTCGAGGCCAAGATGGTGGCCAACAGGCTGCTGGACTGGGTCGAAGGGCTCGCCCTGAGCCGCGGTCGCGACCGGCTCACCGCGCTCGTCCCGGCCGGTGACGAGACATCGCTGCACCTGTACCGCCGCCACGACTTCACGGCGCGCCCGGCCGACGACCAGCGCGAAACGATCGCCCTCGAGAAACGCCTGCCCGAGCGCTGAATCAGTAGTAGATGTACAGCCGCTCGCCGACGAAGGCGCGGTCGTACACCCAGTCCGCGACCCAGAGCGGCTCGCGCACGCACCCGTGGCTCGCCGGGTACGGCGGCACCAGCGGGTATCCGTGGATGCCCATGGTGCCGTAGAAGGTCATGAAGCGCGGAAGGGCGACCGACCCGTCATAGGTCGAGCTCATGGAGTTCTTGCGCAGGATGCTGAAGGCGCCCTCCGGCGTGTTGCCCGTGGCCCCCGTCGAGACGGGGACCACGCCGATCACGACGCCATCGGTGACGAGCATCAGGATCTGCCGCGTCTCGTCGATCTCGAGGTGACGGGCGGGCGTCGCGAACCTCGGCCTGACGCGCGCCGCGCGGTCAAGCCTGCGCCAGTCGTCGAGACTCATCACGTAGGTGCGCGGAAGCCTGTAGGCCTTCTGAAAGCCCACGACAGCGTCGGCGACGTCGTTCGTGAACCGCCCGCCGACGCCGGGCACGCACACCCGAAGCCTCCTGAGCTGGGTCAGAAGGCCGCGCACGCGAGGACCGCTAGAGCCGACTGCGAGACGGCGCCACTCCAGCCTGACGCTCTGTTTGGCCACCTCGCCACCGAGCTCGGCCGTCGGCTCCAGCTCGAAGCGCACGCTGAACGACTCGATCCCGCGCAAGGGCACCGAGAGGACGGCGCGCCCGTCGACACAGCGACCGCGCACCGTGGCCACGAGGCGGTCATGGTGGAAGACGCGCGCCGTCACGTGGCCGCCGTAGGTCGCCGGCGCGACCCGCAGCACGAAGCGCGTGCGCAAGAACGGGATCAACGCCCCGTGGCTGACGCTGACGGCTGGTCGAACGACGAGCGGCGACGGCGCGCTGACGCTGCCGTCGGCGAGCAGGCGCGCCGTCACGTCGCCGCTCAGCCGCGGTGCGAACTGGAGCGCAAAGGCGCCGGTCGCGTCGGTGAGCGTCGTACCGACGTCGACGCCGGCGAGCGCCACGGCGACCTCTTGGCCCTCGAGCGCCGGGTCGACGACGCCCGTGACGGTCACCGAGGCGCCAAAGGCGACCGCGGGCTGCGACAGCGTGCACGACAGCGTGGCCGCCGAGGCCGAAGCGGCGGCGAAGAACGCGCTCGCGACGAGAGTCGCGAGCGCGGCCAGCGCCGCCGCCGCGACGCGGCGGCTCAGGACCACGTGTCGGAGTCGGGCGACCATGTTCCTGTCTAGTATCCGATGAAACGCCTGGTTCCTGCACGCCGGCGAGGGACCCAGCGTCCCGGCGGGGTCTCGGCGTCGCCCGCGGGGGCGCCCGCGGCGCTCGTCAGCGCGGCATCCTGACGGTAGCATTACCGCACGGCCGTCGCCGCCGCGGGCAGCCCCCAGCGGACGGCGATCCGGCCCGTCCGACGCGAGGAGACACGATGCTCGACATCAAGCTGGTGCGCGCGAACCCCGACGTCGTCCGCGCAGCGCTCGAACGGCGCGGCAGCACCCAGTCGCTGGACGAGTTCCTCGCCGTCGAGTCGGAGCGGCGGCGGCTCACGACCGAGGTCGAGACAATGCGCGCCAAGCGCAAGACGGCGAGTGACGAGATCGCCCAGGTGAAGAAGGCAGGCGGCGACGCCGGCGAGGCGATCGCCGCCATGCGCGCCCTGGGCGACACGATCAAGGAGCGCGAGCAGGAGCTCGACGGCGTCGAGGCGCGCCTGCGCGAGATGCTCCTCGACATCCCCAACCTCGTCATGGACGACGTCCCGGCCGGCGGCGAGGACGACGCCGTCGAACTGCGTCGCGTCGGCGAGCCGCGGGCGTTCGACTTCGAGCCGAAGGACCATCTCGACCTCGGCGTCGCCCTCGACCTCATCGACATGGAGCGCGGCGCCAAGACGAGCGGCTCGCGCTTCGCCTACCTGAAGGGCGACTTGGCCCTGCTCGCCTTCGCCCTCTGGCGCTTCGGCCTCGACATCGTCATGGCCAAGGGCTTCCTCCCCGTGATCCCGCCGGTGCTGGTGCGCGAGGAGGCCATGTACGGGACCGGCTTCTTCCCCACCGACGAGCAGCAGATCTACCGCACGACCGACGGCGACTGCCTCGTCGGCACCTCCGAGGTCCCGCTCGCCGCGATGCACATGGAGGAGTTCCTCGAAGGCCAGGGTCTGCCGCTGCGCTACAGCGGCTTCTCCACCTGCTTCCGCCGCGAGGCCGGCGCCGCCGGCAAGGACACGCGCGGCATCTTCCGCGTGCACCAGTTCGACAAGCTCGAGATGTTCAGCTTCTGTCTGCCCGAGCAGAGCGCCTTCGAGCATAAGCTCATCCTCTCGGTCGAGGAGGAGCTGCTGCAGCTGCTCGAGATCCCCTACCGGGTGGTCAACATCGCCGCCGGAGACCTCGGCGCCCCGGCAGCGAAGAAGTTCGACTGCGAGGCCTGGATGCCGGGGCAGCAGCGCTACCGCGAGGTGACGAGCTGTTCGAACTGCACCGACTACCAGGCGCGGAGGCTGAACTGCCGCTACCGCACCGAGAAGGGGCCGCGCTTCGTGCACACGCTCAACGGCACTGCCGTCACCTGGCGCTTCCTGATCGCCATCCTCGAGAACTACCAGCGCGCCGACGGCACCGTCGAGGTGCCGAAAGTGCTGCGCCCCTCGATGGGCAAGGAGACGCTGGGCGGCTGAGGACGCCTCAGTCGACCGGCTCGGCGTCGCCGAACGCGGCGCCGGCGCCGTTCTCGCGCCAGGGGATCAGGTAACAGCTCACGTCGAGAGCCGGAAAGGCGTTCTCGATCAGCGCCCGCACGCGACGCAGGTCGCGGACGAGGATCTCCTGCTGGTCGAAGCCCAGCCCGCCGAGGGCGTGCTCGTAGGCGCGGCAGTCCTGATGCGAGACGAGGATCACCTTGCGCACGCCGCTGCTGACGATCTGCGTGGTGACGCAGGCCAGCGCCACGCGACGCTCCATGCCGGGGCGCACGAACACGAGCGGCCCGCCGGGAACGAGCAGCCTGTCGGCGGCTTCTATGCCAAGGCCGATGCGCAAGCGGGTGAGGGTGTCGGCGATGCGCCCGTCGGAGCAGGCGATGATCAGGTGCTCCATGGAGCGGCATTATACGCCCGATGTGGTTTCTCCTGCACACGCCATGTGTCCGCGTGCATAACGGCTCCGCCGGGGGACTTGTCGGCCGCCGGCGGCGCGAACGTCCGGCGCGCCGGCGGCCGCTCAGGACCGTGCTATTCTCGTGCTGCCGGCGGAGGGGTGGCCGAGAGGTCGAAGGCAGCGGTCTTGAAAACCGCCAAC
>Ga0315281_10001888_pt1 | contig 31158 bp, 32 predicted proteins | sample YL17G07_0_MG_FD_204540 | JGI IMG/M metagenome (GOLD analysis project Ga0315281, IMG submission 204540) | Sediment microbial communities from Yellowstone Lake, YNP, Wyoming, USA - YL17G07_0 | ecosystem: Environmental > Aquatic > Freshwater > Lake > Sediment | place: USA: Wyoming | collected...
TTCACGTGAAACGACCCCCTTGAAGCCTGCCCGGATGTTCCACGTGAAACACCCCCCTCGGTATTGAGTTTGCCGACCATCGCACATACTTCCGGCGGGTTCGGCGTAGCCTCGCCCGCCACGGACCAAAGCTTTCACTCGGTCCGGACGAAACCTGGGCGGTACAGGACTCGAACCTGTGACCTCTTCCATGTCAAGGAAGCACTCTAGCCAGCTGAGCTAACCGCCCGGACTATTGAAGCCATGCTACCCGTTTAAGAAGCTGGAGGCGGGAGTCGGAATCGAACCGACGTATAACGGTTTTGCAGACCGTCGCCTTGCCTCTTGGCTATCCCGCCAGCAACAACGTCCAGCTTGCCATCGCTTCGGCGACGGCACCCCGGACGTTGCCCGCCGAAACGGCGGGTAACGGTTTTGCGGAGCGTCGCCTTGCCTCTTGGCTATCCCGCCAGCAACAACGTCCAGCTTACCATCGCTTCGGCGACGGCACCCCGGACGTTGCCCGCCGAAACGGCGGGTAACGGTTTTGCAGACCGTCGCCTTGCCTCTTGGCTATCCCGCCCTTGGCTTCAGAATTCTAGCATGCCCATCTCGTGCCTCATGTCCAGCGCAGTCCCGCACGGTCCATCCCAGGACCGGGCCCTTGGGGAAACGCAGGTGTTACTGCAGCTGGGAGTAGAGCCTGAAGGCGCGGGGGTCCTGGGGGCTAATCGCGTAGGCGCGGGCGGCGGCCTCGCGAGCCCGGTCCCGGTGGTTCAGCTTGAGGGAGGAAAGCACGACGCCGATCCAGGCGTCCGCGAACCCGGGATCCCGTGCCACTGCCGCCTCGTCCTCAGCCAGCGCCTCCGGGTATCGCTTCAGGAGTCCCAGAGTGGCCGCCAGATTGTGGTGCCAGACTGCGCTGGAATCCTGGTATTCGCAGGCTTTCCGGAAAGCCTCGACCGCCAGCAGGTATTCCTTGCGCTCGAACCGGATTGCCCCCACCTCGCCCCATGCCGAAACAAAGTTCGGTGCGACCTCGAGCAGGGCCTGATAGCGCCTGAGTGCTTCCTCATTGCGCCCGTTATGCCGGTCGAAGTCCGCGCGATCGGCGAGCGCGTCGGCGAGATATGGATGAAGTCTTAGCCTGGTTGCCAGCATCTCGTCAGCGAGCGCCTGATCGTTCTTCCGGATCGCGATCCGCGCCAGCCACCGATAGACGCGGTAGTCGTGCGGAAGCATCCGTTCGGCCCGCAACGCGATCGCGTAGGCGACCTGCGGGCGGTCCGCCTCGAGCTGGCCGCGCACGTGGCGCAGGTAGCCGCTCCCCACGAGATCCGACCCCGTGACCCACGCGCCTGATGCGCCGAAGACCGCGATCGCGATCCCCGCCACCGCGGCCGACCCTCTCGCGATTCCGGCGGGAATCGAGATCGCGCTCACCGGGACAACTGATTCCAGCCGGCCGAAACTCACGCCCATGAGGATCCAGAACAGGAGGGCGGTCGGGACAATCTGGAGAGGGAAGTTGACCCAGCTGTAGATGAACGCTCCCGCGATCGAGGTCCCGATCCCCCATTGAGTCCACCATTCACTCCTTGACCCGGTCGCATGGAGGCTGGCCAGCCCGCGCATCCACGGCACGAGCCAGGCGATGAGCCCCCAGAGAAAGAGCGCGACGCCGATGCCGCCGAGCTCGGCCGCAAACTGGAGCAGTTCGTTGTGCGCGTGCTCGCTGTAGCTGTAGGGCAGGAACTGGGAGAGATGGAACTTCGCCCCCTCGAGCTGGTGGCGCGGGAACTGGAACTTGAACGCGCCAGTACCCCAGCCAGTGAACGGTCGTTCACATGCGGTTTTCAGCGCGACGGACCACAAGAACCGGCGCCCGGTGGCATCGTAGCCGCCAACGGAGACGATGCTTCCCAGCCGGCCCCGGAACGTCGGCGAGGCCACGGCGATGATGATTGCGATGACCCCCGTGACCGCGGCCGCGCGGCCGAGCCACCGACGCTCCGCGGGAGCCAGCCCGCCGCCCCGCCAGATCCAGAACGCCCCCCAGCCCGCCATGGCCAGGAAGGCCAGCCACGCGCCACGCACGTGGCTGAGCAGAAAACCCGTTGCCAGCAAGGGCGCCAGCGCCGCCTCGGCCAGCCCCGCTCGACCGCCCGCGACGACCGAGGCGGCGAGGAGGGGCATGACGACGAGAAGGTGGCCGGCATAGTAGTCCGGATTGCCGAGGGTGCCGAAGGCGCGGCCGAACTTCACGCTCCACGGCATGGGGTCCCAACCCGCCACCTGGGCCAGTCCGTAGAGGGTGCAGAGCCCGGCGGACCAGACCGCGGCCCCGCGCAACCGAGGCCAATGGCGCGCGTACCCGATGCCGAGCCACAATGCGGCCACCGCCCCTGCCAGCTCGAATCCCCGCCGAAGGGAATCCCAAGGGTTAGCCGACCGGGTCACCCCCGCGAACGCCCAGGCCCCGAACAGGGCCCAGGGAAGCGTCGACCACGTGAGCTTCGGCTCGAGCCGGCCCGTCACCAGCCGCCAGCCGGCCAGGAGCAGGATCGGAGCCAGGAAGACCGCCTGCGCGGCGCGCCAGGCCGAGAAGAAGACGTCCTCGATGCCCGTCGACAGCGTGAGCGGCACCAGCCCGAGCAGGGCGAGGGCGCACAGGCGCGTCAGCACGTTCCCGGAAGCCATCGCGGGCCCATTGTACCCCCACCCGCGTTAGAATAGTCATACGATGAAGACCCGCGCGATCGCCATCGGATTCGCCGCCCTGGCCCTTTCCGGCTGTCTCAACCGCATCGCCTGGATGCCCGACGGTCGCCGGCTCGTCTACGTCCAGGATTCGGCTGTCTGGCTGATCACCCTCGACGGCGTCCGCACGAAGCTTGCCGACGCGGCCGGGCTCGAGGGTGCCGAGGTCGCCGTAGCCCCCCGGGGCGGGCTCATTGCGGTCGCGGGGAAGGCTGGCCGGATCACCGTGTTCGACGAGGCGGGCAAGATCCGGTGGACCGGCACGGTGCCGGGTGAGGACGTCCAGCTCGTCCCCGGCTGCTGGAGCCCCGACGGCACCCGCCTGTTCGCGGACGGCGGCAAAAGATCGCTCCTCATTGATCTCGCGGCTGGGGCCGCCCGCCAGATCGAGGCCGGCGACGCCCCCCGGTTCACGACCGCGGGGGAGTTCGTCTCACTCCGGGTCGCGGGTACCCGTGCGACGCTCGACCGCCTTCCTGCCACCGGCGCGACTGGCTCGACGCCATGGAAGCTCCCCGCCGGGCTCGAGGAGCCCTCGCCGCTCCTGCTCGCGCACGACGCGGCGGCCGCGTGGTGGAGCGGGAAGCGGGCGGCACATGAGGTCGTCGTGCTCGCGGGCGCTGACGGGCGGATCCTGTTCACGAGCACGCGCACGATGACCGCGATCGGACCCGACGACCGCTCCTACGTGACCACCGAGGGCGGGTACGCCCTGATCGACGCCCGCACCGGGTCGGTCACGAACCTCAACCCCGTCTACAACGCCCTGCTCCGCATGGACCTCAACTGGCAGCTCGCCGATCCGGTGGCCGCCGCGGAGAAATACGACGCCGAGGCGCTGCTCAAGACCTGCCTCCCGGCGTTCTCCCCGGATGGAACCCGGGCCGCGATCCTGACCCCGCGCATGGTCTGCCTGATCATGCTCAAGACAGCCGAGGTCGTCGCGATCGCGAAGTGGTGACCCGGGCCTGACGATCCCGCGGGCCTGCCCCGGCCCGCGGGATCGCTCGGGCAGGTGTTTTCTGTCCTCAACGGCCTCCCGTGCCCCTCCATGGAATAACCAGGGGTCCCCGCGCATATATGATTGGGGACCATCGATGAACGAACAAAGACTGGTACGCAGGGTGCTGGCGGGTGACCAGCGCGCACAGCAGGAGTTCTTCCTTGCCTACCGGGACCGCCTCTACCGGACCTGCGTCCACTTCCTCGGCTACCAGGACCGCGAGGCTGAGGACATCGTCCAGGAAGTGTTCCTCATCGCCCACCAGAAGCTCGCGGCATTCGACTTCAAGCACAAGCTGAGCACCTGGCTGATCCAGATCTGCGTGAATCTTTGCTTCGAGCGGCTCCGCCAGCGCAAGCGCGTGCTCCTGATGATGGAACAGGATCTCGAGGCCACCATCGACAGGACCGCGAACCGCCCCGGCCCGGGCGTCGAATCCGACGAGGACATCAAACAGCGCAAGATCGGGATCGTCCAGCGCATGATCCAGACCCTGGGCGAGCAGTGCCGCCAGATTATCGAACTGCGCGATGTCCACGGAGAGAGCTACATCTCGATCGCCCGGGTCCTCCAGATCCCGATCGGGACCGTCATGTCCCGGCTCCACCGGTGCCGGGCCATGCTCAAGGAGCGCGTCCTGATCGCCTTCCAGGAAACCGCGTGAGCGCCGACCTCATAGCCGCCTTCTTCGACCGGGACCTGACGAACGAGGAGGACGAGGCCCTCGCCCGCCTGCTTTCCGACTCCATGGATGAATCGGTCCGGTTCGCCGACGAGGCCGCGAGGTTCTACGCATCGCTGGCTCTCCCCGAGCCCCAGTGGCCGGGCGGCCTCCCGCCCTCAGCCTTGGGAGGGCTGTCCGGACTGGGCGGCATCGCCGCTGGCCTTGTCGGGAGCCTCATCATCGGCGGCGCCATCGGTTGGCGGCTCTCCGTGAGGCCCCTGACGATCGAGTTCGCCCCTCCGCCGGAGCCGCTGGCCACCGAGCAGGGCATTCAGGAAGAAGCGCCTGCCCCTCCGGCGGCCGCCGCACCGGCCGTCCCCGCCCCGGCCGTGCCTGCCCCAGCCAAGCCCGCGGCAGCTCATGCGGCCCGAAAGGCGCCAGCCGCGTCCCAGCCTGTGGCCGCTGTCGCTGGCGGCCCGGCAACAGGACCGGAGAAGTACGCCACGGGCAACGAACTCACGATCAAGGTCGACCTCAAGGAAGCTTCATCCGTAGCTGTCGATGTCTACGATTCGGCCGGCGCGCTCGTCCGCCAGCTCGGTGCCGGGCACTACCCCGCCGGCATCCACCGGTTCCCGTGGGACGGCAAGGACGCCTCCGGGTTGCCGGTAAAGCCCGGACGATACCGTGTTCTGCTTACTACCGGAGAGAAAGTTATGGAACAGTGGCTCGTAATCAACGCCAAACCGTGAGAGGAGATACGAAAATGCGTAGAGGTAGCTGGACTTGGACAGGGATACTGAGCCTGATTGCGCTGGCTCTGGGCGCCGGAGTCTCCGGCCCCGCGTTCTCGTGTGCGGACCCGACGTTCCTGTGGGAGAAGTCGTACAACGCTCCCGCCAACGGAGTGGACGAGGCTAACGGCGTCGTCATCGACTCCAGCGGGAACATCTTCGTGGTCGGATCCGAGACCCGGACCGACCTCGCGGAGGCCTCCAATTGGCTTGTCCGCAAGTACGATGCGGCGGGCACCCTCCTGTGGAGCAGCACCTACAACTACGCCGGGGCCTCCGTTGATGTCGCCGAAGAGGTCGCGCTCGACTCCTCCGGCAACATCGTGGTAGCGGGATTCGCCAACTGGGTCTCGAACGCCAGCGGCAGTTTCGTGACGAGGAAGTACGACACCAACGGGCACCTGCTCTGGAGCCGGACCTACAACCCCCTCGGGGTGAACGACGATCACATGGCGATCGCAGTGGATGTTGACCCGAGCGGCAATGCGTACGTCGTTGGCTACGAAGACCGCGCCGACCTTGGGCAGGGGCCCAATTGGCGCATCCTGAAATACAGCAGCGCGGGCGCGCTGGTCTGGGCGACCAGCTACAACGGCTCCAGCCAGGACCAGGCCATAGACGTCCGGACCGACCCGTCCGGAAACGTTATCGTCGGTGGCTGGGTGAATGGCGGAACGGGTGGCTGGCTCCTCCGCAAGTACGATAGCGCTGGCAGTCTGGTCTGGAGCAAGGCGGGTTCCTCGGTGACGGGCACGCCGGATGCTTGCTACGGACTCGAAACCACCTCGGCGGGAGGCATCTACGCCGTGGGGCGTGAGTCCGTCGGGGGCGAAGGAATGAACTGGCTCGTCCAGAAGTGGGACGCCGGCGGCAACCTGCTCTGGAGCCGTTCCCACAACGGTCCCGCCAACAACAACGACATAGCCAAGGCCGTCCGGATAATCGCTGACGGCTCGATCGTGGTCGTCGGTTACGAGATGTTCAACGGCAGCAACGAGAATTGGCTCATGAAGTCCTACGATTCCAACGGTGCCCTGCTATGGTCCAGAACGATCGCCCCCGTCACCCCCGAATACGATGAGGCTATGGATGTCTCGAGCGGATCCGACGGAAGCTTCGTCGTTGTCGGGTACGACAACGTTGCCGGACAGAACCATAACTGGCGCATCCAGAAGTATTCCTGCCCCCTTCCATCCAACTCCGGCAGCAGTATCACTCCGCCACCCGCCCCGACGGAAGCGAAGGGCATGTACGTATACCCCCATCCGCTCAAGTGCCCGGGCGGGAACGCGGTCTTCGAAATGGAGAAGGCCGGCACGGCCACCCTCCGCATCGTGAACATGCGCGGGCAGGTGGTGAAGACGGTGACCCGGGACGTGGCCGCGTCGCCTAGGGCGGAAGTGTTCCTCGACTGCACCCTCGTCAAGAACGGAGCCTACCTGATCCAGGGAGAGCTCAAGTACGCTGACGGTACGACGGTGAGGCTCAAGCCATACAAGTTCGTGGTGGCGGGAGACCGATGATCCCCGGCGCGAGCAGACTCATGCGCGCGGCCACGGTTCTAGGAGTCATCACCGGACTGGCGCTGGCGCTCTCGCCGGCGCCGTCCGGAGCCGAGGCATTCGGCGACACCGCGATCGGCGGCGGCGCCCGGGCGCTGAGCCTCGGGGAGGGAGGCGCGGCCGCCGCCACCGGGGCGGAAAGCCTGTTCTGGACGCCGGCCGGGATCGCGGGTAGCCCGGAGCCCGAGTTCCTGCTCGGCCACACGAGCTGGGTCCAGGACCTCAACAACGAGGCCGGGGCGGCAGTCCTGCCCTTGGGCGGGCTCGGCGTGGTGGGGGTTTCCGGAAGCTGGCAGACCCTCAGCGGGATCGAGGAACGGGATGCGGCTGGAAACCTGGTAAAGAAGCTGTCGCTGACCACAGGGAACGGCAACCTGGCGTTCGCCCGCGAGTTCGGCAGTCACGCGTCCTTCGGCGTCAGCGGAGGATTCCGCATCCAGAACGGCGTGGGAATCAACAAGAAGGCGATCCCCGTCGGACTGGGATTCGGCGCGGACATCGGGGAGGTCAGGCTAGGGCTGAGCGCGGTGGGGGTGTTGGCTCCCCTGCCGGCTTATCAGGCCTCCTTGGCATGGCGGCTCAAGTCCGGAGGAGTGGGCCTCCTGCTCATGGGCGGGGCCGTACTCAGGCAGGACGAGGACCGCGTCGGGGCGGGACTGGAAGCCGAAGTCGGGAAGGTCCTGCGCCTGCGTGCCGGGTACATGGCACCGTTCCAGGAGAGCGGTCTTGACGGATTCAGCAACCTCACCGCCGGGATCGGCCTGGCCTATCGCACGCTCAGCATTGACTATGCTTTCCTGCCGCTCGGCGACCTCGGTCAGGTCCACCGGGTACAGGTGAGCCTGCGGATGCTGGACCGGGCGCCTACCGGAGCCGCGTCTGCACCCGCACCCGCCGCTGCAGCGGCGGCGCCTCCCACCGGGCCGACGGCCACAACCGCCGAGCCCGCTAAACCCAAGAAGGACGTCGAGATGGAGTTCGTGGTTCCGGCCAAGGCGGCATCCGCTCAGCCCGCGCCTTGACCAGGCAGTTTCATAGTCATATAATGTGACCATGAAGACGAACGGCAGGGCTGTTGCGGCGGGCAGGACGATCCCGGCGGGGGAGTTCAAAGCCAGATGCCTCGCGCTCCTGGACCGGGTGGCCCGGACGGGGGAGCCGATTACGGTCACGAAGCGGGGTCGGCCGGTTGCCAGCGTCGTGGCGGTGAAGCCGGTGGACACTTCCTGGCTCAGGGGAGCCGCCACCTACGTCGGCGACATCATCACTCCGCTCGACGACAAGTGGGAGGCCGACCGCTGATCATCCTCGACACCCACGCGATGTTCTGGTGGTTGGATCGCCCCCGCCGGCTGGGCCCGGAGGCGCAACAGGCCATCCGGCACGCCGACCGGATCGGAATCGCCTCGATCAGCTTGTGGGAATTCGCGGGGCAGGTGGAACGCGGGCGGATCCGGCTGCCGCGCCCGGCCCTCGAGTGGATCGAAGCCGCGCTGTCGTTTCCGCGGGTCGAGCTCCTGCCGCTCACGCCCGCGATCGCAGTTACGGCGGCCCGGATGGGCGGTGCGATTCCCGGCGACCCCGCCGACCGGCTGATCGCGGCCACCGCGATCGAGATGCACGCGCCGCTCGTCACCAAGGACACGCGCCTGCACGGGATCCCGACGCTGCAGGCGATCTGGTAGCATGCCCCCCTGACGCGCACCGGCCGCCGGAGGAGCCTTCAGCTTCCCGGCGGCCGGTAGGTTTTTGGGGTTCGGCGGACTACTTCTCCTTCGGGGGTGACTCCTTGGGAGCCGCCTTAGCGGCTCGCTTCGCCTTGGGCGCTTCCGCCTTCGCTTCAGCCGGCTTGGCCGCCGGAGCGGGAGCCGCGGCCTCCGTACCCGCAGCCGGTCCCGCGGCCGGCGCCTCCACCGCCGCCACGGCCTCCTCGCCGCCGTATTCCCGGCGCACCTTGGCGCCTTTGCCGGTACGCTCGCGCAGGTAGTAGAGCTTCGCCCGCCGGGACTTGCCGCGGCTCACGATCTCCCACTTCGAGACGAAGGGGGAGTGCAGGGGGAATGTCCGCTCCACGCCGATGCCGAACGAGATCCGGCGCACCGTCACCATCTCGCGGGTGCCGCCGCCGCGCCGGCCGATCACGGTGCCCTCGAAGAGCTGGACGCGCTCCTTGCCGCCCTCGGGCACCCGCAGGGTAACCCGCACGGTGTCACCCGGGCCGAACCGGGGAGGCTTCACCTTGAGCTGGGGCGCCTCCACCTGCCTCATCAGTTCACTTGCCGAAACAGAAAGTCGCATGGTAATCCTCCTTGGAATCAGGCCGGGGTCAGGCGGAATCCCGCTCGATCGAGGCTAGCATGGCCCGGTCGGTCTCGTCGAGGGCTGCCCGCGCCAGCAGGTCCGGGCGCTTGGCGTAAGTGGCCACCAGGGCTTCCCGGCGCCGCCATCGTGCCACGGCGCCGTGGTCCCCGGAGACGAGAACTTCGGGAACCTTGAGGCCGCGGAACTCCTGCGGCCGGGTGTAGTGCGGATGGTCCAGCAGGCCCCGGACGAAGGAGTCCTGGGCCGCGCTCGTCTCGTTGCCCAGCACCCCCGGAAGGTGGCGCGCCACGCTCTCGAGCAGGACGAGGGCGGGAAGCTCCCCCCCCATGAGGACGTAGTCGCCGATCGAGACCTCGCGGTCCACGAGCGCCGCCCGAACCCGCTCGTCCACCCCCTCGTACCGGCCGCAGATCAGGAGCAGTCCCGGCCGGGCGGCAAGGTCGGCCACCAAGGCGTGCGTCAGGGGAGCGCCCTGCGGAGAGAGCAGGATCACGTGATCGCCGGGCTGTTTGTGCGCCTCGACCGCCTCGAAGAGCGGTTCCGGCTTCAGCACCATCCCCCCCCCGCCGCCGAACGGCACGTCGTCCACGGTCCGGTGCCGGTCGTGCGCGTGGTCCCGGAGATCGACGATCTTCGCCGCCAGCGCCCCCGTCTCCACCGCCCGGCCGATCAGCCCGTGGCCGAGGAACGCCCGCACCAAGTCCGGGAAGATCGTGATAACGGTCGCCCTCATGCCGGCTTCCTCCGCGTCAGGCACGCCTCGAGGAGCCCGGGCGGAACGCGGACCGTGATGGGGCCCGTTCCCTTGGGGATGCTGATCACCAGGTCCCGGAGCGCGGGGAAGAGGAGTTCGCCCTCGGGGCCCTGGATCTCCCAGCAGTCGTTCGCGCCCGTCCGGATCACGTCCGAGACCGTGCCCAGCGACCCGCCGGCATCCGTCCGGACCTCGCGCCCGACGAGTTCGCGGACGTACCACTCGCCCTCGGGCAGGGGAGGAGACGAGGAAGGCGCCACGGCCACGAGGAAACCGCGGAGGCGTTGAGCCTCCTCCCGCGTCGAGACGCCCTCGAAGGTGACGAGCCAGCGACCCTCGACTTCGCGGGCGGACCCCACCCGCGCCGGCCGGGATACGTCGTCACGGAGCAGGAGGACTTCGGAGAGGGTGCGCGCGCGGTCGCGCGCGCCGGTCAGCGGCCTGACCCAGACCGCGCCCCCGACGCCGTAGGCCCCCAGGACCTCCGCGACGGCCAATGGCCGTTCCCCCTCCACGTGACGTTCACTCCGCGGCCCGCCGCGCCTCCCGTTCCTCGTCGATGACCTCGAGTGAGGCGTTCTTCTGCGACCGGATGGCCGCCGCGTGCACGAGCGTGCGCAGAGCCTTGATCGTCCGCCCCTGGCGGCCGATGACCTGCCCCACGTCCCCGGGAGCGACCCGGAGTTCCAGCATGATCGAGCGTTCGTCCTCGGTCTCCCGGACGTCCACCAGCTCCGGGCGGTCGACCAGCGCCCGGGCAAGCAGTTCCACCAGTTCCTTCATCATGGCGCAATGCCTCCTTCACTCCATTCAGGTTGTCGAGAGTGCGGACCGGCTTGTCGGTCGGAGGTCGGACTAGGAGCCGGCCCGCTTCAGCAGGGCGCGCACCGTCGGGGAAACCGCGGCGCCGCGGGCCTGCCAGATCTTGATCCGGTCAAGCTTTACCTTCAGGCCCTCACCCTTGCCCCGGGGTACCCAGGTGCCGAGGTTCTCCAGGCACGCGCCGTCGTTCTTGCGGCGCGAATCCAGGACCGCGAGGCGGTATTGGGGCTGACTGCGCTTGCCGGTTCTCATGAGACGAATCGTGACCATACGTGAAGTTTCCTTTCGGACCAGACTGAGCGGCTTCTTGACCGCCCCCTAGCATAGCACAGGGCCGCGCCAGGAACCCCGCAGCCGTCCCCGGCCCCCGGTCTAGTAGGATAGAGAGTTGGAACAAGGCCCCGGGAGAAGCCGGGCCGCCCGGCCGAGGGAGGATACCCCAATGGACATCGGCGTCGACTACTACCCCGAGCACTGGGACCGCGCGGACTGGGAGCCCCACGCCAAGCTCATGGCCGAGGCGGGCATCCGGGTCGTCCGGCTGGCCGAGTTCGCGTGGAGCCGGATGGAGCCGAAGGAGAGCCGGTACGAGTTCGGCTGGCTCGACGATGCCATCGCCGTCCTGCGCGCCCAGAACATCCGCGTGATCCTGGGGACCCCGACCGCGACGCCGCCGCCGTGGCTGGCCGCCAAGCACCCCGCGATCCTGAGCGTGACCAAAGAGGGGCGTCCGCTCGAGCCCGGGGGCCGCCGCCATTACTGCTACACGAGCCCCGTCTACCGCGAGTACTCGCGCAAGATCGTGACCGCCATGGCCGGCCACTACGCCGAGCACCCGTCGGTCGTCGGCTGGCAGACGGACAACGAAATCGGCGGCCCCATGTGCTGGTGCGACGCCTGCGCCGGTGCGTTCCAGGACTGGCTCAAGGCCAAGTACGGGACCCTTGAGAAGCTGAACGCGGCCTGGGGCACGGTCTTCTGGAGCCAGGAATGGTCGGACTGGTCCCAGATCCCGCTCCCGCGGCACACGATGCACGGACCCTCGATCCTCCTGGACCGCCAGCGGTTCCACTCGGCCCAGGTCCTTTCATATCACCAGATGCAGGTGGACCTGCTGAAGAGGATATGTTCGAAGCACTTCGTGACCCACAACTGCATGGGTTTCTACGACGAGGTGGACTACTGGGCGCTCGCGAAACAGCTCGACCGCGTCGCCCTCGACTTCTACCCCGGGAACAAGTGGGGACAGGGCAAGTTCAACTCCGCGGGCCACGACTACACACGCAGCTTGAAGCACGCGCCGTGGATGGTCATGGAACAGCGCAGCGGGCTCACGGGCTGGCTGGAGATGTTCAACTCAGGCGACCAGCCCGGCCAGCTCCGGCTCTGGACCTGGCAGACCGTCGCGCACGGGGCCGACGCCGTCGTCTACTTCCGCTGGCGGACCTCCCGGTTCGGCGCCGAGCAGTACTGGCACGGCGTCCTGGACCACCATGGGGTGCCGGGCCGGCGCTACCGGGAGGTCGCCCGGGTGGGCAAGGAGTTCGCCGCGCTGGGGGATCGCATCACGGGCGCCGAGTACACGGCCCCCGTCGGCATCGTGATCGACCCCGACTCCCGGTGGGCGCTCGAGATCCAGAAGGGGAGTCCTGTCTTCAGCTTCCTCGGTCACGCGAACGCCTACCACCGGGCGTTCACGGCCCTCAACGCCGGCGTCGAGTACTACCATCCCGCCGACGACTTCGCCAAGGCCCGGATCCTGGTCGTGCCGTCGCCCTTCCTCTGCGACGAGGCGCTGGCCGGAAAGCTCACCGCGTTCGCCGAGGCGGGAGGCACGGTCGTCGTCACCTTCCGGAGCGGGGTCAAGGACGCGGCCAACGTCGTCGTCACCGACCGCCTGCCCGGAGTCCTCAAGCTCCTGACCGGATGCATCGTCGAGGAGTACGACGCGCTGATGGAGAACGAGAGCTTCCCCGTCGATCTCGTGGCGCCTCTGCCCAAGAAGCCGGCGAAGGCCGCGGTCTGGTGCGACCAGTTACGGCTCGCGGGCGCGAAGCCGCTGGCGAAATACGGCGACGGGCCGTTCAAGGGCACACCCGCCGCGACCATCAACCGCGTGGGCAAGGGAACGGTCCTCTACGTCGGGTTCCAGGGCGACCCCGCGTTCTACGGCATCCTCGCCAAGTACCTGCTCCACGCGCACGGCCTCGACTCGCGGTTCGCCCCGTCCGACACCGTCGAGATCACGGAGCGGGTCAAGGGCAAGGAGCGGTTCGTCTTCGTGCTCAACCATGGGGCCGGCGAAGCCAAGGTTAAGCTTCCCGCCCGGACCGCCTGGCGCGACCTCCTTACCGGCCAGAAGACCGGCCGTGCGCTGAATCTCGCACCCTACGATGTCCGCATCCTCACGCCGGTCACCGCGGGCTGAAGCCGCGCTCGCCCGCATCGCGCGGGCGGCGCTGGCCGAGGACCTCGGCGTCCGCCAAGCCGGACGCTCGCGCCGCTGGCGCGGCGCGGGTCAGGGCGACGCGACCTCGCGGGCGCTTGTTTCCACGGGCGTCCGCGGCCGGGCATTCATCGTAGCCAAGGAGCCCGGCGTGATAGCGGGGCTGGGAATCGCCGCCGCCGTCTTCCGGGCCGCGGACCGCCGGCTCCGGGTCCGGCCGCTCGTCCGGGACGGCGCCCGGGTGCCGGCGTTCACGAAGGTCCTGCGGATCGAGGGCCCGTTGCGCGGGATACTGGCGGGGGAGCGGACGGCGCTCAACTTCCTCCAGCGGCTCTCGGGAATCGCGACCCTGACCCGGCGGTTCGTGGCCAAGGCCCAGCCCTGCCGGGTCACGGGGCGTCCGCCCCGCGTGATCGTTCTGGACACCCGCAAGACGACGCCGCTCCTGCGAGCGCTGGAGAAAGCCGCCGTCCGGGCGGGGGGGGGAAGGAACCACCGGATGGGGCTCTGGGACGCGATCCTGATCAAGGACAACCACATCGCCGCCACCGGGGGAGTCGCCCGGGCGGTGCGGCTGGCCCGCAAACGTTCGAGGCTTCCGATCGAGGTCGAGTGCCAGTCGCTGGATCAGGTCCGGGAGGCGATCGCCGCCCGGCCGGACACGATCATGCTGGACAATCTGTCTATTCCAGCTATGCGCCACGCCATCCGGCTGATTCGAAATAGGCGGGGAATCGCAATCGAGCTTTCCGGGGGCGTCACTCTAGCAAGTGTGGGCCGGCTCGCGGCACTGAGGCCAGACTTCATATCTATCGGGGCCCTCACCCACTCGGCCCCCGCGCTGGACCTCTCGCTCGACCTACACCCGGAATGAGGGCGCAGTTCCAGGTTCTCGTCCTGCCGTTTCGGCGCCCCGCGAACGGGGCATGGGAGTTTGCAGCATTCCGGTGTGCGGATTCGGGGTTCTGGCAGTTCATCGCCGGCGGCGGGGAGGACGCGGAATCGCCGCTACAAGCTGCGCGGCGCGAGGCCCGAGAGGAAGCCGGATTGCCGGGCTCGACGCCCTTCCATGCCCTACAGCCTTCCCGGCACACACCGACCAGTGGATGTCCGAGGGAATCTACGTGGTTCCCGAGCGCGCCTTCGCAGCGAAAGCGGACGGCGTGACGATCCGGATTTCCGCCGAACATACGGAGTTCCGTTGGGGCAGTGAGGCTGAGATCACCGCCCTCCTACGCTGGGACTCCAACCGCAACGCCCTCTGGGAACTCTCCCAGCGACTCCAGCGCAACTTAATTACTTAAGCACGTCCCCTCTGCCACGGCCAGCTCCCGGTAGGTGATGGCCAGGCCCCGCATGCGGACGAACGCCCGCATGATCTCGATATTGACGCAGATCGCCCGCTCACTGTTGAGGACGGTCGAAAGCATGGCGACCCCTTGTTCCGTAAATGCCAATGGGCGGTAGCGGCGGCCGCCCCACCCCGAACTTGAGGTCACAATTTGTGACCTCAAACAAGCCGCCCCGAGGTTGTCACAATCTGTGACCACCTCAGGTTGACCGCCCGCCGATTCAGCCGGGGCGGGTCGCGACGGCGATGATCCGGCGGGAATGGCGGGAGAACGGCGCCCCGCCGCGGCCGTAGAGCTTGACGTCCCGGAAGCCTGCCGTCTGCAGGATGCGGCGGATTCCGGCGCCGTCGTAGACGAGGACCCGGATCCGGTGCCGCTCGACCCGGCGGCCCCGGCGAAGCTCCCACAGCGTCGACATTCGACTCGTCTTCGGCGCCCAGTGCGATTGCTGGATGACCTCGACGCCCCCGATCCGGCTCATGTTGCGCCCCAGGTTCAGGTGCCGCACGACCCACGACTTGTTCATGCCTTCTACCAGGAACCGGCCGCCGGGCCGAAGCGCGCGACGGATCCGGCGCAGGGCGTCAAGGTTCTCCCGGTCCGTGAAGTACCCCCAGCTCGTGAACCAGTTGAACGCCGCATCGAACTCGCCGTCGAAGGCGAGCCGGCGCATGTCGGCCACGAAGAACCGGGCCTTCACTTTCACCCGGCGCGCCGCCGCCATCGCCCCACGGATGAACCCGGGCGTGACGTCCACGCCGGTCATCTTGAGCCCCGACCGCGCGAGCGGGATCGTGATCCGGCCCATGCCGCACGGGACGTCGAGTATTTTGGCACCCCGCCGGACCCGGAGCAGCCGCCGGATGAGCCGGGCCTGCTTCAGGCTTATGGCCGGGTTGAACTGCGCCGCCAGCACCCGGCCGTAGAGACCGCGGAAGAACTTGTCGTGCCAGGCCTTCATGCCGCCACTCTAGCGCGGCGACCATGCGACATCGGCACCCGAGTCAGCCACCGGAGGTTATCACAATTTGTGATCACCTCACCATTCCTCCTACTGCGCGGGACCCGGCCGATAGAGCGAGAGGTCGCAGACGGGGGCCATCCGGGCGAAGTCCCGGTCGAGGGTGTACAGCCGCGCATGCAACCGGACCGTCTGGGCGGCGATGAGGCAGTCCACGGCTGTGGCGGCCACGCCGCGCGCCCGGCACCGGGTGGAGAACTGCGCCGCCAGCGCGTGGTCCTCGCCTGTGGCAGGGATGATCCCCAGCGCCTCGATGTCCTTCCTGAGCGCGTCGAAGCGCTCGGGATCCGGGACGCCCGTGAGCAGTTCCTGCAGGACGATCCCGGGAACCGCCTTGTCAACGCGATTCCGGATCAGGCGTGTCAGATGGATGGCGGTTGCCGACGGCCCTTCGCGCCGGTGCCGCCGGAACGCCTCCGACAGGACCGACGTGTCGAGCAGGATCACCGTCCCCGCCGGTCCTTCTTGTAGTCCCAGGTCGCGTCGAACTCGACGGTGCCGAAGTGCTTGATCACCTCGAGTTGGCGCCGGTAGCGCAGGAACTCGCGCATGGCTTCGTTGACAGCCTCGCGCTTCGTCCTGAACCCGCCGAGTTCCTTGACCCGGTCGACCAGCTTGTCATCAATGGCCAGGTTCGTGGGCATGATACCTCCCTTTGTGTAGCATTCTACACAATCTCCGCTTGATATCGCAATCTGCGATTCCAAGACCGGGCCGAAAGCCTGGAGAGCCCTCCCCTCTCCCTCTCCCGGGAGGGAGAGGGGAAGACTTGAGGTCACAATTTGTGACCTCAACCGCCGGTCAGGCCTTGGAGTCCGGGGCCTCCTGGAACTGGAGATCGCAGAGCTTGCGGTAGAGCCCGCCCTGCGCGTAGAGGGAGTCGTGGGTGCCGGTCTCCACGATCCGGCCGCCGTCGAGGACGACCATGCGGTCCGCGCGGCGGACGGTCGCGAGCCGGTGGGCAATCAGGAGCACGGTCCGGTTGGCCATCAACTGGTCGAGCGCCTGCTGGACGAGGGCCTCGGAGGCGGCGTCGAGCGCGGCCGTCGCCTCGTCCAGGATCAGGACCGGGGCGTCCTTGAGGAACGCGCGCGCGATCGAGAGCCGCTGGCGCTCGCCGCCCGAGAGCTTGACCCCGCGCTCGCCGATCACGGTGTCGTACCCCTCGGGAAGCGCCTTCAGGAAGTCGTGCGCCCCGGCCGCCGCCGCCGCGTCCTCGACGGCGTCGTGCGACGCCCCGGGCCGGGCGTAGAGAAGGTTGTCCCGGGCGGTGGCGTTGAAGAGCAGGACCTCCTGGCTGACGAGCGCGACCTGGCTCCGCAGGGAAGCCAGCTTGACGCCGCGCAGGTCGTGGCCGTCGATCGAAACCGCCCCGGCGTCCGGATCGTAGAACCGGAGCAGGAGGTCGATGAGCGTCGTCTTGCCCGCGCCCGACGGCCCCACGAACGCGATCCGGCTCCCGTGCGGGATTTCGAGCGCGATGTCGCTGAGGACGGGCTCGCCCGGCCGGTATGCGAAGGTCACCCGGTCGTACCGGATTTCCTTCGAGAAGAGCGGGAGCACGATCGCGGACGGCGCGTCGGCGACGTCGGGCACCTCGTCGATGATGGGGAAGACGCGCTCGGTCGCCGCCAGCCCGGACTGGAGGTTGTTCCAGAGACCGTTGAGCGCCTTCACCTGGGGATAGAGCAGGAGCACGGTGCCGATGAACGACCCCAGCTCGCCGCCCGTCATCATCCCCTTCATGTGGATCTGCCAGCCCGCGACCAATATAAGGAAGAAGAAGCCCGTCACCCCGATCGTCTCCATGATCGGGGACGACCGCGCTTGGACGCGGAGGACGCCGAGGGTGACCCCCAGCTGTTCCCGAATCTTGTCCCGCCACCGCGCGACCTCGCGATCCTCGCCCTCGTAGGCCTGCACGAGCTTCATCTGCGAGAGCGTCTCCTCGAGGTGGGACGCGAGCTCCGCCGCGAGCTCCTGCACCTGGCGCGACAGCTTCCGCAGTCTCATGCCGAATCTCCGGATCGGGTACAGGGCGACGGGGAAGACGAGCAGGGCAACGGCCGCCAGCTTCCAGTTGAGGTGCAGGAGCCACGCCGAAAGCCCCGCGATCGAGACCACGGACAGCGCGGCGGGGCCCACGATCTGGGTGAGCATGACCTGGACCGCGGCGACGTCCGTGATCACGCGCGAGAGCAGTTCGCCGGTCTTCCGGGAGTGGTAGAACCGGAGGGAGAGCCGCGAGAGCCGGGTGAAGAGCGCGAGCCGGAGGTCGAAGATCACGAGCTGGCCGGCGGACCCGGTCAGGTAGTCGGCCCCATACTTGGCCACGCTCTTGAGGATGGTGGCGACCACGAGCAGGCCCGCGAATTGGGCCATCTTCAGGAACGCGGCCCATCTCTCGGGATCGGTCACGGGGCGCGCGAACAGCCCCTGGTCCAGGAACGGCTTGATGAGCCACGCGGTCGCGATATTGAGCCCCGCGTACGCGGCCATGCACAGGAACGCGAACGTGATGCGCCCCGCGTACGGCACGAGCCACCCCAGCAGCCGGCGGAGGAGGTTCACCTGGGGAAGCCGATCATCGACGGATCCTGTTCATTGTGGGATCTCCGTCATGCCGGCTTGAGCTTCCTCGTGAACTTGAGGGTCAACCCGATGCGGTGCGCCCAACCGAGGTCGCCCGCCGGCGCGAATGTGTAGTCGAGGTTCCACTGGTCGCGGTGGCCGCCGATCCCGAAGGCCCAGCCCAGCACGCCCTTCTCCCTGAGCTCGAGCATCCCGCGCACGGAAGCCCCGAAATAGTCGCCGAACTCGGCCGCGAGGCCGCCGCCCGACGGCCCCCAGAGCGGCAGGGACGCTCCGGCGTATACCCGGAATGGCACCGGCAGGACTTCCTCCGCTTCGTACCGGACCGAGGCGTCGAACGACAAGGGGAAGGGGTCGCGGGAGGCGCTCGGCAGAATGGGCCCGCCGAAGCCGCGCATGTCCAATCCCACGGCGATCACGGGGTCCGGGAACCACACACACCCCAAGTCGAGCGCCATCCCCTCCCTCCGCACATCGCCCTCCTGCTCGTGCACCACATGCACGGCGGCCCCCACGGAGAGATCCTCGAAGGCGAAAGCGGCACCGAGGATGGTCGCCTCGACGCCCAGCGGGCGCGCGAGCGCCCCCGTCCCGTCGGGCAGCACCTCGGAGGTAACGTTCACCGCGTCGTGCGTGAAGAGGAAGCCCGCAATCCCCACGGCGGCCTCGGTGCCAACCGGGAACATGGTTCCCAGCGTCTCGCCGAAGAATCCGTCGGTCCACGCCAGATGCGTTATTCCCGCCGAGTACTGGAGGGCAAGAGGGGCCCCGGCCGGGTTGGCGAACAGCGCGCCCTCGCCCTCGAGAAGCGCCCCCGCCGGGATCCCGAGCGCCGCGGAACGAGCGTCACCGGCGAGGGAGGTGAAGACGAAGGCTTCCCGGCCCGCCGGGCCCGCGACTGCGTTCGCCGCGATTCCGACGGCAGCCAACACCGCCAGCCGGCGAATCACTTCTTCACCACGAGGATGACGCCACGACCGCTCTTCCCCGACAGGGTGTGGATCCGGAGTATGTAGTCTCCGGTCGCCGCCGCCCGACCCCCGCGGATCCGGGCAGGCCACACCGCGATCCCGGTCACCCGGTCGTAGGACACGCCTGCTCCAAGCGATGCCACCAGCTCGCCGCGCAGGGTGTAGACGTCCAGCTGGTCCACGTCGGAAGGCAACCGGTCGATCTTGAGCACCTCGTTCTGCCCGGGATCGACCGGGTTCGGATAGATCCGGAGCCGGATGAGGTCTTTCTCTTCCGTGATGGCACGGAATGCCGCGATGCGCGCGGCCCCGATTCCCCCGACGGCCTGTCCCTCGAGCTCGTTCATGACGTCCACGCCCTTGAGATCGGCGCCGCCAAGCGCGTCCAGCTCCCAGACCGACCCGCTGAACTTGAGGCGCACCCCGCCGTCCCCGACCGCGACGCCGATCGCCGAACCCGAGAGCATGGCCAGGCTCCTGAGGGTGGCCGTCGTCAGAGAACTGGCCGCGGCGTCCGGGGCGAAGCAACCCGTCCCCGAGGAATAGCGCCAAACCACGCCTCCGTCCCCGACGACCCATCCCGTGCTCCGGAAGGGGAACTCGACGGCCCGCCAGGACAGCCCGTCCGCCGGCGTACAGGCGTACGACGTGAAACCGGTGCCGTCGAAGTGCATGAGCCGGCGCGGCCCGGCGGGCAGCGTGGTCCCGCCGCAGAACCAGACGCTGTCGTCCGCAAGGACCTCGACGCCGTAAAGCGGGTCGATCGTCGCCGTGGCCGAAACCCATGCCGCGCCGTTGTACCGCAGGGCGATCCCCGACGGCCCGAAGCACGACCCGCAGTAGGAACCGCCGACGGCCCAGCCGATCGACGGCGAGAGGAAGCGGACCGTGTGGAGAGGCAACACCGTGAGCTTGCCGCTCTGCGGGTGCTCCGCCCAGACGGATCCGTCGAAGTGCGCGATCGTGCCGTTCTCTCCGACCGCCCAGGCCTCTCCTGTGCCGAGGACGGCCACCGAAAGGAGCCCCTCGTCGGTGCCGGAAGGGAAGTTCTGCCAGGCGCCCTTCTGAAACCGGACCACGGTCCCCGCGTCACCAACCGCCCAGCCTTCGGTGCGGTTGAGGAACGAAACGGCGTTGAGGCGCTGGAGCGTCGGTGCGGGGAGTTCGGTCCAGACCGATCGGCCTCGGGCCGATCCGGCGGCCAGGATGACGGCCAGAAAACACAGGCAGGGACCGGGTCCCTGCCGCTGTCTAGGGAGCATTGATCGCCATCACCAGGAGGCTAGTTACGCTCTAACTCCCGTTTCATCGCGTCGATGTCCCGCTTCGCGCGCTCGAACTGAAGCGCGTTCTTCTTGGCCTCATGAAACAGGAGGTAGACCTCAACGGAACCAGTCCGCTCGAAGAGCTCCCACAGGACGTCCAGGTCCCCTACCGGCGACGATTTCTGCATGACGTTCTTGATTCCTCTCCCAAACCTTAGCACTGCCCCCCGGGAGTGTCAATGCGGCCGAGAACGGCCGTTGGAGTTTCCCCGGACGTGTAAACTCCATGCGGCCGAGGACGGCGACACTACCGTGCGAGTTCTCGACGCTGGCGGGCCGCTTCCGCGAGCAGTACCGCTGCGGCCGCGGTCACGTTGAGCGATTCGACCGACGGGACGATGGGGATCCGCACCCGCCCGGACCCGGCGGCGTCCGCCGCGGCGGACGCCGCGGCCAGGAACCTCGGGTCAGCCCCGGACCCCTCGCTGCCGAGGACGAGCGCGACGCGCCCGCGCCAGACCGGGTCGCGGAAGTCTCGCCCCCCTGCAGCGTCGGCGACGAGGATGCGCCTCCCTTCCAGGCCCCGGCACAGCTCCGCCGGGTCCGCTCCCTCCGCGACCGGGAGGCCGGGCCACGCCCCGGCCGCCGCGCGGACCGCCTTCGGGTTCGCCGCCTCGGCCGTTCCCTTCGTCGTGATCACCGCTTCGACGCCGAACGCGCGCGCGGACCGGAAGAGCGCGCCGAGATTGCCGGGATCCTGCAGCCGGTCGGCGACGACGAGAAAGGACGTCCGCAGGGCCTCCGCGACCTCCACCCGCGGCGGGGGACAGATGAGCGCGATTCCCTGGGGGGTCTCGACGAGGGAGACGGCCCGGAAGAGCACTTCGGAGACCTCGAATACGGGAACCCCGGCGCGGAGGAGTGCGTCCAGGACCGCGCGGCCGCGCTCTCCGGCCAGGACGCGCGGGATCACCAGCAGCGCTCGCCGCGGAGATTCGGCGTCCGCCGAATATCCGGCGGCACCCGCTTCGGGTGACGCGGCCGCCGACTCCACGGCGCGGAGGCCCTCGAGGAGCACGAGGTTGCGTTTCCTGCGGCCGCGCGGCGTCGCCAGCTCGCGCGCGAGCCGAAGCACCCGGTGCGACGCGGAGGTCACGCGGACGGAGCCGGTCAACATTCAGGCCTCCATCCGGTCCAGCGTCCGGTACTGGAGCGCCTCCGCGACGTGCTCGGCCCTGATCCCGCCGTCGGCGCCGCGAGCGCCCGCTCGCGCACGTTCGTCTTCGAACGAGAGGTCGGCTATCGTGCGGGCCACCTTGAGCGCCCGGTCCACTCCCCGCGCCGAGAGCCCGAACTGCTCCACGGCCGCCTTCAGGAGCTCCTCGGAGGGCCCGTCGAGCCGGCATTGCGCGCGCACCTGCCGGGGACTGAGCTGGGCGTTCATGTGCGCCTGCGTCCCCTTGAGCCGGCGTGACTGCCGTCCGCGTGCCGCTCCCACGCGGCTTGCGACCACGGACGAGGGCTCCGGCGTCCCGCCGCCGGCGGGCGCTCCGGGGAAGAGCCGCCCCCACTCCACGGGAGGAACATCGACGTGAAGATCGATGCGGTCGAGCAGGGGCCCCGACACGCGGCCGCGATACCGCGCGACCTCGGCGGGGGAACACCGGCAGCTCTTCGTCGGATGCGTCAGGTTCCCGCACGGGCACGGGTTCATCGCCGCGACCAGGCTGAACCGCGCCGGGTATTCAACCGCGTAGCCGGCCCGCACAATAGCCACCTGGCCGTCCTCCATCGGCTGGCGCAGGACCTCGAGGACGTGCCGGTGGAACTCGGGCAGTTCGTCGAGAAAGAGCACGCCCAGGTGCGCGAGCGAGACCTCGCCGACCCGGGGCGTGGCGCCGCCGCCGATCAGCCCGACATCGGAAACGGTGTGGTGCGGGGCCCGGAAGGGCCGCCGGTCGAGCAGACCGCGGCCGGGCGGGAGGCGCCCCGCGACGCTGTGGATCTTCGTGATCTCCAGCGACTCTCCCCGGGTCAGCGGGGGAAGGATGCCGGGAAGCCGCCGGGCGAGCATCGTCTTCCCGGTGCCCGGCGGCCCGATCAGGAGGACATTGTGGCCTCCCGCGGCCGCGATCTCGAGCGCGCGCTTGGCGTGCTCCTGGCCGCGGACGTCCGAGAAATCGGCCTCCTCCTCGCGGACCCGTCGCGCGCCGGGCGCGCGCGCGCGCGGCGGACGTCCGGGAGCCTCCGTCCCCGCGACCAGCGCCACCGCATGCAGAAGCGTCCGCGCGGGCCAAACCTCGATCCCGTCGACGACCGCGGCCTCGGCCGCGTTCCCCTCGGGCACGATGAGCCGCCGGAATCCCGCCTCCTTGAGCGCGATCGCGGCGGGCAGAACGCCGTGCACGGGCTTGAGCTCGCCCGTGAGCGAGAGTTCGCCCAGCACGCCGCAGCCCTCCAGCCCGCCGGCCGGCACCTGGCCCGAGGCCGCCAGCACCCCCAGGGCGATCGGCAGGTCGAACCGCGGCCCCTCCTTGCGGATATCCGCGGGCGCAAGGTTGACCGTGATCCGCCGGACGGGGAAGTCAAGGTCGGCGTTCTTGATCGCAGCGCGAACGCGCTCCCGGCTCTCGCGCACAGCGGCATCCGGCAGGCCCACCATCGCGAAATGGGGAAGGCCCTGGGCAAGGTCCACTTCCACCTCGACCACGAATCCGTCGACGCCCTGGAGGGACGCGGAGTGCACCTTGGCGATACTGCCCTGTGTCGAGGTCACGAGGCCTGAATTATAGTCCGGCGGGGCGGGCGTCTGCCCAGCCCTCCCGGCTTCGCCGCCTCGTCCCTAGGCGGACCCCCTGGTCGCCGCCCGCGCGGCTTTCATCTTCTGGGCAAGCGTGTTGATCTTGGCAAAGAGGGCACGCGCCTCCGCGTCATCTTTCTTCTTCGCCACGTGGTCCTGCAGCCACTGCTGCGCCTCGCCTAGGCGCTCGATGGCCAGGAAACAGACGGCCAGGTTGTACCCGATGTTCGGAAACGCCGGATCGGCTTCGTAGACCTTGCGGAACGCGATGATGGCCTGCTCGAACTCGTCCGCCTTGAGTTTCTCCAGGCCCTCCTTGAAGACGGCGTCGAGATCCTTGGCCTTGGCGCTCTTGCCGAAAATCGCGAGCCCCTTCTTCGGAAGCTCGTCGCGCGGCTTTACGGACCTCATCACGTCGTGATGCATGCGGCGCGCGGGATCCGCGAGGATGTGGTACGCCTCCACGAGCCCCATCGTCTGCTGAACCGCCCAATCTTCCTTCCCCTTGTTGTGGTCCGGATGGTAGCGGAACAGCAGGAACCGAAACGCGTCCTTGACCTCCTGGGCGCTCGCGTTCGGGAAGACCTGGAGCACCTCGTAGTAGTTCCTCATGGAACCCTCGTCTCACTCATGTTCCTGCCAGGAGCGTATCAGATCGATGTACCGCTGGGAAAGCGCCTTCGCCTCGGTCTCCGTAGGAGCTTCGGCGTTCACGTGAAAGAGCGGCCGGTCCCCGTCGGGCACCACGATGACCCAGGAGCCGTCGTGAAAGATCTTGACCCCGTCGACGAGCTCGACCCGGCTTCCCTGAGTCTCATCGATCAGGTGCCGCATGATGGCACCCTTCATCTCCCATTGGCAGGGAATGTGCTCCCGGACCATGCGATACGCGGGTATCGTCGCCCGGACGCGGGACAGCGACTCGCCGGCCCGGGCCAGCCACTCGAGGGCCTTCGCGGTGGCGCACTGGGCGTCCATCGCCGGGTGGAACCGCGGGAATATGAACCCCCCCTTGCCCTCGCCCACGAACTGGACCTTGCCTGACGCCGCCACCTCCATCATTGAACGATACGCCATCCGGGTCCGGATCACCTCGGCCCCGAAAGGATCCGCCATCTGCTCGATCGCCTGGGAGGCCGAAACCGGCACCGCCAGCGCCTTGACCTCGCCCGACTTCAGCCCCAGCAGGATCAGGGAGGCCAGGGCCTCGTCCCCCGACAGGATCTTGCCGGTCTCGTCCACGAGAAAGACCTTCTCGCCGCCCGCGTCCATGAGGATCCCGAGGTCGGCCTTGAGCGTCGGGACGATCGTCGAAAGCTGGGTCAGGGCGGCGTTGAACTCGTCCGCCGTCCTCGTGAGCTTGGTCTCGTCCAGGTACGCGTTCAGGGCCACCACCTCGCATCCGAGCTCGCCCAGGACCGACGGGAAGATCGTGGCCGCGGTCCCGAACGCGTAGTCCACGACCACCTTGAGCTTGGCCCGGCCGAGCACCGCGGAATCCACGGAGGCCAGGAGCGCCTCCTTGTAGTACTCGAGCACGCGCTGCGGGAAGGTGATCTCCCCGGTCTTCTCCGCGTCCGCGCGCCGGAAGTCCTCGCGGAAGAACAGCCCCTCGATGCCCTTCTCCTTCGCCGAGGACGTGTCCATGCCGGCCGCGTCGAAGAACTTGATGTCCGTGAGCCGCCGGTCGAACGGGGAGCGGCGCACGTGCAGGCCCCCGGCATCCCCCGTGGACCGGACCGCGAACCGGGCCACCGGGATCGGAACCGCCTGAAGATCGTGCACGTTGACGCCGCTCGACAGGATGCCGGACATGAGCGCGCGGCCGATCAGCCGCGAGCTCTTGTGCAGGTCGCGGCTGAAGATCATGGTCGTTCCCTCCGGGAGAGTCGCGCCGTACGCCGCCCCCAACTTCGCCACGAACTCCGGCGTGATCTCGACGTTGGTCAGCCCCGAGACGCCGTAGGCGCCGAAGAGCGACCGCGACCACTTCTCGCCCCAGACCAGGCTCGTCGAGAGCGTCGCGCCCTCTTCGACGGTCTTGTACGGCCACAGTTTGACGTCCGCCTTCACCGTGGCCTCCGGCCCGATCTGGCAGTGATCGGAGACGACCACGCCCTCGGCCAGGAACGCCTTGCGCTCGATCGTGCAGTGCGACGCCACCACGTCCTCCTTGAGCTCCGCCTCCGCCCCGATGGTCACGTGATCCCACAGCACGGAATCGGCGATGGCCGCGCCGTCCTCGACGATGCCGTCGTCCCCGACGATGGAGTTGGAAAGCTGGGCGCCGGGCCCGATTCGGCACCTCTTCCCGAGCACGACCGCGCCGCGGAGCTTGGCGCTTGGATCCACGCGCGTGCCCTCGCCCACCCAGACGTCCTTCCCAATGCGTCCCATCTTCTGGCCCTGCACCTCCACGTCGACCTCGCCGCGCAGGATGTCGACCTGGGCCTGCCGGTACTCCGACAGGCTGCCGATGTCCCGCCAGTATCCCGTGGCGATGCATCCGTACAACGGCACGCCGCGCTCCATGAGCGCGGGAAAAAGGTCCTTCGAGAAGTCGAACTCGCGGCCGGGAGGCACGCATTCGAGCGCCTCCGGCTCCAGGATGTAGATGCCGGTGTTGACGGTGTCGCTGAACACTTCGCCCCATGACGGCTTCTCCAGGAACCGCACGACCCGGCCGTCGGGCTCGGTGATGACGACGCCGTACGCGAGCGGGTTCGTCACTCGGGTGAGGACGAGCGTGGCCTTCGAGCCGCGCTCGCGATGAAACGCCACGGTGGCCGTGAGGTCGAAGTCCGTGAGAACGTCTCCGCTGATGACGAAGACCGGCTCCTCGATGCCGGTCTGGGCGAAGCGGACCGCTCCGGCGGTGCCGAGGTCGGTCTCGGTGGTCACGTAGGAAATGGAAAGGCCGAGCGCGGAGCCGTCGCCGAAGTGGTCGCGGATCACCTGGGGCTGGTAGTAGAGGAGCACGCGCACGTCCGTGAACCCGTGACGCTTGAGCAGCCGGAGCCCATGCTCCATCACGGGGCGATTGGCGACGGGGAGCATCGGCTTCGGGACGTTGCACGTGAGCGGGCGCATGCGCGTTCCGAATCCGCCCGCCATCGATATGGCGATCATTCGCTGCGCCCTCCTCCGCGTCATTATACTCCCCGCGCCCGCGCCCGAGGCGCGCGCGGCGGATCCGGCGGGTCGCCCTGCGACCTAGGTGAAGCGCCGTTCACTTGACAAGCTGCGGGGCGTGTTGTATTGTGCCGATCGGTTTCAAGGCAGCCGTGACGGAAAGAACGGTCGTGATCGTGATTGCGGGCTCGCATGCGGGCGTCGCCGGGCGGACAAGCGCGGTGACGCGGCACGCGGACCCCGTCGCTTACCCCGTCGATCCCGCCGGTCGCCGCCCGCACCGGTTCCTCCCCCGACCCTGACCCGTCACGGCGGTCCACGCCCTCCTCGAGAGGACGTGGATGCATCCGGGCGACAGGCGGACTGGAGAATCGCAGGGCGGTTTGCCGCAGGATTTCCGTTGCGAGTGCCTCGCGGGGGTTCTGACCCCAAGCCCTAGTGGGCGTTAGGGGGTCTGTTCCGGAGCCGGGCCACTTGAAGAAGGCCCGATGGTGACGGACGTCTCCCGGGTAGCCTGGAGTTCCGAGACGGACCAGGCGAGCCGGGCGGGAGAGCGGAGCACCCCCGAAACCGGTGTGGGTAGATGTGAACAAAATGTGGACAACGGAAGGGGGTAGACCGTCCCAAGAAGTGGCTGGATTGCGGGGAGTTGGGGATGGCTGTGGATCCGCTGTGCATAAGTTGTGGGCCGTAAACAAAGACTTATTAGCATCTTGTACACAGGCTGTGGAAAACTCACGGGGGGACTCATGTCGGACATGGCCGAGTTGTGGCGGACGGCGCTGGGGCGGTTGCGGGAGCGGATTCCAACATCGCAGGTCGATACGTGGGTGGCGCCGTTGCGCCCACTAAGGCTCGAGGGTGACGACATCCTGGTCCTCGGCGTCGGAAACGAGTTCCAGAAGACCTACCTTGGCCGCAACTGCCAGGCCCGGATCGAGGAGGCCCTTTCGGCGGCCGCCGCAGTTCCGGTCAGGGTCCGATTCGAGGTCGAAACCGAGGGCCAGGGGCTCCTGTTCCCGCATCCGGAGTCCCCGGCAACGGAAGCCGGAGGTCCCACGGAATCCACCAGGCCGGCTGCCGCGGGCGTTCCGGCCGCCCTTCGCCCACGGCCGTCCCGCCCCGGGAGTTACCCGGATGCAGGAGGCCTGCCGCTCAGCCCCAAGTACCAGTTCGAGACTTTCGTGGTCGGCGCCAACAACCGGTTCGCCCACGCCGCCGCCCTTGGCGTCGCGGAAAAGCCGGGGCGCATGCACAACCCGCTCTTCCTGTACGGAGGGGTAGGGCTGGGCAAGACGCACCTCCTGCACGCGATCGGAAACGCGGTCGGCACGGCCTTCCCCCAGAAGCGCATTCTCTACACCACCATGGAGAAATTCACGAACGACATGATCAAGGCGATCCGGGACCAGAACACGAGCGAACTGCGGCGCAAGTACCGGTTCCCGGATCTCCTGCTCATCGACGACATCCAGTTCCTGCAGGGCAAGGAGAGCACGCAGGACGAGTTCTTCCACACCATCAACGACCTCATGGCCGGCCAGCGCCAGATCGTGGCGACCTCGGACACCCATCCCAAGGACATCAAGGTCGAGGAAAGACTGAAATCACGGTTCCAGGGAGGCCTGGTCGCGGATCTCCAAGCTCCCGACGTTGAGACCCGGATCGCGATCCTGCGGGCCAAGACCGACCGGGATGGACTTGCGGTTCCCGAGGAAGCCCTTGCGGTCATCGCCGCGGCCGTCCAGTCGAACATCCGGGAACTCGAGGGGGCCCTGAACCGGGTGGTCGCAATGGCCGCGATGACCGGCCAGCCAGCTTCGGCTGACCTCGCCCGAGACGCGCTCCGGGACCTAATTTCCGTGAACCGGCCGCCCCGTACATTCGAGCGCATCCAGACCGCCGTAGCGCGCCATTTTGCGCTCGAGCCATCGGTCCTCAATGAAAGGACCCGTACCGACGCGGTGGCATATCCACGCCAGCTGGCCATGTACCTCTGCCGAGAGATGCTGGGAGCCTCGTCGGTCCTAATCGGCACGCAGTTCGGAGGCCGCGATCACTCCACGGTTCTCCACGCCCTCGAGAAGATCAGGCGGATGCACGACTCGGACCCTCAGACCCGGGATCATCTCCCCCAGATCCGCCGTTCCCTGGATCTCTAGAGGAGAGCGTTGCGCCAGAGGTTCTTGACCTATCACCAGCCTTGCGGCACGGTTGCATCGTGCCAGGGCCGGGGTTTCACCGGTTTTCCCAACCCATCCACTTCCTACTACGACTGTATAATTACCTTCCGTCATAGTAGGATGTGGAAAGCCGCTAGATAAGGGGGTAACTCCCGCATGGAACTGAAGATCGGCCGCAAGGAGCTGACCGCGGCTCTCGAAACGGCGAGCAGCGTGGTTTCGACGCGTCCCACCCTGCCGATCCTGGGAAACGTCCTGATCGATGTCCGGAAGAAGGACGCAGTCCTTACGGCCACCGACCTTGAGGTCGGCATTGTCCTGTCCGTGGACGCCCAGGTCAAGAGAGAAGGCAAGCTTACGGTTCCGGCGCGCAAGCTCCTGGACGTGGTCCGCGAACTTCCTGGCGATGAGGTCAGCCTTGAGACCGACGCGGCTTCACGCATGCTGCTCAAGGCGGGAGCGGTCGAGATCAAGCTTCTGGGGCTGGCTCCGGACGAGTTCCCTCAACTTCCGGAGGTCAAGAAGGAGGCCGAGGTCAAGGTCGCGTGCGCCACGCTGGCGAAGATGATCGACCGGACCCTGTACGCGGTCTCGAACGACGAAACCCGGTACGTGCTCAATGGGGCCTACCTCGTGTGGGAGAAGAGCGAGCTCAAGATGGTCACCACGGACGGCCGCCGGCTCTCGTTCATCCGGGCGCCGCTATCGGGGACGGGCGGCAAGGGGGAGGCCGTGGTGCCCACGAAGGCCCTCCAGGAGCTCGTGCACCTCTTCGGTTCCGCCGAGGGCGACGTCACCATCGTGCTCGGCGAGGGCTACGCGAAGTTCTCGGTCGGGTCCGCGACACTGACCACGCGGCTGATCGACGGCCGGTTTCCGGACTACGAGCAGGTCATTCCGAAGGCGCAGGACAAGAAGGTCACGATCGCGACCGACGCGTTCCTGGCGGCCACGCGGCGGGCTGCACTCATCGCGGCGGACCGCTCCTCGTCGGTCCGGCTCGACGTCAAGAAGGGGGCCATCGTCTTCACTGCGGCCAGCCACGAGCTCGGCGAGGTTCGCGAGGAGGTGCCGGTCGCGTATGACGGCGAGAGCCTCTCGGTGGCCTACAACGCCCGGTATCTCATGGATGTGCTCAAGCACATGGACACGAAGGAAACCATGCTGGAGTTGTCGACGGCGCTCGCTCCCGGGGTCCTGAAGCCCGCGGGCGACGAGACCTACGTCTGCGTCGTCATGCCGATCCGGATCTAGGAGGAACACGATGACTCGATCCACGATATCCTGCCGGCTTACCGATGCCCTCGCGGGCGTGTCCACGTTCGTCCTTGTCGCCGGCGCCGTCTTCAGCGCGGGCTGCGCGGGGACGCAGGCGGCGAGGCCTCCCGAGGCGGTGCTCGCCGAGAGGATGGCCGGGCCTCGCCTCAGGATCGCGGTCATCGAGTTCGAGAACAAGACCGTGTACGGCTCCCGGCTGGGCACCGCGGCGGCGGACATCCTGGTGACGGAGCTGGCCAGGACCGGGCGGTTCATCCTCGTCGAGCGGCAGAAGCTCGAGAAGGTAATCGCGGAGCAGAAACTGGGGCTCACCGGGGCCGTGGATCCTAATACCGCGGCGCAGATGGGCAAGGTTCTGGGTGCGGCCGCGATCGTGTCCGGCGCGGTCTCGCAGTTCGGAGTGAAGACCGAGGGAAGCGACATGCTGATCGCGGAGTCGAAGCGCCAGGTCGCGGAGGCGGCCGTGGACGTCCGGATCATCGACGCCGAGACGGCGCAGATACTCTACGCAGAGTCGGGCAAAGGCACGGCGGTCACTTCCACGGGCTCGTTCCTCGGACTGGGTTCGCGCTCCTCGTACGACGAGGCGCTCGAGGGCAAGGCCCTGCGCGCCGCCATCGAGGGGTTCGCGGCCCACGTGGCAACGCGTCTGTCCGAGATCCCGTGGTCCTGCCGGGTGGCCGAGATGGACGGGCCCACGATCTACCTCGACGCGGGGTTGCGCTCGGCGCTCGAGGTCGGGAGCGTTCTCGACGTCATCCAGCTTGGCGCCGAGATCAGGAGTCCCGCAACGGGACTGGTAATCGGCAGGAAGGAGACCCGGCTGGGCCGGCTCAAGGTCCTCGCGCACATGGGCGAGGACGCGTCCACGGCCCAGATGATCGAGGGGAAGAACCCCTCCCGCGGCGACCTTTGCCGGATGATGAAAGGCGTCAACCCGGGTTACTAGAGCACAGTACAAACCCGCGGTTCAGCCCCTACCCTGAGCGAGCCGCAAGCCCAACCGGACTGCCTGGGCGAGTCGAAGGGTTCCGTGATGGCTGGCGGCGGGTTCTAGACGAACCGAATCCCGATCTGGTAGAGGTTGGGCGCGTCCTCGCGGATCCAGACGACGCGGGCCCGGCGGCGGCCCCCCTTGGTCGCCGGGGAGGCCGGGACCGTGATGTCCAGGACCGTGCCGGGCAGGAGAAGCTGGGAACTCGTGAGGCACATCCCGGCCCGGCTGATGTTCTCGGCCTTGCCGGCCCGGAGCGTGTCGAGGAGCGTGACCATCTTCTTCGGGGGCGGGAGTCGCCGGACCTTGTAGCCGAGTCCCACGGAGAGCGCGAACCGCGGATGCCGCCGGCGGTCATCGCGGGGCATCTTGCGGGCGCCAGTCGTCCTTCCCATCGACCTCATGCTACCACGGCGCCCCGGACGGGGCGCGGGCAGACGACGCGTACGCGGAAGAACCCGTCG
>Ga0315281_10001889_pt1 | contig 31152 bp, 26 predicted proteins | sample YL17G07_0_MG_FD_204540 | JGI IMG/M metagenome (GOLD analysis project Ga0315281, IMG submission 204540) | Sediment microbial communities from Yellowstone Lake, YNP, Wyoming, USA - YL17G07_0 | ecosystem: Environmental > Aquatic > Freshwater > Lake > Sediment | place: USA: Wyoming | collected...
GCGCTGGGCGCATTGATCTGGTATGACCAGGCCAGACTGGCCATCATGCTGGCGGTCACGACCACCACCCTGCTCTATTTCAAACCTGAATTGCGCGGCATGACGCAACGGCTGACGCGCCGCGACCTGGTTTCGATGCTGCAATTTCTGGTGCTTACCTTTATCGTGCTGCCAATTTTGCCCGATCAGAATTACGGTCCCTACGGCGCGTTTAACCCGTATCAGGTGTGGATGATGGTGGTGCTGATTTCCGGTTTGAGTCTGGCAGGCTATATAGCGCTGCACTGGGGCGGCAACCGTTATGGCCCGGCGCTGATAGGCTTTCTCGGCGGCGTGGTTTCCAGCACCGCCACCACACTCGCCTATGCCCGCCATGGGCGGGACAATGAAAGCATGCTGCACCTGTCAGCCATGGTGATTCTGATTTCAAGCCAGGTCGTATTACTGCGCTTGCTGGTGATTAGCGCGGTGATTGCTCCGGCTGTGCTACCCAGTCTGCTATTGCCTATGGTGACAGGATTGGCCTTCGGTATTATCGCCATTCTATTTGGCTGGAAAAAATTGCGCAGCGATACCGAGTTGCCCAAACCAAGCAGCAGCAACCCTACCGAGATTCCCGCGGCTTTAAGCTTTGCGCTGGTTTATGTGGTGATACTGCTGGGTGCCGCGTGGTTATCGGATATCGCCGGACACAAAGGTTTGTATGCCGTAGCGGCGATTTCAGGTCTCACCGATGTGGATGCCATTACCCTTTCCAGCCTGCGATTATTCGATCTGGAAAAAATGAGCGGGCAACATGCGATCACTTCCATTGCCATTGCTTTCCTTACCAATATGCTGCTGAAATTCGGCCTGGTGTTTTTTATCGGCGGCAGGCATTTGGCTAAACATGTTTTACCGGGTTTCGCAGCGATGTGTGCGGGTGTTGGGTTGGGCTTGTTGATGCTTTGATCCATATAATTCATTAGAGCAAAACCCCCTCCAGCTCCCCCTTATCAGGGGGAGAGAAAATTTCGCTCCTCCCCTGACAAGGGGAGGTTGGGAGGGGTTTAGCTCTAATTGATTATCTGTATTAAAGCCGTGCTTGAACCTCCTTAATAAAGCGCAGTCCATGTATAATTACTGACTTTGCGAGTTATCGCCTTCAACGATATCCCTGCTAACCCTAACACCAGCAAACGAAAAATTATGGAAGCCGAACAACTCAACGCCCTCAATAACCACCTGCAAGACTTGCAGGTGCGCAACCTCGAATTACGGAGGTATCTTTGACTTCGCTGGCAAGCAGGACCGCCTCGCCGAAGTAGTCAGCCTCGCCGAAGATCCCGCCATCTGGGAAGACAGCAAACGCTCGCAGGAACTGGGGCGTGAACGCAAGATGCTGGAAGGCATAGTGCTGAACCTGCAACAGGTTGAAAGCACGCTGAACGATGCCAAAGAACTGATGGAAATGGCGCTGGCAGAAAATGACGACGCAAGCCTGCTCAGCATCGCCGAAGATATCGAACGCATGGAAAAGCTGGTGGCAGGCATGGAATTCCGCCGCATGTTCGCAGGCAGCATGGATGCGAATAATGCGTTTATCGAAATTCAAGCCGGCAGTGGCGGCACCGAAGCGCAGGACTGGGCTTCGATGCTGCTGCGCATGTATCTGCGCTATTGCGAACGCAAAGGCTTCCAGGTTGAAATTCTGGAGCAGTCCGACGGTGAAGTGGCCGGTATCAAGGGCGCCTCGCTGAAAGTGACCGGCGAATATGCCTTCGGTCATCTGCGCACCGAGACCGGCGTGCACCGCCTGGTGCGCAAGTCGCCGTTCGACTCGGGCAACCGCCGCCATACCTCATTCTCAAGTGTGTTTGTCTATCCGGAAGTGGACGAATCCATCGAGATTGAAATCAATCCTGCCGACCTGCGCGTCGACACCTACCGTGCTTCCGGTGCGGGTGGCCAGCACATCAACAAAACCGACTCTGCAGTGCGTATTACCCACGCCCCCACCGGCATTGTGGTGCAGTGCCAGAGCGACCGCTCACAACACCGCAACCGCGCCGAAGCGATGGCAATGTTAAAATCGCGCATGTACGAAGCCGAACTGCGCAAGCGCAATGCAGATAAGCAGGCAATGGAAGACGGCAAAACCGACATCGGCTGGGGCCACCAGATTCGCTCCTATGTGCTCGATCAATCGCGCATCAAGGACTTGCGCACCAATGTTGAAATCGGCAACACCCAAGGCGTGCTGGACGGCGATCTAGATCAATTTATTGAAGCGAGTTTGAAGCAAGGAGTTTAAAGAAAATGTCGGATATTGGTCGTTCTCAACCAGATCGCTTGGCGAGGATCATTGGGCGATGAACTACGACTATCTCTGCCAACTGCGCAGCAACCATCCGGCATGGCGTTTACTCACGCTGGATAACGCGCCGCTGATTGCCGGTTTTTTGCATCACGTCTTCATCCGCCCCAATAAGCGCGCCATTCGCCAGCGCGAACTGATTTCAGCATTGGACGATTATTTATATGACTTACGTTTGTCCTACGGCGAAAAACTCTATCCCCGCCCGGCCAGGGAATACCTCGATACCTGGGCACATGCGGACTACGCTTTTCTGCGCAAATACTATCCCCCACAGGAAGACGAAGCGGAATATGACTTGTCTGCGGCAACAGAAAAAGCCCTGGAATGGCTTAACAGCTTGAGAGAGAAACAATTCGTTGGCACTGAATCGCGGCTGCTGACAATATTCGAGTTGCTGCGCAATCTGGTGCACGAAACTGAAAGCGATGCTGAAACACGGATTACTGAACTGTCTAAACGTAAAACGGAAATTGAAGAAGAAATTTCCCGCTTGCAGGCGGGCGACACGCCGCTATCTCTGCCCTCCTCCACGCAAGTCAAGGAGCGTTTTTTTCAGATTGAAGAAACAGCGCGACATCTGCTTTCAGACTTTCGTCAGGTCGAGGCCAACTTCCGCCAACTGGATCAAAAAACCCGAGAGCGCATCGCCTTGGCAGACAAACCGAAAGCAGAGCTGTTGGCAGAAATTTTTGGTGAGCAGGATGCCATCAGCCTGTCCGATCAGGGCCGGAGTTTTGAGGCCTTCTGGACATTCCTGATGTCGCTGGAACGGCGCGAAGAATTGCAGGCATTATTGGCCCAGGCACTGGAATTGCCGGAAATTTCTGCAATGTCCCAGGATAGATGGTTGGCGGATTATCGCTTTCATCTTTCGGAGGCGGGGGAGAAAGTCCAGCGCACCGCCGCGCAACTGGTAGAACAATTGCGCCGTTTTCTCGACAGCCAGATGTGGCTGGAAAACAAGCGCATCGCCGAGCTGGTCCGCGACATTGAAAAACATTCTCTCGCCATCAAACAAAATCCCCCCAAGGAAACCGGTTTTGCCACTTTGCCGGAACCTAAAATCGACATTAGCCTTCCCTTTACACGCAGCCTGTTCTCGCCGCCGCGCAAAATCCGCATGACGGCTACCGCGCCGCTGCTGGGCGAAAGCGGGTTTTCCGCCGATGCATTGTTCAATCAGCACTACGTGGATGAAGACCTGCTGCGCAAGCAGATTGCGCGGATACTGTCGGAAAAAGGCCAGGCGGCATTGTCCGACATCGTCGAAAAATATCCTGTCAAGCGCGGCATGGCGGAAATCGTCACCTACATCAATCTGGCGAATCGCGATGAAAAATCCACCATCAACGAAACCCAACGCCAGCAAATTCCCTGGCTTGATGCTGAAGGCAGGCAACGTTATGCCGATATTCCGCTGGTTATTTTTACCCGCTAACAGCATTGGCAACGTGATAAATTTAATGTTTTTTCATCATTTAACGCCCTCACCCCAGCCCCCTCCCACAAGACGGGGGAGTAATAATGCACCTTTGAATTAGAAATGGAATAACCTGATACCGCCAGAAATTTGGCGCCAATTTGGCGACAGTGGTACAATCACTGCTCTATTAAATGCAGGAGGTCTTTATGGGAACAGCCTTGTCCAAGCAAGACCGGATTGGTGCCCGCGTACCGCATGATGTGTATGAAACGTTATGCCGTGCAGCGGAGCTTTCCGGTTCCACGGTGAATCAGTTTTTGGTGCAGTCGGCATTAAAGGAGGCACAATCTGTCATCGAGCGCGAAGAAATCATTCGAATGTCATCCCGCGACTGGAACTGGTTGCTCGAACTTCTGGATAATCCACCCAAGCCCAACCCCAAATTGAAGGCCGCCATCAAACGTTACCAAAAAGCCAAACAAGCAGATGCAACTGCTACCTTTAACTGGACACCATGACCGGCAAGGGTTCGACTGCGGTCGCCCTGAATTGAACGGCTGGCTGCGGCAAGTGGCGCGCCAGCATCAGGACAAGGGTTTGTCGAAAACATTTGTTGCCACCCGCGAAGAACAGCCTGCCCGCATTTGCGGCTATTACGCACTCACGCTTGCCGAACTTGAGAATAGCCATTTACCGGAAGCTAGCCGCAAGAAGCTGCCCCGCCGCATTCCCGGAGTCCGACTGGGTCGATTGGCGGTAGATCAGGAGTATCAGGGCAAAGGGCTGGGAGAGTTGATGCTGGTTGACGCGCTGGTTCGCGCGCAACGAATTTATGCCGACGCGGGTGGAATCGGGCTATTTGTAGACGCCATAGATGAAGCTGCTGCGGCCTATTATCTACGGTTTGGCTTTATAGCCGCACCGGATAATCCTCTGTTACTGTTTTTGCCGGCGAACTTGAAGTGAATAAATAATTGATTACGCAACGCTGACCCCAGCAAACAACAGTGTTTTGATATGACCGACTATCCCCCTACCCTGCCACCCCTGTTAATCCACCTGCTCAAGGGCGTGCTTTACCGCGAGCAGATGCCAAATCGCTGGCAGGAGTTATTGCAACAGGAGAGCCAGGTGCGCGATTATTTGTCGGTGATCGGCTTGGAACTCGATCTCGACGATGCCGAGGGCTACGCCTATTTGCGCCAGCGTGAAGCTAGGGACGATGAAGAACTGCCGCGACTGGTCAGCCGCCGCCCCCTGAGCTACGCCGTCAGCCTGCTGTGCGTATTGTTGCGCAAACGCCTTCTCGAATCCGATGCGGGTAACGGCGAATTGCGCACCATGATTACCCGTGCCGAGATTATCGACCGCGTGCGCACTTTCCTGCCGGAAAGCAGCAATGAAGCAAAGATTGAAGAACAAATAGACACGCACATCCGCAAGGTAGTGGACATGGGATTTCTACGCGAACTGAGCGGTCAAAAAGAGACTTACGAAATACGCCGCGTGCTGAAAGCCTTTGTCGATGCCGAATGGCTGGCTGATTTCAACGTGCGCCTGGAGGAGTATCGCAGCCATGCTCTCGACTGAGCCCGATTTTTCCAACATAGCTCGGCATTCCAACATCCCGGATATGTTTAAATCACCGGGATTTCGCCTTGAACGCTTTGAGGTGTTCAATTGGGGTACGTTTGATCAGCACATCTGGCGCATCGAAACCAGCGGTGAAAACGCCCTGCTGACGGGCGACATCGGCTCTGGAAAATCCACGCTGGTAGACGCGCTCACGACATTGCTGGTTCCCGCGCACCGGGTGATATTCAACAAGGCCGCCGGTGCCGAATCGCGCGAACGCAGCCTGGCATCCTATGTGCGCGGCTATTACAAGAGCGAAAAAGATGACGAACGCCTGGCCGCGAAATCCGTGGCGCTGCGCGGGCTGGGAAGTTATTCGGTGATTCTGGGCTGTTTCCGCAACGAGCATTTCAACGAAACCGTGACACTGGCTCAAGTGTTTTGGATGAAAGATGACAAAGGCCAACCGGAACGATTCCATCTGGTATGCGAACGCGAGCTTTCCATCGCACGGGATTTTTCCGGCTTCGGCGAGGATATTCAGGAACTCAAAAAACGGCTGCGCAAAATGGACGCGGTCACGCTACACGACAGCTTCCCTGCTTACGGCCAGGATTTCCGCCGCCGCATGGGCTTGGCGGGCGAACAGGCGCTGGACTTGTTCTACCAGACCGTGTCGATGAAAGCCGTGTCCAACATCACCGAATTTGTGCGCAACCACATGCTGGAAGATCCGAATATCGAGCCGCGCATCACCGAGCTATGCCGCTTGTTCGACAACCTCAATGCCGCGCACGAGGCTGTTATCAAAGCCGAAGGGCAAATCGCCAGGCTTGCGCCGCTGGTGGACAACTGCCGCAGCCACGACCTGCTGCTTGCCAGCGTGGCTGAATCGGAGCGGCTACGGGAAGCGCTCTCTGCCTGGATAGCACAGCGCAAGCATGGGCTGCTGAGCGATATGATTACCCGCTTCAATCTCGATATTCTCCGGCTGGAAGATGAAGCCGGGCAACAGCAAACGGCGATAGGCCAATATCATGAGCAGCAAAGCGACCTGAAACAAGCCATTGCCGACAACGGCGGGCGGCGCATCGAAGAAATTGCAGGACTGCTTGCGCAGCTGGAAAAAGAACGCGAGCGTCGCAAAATAGCCTACGACGAATATGCCGATGCCTGCCAACAACTTGAACTGCCGCGCGCGCAAAGCCTCGACACTTTCCATGACAATCGCCGCAAGGCCGCCGAATTAAAAATCAACATCGAACAGGACAAAGCGAAACAGACGAATGAACGCGACCAGCTCAAAATTTCTATTCACGCCGTGGATGAAAAATGCAAAGTTTCGCTTGCCGAAATTGATTCGCTGAAGAAAAGAAAATCGAATATTCCCAGCCCCATGCTCCACTTGCGTGCTTCACTATGCGAGGCGCTGAATATCCCGGAAAGTGAACTGCCTTTTGCGGGCGAATTGATCCGGGTGCGCAAGGAAGAGAGTGTCTGGGAAGGCGCAATTGAGCGGGTTCTACATGGATTTGGCTTGTCATTATTGGTTGCAGAAACGCACTATAAGGACGTTTCGGCATATGTTGATCGCACCCATCTGGCGGGTCGGCTGGTTTACTTCCGTACAGCAGCGGAAGCGCGTCCAGTTGCATCGCTTTCTCCACTCAGTTTGGCAAATAAGGTTGAGATCAAGGCAGAGAGTCCATCCTACCAATGGCTGATGGCTGAGTTGGCGCGCGGCTACGATTATGTATGCTGCGACAATATGGATGAATTCCGCCGCCATCCCAAAGCCCTGACCAGACAGGGCCAGGTCAAGGCGGGCGGGGTGCGTCATGAAAAAGATGATCGCAACCGCATAGATGACCGCAGCCGCTACGTGCTGGGCTGGAGCAACGAAGGAAAAATCCGCGCTTTGGAAGCACAGCTCGAACATCGCCAGATTGAAGGAACTGCGCTACTTGCCCACCTGGTGAAAACAGAAGCCTCCTTGAAAAAATTGGACAAGCACCAGGCAGCGCTGCTCGAGCTGCTGCGCCCCGCAGAATTTTCCGTGATCGACTGGCCGCAAGTTGCGGCGCAGATTCATGGACTGCAAGAGGAGAAGCGCGAACTTGAACAAAGCTCCGATGTGCTGCGTTCACTTAACCAACGGCTCGCAGAAATCGCAAGGCAACTGGAAACGGGCAACCTGCATCTAATCGAATTACTAGACCAAATTGGCGGCAAGAAAAAAGACCTGAGCAATGCGCAATCCGACCTGCTCGACGCCAAAAACATTCTTGAGCAACTGCCCGAATACGAGCGCGAAATCTGCTTTGTCGGCCTGGACAAGCAAGCTCTGGAAGCATTGGAAAACAAGCTGCCCAACACGCCGAAACAATGCGTGGATGCAGAAAAACAACTGCGTGGCTGGCTGCAAGCCCGCATCGACAAATCACGCAAAAAAGCCGGTGAAATTTCCAACCTCATCATCGCCGCGATGCAACAGTATATCGCCGCCTACCCTGCGGATAGCCGCGAGGTGAATGCCAGCCTGGACTCCTCCACTGCATTCCGGCTCATGCTCAATCACCTGATGGCGGAAGACCTGCCACGCTTCAAAAGCAAATTCAAGGAGCTGCTCAACAAAAATACCATCAATGAAGTGGCGCTGCTGCAAAACAAACTGGATCAGGAATCCCGCACCATCCAGAACAAAATCGACATCATCAATCGTTCGCTCAAGCAGATTGAATACGGCTCCGGGACGTACATCCAATTGATACCCGACCCCGACCCTGACATGGAAATCCGCCAGTTCAAAGAAGACTTGAAAGGCTGTCTGGCAAACACACTGACAGGCGCGGAAGATGAGCTCTATACCGAGCACCGCTTTGGCTTGGTCAAGAAAATAATCGACCGCTTTAATGGCCGGCAAGATACCACCAATGCTGATCGCAGCTGGATGCGCAAAGTGACGGATGTGCGCAACTGGTATCGTTTTTCGGCCAGCGAACGCTGGCAGGAAGACGGCACGGAAAAAGAGTTTTATTCGGATTCGGCGGGCAAGTCCGGCGGCCAAAAAGAAAAACTGGCCTACACCATACTGGCTTCTGCGCTCGCCTATCAATACGGTATAGACCAGCACAACCGCTCCACACGCGCCTTCCGCTTTGTGATGATAGACGAGGCATTCGGGCGGGGCTCGGACGAATCCGCACGCTACGGTCTGGAACTGTTTGCCAAGCTCGGCTTGCAATTGCTTATCGTCACGCCGCTGCAAAAAATCCACGTTATTGAAAACTACGTGCGCTCTGTGCACCTCGTCCACAACAAGGATGGAAACGACTCCATGATCCGTTCGCTTACCATCGCCGAATACCGCGAAGAAAAAGCGCGTAGCCAGGCAGCCATGGCGTGATTACCCCGCAAGACATCCGCGCCAAGGCGCTGCGCCACTGGAGCAGTTATGCATATCACCGCCTGTGTTTATCCGGTACGCCCTGGCAAGCTTTAGACATCCCGTTCGGCAAGCCGGGCGGGCGTGAACTGTTGAGTGAATTCGCCAACATCGGCAAGTCCTTGCATGAGCTGAAAGCCTCTGCCAAAGCCACACTGGGATACGGCTACCAGATTGATTTCGAGCCTGTCACCCATCGCCAATTGGGTGAGCAGCACTTACCCAGCCGGATTTATTTTACTTCCGAACAGGACTTTTTGCGCTTCATCGGCAAACTCAAAGAGGCGACGCAATTCAAACAACTGGCGCAACAAACCTTAACGCAATACCCCGCCCTGAGCGAACTATTGCACAACAAGCCACGCTGGCTGTTGGACAACCTTGCGGTATGGAACAAACTGCTCAGCGTTGCCGCATGGTTTATCGCCCACCCGCAACCGGATATTTTTATCCGCCAGATTGATCTGCCCGGCATCGACAGCAAATTCATCGAGCAGCACAAAACTCAACTAACCGTCTTGTTGGATGCCCTGCTCCCCCCGTCCGCCATTGAAAGCGAAGCGAAGTCGTTTGAGCAACGCTACGGCCTGCGTTTTGACCAACACCTGATCCGCTTCCGCCTGCTTGACCCTGCCATTGCGCTGGCAGGACTCACCGACCTCACGCTACCACTGGAAGATTTTTGTTGCCTGAAGCTACCATTGGAATACGTGTTCATCACCGAAAATAAAGTGAATGGACTGGCCTTCCCAACCTTCCCCGTAAGCATGGTTATTTTTTCACTGGGTTACGGCGTGAGTAGTTTAACCCTGGCAGACTGGCTAAAAACAAAACGCATCATTTACTGGGGCGACCTGGACACACACGGTTTTGAAATACTTTCCCGTTTGCGCGAAACGTTTTCGCATGTTGAATCGATGTTGATGGATAGCTCAACACTGAACGCAAACCGTACCTTATGTGTTCAGGAAGCATCCCCTGTAAAAGAAATTCCGACCTTCTTGACAGATGCTGAACAAAACACCTTCAACGCGCTGTTATCATCCGAAGGTAGCGCTTTAAGACTCGAACAAGAGCGCATACCCTTCGGTCAAATAGAAGCGTTTTTGCTCGGATTAAACCCAGATTGATCCATTAGGATCAAACCCCTCCCGACCTCCCCACCCCCCATACCCCCCTTATCAGGGGGGAGCAAGACGGGGGAGGAGCATTGCTCTCCCCCTGTTCGAGGCAGGAGCTGCGGGGTATCCGCCAGCATACCCCTTGCGGGTGTAAGGGGGAGCTGGAGGGGGTTTGAGCCTGTTGAATCTGCAAGAATATTTCAATATTCTTGTCATTTTTTGACATCATTTGACTGGTAAGAAATTAAATTCCCACATTGACCTTGAATGTAATTGACGACGCTTGTAACTTGGGCTACATTGTAGCTCAAGTTATTGAGAGGTGAGAAATGGCTACTAACACTGTTGTCCGTGCGCGTATTGACGAGCACATCAAAGAAGAGGCTACTGTCGTCCTGGCGGCAATGGGTCTGACTGTATCCGATGCATTCCGCATCATGCTGACCCGTGTTGCACGCGAGAAGGCACTTCCGTTCGAGCCGCTGGTGCCGAATGATGAAACCATCAAGGCAATGAAGCAGGCGCGCAGCGGCAAAGGTTTGGAGCGCGTGACCCTCGAACAGCTTGAGGACGAGTGGCATAAGGGATGAGGGAGATTTTCCAGCAGTCACCGTTCAAGGCCGATTTCAAAAGTATTAGCCGTTCCGGTCGATATAAAAGGGACGATGTGCTGGGCATCATCGCCATGCTGGCAAAAGATGAACCACTACCGGAACGATGCCGCGACCATGCGTTGACTGGCGAGTGGAAAGATTTCCGGGATTGCCACATCAAACCCGACCTTGTGCTGATTTACCAGAAGCCAGATGATAATCGCTTGGTACTGGCGCGACTTGGCTCTCATAGCGAGCTTGGATTGTAGTGGGGACGAATTAAATGAAACGTAACTTGTTTTCGGCAAAGTTATTTTCTCGACGAAAGTTTTCGTGAGCTTCAGCAGATGTTGATGAAAAACCCTGAAGGAACTGCTCAAGCTGCGATTTTGATCCGTATGGTTGAACGTTACCCAGACACGGTTGAACATCTGTCTACCATCTGACCTTGCACAAAAGCGATGCTCTTATGCAAGGTCTTGCCACAGACTTGAGATGCAAAACTGTGACAAGCTAAAAGAGTCAGCTTCTCTTTGGTATTTCCAGTGTCAGCCCTTACACTATTTTTCCTGCCTAAAAGTTTTTATACTCATCACCAATGGAATACAGATAGATTTTGAGAAAAAAACTTTGGCTCAGCATCAACACCCCCTATAGCATGGACAACTACGAATCTTACTTGGTAAACCGTTGTGTTAAAATGCGCCCGTTTCTACCTATTTGACGGATGTTATATATGACAATCAAGACGGTTTTACCCAAAGGGCAGATCGTCCTGCAATCTGCTAACAGCAGAGGCTTGGTTACCGCCACTTCAAAAAGTCGTTCGCACAATCTCGCTGATTTTGATCCTGCCTCATTACTGGATAAAAAAAGACAAAAAACGTTTACCGAAACATCCAAATAATTGCGCTAGACTCCAATAGACAGGCGCGCTTTAATATCACTAATTAAATTAATTTTTCACTTACCCTCAACCATGACTACCGAACCAATCGCTTCACCGATAGACGAAAATAAAATCATCGCCGAACGCCGCGCCAAACTCACCGCACTGCGCGCACAGGGCGTGGCTTTCCCCAATGATTTTCAGCGCGAACATCTGTCGGCTGATTTGCATGTCAGTTACGGCGATCTCAGTAACGAGGTGCTGGATGCCACACCGATCAAGGTAACCATTGCCGGGCGCATGATGCTGAAGCGCGTGATGGGCAAGGCCAGTTTTGCGACATTGCAGGATATGAGCGGACGCATGCAACTTTACATCAGCAATGGCGACACCGGCGAAGCCTCACATGAGGCGTTTAAACACTACGACATGGGCGACATTCTGGGTGCAGTCGGGGTGCTGTTCAAAACCAAGACCGGCGAGTTGTCGGTGCGCGTCAGCGAACTGCGTTTGCTGACCAAGGCACTGCGTCCGTTGCCTGAAAAATTCCACGGCCTCACCGACCAGGAGCAGAAATATCGCCAGCGCCATGTGGATCTGATCATGAGCGAAGAGACGCGCCGTGTATTCATGATACGCAGTCAGACGATACAGGCGATACGCGAATTTTTCGTGCGCCACGGTTATCTGGAAGTGGAAACCCCGATGATGCACCCTATCCCCGGCGGCGCGTCAGCCAAACCTTTTACCACACACCACAATGCGTTGGACATGCAGCTTTATCTGCGCATTGCACCCGAGCTATATTTGAAACGGCTGGTGGTCGGCGGTTTTGAAAAGGTATTCGAGATCAACCGCAATTTCCGCAATGAAGGTTTGTCTACTCGCCACAATCCAGAGTTTACGATGATCGAATTTTACGAAGCCTATCGCGATTACAAATACCTGATGGACTTCACCGAAAAGTTATTCGCGGAAGTTGCGCGCAAAGTGCTCGGCACTACTGTCGTGAGCTATCAGGGCAAAGAGCTCGATCTGGGCAAACCGTTCCACCGCCTGACGATGACTCAGGCCATCCAGAAATATCATCCGCAATTCACCGATGCGCAATTGAATGACCGCAATTTTCTGATTAACGAACTGGAAGATTTAAAAGCAAAATACCGCACTGCCGATGCGGTGGGTGGCTTGCAACTGACCCTGTTCGAAGAGCTGGCCGAGGCGCAGTTATTTGAGCCGACTTTCATCATCGACTATCCGGTTGAGGCCTCGCCGCTGGCGCGCAGCAGCGACAGCAATCCGGCGATTACCGAGCGTTTCGAGTTGTTTATGGTGGGCCGTGAAATCGCCAATGGCTTCTCCGAGCTGAACGACCCGGAAGATCAGGAAGCTCGCTTCGATGCACAGGTTGCGGCCAAGGAAGCTGGCGACGAAGAAGCGATGTTCAAGGATCAGGACTTTATCCGCGCGCTGGAATACGGTCTGCCGCCGACAGCGGGAGAGGGTATCGGCATTGACCGTTTGATTATGCTGTTGACCGACAGCCCCAGTATTCGCGATGTGATTCTGTTCCCGCAGATGCGGCCTGAGGCTTAATTCACTCTTTCCGATGAAAGCCTTGCTGCACAGTCTTGGAATCAACGTCTCTGATAAGTGGATGGATCTGATCCTGCCGTCCACCCACATTATCATTATCCTGGTTTTGTCCTGGCTGTTGATGCGGATCAGCAGCAAGCTGATCAATCTCTTTAAAAATTATGTCACCCGTACCACACACGATGCCGGGTCAATCAAGCGCGCCGAAACGCTGGGGCAGGTTTTCAGCCATGTTGCGATCGTGATCATCACCCTGATCACCGGCATGCTGATATTAGGCGAAGTAGGCATTTCCATTGCACCCATACTGGCAGCTGCCGGCGTGGTGGGCGTGGCCGTTGGTTTTGGCGCACAAAGCCTGATCAAGGATTATTTCACCGGATTTTTCCTGCTGATAGAAGACCAAATTCGGCATGGCGAAGTGGTTGAAGTGAGCGGCAAAAAAGGCCAAGTGGAAGAGGTGACCCTGCGCCACGTCAGATTGCGCGACTTTGAAGGAAACGTGCATTTCATCCCCAACAGCAGCATCACCACCGTCACCAACCAATCGCGCGATTTCTCCTATGCACTGATCGACCTGAGTGTAGCCTACCGTGAAAATATAGATGAAGTGTATGAGGTGATGTGTAGGGTAGGTGCTGAAATGCGCAGCGATGCCAGTTTCAAGGCTTTGATAATTGCCGACCTTGAAATCGCAGGTATACAAGAACTGTCCGATTCAGCCGTGATCATACGCTGCCGTTTCAAGGTAATCCCTTTGGAGCAATGGGATATAAAAAGGGAATTCCTGTACCGGATCAAAAAAGCATTCGACGCAGCGGGTATTGAAATCCCCTACCCTCACTTGACTATATATGCCGGAGAAGCCAAACAGGCAGAAGAAACACCCGCTTTTAAAGTGCAATCACAGCCGATGCACATCGACTAAGAATTCAATTCAACGAACCGTAAGAGTCCAGTTACCCGAACAAAAGTTTTATGTATTCGTTTCCTGTTCGTCTGGCCAGCGCAGGTGCTGGTAAGTGCCGGTCTGAATGTGCCGGTCGACCCCGGTTGCCGATTCGGGTGAATCAATTTTGCAGGGCCGACTAAATATACCTTAAGGTAATACGGTATCAATAACAAGCTTGATTCCCTTGGCCCCGGGTTTAATTGTGGCACTCATACCCTGCAAATCACCCGGTTGTGTCATCGCATTACCAGATTTTGATATACGCGCGATGACCACAACCTGATCAAAATTAGACATCCTCATTTGCGGCGACATAGCTGTACTGTCATCCAGGGTAAACTTCAACGGTAAGTCTTTAACCTGCTTGCGTACAATCGCCAGTGGCATCTTTGGCCCCTGTGCCGCACGCACCAATACAAACAATGTGTCATCGGGGTTAGCCTTGGATTTAACGGCATCACTCAACACAACATTACCCGAGATAGCCTCTTTCCCCCCTTGCACTGCCGGAGCCTGCTCTCTTGCAGGTGCTTGGGCAATTTGCATGGGCACCTTGCCGCCACCTTTCTGAGCGAGTAATGCGCGAGCGTGCTGAATACCAGTTTCAACCATTTTTACATTGGCATCGTCCTGCGGGAGCAATTTTAATAATTTTTCCCAATAACGTACTGTGGCAGCGTAATCTTCACGTTCCATTGCAGCCGAACCCGATAACGCAAGTCCCTTGAAGTTATTCGAATCGATTGCAAGTGCTTTATCGAGCAGCTTGGTAGGTGTGCCCGCCAACTTGCTGCCGGATGCCATTGCCAGCACATCGGCATACTCTACCCAAAGCGCTGCCTCATTCGGCACCATCTGGGTTAATCTGTCATAGGCTTGTACTGCATCGGTATAACGTTCAAGCTCGCTGTAGGCACGTGCCAACTGGAATAAACTTTCGGCATCGTCCGGGTTTGCAGCGACCTTTTTTTCCAATTCTTTTATTGTGGCTTCGGAAACAACACTGTCTACACGATTACTATTAGCATGGCCGGACGATGGTGAAAGGGCGGAATAATTTCCTATTTTCGCGTACAAACCTATAGCAAACAAAGGCAACAGGATAATCAAAACAAGTGACAATACTTTAAGACGGCTATGCACAGTTGCCGTAGTCACATTTTTATCTTCGCCGACCTCATCCAACAAACGTGATTGCAACTCACGCTTGCCTTGTTCGTACATATCCTGCGTCAGCAAGCCATTGCGCAGATCTGCATCCATTTCAGCAATTTGATCGCGGAATATTTCCAGGTTGGCGTGATCGCGTTGAACGCTGTTGTTTTTAGCGCTACCTCGCCACAACGGCAAAACTACAAATACTAAAGCGATTAACAGCAATAGGGTACAAATTATCCAGAATATCATCATGCTCTATCTCTTTTCGTCATTAAGCAAAGCTGCAACACGCGCTTGCGCTTCAGGGCTGAGTTCAGTTTCTGCGACAGTTTTACGGCGCTTGCGCATTTGATAAACCAGTAAGCCCATTCCCCCCAATAGCAAAGCAAAGGGGCCTAGCCATAACAATACAGTGAAGCTCTTCATGGGAGGCTCATACAGGACAAAATCGCCATAACGCGCAACCAGATAATTTTTAATTTCCTGATCCGTCATACCCTTCTTGATCAGTTCGCGGACTTCGCGGCGCAGATCGTCAGCCAGCTCGGCATGTGAACTGGCCAGTGATTCGTTTTGGCAGACCAGACAACGCAGATTTTCTGCCAGCCCCACCATACGTTTCTCGATTACGGGATCCTTGGCCATATCCGGCGCTTCGCCTGCAAATGTCGGCACGGACAATAAACTCAACAGCAAAAAAAATGTACGCATTATTTTTTCTCCAGTTCTACAACCAGGGGAAGAATTTTCTCCTTGAGATTTTGCGGAGTCACAGGGCCTATTTGCTTGTATTGAATGATGCCCTGCTTATCGATCACATAGGTTTCCGGTACGCCGTATACGCCGTAATCGATACCTACACGGCCATCAAAATCTGTTGCAGTCAGCACATAAGGATCGCCCCTGCGCTGCAATACGGCCTGTGCCGCTTCGCGTTTATCCTTGTAATCCAGTCCGTATATCGGAACGATGTTCAACTTGGCCAACTCCATCAACACAGGGTGTTCTGCCTCGCACGAAACACACCATGAAGCCCACACATTGAGTAACCAAACCTTGCCTTTCATATCACTCGGCGAGAAGCGCTTGCTTGCATCATTCAACTGCGGCAGTACGTAAGCAGGTGCCTGCTTGCCAACTAATGGAGACGGCACTTCGTGTGGATCGAGATTCAAACCTACAAACAAAAATACCGCAAGTATGACGAAGATTACAAATGGCAAAATAAAACGCATCATGCTGTTTTCTCCTTGAGTGGCAGATCAGCTGCAGCCGCTGCATCTTTGGACTTGCGCGCATGTATGCGGTAGCGGCGGTCACTGATGGCGAGCACGCCGCCCAACGCCATCATCAAACAACCGGCCCAAATCCAGTCGATAAACGGCTTGTGATAGACACGTACCGCCCAGGCTCCGTTACTGTCCGGTATCGGCTCACCGAGAGAAACATACAGATCTCGCAGGAAGCCGGTATCTATCGCAGCTTCGGTCATCGGCATGCCCGAAGCGTTGTAGGTGCGTTTTTCCGGATACAACTGCGTCACTACTTTGTCATTTTTGCTGATGGTCACACGCCCCTGGTAAGCACGATAGTTCGGTCCTGCCTGCTCGCGCACTCCGTCAAAGCGGAACACATAAGCGCCCGAAGTAACGGTATCACCGATATCCATACGCACATCGCGTTCGGTCTCGTAACCTTTTACCATCGTTACGCCGATAATGAATACAGCCACCCCCAGATGCGCCAGCTGCATGCCGTAATAACTGCGCGACTGGCTGTTGATGCGTTGCCAGGCACTGCCTTCGCGACCGCCAAGACGTTTATATAAATCCAATGAAACGGTAGTAATCAACCACAAGGCCAGCATCAACCCAAGCGCAATCATGGGTGTCCACTTACCCAATACCAGTGGCAACAATAACGCAATGATCAGACTCGAAACAAATGCCCAGCGTACCCGCTGCCACAAATCAGGGACAGTCGCTTTCTTCCAGCGCGCAAGCGGACCCAGCCCCATCAGCAGCAGCATAGGCACCATTAATGGCACAAACACAGTATTAAAATAGGGTGGGCCTACGGAAATTTTCCCCAGGCCAAGCGCATCCACAAACAACGGATACAGCGTCCCCAGAAAAACAGAAGCTGAGGCAACCGACAGCAGCACGTTATTGGATAGCAGCAGTGCCTCGCGCGAAACCAACTCAAACTTTCCGCCCAGGCCAATCTTGGGCGCACGCCATGCGAACAGCAGCAATGAAGCGCCGATTACGACCACCAGGAAAGACAGAATAAAGATGCCTCGCTTGGGGTCGGTAGCAAAGGAATGCACCGAAGTCAGTACGCCGGAACGCACCAGGAAGGTACCCAGCAGACTGAGCGAAAATGCCGCAATCGCAAGCAATACAGTCCAGCTTTTAAACGCACCGCGTTTTTCCGTCACTGCCAGCGAATGTATCAAGGCTGTGCCCACCAGCCATGGCATGAAGGATGCGTTTTCTACCGGATCCCAGAACCACCAGCCGCCCCAGCCCAATTCGTAATAGGCCCAACCACTCCCCAGCGCAACACCCAGGGTCAGGAATACCCATGCGACAGTAGTCCATGGGCGCGACCAGCGTGCCCAGGTTGCATCGAGCTTGCCGCCCAGCAACGCGGATATTGCAAACGAAAAGGCAACTGAAAATCCGACATAGCCCATATACAGCATGGGTGGATGCACTACCAGCCCGATATCCTGCAATAAAGGATTCAGGTCTCGTCCGTCCATCGCCGCCGGAATCAAACGGTCAAATGGATTGGAAGTAAAAAGCATGAACAACAGGAAGCCAACCGATATCAGCCCCATCACACCCACCACGCGCGCCACCATTTCATCCGGCAGGTGTTTGCTGAAAGTGGCAACTGCAGCGGTCCATACGCTCAAAATAAATGCCCACAACAGCAATGACCCCTCATGACCGCCCCACACCGCAGCAAACCGATATTGAGCAGGCAATTGCGAATTGGAATGTTCAGCCACATACAGCACAGAAAAATCGTTTACAAGAAATGACTGCACCAGACAGGCAAAGGCAATCGTCATAAAGACAAATTGACCATAGGCCAGTGAACGGGCCGTAGCCATCAAAACCGGGTTACCCCGGCTTGCCCCCCATATCGGCAGTACGCCTTGAGTTAAGGCCAACATCAGTGCTACGACAAGTACAAAATTACCAATCTCTGGAATCATGATTTATAACCGTAATTATTTTGTTGAAGGAATTTGATATTTAGATGTTGCAGCTTGTGTATCAGGTACGACTTTCTGTGCTTTTTTTGCCTGCTCCAGCGCGGTCACAACTTCTGCCGCATTGTAGTTCTCATCATGTTTGGCCAATACTTCATCGGCCAGGAATGTGTTGTCCGTTCCCATTTTACCGTGCGCAACCACGCCTTTGCCTTCTTTAAACAGGTCGGGCAAGATACCTTTGTAATTGACCCTCATAGTCTTCGAAGTGTCGGTTACGTCAAAATGAAGCGTCAATCCATCCTGCTCGCGTTTTAAACTGCCTTCAACCACCAGGCCACCAATACGGAAGTTTCTTCCTTGTGGAGCTTCGTTGTTATAAACCTGGGTTGGCGTGAAATACAGGCTTACATTATTTTGTAATGCGTACAGAATCAGCCCCACAGCAGAACTTAATATTGCAATTCCCAGCAGGATAAAAATAAATCTTTTTTGACGCGGTTTCATATCGACTCCAGGCTTTCTGCATCGCGTATCAAACGCAATTGCTGCAGTGTTATCTTTCTTTTGTGGCGCACCAGAATAATCTCGACCATCAGTACCAGCAATACAATACCGTACGAGCCCCACACATACAGGGCATAGCCCTTCATCGCAAAAAATTCAGTCCAGTTCATTGCTTAACCTCCGCCAACTCTGCAACCCAAAGTGTATTGCGCTCACGCTCCAGAATAATGCTGCGCACACGCGATAATGAGATGGCAATTGCATACAACCACATCGCTGCCAGCATGCTGAACATGGCTTGTTGCATCGCAATATGCATGCTGGTGCCGCTTAATTTAACAGTGGAACCCTGATGCATGGTATTCCACCACTGCACGGAAAAATAAATAATCGGCACATTGACCGAGCCAACAATTGCCAGCAATGCACCGGCGCGGTCGGCACGGCGCGGATCTTCGATGGACGACTGCAGTGCGATGAAACCCAGATATAAAAACAACAAAATCAGTTCCGAGGTCAGCCGTGCATCCCATACCCACCACGCGCCCCACATAGGTTTGCCCCATAGTGCCCCAGTCCATAACGAGATGAATGCAAATAGTGCGCCGGTAGGTGCCAGTGCCGTAGCCATCATCGATGACAAACGTGTATTGAAGATTAGTCCCAAAGCGGCATAACCTGCCATCACGAGATAAATCAACATGGACAGGATGGAAGCAGGTACATGCACAAAGATGATGCGGTAGGCTTCACTCTGAACCGCATCTGTCGGCGCAACAAAAAATCCGATATACATGCCCGTGCAAAACAACAACGCGGCAGGCCATGCCAACCAGGGAATCATCTTGCCTGCCAAACCGTAGAAAGTGCTCGGTGCTGAATATTTAAACCAGTTAATAGCCAATCTTCACTCCATTGAAATACGTAATGCTAGCGCCGATACCCACGGCGTAAACAACAACGACATTAATAAAAATGCACCGAGCAGAGCCAGGTTAGGGGCCGCGCTCACTCCACCCGTGACCGCGGTCACCGCACCTGTTCCAAAAATCAGTACCGGAACACACAAGGGCAAGACCAATAGGGAAACAAGCACCCCGCCGCCACGCAAACCCAGGGTCAGTGCAGCGCCAAACGCACCGATCATGCTCAACACCGGCGTTCCTATCAACAACGAAATCACCAGCACCAATAGTGCATCTCCCGACATATCGAACTGCAAGCCTAACACTGGCGCTATCAATACCAGAGGCAAACCTGAAAGCATCCAATGAGCTGCAATTTTACCCAATACCATCATGGACAAAGATTGCGGTACCAGCATCATTTGCTCCAGAGTTCCATCCTGGAAATCTGCCGAGAACATACGTCCAAGCGACAACATGGAAGCCAGCAGTGCTGCGACCCATACCACGCCGGGTGCCATCTTGCGCAACATATCCATCTCCGAGCCTACTGCCAGCGGAAACAGACTCACAACCAGTACAAAAAATATTAATGTCGTCAGCACATCTGCTCGACGACGCATTGCCAAAATCACATCGCGGCGAATCACCAAATCCAGCAAACTATATACTGATAATGTATTCATGATAATTTCAGGAGTCTTGTAGCAACGCCTGCGACTTCCAGTGTTTGGTGTGTCGTAAAGACAACCATACCATGATTGCCTAAATGTTCACCCAATATCTCTTGCATCAGTCCTACAGCATTTACATCCAATGCTGCAAGAGGTTCATCCAATATCCACAATGATGCCTTGCTTATCAGTAGACGAGCCAGCGCTACTCGTCTACGCTGGCCTTGTGACAACACCTTCACAGGAAAAGTTTCTCGCCCGCGCAACCCCATGCGACGCAAAGCAGCTATTGCAACACTATCGCTCACTGCCCAACCGGATAGAGCACTGCTTATGCGTAGATTCTCCAATGCATTTAATTCATCCTTGATCGCATTTGCGTGCCCAAGGTACACAATATTGGCGTAATACTCATCGTCCAGTTCACGTAAACTCTTGCCATGCCAGCGTATCTCTCCGGCCGATGGCTGAATATAACCACACAGAGTACGCAGTAATGTGGTTTTACCGCTGCCATTTTCTCCCTGCACCTGCAATAACTCGCCGCCAGTCAGCGCAAAGCTCAGACCGGCAAACAGTTGATGCTCGCCGCGCGCGCAAGCCAAACCCGTTACCTCAAGCATCCAGACATTTCCAGCTTTGAGTTATTTCAAGCATAAACACATGCAGCCCATTTTAAATTCCAATTGAATATTATATACGATTGCATCACATCAAAACGCAGGCATTATTTCACTTGTATTGACACGCATATACCATAGAAAATGCCACCTCAAGGGTGGCATTTTCTATTCATCAATTATTCTCGTCTCTTCAATAATTCAACAAAACTCATTCGGAATAACATCAATCAGTTGTTTTTACTTTCTGCAATAAATGAAGCAATACTGATGCTGGCATTCTTTCTGGCATCAGCAAGATAAGATTGCAATAGTTCTTCGCCAGTCATCTGACTCAATTGCTGCATATAACGCATGTGCTTTGCTTCATCAATCTTTTCAATATCTTTAACAGAATCGATGCGTGCCAACAGATATACGCCTTGTGCGTTCTCCATCCCGACATAGGACGGAAATTTACCGCTGTTTACCTGGAATATTTTCCGTGTCAATTCATTCTCCAGTCCTGCATGCTGGGACCGTGTAACGGTTTGCACAGGTTTCCACTCCACGCTGACATTCGCGCCTTGCTGCAATTGCGACAAAATGGATTTACCCTCTTTAACAGCAAGATCTTGCGCCTGCAAACGCTGCAATTTTTGCCTGATCGGCGATGCCACTTCTGCAAATGGCGAAACACCTTCAGCTTTATGCTCCAGAATTCTTGCAGCTAGCAGAGTATTTGGAGCGATCTCTATCGCCGGGGTGTTGCGCTTATTTTTTACCGCCTCATCGGAAAATATTGCTTGCAATGCTTTATCGGTCCATGGAGACACGCCCATTTGCCCTTTGCTCAACCATGCTACCTGCTGCACCGGTATCTTTACCAAATCGGCTGCTGGCTTGAGAGAATCGCTTTGCTCATAGACGGTATTATTAAACTTCTCCGACAACTCTGCAAATTTGTCATTGGCCTTTTGTGCTTTCAGCTTTTGTGCAATGGCGCTTTTAACCTCATTCAAACTCTGGGACTTTCCGCCTTTTATTGCCAGCAATTTAATGATATGAAATCCAAAATCAGATTGCACAAGACCGCTTACTTCACCCACAAAAAGCTTGAATACAGCATCGTCAAATGGCTTTACCATCATGCCGCGGCCAAACATTCCCAAGTCGCCACCATTCGCAGCGGAACCGGGATCTTGTGAGTATTTTTGCGCTAGCTGCGCAAATTGAGTAGGCGACTGTTTGACTTGCTGCAATACCTGTTCGGCCTTGGCTTTTGCAGCCTGTTTCTCTGCATCACTTGCCTTTGCATCAATAGTTATCAGTATATGTGCAGCCTTGCGCAATTCAGGCGTACTGAATTCGGATTGATGCTCTTCATAATATTTTTTTATCTCAGCATCATCGATCGATACCTGAGATTGTAAAGCAGCAACTGAAAAGATCAGATACTCAACTCGCGCACGTTCAGGAATTTGAAATTCTTTCTGGTTTTTATCGTAATACTCTTTGACAGCAGCATCTTCAACCGCAACCTGTTTCATGAATAAATCAGGTGTAACCTGTGCCACACTAACTACGCGTTGCTGCTCATTCAGGCGTATCAGCATATCGGCCCCTGTATGCGATGAATAGCCGTTTTTAGTATAAGCTTCCATCAACTGACGAGTACTCAATTCATCCCTTACGCGAGACTGAAAAATCAGTGGGGTCATATTTTGACTGCTCAATGCAGACTCATAACGCTGCTTGTCAAATTTTCCGTCTTTTTGGAAAGATTCAATTCCTGCGATAATCTGCTTTAATTGATCGTCGCTTAAAGTTAAGCCTACGCTACGCGCTTGTGAGCTTAACAGACGTTGATTGATCATGCTGTCAAGGATCATGCGTTTGATTTCAGGCTTGTCAAACATTGCCGGATCGAAATTACTTCCCGCTTGTTCACGCACTCTGTCTTGCTGCTGCCGCAGGGCACTATCAAATTCCTGCTGAGTAATTTTTTCTCCGTTTACCGTTGCAGGTGCACTGCCGCCCCCGGATTTTCTGTACGAATCTACACCAAAAAAACCGAACGTAACAATGATGAGCAACAAAACAATTTGCACTACACGTTTTTTCTCTTGCACGAAATCAAACATAGTAAGCCACCTGATGGATTTTATTAAACGAAAAAGGCGAACTCGCGTTCACCTTAATTTGGCGGAGTGGACGGGACTCGAACCCGCGACCCCCGGCGTGACAGGCCGGTATTCTAACCAACTGAACTACCACTCCATAACTTTGGTGGGTGATGACGGGATCGAACCGCCGACAATCGCCTTGTAAGGGCGGTGCTCTACCAGCTGAGCTAATCACCCAAAGAAGCCGCGCATTCTACAAGACTTTTTTTAAATTTGCCAGCAATTGATACAACTTTTTTTACGAACCTTAATTCTACTATTAAGGTTCGTAATTTACTTGCCCGAGTTCAGCTCAAATCGCCTTACAGATCACACTGTTCCAGTACTGCAACAAAAAATAATCAATGTTTCACAGGCGCAGATGCACCAGTAGCCTCGCTAATTGCAGCAACCGCAACTGCAACCGGCACATCTTCCGCCAGCGCTACAGGTTTCCTTTCCAGCGCTATTTCCAAAACCTGATCGATCCATTTGACTGGATGTATCTCCAATTTATTTTTGATGTTATCCGGGATTTCAATCAAATCTTTTACGTTTTCCTGCGGGATCAAAACGATCTTGATACCGCCGCGTTGAGCTGCAAGCAATTTTTCTTTCAGCCCTCCGATAGGCAATACCTCGCCGCGCAAAGTAATCTCCCCGGTCATCGCCACATCCGCGCGCACCGGAATACCTGTCAGCGCAGACACCATGGCTGTACATATTCCGGCACCTGCACTGGGGCCATCCTTGGGAGTCGCACCTTCAGGCAAGTGTATATGTATATCGCTTTTTTCGTAAAAAGCATCCACGATTCCAAGACTACGTGCACGGCTGCGCACAACACTCAATGCTGCCTGTATGGATTCCTGCATGACCTCGCCAAGTTTGCCGGTCGTTGTAATCTTGCCTTTACCCGTCAACACTGCAGCTTCGATGGTCAGCAATTCGCCACCCACTTCAGTCCATGCCAAACCGGTTACCTGTCCGACCTGATTGACCTTTTCTGCCATGCCATAACTATGGCGGCGCACACCCAGATACTTGTCCAGATTGCGTGAATTGATCATCACCTTGGTCGTACGCCCCTTGATTGCCTGAGACTTGACCACTTTTCGGCAAATCTTGGAAATCTCGCGATCCAACCCGCGCACCCCCGCCTCACGCACGTAATAGCGCAATATGTCGCGAATTGCTGCTTCGGAAATGTTGATCTCTTCTTCCTTGAGGCCGTTGTTCTTCAATTCCTTGGGAATTAAATAACGGGTCGCAATGTTGACCTTCTCGTCTTCCGTATAACTCGATACATGAATGATCTCCATGCGATCCAATAACGGGCCGGGAATGTTCATGCTATTTGCAGTTGCGACAAACATCACATCGGACAGGTCGTATTCAACTTCGACATAATGATCGACAAAGGTATGGTTCTGTTCGGGATCAAGCACCTCCAGCAACGCCGATGACGGGTCACCGCGAAAATCCATACCCATCTTGTCCACTTCATCAAGCAGGAACAATGGATTCTTTACGCCCACCTTGGACATGTTCTGCAAAATCTTGCCCGGCATAGAGCCAATATAGGTACGGCGGTGACCGCGAATTTCAGATTCATCACGCACGCCGCCCAGCGACATACGCATAAATTTGCGACCGGTTGCACGTGCAATGGATTGACCCAATGAAGTTTTACCCACACCTGGCGGGCCTACCAGGCACAGGATAGGCGCCTTCATTTTGTCTACACGCTGTTGCACTGCAAGATATTCAACAATACGTTCTTTAACTTTTTCCAAACCATAATGATCGGCCTCAAGCACTGCTTCTGCCGATTTCAGATCGTTATTGATCTTGGTTTTCTTTTTCCACGGCAGACCAACAAGAATATCAATGTAATTGCGCACTACAGTTGCTTCAGCCGACATGGGCGACATCAGGCGCAATTTTTTCAATTCATTTTCAGCTTTGGTGCGCGCCTCTTTGGGCATATGCGCAGCCTTGATCTTTTTTTCCAGCTCTTCAATATCCGCGCCTTCTTCGCCATCACCCAGCTCTTTCTGGATAGCTTTGACCTGTTCATTCAAATAATACTCACGCTGGCTCTTTTCCATCTGGCGCTTCACACGGCCACGAATGCGCTTCTCAACCTGCAAAATGTCCAACTCTGCTTCAAGCAAGCCAAGCAGGTGTTCGAGACGCTTGCGCACATCAAAAATTTCCAGCACTTCCTGCTTCTGTTCCAGCTTCAAAGGTAAATGCGCGGCGATGGTATCAGCCAGGCGTCCAGCGTCATCGATACCGGCCAACGAGGTTAGAATTTCCGGCGGAATTTTTTTGTTCAATTTGACGTACTGATCAAACTGGTTGATCAATGCACGACGCATCGCTTCAACTTCAGGACCCGTACCCTCATCCACTGGAATAAGTTCAATATCGGCATCAAAGTGCAGTTTATCGTCGAGGATATTCATCACCTTGGCACGTTGCGTGCCTTCGACCAATACTTTGACCGTACCGTCGGGCAACTTCAGCATCTGCAAGATATTGGCAATACTGCCGATACGATACATATCCTCAATCGACGGCTCATCCTTGGCGGCAGACTTCTGCGCAACCAGGACAATGCTTTTGCCTGCCTCCATCGCAGATTCAAGCGCCTTGATCGACTTCGCTCGCCCAACAAACAGCGGAATCACCATGTGTGGAAATACCACCACGTCGCGCAAAGGCAGCAAGGGAAACAAGCCGGGAGGGGTTATAACGAATTCTTCAGACATGGCAGTATTCTTTATTAAGTTAACAATTGGAACCGATATGGGGACTTCACCGACATTATTCAAGCCCCACGCCTAACGTAATAAATTTAAAGGCTATTACAAAAATTCAAAAACCACTTACAGGTTTATTTGATGCTTCATAGCGCGATCAAGCTGCTTTTGTTTCATCCGCATACATCACGATAGGCTTGATTTCACCACTTGCTCCGTTTGCATCAAGTACAACCTTGCTTACATTATCCATCGAAGGTAAATCAAACATAATATCGAGAAGAGAGTGTTCAAGTATCGAGCGCAAACCGCGTGCGCCGGCTTTGCGGGTCAGCGCCTTCTTCGCGATGCTCTGCAGCACCCCTTCATGAAATTCGAGTTCGACACCTTCCATCGCAAACAGTTTCTGATATTGCTTGGTTAGTGCATTTTTCGGCTCGGTCAAAATCTGTATCAAGGCCGCCTCATCCAGCTCTTCCAGAGTCGCAACCACAGGCAAGCGTCCGACAAACTCTGGAATCAGTCCGAACTTGATCAGGTCTTCAGGTTCAACATCCCTCAACACGGCGCCTATACCCTTGCGATCATCACGATTCACTACTTTTGCGCCAAAACCTATACCGGCTTTTTCTGAACGGTTACGAATCACTTTTTCCAGCCCGTCAAACGCACCACCGCATATAAACAGAATATTGGTGGTATCAACCTGCAAAAATTCCGTATTGGGATGCTTGCGACCTCCCTGCGGCGGAATCGACGCCTTGGTGCCTTCAATCAATTTAAGCAATGCTTGCTGTACGCCCTCACCCGACACATCACGTGTGATTGAAGGGTTATCAGACTTGCGCGAAATCTTGTCAATTTCATCGATGTAGATAATACCGCGCTGCGCTTTTTCGACATCATAATCACACGCCATCAACAGCTTCTGGATGATATTTTCAACGTCTTCACCCACATAACCGGCTTCAGTCAGGGTAGTCGCATCAGCCATCACAAAGGGCACATTGAGCAAGCGCGCCATCGTCTGCGCCAACAACGTCTTGCCGGATCCTGTCGGGCCAAGCAGCAGAATATTGCTCTTGGACAACTCCACGCCATCATTGCTGCTGCTCTTCAGGCGCTTGTAATGGTTATACACCGCGACAGAAAGTATCTTTTTTGCCTGATCCTGGCCAATCACATAATCATCAAGATTGGCGCATATTTCACGCGGCACGGGCAAATCTTTCTTATCCAGCTTGCCAACTTCATCATCGCTTTGCGCTTCCTCGCGGATAATGTCGTTGCACAGCGCGATGCATTCATCGCATACAAACACGGAAGGTCCCGCAATCAGCTTGCGCACCTCGTGCTGGTTTTTCCCGCAAAACGAGCAGTACAATAATTTGTCACTCTTGTTTTTATCTGACGACATTTAGAACCTCTTTAATTGTTATCGGCAAAATAATTTAAAAATTTAAACCCGTTTTTGCAACACTTGATCTATCAAACCATACTCAACTGCCTCGCTTGAGGTCAGGAAATTATCGCGTTCACTATCACGCGCAATTTCTTCTACAGTCCGCCCGGTGTGTTCGGACATCAATTTATACAAGCGTTCGCGCAAACTTAAAATGTATTTTGCATGAATTTCAATATCCGATGCCTGCCCCTGAAAACCGCCCAAAGGCTGATGTATCATCACCGTGGAATTGGGCAACGCAAAGCGTTTTCCCTTCGCACCAGCCTGCAACAGGAATGCACCCATAGAAGCCGCCATGCCTATACACAATGTGGAAACATTTGGCTTGATAAACTGCATGGTGTCGTAAATCGCCATACCGGAAGATATTGAACCTCCGGGCGAATTGATATACAGCGAAATCTCCTTGTCCGGATTTTCAGATTCCAAAAACAGCAATTGCGCCACAACCACATTGGCCACAGCATCGTTGATCGGACCGACCAGAAAAATCACGCGCTCCTTTAACAGGCGCGAATAAATATCATAAGCACGCTCACCTCTGCCGCTGGTTTCTATCACCATCGGAATCATGCCCAGATTTTGCGGTTCCAGCATTTGTTGTGGCACATTGCTAAGCTTCATTAATCGTTCCCCATCAATTCGTTAAACTCTACCGCCTTGTCTGTCACCTTGGCGCTTCCAAACACCCAGTTCACTACATTATCTTCCAAAGCCAAATTTTCCACATCGCGCATGCGTGATTGATCCGCTGCATACCAGCGCACGATCTCTTCCGGCTTTTCGTAACCCTGTGCATGCTCCGCAATCAACGCTTTAATCTGTTCAGGTTTGACTTCGAGTTTATGCTGCATGACCAGCTCTTCCAGAATCAGGCCGAGCTTGACGCGCTTGCTCGCACGTTCCGCAAACAAATTGGACGGCAACTTCATTCCCTTGGGGATATTTACACCGCGACCCTGCATATCATGCATTGTCTGTTGCATAATGCGCTCTGACTCGCTCTCAACAAGTGCCTTGGGCGCTTCCAGTACTGTTACGCTTAACAATGCATCCATCGCGACATCTTTGTTGCGCACCTTGATGCGACGCGTCGCTTCCAACTTCAGATTTTTCCCGATCTCTTCCCTCAGCTTGCTCACATCCCCATCAGCAATGCCCAATCCTTTAACAAACTCGGCATCAACCTCAGGCAACCGTGGCGCCTCTACAGAATGCAACGTAATAGTAAAAGTAACCTTTTTACCAGCCACATCCTTACCGTGATAGTCCTCCGGGAAAGTCATATCAAATGATTTCGTCTCACCGGGTTTCATACCCAGAATCGCTTTTTCAAAATCCGGCAGCATGCGGCCAACACCCAGAACCAATGCAAAATCCTTGGCTTCTCCGCCTTCAAATACCACACCATCCAGCTTGCCGGTAAAATCCATGCGAACCTGGTCTTCATTCTGCGCCGCACGGCTCGCCGGCTCAAACACAGCGCGCTGCTTGCGCAACGTTTCAATGGTGTTATCAATATTCGTATCGTTCAGCGTAAAAGTCACACGTTCAATACTTGCAGTAGAAATGTCACCCAATACCACATCCGGATACACTTCAAAAGTTGCGCTGTACTCAATCTGAGGCGCACTCATATCCTTGGTTTTGATTTCAAAACTTGGATAGCTCGCAACCTTGAGATTGTTAGCCTGTGCGGCTTCCGCAAACGAGCGCTGCAATTCATTGCCCAACACCTCCTGATGCGCTTGAGCGCCAAATTGTTGTTCCAGAATTTTGAATGGCACTTTCCCGGGACGGAAACCGGGAACCTTGGCGGTACGCCCCATACGCGTAATACGCGCTGCAACCTCGCCCAACAATTGCTGTTGCGGGATTGAAGCATTAAGACGGCGCTCCAAAGCACTCAGAGTTTCTACATTCGACATACAAACTTTCCTTGAAAAAATAGTGATAAATGGCGTTACCAAGGGGGTGAATCCCTTTGCAGAATGCCTCAATAATACATCAAAACAGGGTGTAAAAACACCCACAGCAGCCAATTTACGGCCCTATGGGCGTTGCGGATAATTGTTTATACCGTTAATCTTCGGCTAATTCAGCACAATTAAAGCAAAAATACCTGAATATGTAATCTTTCAACGGTACAAAGTTTTAAACAGGGATAGTAAATCGACTAACTTAATAAAATATTACTGCAATAATTTTTATATATGATTGTGCCAGAACAACAGAATTCAACCCATTTAGCAGACCATAATACAAATTACCTTAAATACAAAAAGCCATGTCCAAATTAAGCAATACAAAATCCTGGAATACTCTGCAAGCACATCAACAAACCATAGCCGATACACATATGCGTGATTTGTTCGCTTCCGACCCCAATCGCTTCAACAAATTTTCCATCCTCTTTAACGATATCCTGTTCGATTTTTCCAAACACCGTATCACCGCAGAAACACTGCAGCTGCTGCTAAATCTGGCCGAAGAAATGGATGTGCAGGGCTGGACAAAAAAAATGTTCAATGGCGATCCCATCAACTTCACCGAAAATCGCGCGGCACTGCACATCGCCCTGCGCAACCGCAGCAACCGGCCTATTCTGGTGAATGGCAATAATGTCATGCCCAGCGTCAACTCCGTACTTGAACGCATGCGCAAATTTTCCGATGCTGTGCGTAACGGTGAGTGGAAAGGCTACAGCGGAAAACCGATTACCGATGTGGTCAATATCGGTATCGGCGGCTCAGACCTGGGCCCGGCAATGGTAACCGAAGCCCTGATGGATTATCAGCGCCCCAATATCAACATTCACTTTGTTTCAAACATAGACAGCACGCAATTATTTGAAATCAACCGTTACCTAAACCCGGAAACAACACTCTTCATCATCGCATCCAAAACCTTTACCACACAGGAAACCATGACCAATGCACGCTCTGCACGAGAGTGGTTTATGAGTGTTGCCAAGGATGAAAGCGCAATTGAAAAACACTTCATTGCCATCTCGACCAATACCGAAGAGGTAATTGGATTCGGCATTAATCCGGCACAAATGTTTGAGTTCTGGGACTGGGTCGGTGGTCGTTACTCGCTTTGGTCTGCTATAGGATTGTCTATTGCAATTGCCATCGGCATGCATCGTTTTGAAGAACTGCTGCAAGGTGCGCATGAAATGGACGAACACTTCCGTAACGCGCCAGCGGAAAAAAATCTGCCGGTGATCATGGCCATGCTCGGTGTCTGGTACAACAATTTTTTTGGTGCGGACACCCATGCCATCATCCCCTACGACCAATACCTGCGCAGATTACCTGCCTATATTCGACAGCTCGATATGGAAAGCAACGGCAAGCGTGTAGACCGAGATGGGCAGCCTGTCGATTATGCAACCGGGCAAATCATCTGGGGCGAGCTCGGGTCAAATGGGCAACATGCCTTTTTTCAACTGATACATCAAAGCGAACGTTTAATACCCGCAGATTACATTGCGATGATAGAAAACAAGCACCCTATCGGCGAACACCAAACCATCCTGCTGGCCAATTTCTTTGCGCAGACCGAGGCGTTGATGAAAGGCAAGAATGAAAAAGAAGTAACAGATGAACTGAAGGCTTACGGCCTGAACGACAGACAAGTAACCCAGTTAATGCCGCATAAAATATTCACCGGCAACAAACCCAGCACATCGATTCTACTGAACAAGCTCGATCCAAAAACATTAGGGTC
>Ga0315281_10001890_pt1 | contig 31149 bp, 21 predicted proteins | sample YL17G07_0_MG_FD_204540 | JGI IMG/M metagenome (GOLD analysis project Ga0315281, IMG submission 204540) | Sediment microbial communities from Yellowstone Lake, YNP, Wyoming, USA - YL17G07_0 | ecosystem: Environmental > Aquatic > Freshwater > Lake > Sediment | place: USA: Wyoming | collected...
CGCAGGGCCGTTCGACGCTGTGGCAGCGCCACAGCTAGAACGCGCCCGAGGACTTCGGCGCCGTTAGCGGCCCGCTCTCGTCGCGCCCAGCTATGACAGGTGGGCTCGGCCTTCTCGCACCATCGTCGCAATCGCTTTGTAGATCGAGGGGTCCCATTTACCGCCGCTCATTTCCTTTTCGAGCAGCTGGAGGGTTTCTTCGGAGCTGAGCGGTTTGCGGTAGGCGCGCAGTGACGTAAGCGCGTCGTAGGCGTCGGCGAGAGAGAGGATTCTCGCGCCGAGGGGGATCTCTTCGCCGCGAAGGCCATCCGGGTATCCGTTGCCGTCGAAGCGTTCGTGGTGATGGCGAATGTAGGGAAGGACGGCTCGAACCGAGCGAAGGCTGGAGCAGATGGAGGCGCCGCGGTTGGGATGGGTCATGATCGTCTTGAGCTCGGCGACGGTCAGCTCTCCCGGCTTGTTGAGGAGCTTCTCGGGCACGCCGACTTTTCCGATGTCGTGAAGAAGGCCGGCGATCCGCATGTGTTCCTGCATCGCTGGGCCGAGCGTGAGCTCGGCCGCGAGACGCGAGGCGAGCTCGCCCACACGGGCCGAATGCCCGCACGTGTAAGGGTCTTTCGCTTCGAGCGCCGTGGCCAGGCTCAGGATGACGTCCTGGTGATCTTCGAGATCGCGGTGATAGAGCTTGAGTCGAAGAAGCGAGCGGACACGGGCGAGAAGCTCCGTCCGGTTGAAGGGAGTCGTCAGGAAATCATCGGCGCCGCTTTCCGCGCCCCGGATCCGGTCTCCGAGCTCCGAGTAGGCGGTCAACAGGACGACGGGAAGAAATTCGGTGGCCGAATGCTGCCGGATTTTCTGGCAGACTTCGAATCCGCCCATGTCGGGCATTCGAACGTCGACGAGGACGAGGTCGGGCCGGGATTCCTCGATGGCCGCCAGAAGGGCGTTTCCTCCGCTGGTCGTTCGGACGTGATAGCCGGCGTCGGACAGGATTCCTTCCAGAACCTCCCGGTTCGACGCCGTATCATCGCCGATGAGAATCGTTCCACCGCGTCGCGGACCTGGGGGAGGAAGCAGCTCTTCGAGCGCCATCTGGTGTCCGTCACGGGGCGCAGATTCGGTCACTTTGATGAGGTCTTCGAGGAGGTCGGGGTGAAACTTTCCGGCTTGTCCATCTTTTCGGAGGCGCTCGGCTGCGGAGATCGAATCCATTCCTCCCTGGTAGATCAGGTCGTCGAACAGATTCGCCGCGGCCACGATTTCGATCGGGAGAGAGAACGCGAGGCCGGAAATTTTGTCGGGGTAACCCGAGCCATCGAGCCTTTCATGGTGGCCGCGAATAATGTCGTGTTCCGCCTGGAGCGATCCGAGCCGGGAAAGGATCTGCTCGCCGATCTGCGGATGACCCTCGAAGATCTTGATCTGTGAAGGAGTGAGGGAATCCCGGGCTGCGAGAATATCGTCGGGTATGCCGATTTTTCCGACGTCGTGAAGCATCGCTCCTCGAACGACGGCTTCGAGCTCGGTGGCGTGAAGGCCGAGGGTTCGGCCCAGGAGCGCCGACCATTTCGCCACCCGATGAGAATGCCCTGCGGTTCGCGGGTCTTTGCTTTCGAGTGCGGCGACCATCGCGAAAATGATGTTCTCCGAGGTGTCGAGCTCGTCGCGAAGGCGCTTGATGCGGACCAGGGAGCCGAGGCGGGCGAGCAGCTCTTCGCGGCGGAAAGGCTTGTTCAGAAAATCGTCCGCACCCGCTTCCAGGCCGCGAACCTTGCTCGAGACGTCGGAAAGAGCTGTCAGCATCACGATCGGGATGAAGCAGGTCTTGCGGGATCCTTTGAGGCGCGCCGCAACTTCATAACCGTCCATTCGCGGCATCATGATGTCGAGCAGCAGAACATCGGGCTGGCGCGCTTCCACCGCTTCGAGAGCCGCGATTCCGTCGACGGCCAGCTCCACTTCGTATCCTGCGGCGGTCAACAGCTCGTCGAGCAGCTCGAGGTTCTCCGGCTGATCGTCGACAGCCAGGACGAGACCCTTTCCTTCTTCGGACGCACGATTTTCGGCCAGCGGGCTCGTCGAATCCATGGCGTCGCTCCCTTCGATCTACGCTTTTTCTTCCGTGAGGAAAGCGCGGATTTCGTCAATGAATGTTTTGACGTTGATCGGCTTGGAAATGTACCCGTTGCACCCTGCGGCGAGAAATCGCTCCCTGTCGCCCCTCATCGCATGGGCGGTCAGAGCCACGACGGGAATCGTGGTGAATCCAGGCTCGGCGCGAAGCTCTTTGAGAAGGGTCAGGCCATCTTTTCCGGGGAGGTGCATGTCGAGGAGAATCAGGTGAGGGGGCGGCTCGCGAATGACGAGTTGAAATTCCTCGACGTCTCGCGCAATTCGGACGAGCATTCCGTTTTCTTCGAGCAGATAGGAGACGAGCTCCATGTTCTGCTCGTTATCCTCGATCAGCAGAACTCGGTTATTGGACACCGGCCATCTCCCTTCCCCGCCTCCGAGTGAGGTTGCGGATCGTGTCCAGCAATCCCGCCCTGGACCGGGCGCCCTTGTGATAAAGCGCGGCTATTCTACTCCCGAGCTGGTTTCGATCGGAGGGAGTGATCTCCTTCGCCGTCAGAACCACGATCGGTATGAGGGCCGTGACCGGATCGGCCTTCAGGGCCGCCGCCACCTCGAATCCGCTCATTCCCGGCATCATCAGGTCGAGGACGATCACTCCCGGGCGCTCCGAGCGGGCCGAATCGATTCCTTCCGCTCCGCTGTAGCACGAAATGAGCTGGTAGCCGGACTTCTCGATGTCCTCCGAGAAGAGCTCGTGGATCTTCGGATCGTCGTCGATCAGTAGGACTTTCCCGGGACGGTCCTTCCCCTCACCCTGGACCAGCTCCCGGAGCCGGGCCACGAGAAGGTCCCGGTGCACCGGTTTCATGAAGTAATCGTCGGCTCCCAGCGCGAGACCGAGCTCGCGATCGTCGGCCATCGTGATGATGACGACGGGAATCTCGCGCGTTCCGGCTCTGGACTTCACGTCCTTCAGAACCTCCCAGCCGTCGAGCCCCGGAAGGATCAGATCGAGCAGAATGATGTCGGGGGTTTCGGAGTCGATGATTCGGAGGGCTTCCTCTCCGTGGCGCGCCCGGATCGCTTCGTACCCTTCGGCCTCGAGCTCCGCCGCGAGCGTGGCGTAGGCGATCGGATCGTCCTCGACCACGAGGACTCGCACACGCGATCCCGGTTCGCTCGAATCGGAGGCCCGAGGGGGCGATCCCGGCGGATCCGGCGCCTCCGTTGTTTCGCCATCCGGGGTCTGAACCTTCGCAACGAGAGGAAGGAAAGCCGTAAACCGGCTTCCCTCACCCGGATCGGAATGAACTTCGATGGCCCCGCCCTGCAGCTCCAGGAAGCGCTTGACCAAAGCGAGTCCGAGTCCGGTCCCACCGTACTGCCGCGTCGAACCTCCGTCGGCCTGCCGGAATTCTTCGAAGATCACGGCCTGGTCGGCTGCTGCGATTCCGATTCCGCGGTCGATGACGTCGACGGCGACTCCCTCGGCCAGCAGCGGAGGATCCTCCGCTCGAATCTGACGCACCCGGATTGTGACGGCCGACCCCTCAGGAGAAAATTTCACGGCGTTCGACAACAGATTGTAGACCACCTGTTTAAACTTGACGGCGTCGGAAGTGATGCGGGGGATCCCCGGAAGAATGTCGAGCTGGATGTCGATTTTCCGGTTGTCCGCCACTCCCCTCATGACGCTCCGGACTCCCTCGATGAGTTGAGGCACATCGAACGCCTCGGAATAGAACTCCATTTTTCCGGCCTCGATTTTCGACAGGTCGAGCAGATCGTTGATGATTCCGAGCAGGTGCTGGCCGCTTCCGTGAATGTTTGCCAGAAATTTTTGTTGCTTGGGCGCGAGCTCGGGACCGAGCCGTTCGAGAAGAATCTCGGAGAATCCGATGATCGAATTGAGCGGAGTTCTGAGCTCGTGGCTCATGTTCGCGAGAAACTGGCTCTTGAGCCGGTCGGCCGACTGGATCTTTTTATTGGCCAGCGCCAGCTCTCGGGTTCGGTCTTCGACCTTTTCCTCGAGGCTGCGATTGAGCTCGGCCAGCTCGTCGGATGCGCGCCGCAGGGAGGCATTCGATTCGGCGAGCCGTGAGTAGAGGCGCGCGTTCTCGAGCGAAATCGCGGCCTGCTGCGCCAGCAATCGGAGCGGCCGGACGTCGGCGTAGGTGTAGATGCTGTCCGCCGCTCTCGGGCCCAGAACCAGTGCGCCGCGGAGCCTCCCTTGCAACACGAACGGAAAGAGCACGACGCCTTCCGTCTTTTGGAGAAAGGAGGTGAGAGCGTATCGGCCGGAATCGGAGAGCCCCTCCGCAGGCTCTGCCACGTCCTGGCGGAAAAGAGGCGCGTCCAAAGCCGCGAGCCACTCAGAGGCTTCCGGTCCGATAAGGACGACGGTTCCCTTCAGAGTCTCAGAGCCCGGTCCGAAAGCCGATTCGATTCGAAAGCGGGAGGTCGTCTCGTCGAAACGGGCGATCGCTCCCTGAAGAACGCCAGCGCTCTCGTGGAGAGTCCTGGCCAGCATCGAGCCGATTTTTTCGGAGTCGAGCTCGGTGGCGAGCGTGCGCCCCCACTCGAGAAGGTCGTATCCGTAGTCGTAGCGGCTCGCGAAGATCCAGCGGCGCATTCTGGGAGAGAGGCTCTTCTGACCGCTCCGGTAGATAAGCATCGCGACCATGGCAGCAGCGGTGGCGGCGAAAGCGGTCGAGGCCGGCTCCGAGACGTGAAACGAGCCCGACAGCAACTTCCGGCCGAACACCAGAACGAGCAGGTCGGCCGCCACCGCCCCCAGCAGGACGATGGCCGAGAAAGTGATCCGGCCGAGGAAAAGCGGAAAATCGACGAGCCGGTAGCGCGTGAGGATCCAGAAGAGCGCCGCGACGAAAATGACGTTCGTGATGTTGCCGACCGGATAGATTTCGAAGCCGAAGAGCGGAATCAGGTTCGTGCTCGACCCGAGGCCGAGAAGGAGCAGGGCGGCGGTCATGAAGAGCGTCTGGTTCCGTCGGTAGGGATCGGCGTCGCCCCGATAAGCGATGAAGAGGTCGCGGAGACCTGCCGCAAAAAGGATGGTGAACCACGCGATCCAGGCGAGGTGGGGGAGAGTGTTCCCGTTGGCGTAATAACCGAAGCGGTAACGGTAGAAACTGCGGACGTAGTGTCCCGTCGGAATCGTGACCAGAAGAACGAGCGACGGAAGGTAGACCGCGAAGAGTCCGGCGGAGCTGAGCTTTCGCCCGGAGAAGCTCGCGATGATCTGAAAGAAAATCGGAGGGAGGATGATGACCGCCGGGTAGTAGATCCATGTGGCCGCGAGGCGGGCGAACGATTCGTCCGGCGCCGCGAAAACCAGCAGAGTTCCGATGTTCCAGAGGGCGAGACACAGGCTGAACGGGATGACGAGACGCAACGTCTTCTGCCGCGGCGGCCGGGCGAGAAGAAATGCGAACAACAGAAGGTTGACGGCGGCGGCGATGGCCGGTCCGACGAGGTACCCGAGGCGTTCGGCGAGCAGGTTCTGGTCCATGAAAACGGTTTGTTTCTGCGAGAACGTCCGAGTCGGAAGAAAACGAGGCTGGGGCCTCAGGGAAGTATAGGTGATCCCCGGCGGCAGGCGGGGCTAGCCCGCATCATTTATGACACGAACCGCCGCCGTCGGGCGCGCGGCCTTGCGAGCGAACGAAATGTCTCTGGCGGTCTTTGAGGAATCATTCCGGCTAAATTCCGACGACTCGAACGACTTCTTCGAAGCTGGTGATCCCCTCCGCCAGTTTGCGAAGGGCCGATTGCCGGAGCGTGCGCATTCCCTTTCGGACGGCGGTCTCCCGGATTTTCGTGAAATCTTCTTTCTTGTCGACGAGCTCGCGGACGTCCTTGTCGCAGGCCAGGATCTCGAAAATACCCGACCGGCCGCGGAATCCCGTGCCTCGGCACTCGGCGCAGCCCGCACCTTCCTTCACGATCGGGCGCTTTCCCCCGAGCTCGGTGAGCTGAAGCAGGAGGAGCTCGTCTCGGCCGAGGACTTTTTCCCTTTTGCAGCTCGTGCAGATCATCCGGACGAGCCGTTGCGCCACGACCCCGATCAGCGATGCGCTGATCAGAAAGGGTTCGACTCCGAGGTCGATCAGGCGGGTGATGGAGCTCGCCGCGTCGTTGGTGTGGAGTGTCGAGAAAACCAGATGGCCCGTCAGGGCCGCCTGGATCGCCATCTCGGCCGTGTCGCGGTCGCGAATCTCGCCGACCATGATGATGTCGGGATCCTGGCGGAGGATCGTCCGGAGAGCCATCGAAAAGTCGATCCCGATCTTCGTGTGGACGGCGGTCTGGTTGAAGACGTCGTAGACCATCTCGATCGGATCCTCGACCGTCGTGACGTTCACCTCGGGAGTGGCCAGAACCCGGAGCGCCGAATAGAGCGTGGTGGTCTTTCCCGAACCGGTCGGTCCGGTCACCAGAATGATTCCGTGAGGGCGCGAGATGAATTCTTCGAATCGCTCGAGCTCGTCGGGATAGAAGCCCAGGCCGGTCAGATCCTGGAGGAGAACGTCGGGGTCGAACACGCGCGCGACGACTTTTTCTCCGAATGCGACCGGCAGAGTGGAAATCCGGAGCTCGACTTCGCGGCCGTCGCGGTCGGTCTTGATCCTCCCGTCCTGCGGCCGTCTTTTCTCCGCGATGTCGAGCCGGGCGAGATTCTTGATTCGGTTGACGATGGCCAGATGGACGACCCGCGGATAACTCTGAATGTCGTGGAGCACGCCGTCGATCCGGAAACGGACGAGCGCGGTTTCTCGTTCGGGCTCGAGGTGAATGTCCGAGGCGCGCGCGTCGTAAGCGCTTCGCAGCAGAAAGTCGACGGCCGAGACGATGTGGCTGTCCGAGACTTCGAGCTCCGAGCCGCTCCGCAGCTTGACGTACTGCTCGAGGTTTCCGAGGTCGATCTGTTTGGTCAGGTCTTTTTCGGCGCGGCTCACCGATTTTCGGAAACCGTAGAACTCGTTGACGGCGCGGAGAATCTCCCCTTCGGGGGCCACGACGAGGTCGAGCTCCTGGCCGACGAGCCGCTTGTACTCCGCGAGGGCCTCGATGTCGAAAGGGTCGGTGACGGCGACGCGGAGCTTGGCGTCGCGGATCTGCAGCGGCATCATCCGGTGCTTCCGGGCGAAGGGGCGTGAAATCTTCGACTCGATCAGGTCGGCGTCGAGCTCGAGCTGGTCGATGCGAATCGCGGGGAGACCCGCTGCCGCCGCTATGATTTCCGAGAGAAAAATCTCGTCGATCAGGCGGCCGCCGTTCCTGAGATTGGTCAGGTTCTGCGCAGCGAAGAAACGAACGGGGGAGTCGTCGGCGTTCTCGTTGTGGCGGCGACCGCGAGTGACCCGGCGCTCGCGGTCCCGTTTGACGAGGTCGGCCAGAGTCTCCTCCGCGACGATTCCTTCACGAAGGAGAATCCGCCCGAGGGATTCGACGGTGAGTTTGGCCACGGACGAATTGTAACGCTTAGAATGACGGAACCGAGAGTGATTCGGCTCTCCGGCTTTGGAGGTGTTCGTGGGAAAAGCGGTCAGATGGATCCTCTGGATTTTTGTGCCGGCCGCGATCGGAGCGGAGCTTCTCCACGCGTCCGCTTCCTGGATTTTTCTGCTCTCCTGCGTCGCGCTCCTGCCTCTGGCCGGGGCGATCGGCCATGCCACCGAGGAGCTGTCGCACCGGATGGGACCGGCGGCGGGGGGGCTGTTCAACGCTTCGTTTGGAAACGCTGCGGAGCTGATCATCGCCGGGATGGCGCTTTCCCGCGGATTGACCGTGGTGGTGAAGGCGTCTCTCACCGGATCGATTCTCGGAAATCTGCTGCTGGTCACCGGCGCCGCGATGATGGCCGGCGGGTGGCGGAAGAAATCGGTTCGATTCTCCGCCGGTGCGGCGGAGGCTCATGTTTCTCAGCTCACCCTCGCGGTCAGCGCGCTTCTCGTCCCGGCGTTTTTCGCGATCTCCGCCGAGAGGGGACACCATCCGGAGCTCATCGGCCGGGTGTCGCTCGGAGTCGCCGCCGTTCTCATCCTGACTTACGGAGCCGGTCTCCTCTTCGCATTTCGAACCCACAAGCACCTGTTTACGGCGGAGGGGTCGGCCGAGCCGGATCGGACCTCTCATTGGAGCGCAAAGAAAGCCGTCGGCGTACTGCTGCTTTCGTCCTCTGCGACCGCCGTCGTCGCCGAAGGGCTCGTGGGCGCCGTCGAGCAGGTCGGCCGGCAATGGGGCATGACCGAAGTTTTTCTCGGAGTCGTTCTTCTCGCGATGGTGGGAAACGCCGCCGAACATTCGACCGCCGTCATGCTCGCCCGGAAAGGGAAAATGGACGTGGCGCTCAACGTCACGATGCAATCCTCCCTCCAGATCGCTCTTTTCGTCGCGCCGGTACTCGTGTTTCTTTCGTATGCGCTCGGGCACCCTCTCGATCTCGTCTTCACGCCGCTCGAGATCGTGGCCCTGATGGTGGCGGTGGCGCTGGTCGTCGTGACGACTTTGAACGGCGAAACGAACTGGTTCGAGGGATTCCAGTTGCTCGCCGTGTACGCGATTCTTGCCATCGCATTCTATTTTCTTCCCGAAGAGAGCATCCGGGCGATCTCGGAAACTCCGGTGCCGTGAGAACGCGCTCGATCGTGTAATAAACTCGCCATCGAAAGGAGTCACAAAATGACCAGGACCCAATCGCTTCTTGCTTCAATTTTGATTCTCGGCCTCACCGCCGGCTCGGCGCTCGCAGCCGCCCCCAGAACCTATCAAGTCACCGGGCCGATTCTCGCTCTCACCGACACGACGATCACCGTCGAAAACCGCGACAAGGAAAAGTGGGAGATCGGGAGGGACGCCACGGCGAAAGTCACGGGTGAGCTGAAAGTGGGAGCCAAAGTCACCATCGAGTACCGGATGAGCGCGGCGACGATCGAAGTGAAAGCCGAGAAGCCGGCGGCCGAAGCCAAGCCGAAAGCGGAAAAGAAAGCGAAGAAATAGTTCGTGCAGCACACGCGCCGATCAGCCAAGAATGGGCGTTAATCCCGGTCTGCTCCGGGCATTGGGTTCGCATCGATGACGTCATGCCTGATCGGCGCCTAACTCCCCGATGGACATTCGGAGCTCGGGTATTGTCTCGGACCGTTCGAAAGGATCAGTGTAAACGTCGCGTCATTCGTCTCATTGTCAATGACCGACTGGTAGACGATCGCCGAGCCTCGGTAAATTACGACGCGAAAAAAATCGTCCGGATAAATCGTCGGGGAAAATTCCTTCCAGTCTTTCTGGATCAGTGTGCGCGGAGGGAGTGTAAAAACCGGGCCGCCTTGCGGATCATCGGTGTGATAGATGTTTTCAAACCTCCCTTCCACCTCTTCGTCGAGTGATCGAATTCCGATGTTCATCCGTTTCTTGTCGTAATAGGCGAGGTCGCTTGGAATCAATACATACCCCGAGGTATTCGCAGTCAAAATTGGCGATCCGTATTTTGGCGGCGATGTCGTGTCCACGATCGGAATGACGCAACTCGTTCCGCCTCGAATCTCCCGCATTTTCGTCTCGAAAAGAGGGAGAGGCGTTCCCGGCGGAGCGAAGACGTCGACGCTGGCGGCGCCCACTTCCTGCCCGCTCTGAAACCCCAAAATGTGCATCAGATCGTCCCACTGAACCTTTCCGCCGGATTTCAGCGTGTAGGAAAACTCCGTATCGGGCGAATCTCCCGGAACGTCCTTCATTTGAAGGTGAAAATCCGGCGTGAAATCGGGCGCACAGAGAGCATTCTGCATGCGAAACGACGTGCGGAAAGAGGCGCCGTTCGCGCCGGGGGCCGTGGCGATGACCGGGATGACGCCGATGCGCTGTTTCGTGGCGGTCCCGGCGCCATGGATACCCAGGATTTCCTTCTCGATCACACGGGCATCGGCCAGGTCGAATTCGTCGGGCAGGCCATCCAATGCCAGGATATTGTCACCGTAAACAATGCTGTTCTCTCCCTCAGGCGAACCGCAGAACGCCTTGCCTGCCATGCTCAACGCGATGTAGTCCCCCTGTTCGATCGGCGGGGGATTGCTGAAGGAGATTTCATTGTCGAAGCCCGTGATATCGACGGCTTGGTGCCAAACAGCTCGAAACGAATTGCCCCGCCGTCGATACAATGAAACATCCGCGGCCAACGCGCAGCAGCACCCGCCCCACGGAAATTCAACTCTTTGGAGAAGCCCCGTGGCATTCGAGGGCTTGGTGACGTCGACATAGGTGATGACTTTGCCACTTTCCATGTCTTCAATGTCCGCGAGATCCCTCGGCGCATTGATGATATTCCCGACGGACAGCTCGACAGCGCTCACTCCGAATGCCGCCAGTCCGACGATGAGAGTCGCGCAGATGACTGGCGGCTGACGCACAAGTGCGGTGCCTGGGCCGCGCATCAGAATCCACCTGTCAACCGAAGCGCATCGAGAGCGCCCACGAGATCCGCTCGGATGTCAGCGTCCACGATCCATGCCTCTCCGTGGCGCTCCGCCGTGTCGATGAGGGGAAGAACCGAGTTCCGGCTATCGATGATCGCGTCCTGGACTTTGGCGAGTTCGTGGACCAGCGTGTCCTGGTGCTGGGGTTGATCGAACGCGCTCGCGGGCGCTCCCGTGACCTCAGTCAGCGCGGACTGGAGCCAACCCGTGCCCGACCTCCGAGGTGCCGCGGCCGCAGGCCCGGCATTCTGCTCCCAGGGATAGATCATGATGCGCTCGCCGGCGGGGCTGAGCGCGAGGGTGTGCGTTCCCGCGTCGCTCAGCTCGATCAAGTAGAAGCGATCGTCGAGCCCCCGCTCGACCCAGGAGACGAGCCCGGTCGGGAAGCTCGAGGAGACCGAGAGCGTCTGCCGATCGAGCGCCACGAATCCTCCTTCATAGAAAAATGCCGCGGCGGCCATGTAGCTCGGCCCGCCCGGTTTTCCATTTGAAGGTCCGGCCACCACGCTTTGGATCGGGAAACCCAGGTCCGTTTGCGAAGCCAGGTGCTGACCGTCAGCGAGAAGATCACCCAAGCAGTACGAGTAGAGCGACGAAGCGGTCGAGATCACCACCCGATCGGAGGCGCCGTCTTCGATGAGTGCGACGCTCGGCACGACGCCCTTGACGCTCGAAGAAATTCCCAGCGAAGACAACGGCTTCCAGCCGATCGAAGCGGGCATGGACGTGAAATCGAGAACTCCATACATCGTCTGAATGCTTTGGCCGGAGCGATGGCCCGCGACGACGACCGCGCGACCGGCGGCCCCCGCTTCGTCTCCCTGGAAATCCACCGACGTGACCAGGTCGGAAACCACGAATGTTCCCACCGGCGTCAGCGGCGCAGAAGGAGGCCACGAAAACGAATCGACGCGGAACACCGCGATCTTGTTCACGCCCCCCTCGGCGTACGAAGCGACAGCGACGTCTCCGGCGCGCGAAACCCAAATATTCCCGCCAACCGGTGACGAGCCGACCTTCAGTGCCTGCCAGGTTTGAGGGTCGGCGGACCGGCCTGTCCACCCGATGGTTCCGTCCGACGAACCCCCGCCAAAGGCCACGTATCGACTTCCTCCGCGAAGACCGCCGCCGGGAAACATTCTGACGCGAACCGGCTGGGCCGGGAACGTCACGACATCGACGACGGCACCGTCCTCCGTTCGAACAACCTGCATCCGATTCAGTGACGGTTGAGGAATGAACGTGGGGTCGAGGTATTCGACCATACCGAGGAGACGACCGGCGGTATTGTTGTTGGTGCGGTACCGAAGCTCGAACGCTCCGCGGCCGGCCGCGGGAAGGGACGCGCGAATTTGCGCGGACGACACCCGGCTCCAGTCCGACACCGCGGCTCCGGCATCGTTTCTGGTTTCTCCTGCGCGAGTCAGCCAAAGATCAGCGCCGGCCGAAAAGAAATTATTCGACGCGCCGACTTCGATCGTCGATCCCCCTTCCGTGCTGGCCCAGGTACGACTGGGATTTGCCTCGATCGGTGGGGGGGGGCAATTCGGCCCGAGTAACCGAAGAATAAAGGAATTTGCCGAATCCCTTGGGTTCGGGGAGGAGGGATAATTGAGCCCGACCGTGTAATCAATGAATGTTTGAACACAAAGTCCCGGCAACGGCACGTAAATTCTTGCCGTGAATTTTCGATTGCAAAATGGAGGTGTATTGCAATTCGTTTGCGTTTCGCTGCAACCGTCCACGATTTCCGGATCTTTGACGAGGACGGAAAAAAGCCGCGGGTGGTTCGCGTCGGCGGGTTGGGGTTGAATGTCCAGCACCGGAGTCTCCGTGAGATTCGCCGCAACGATCTCGATTTCCCCGAGAGTCACGCTGGACGAGCCCATCGGAGGCGGGGTCGAGGGAACGCGGAGCCCCACGACGGACGTGGGGCTCGCGATCCTCAGAAGTGCGTTGTAGCGAAGGTTGACGAACGTGGGAAGCTGAACCCATTGTCGAGGCTCGCTCCCCGCGGCCGGGTTGACCACGAAAATCGGGAGCTGGAGGTAGAAATCCGCGCTGTCGTGAACGAGGCAGGGGCGGTCGCGAAGCACCTCGGTACAGAGAGGGTAGTCGCCGTCCGCGAATCCTCCAGCGAAGTGGAGGATGGACGAGAGCCGGTTCGGAGTGACACCCTGATTGAAAGAGCCGGTGCAGGTTGAGCCGAGCGAAGGGAAGCAGCCCGCTTCGGCCACCTTCGCTTCGAATTTCTTCAGGCAGCTCGAATCCGGAAGCGCCGGATTGCAAAACGAGAGCGTGGTGGTCCAGTCCGCGCAACCGGAGATGACGCGGAAGCCCGTGCCATCGATGTTGAAACGGGCGTACGGAGTGGCGGTGTAGGCGTTCAGGACCGATTTGCGGCGATCCGGATCGTCGGTCCAGCGCGCTCCCAGCTCGTTGATTTGTTGATTGCAAGTGTCCCGAAGACAACCGAGCGTCGCGTACAGCGAGTCGGCCAACTGCACGGCGGACGTCCGGTTCGCCGCCGTCATTCCGGCGGGAATCGGTGGCAAACCGAGCACGGCTTCACCGGTGGACAAAAAAGCGTCGATGAGCTTCGTCGTGTTCAACTTCTCGCGGAAGAGGCTTTTCATCAACGCCGCCGCCCCCGAAGTGTACGCGCTGGCCGAAGAGGTGCCCCCAATGAAACAGACTTGCCCCCCTTTTTCGGGATGCTCGATCTGGCTGTTGAACGCGTTGTTGATGTCGCCCGGCGAAAAAGTTTTCGTGCCGAAAAGACCCTGGTACGCCGGATCGTTGAACAGAGGATAGAAGTTCGAGTAGCAGGCGATCTGACCAGCTTGCGGGTTTGTCACCTCGCAGTCGTACGTCGCGCTCGGATTGTCGGGAAGAGGGACCAGCGAGCCGCCGTTCTGCCCGCTCAAATCCTCTTGCGTGATGGTTCCGCTGTTGTTCGTGTCTCCCACGCAGCCTCCCACTCCGGCCGGAGACGACGGGCGCGGCGGGCTCGACGGCACGCGATACGTCCCAGCGATATTCGAATCCCAGACCGCGCTGGCGGAAACGATGTTGTCGTGGCAGGCCGGCGCCGCCATTCCGATCGGCAATCCATCCGGCGTCGTTCCAACCCCCGTGGCGTTGACACGGTTGATCGTCAATCCATTGAATCCGTCGTTACCGGCGGCGCACACGGCGATGATGCCGGCGCTGTCGAGCGCTTGGAGCACGTACTTCATGGGACGGTCGCTGGTGTCGCGGTCCAACAATGTTGTCACTCTCAGACCATACCGCAGCGACATGTTGACCACATGAACCGGGCAGTTTCCTTCCGGATCCCCCGCCGCCACGAGCACCTCGTGGAGCGCGAGCACGATGTTCAGATCGCCGTTTCCTGACGCGTCGCTCCCCTCGCCGGAAACGACTTTCAGATCCCAGAGCTTCGCATCGGGCGCAACGCCGACGTTCTTGCCGGCGATCGTGGCGGCCATTCGCGTGCCGTGAAACGGTTGCGAGGCGCTTCCGCTGTAATAGGCGATTCGCCGAAGAACCTTTCCGCCCAGCTCGCCTGCGGCGTACACGTCGTCGACCCCTGAGTCCACCACCGCCACCGTGACTCCGACCCCGGTCGTGGCATACGTCGGATGGTTCCGGAGGAACTGCGTCCCTGCGGGGTTGGGCTCGGCGGGATCGTCCGCAACTCTCATCAGGTCGAGCCCTTGCGAATCCGCCAGCTCGATCGGCCAGACTGCGGTCACGCTCTCGACGAGTGGATCGCGGGAGAGATCATCCAGCAATGCCGGGTCAACGCTGACCGCCATGATCGGGAGCGCGCGAAGTGCGAAGAACGGACGGAACCGTTCCCCGTCAAAACGTTTCGCCAGCTTCTGCGAAGCCGCCGGGATCCATCCGATCCGGGAAGGATCGAGGATCTCCCGACTGTTGGCTGGACCGCCTTGATCCCGTCGGGTCGATGAAGCGTGAGGATTGCAGGCACGCGCTTTCCGTGCGGGAGGGCGCGAAGCGCCGGGTCGACCCAAGCGCGGCGGGAAGCATGAATCTGGTCGGCTTGGCGGAGCCCGACCGACGTCGGAGCCAGCAGAAGCGCGTTATCGGTCGGCTGAGGAAGCAAGATCACGCTCTCGTCGATCATCGGCCGCGCCGCGAACGCTCCGGTGCGGCTACCCACTACCCTGAGGCAGACGAGAAAAAGAACAAGGAACCTTGACCGAAGCGGTTTCATGAACACCCTCCAATTTTCGCGGGGAGTTTCCCGGTCCTGTCGCTCATACGGTTCGCTGCGGCTGGGCTTCAAAAACACTCCAAAGGGCAATCCTGATTGGTCTTTTCGAATAATTCACCAGACGCGCAAGGATGTCAATGGCGCGTCTGGCGGTTCTCGGCTCGCTTTTCCGAAAGATCAGTGGTGCCATCGAGGAGCTTCAGGCGGCCCGCTTCTGCGGATATGACGGAGTGGATGATAGTTACGATCTCGCGCACGACGTCCGAATTACGAAATGCAAGGCGCTTGACGATTGTCGATCAGCGCACCTGCAACACGAGGTGAGTCGATTGCGTCGCGACGTCTTGGCTCGCGTTCCATGTCTCACGGGAAAACCCATGACGCTGCGTTCCGCGATGAGGCGGCCCGCGACGGGTGCCGGCCCTTTCGATGTTTCCTACGTTTTGCTGCCAGCACCCGCAGCGGCCGGTCGGCGTGTCGACTGTGGGCCGGTTGCTGAAATCAGCGGACGGATTCCGGTTCTTCGGCGACCACGACCTGGTTTCGGCCGGCGTTCTTCGCCCGGTAGAGCGCCGCGTCCGCGGCCGAGAGGAATTCGGTCGGGCCGTCGAATCCGCCGGTTCCGCCCTGACAAGCCAGACCGATCGACAGCGTGACGGTGACCGGTTCTCCCTTCTCCGAACGGAAAGGGATCTCCGAGACGATGCGGCGCATTCGTTCGGCGAGGATCGTTCCGCCGATGACGTCGGTGTCGGGAAGAAGCGCGACAATCTCTTCTCCGCCATAGCGCGCGACCAGGTCGGCCGATCGCACGAGGGAGAGGAGGGCTTTCGCGGAATCGGCGAGAACGAGATCGCCGAACCCGTGCCCGTAGCTGTCGTTGATTCTTTTGAAATGGTCGAAATCGATCAGGAGAAGAGCGAGCTGGCGGCCGTATCTCTTGACCGAGGCGAATTCACGTTCGAAACTTTCGTTGAAGAATCGCCGGTTTCGCAGGCCGGTGAGGGCGTCGGTGAACGCCATCTCCGCGAGCTTCGCCCGTTCTTCGTCTTTGCGCTGCGTTTCGGTGTGGCGAACGAGAGCCGATGAGATTGCCTTGGGCAACTCCTCGCCGATGAGATCGTCTTTGACCACGTAGTCGTAAGCCCCGAGCTTCATCGCCGCGACCGCGATCTTTTCATCTCCTGCGCCGGTGATGATGATCACGGGGGGGCGGCCCGGGCCGGAAACCTCCTTGATCAGATCGACTCCGGTGCAATCGGGCAGGCGGTAATCGAGAACGATCAGATCGACCGGTTCCTTCTGCAGGATTTCGATCGCTTCCCGGCCGGTCGAAGCCGAGAGGACCACGATCGGAAACGGATAGGAGCGAAGAGAGGCGCGGAACAGCTCGAGATGGTCGGAATTGTCGTCGGCATAAAGAATTCGGATTACGGGTGTCGGTGTCGAGGCGCTCAAGTCCGTCCCCTTCGGGTTCGTTTCGGTCCGGTCCCGGCGGGGGGCCCGGCGCCGGCCATTTTCTCCGCGATCCGAACCGCATTCAAGGCCGTTCCGGCGCGCAAATGATCCACCACCATCCAAAGCCAGAAGGCTCCGGGGATGGACGGCTCGGCGCGGGGCGGAGCCAATCGAACGACGTCGGTGCCCGATGCTTCCACCGTCCCGGGAATCATTTCGAAGCGGTCGACTTCGAGCTCGGGCGTCGCTTCGAATGCAGCTTCGATCGCCGTGGCATCGGGAGGCGGGTCTCCTCCCATTTCGGCGAGCACCGTGAATCCGTGCCCGTGAAACGACGGTCCGCGGAGCACCGAAACGGCCATGTTCACCGGTTCGCCGAAAATTTCCGCGATTTCTTCCACGATGGCCGCTCCGTCGTGGGCGGGGGCCGGGAAAACATTGAAGACCATCTGGCGGCCGAACACGTTTTTGGGGAGGGGATTGAAGTTGAGCAGTGCGACCGCCTGTCCCAGCATTTCCTCGACGCCAGCGTCTCCGCGGGTCGAGGCCGGTTCGATGACGGTGATCGTCAGGCGCCGGATTTTCGCAACCGTCCGAAGCGGAGCGATGAGCCGCGAAAGCAAAAGCGCGCTCGCTCTCGGGACGGCGGCGTGACGATCCGCAGGCGCGAGCGAAGAGTCGTTCAGGCCGGAAACGATCCATTTCCCTCCGGACCGGGAGTCTCCGGCGGGAGGAATTTCGATGACCGCCGTTCCGTTCTTCACGGCTCGCTTCGCGAGCTCTGCGGTCTCCGCTCCGGTGTCGCAGAGAAACAGAACGTCGAGCCCGTCGAGCGAGTCGGCTGCGAGCTCCACGACGTAGGCGGCCTCACCGGCCTCCTCGGTGATCGCGCCGGCGTTTCTCTCCGGCGTGTCGAGAAGCGCCATGGAACCGATCGGAAAATGCCTTTCGCGGAGAAGGGATCGAATTTCTTTTCCTGTGATGCTGAGAGGATTGACGACGGCAATACGGAGCTTCGAGGGCGTGGTCATGACGGCGGCTCCCGATTCGTTTCCTGGGCCGAAGGCGGCGCCGGTTTCTTGCGCCTTCCGAACAGGCGCGCGATCGGGCCCGAGAGAGCGTAAGCGGTGAGGGTTGCCGCGAGAGCGATCTGCGGCTCGCTCGACAGGATGGCGAGCACGACGGCAATCAAGAGAACGATGATCTTCGACTTCCGCTGCTTGAGGTCGAAGTCTTTGAACGAACGGTAGCGGATCGTGGAAATCATCAGGAACGAGACGATCACCACGACGAGCGCCCAGAGAACCTCCCACTCGCGCGGCACACCGGCGGACACTTCGAGGGGAGCCGGGTGCCAGAAGATCACCGATGCGACGACCCCGGCGCCGGCGGGGATGGGCAGACCGATGAAGAACCGTTTGTCGACGCGGTGAACCATGATGTTGAAACGGGCCAGACGCATCGAACCGCAGATAAGAAACACGAACGCCGCGAAAAATCCCCAGCGCCCCAGATCGGTCAATCCCCACCGCCAGGCGAGAAAGGCCGGAGTGAATCCGAACGACACGACGTCGCAGAGTGAATCGTACTGCTCTCCGAATTCGGAGCTCGAGCCGGTCATGCGCGCGATTCGCCCGTCGAGTGCGTCGCAAAGCGCCGCAACGAAGATCAGGATCGCCGCGATTCGGAAGTCTCCGAAGAAGGCGCGCTCGACGCTCAGAAAACCGCAGTAGATGTTGCCGACGGTGAAAAGAGTCGGCAGGACATAAACCCCGCGGCGCAGGCCGCGCGGTTTCGGACGGATCGGGCCGGATGGGCTCGCCGCCGCGTCGATCATCCTTTTTTCTCCGCGAGGCGGGCCACGACGCTCTTTCCGGCCCAGGTGCGTTCCCCGTCGCGAACGGCAGGAACCGTTCCCGCCTGGAAATACAGATCCACCCGGCTGCCGAACTTGATCATCCCGACCCGTTCTCCCTTGCTGACGCGATCGCCGGCTTTTTTCCGGAACACGATCCGGCGCGCGAGGAGCCCCGCGACTTGAATGAAGACGAGCGGACCGGCCTCCGTGTCGAGGCGAACCAGATTCCGTTCATTTTCCAGCTGCGCCCGCTGGTGATCGGCGGGGAGCTTCAAACCCGAGGTGTGCTCGGCCGCCGCGATCACGCCGTCGGCCGGGCTCCGGTTGACGTGGACGTCGAAAACGTTCATGAAAATCGAGATGCCGACCGGGAGATCCGCGCATTCGGGGAGCCGCTCGCCGGCCGGAATTTCTCCCACCCGAATCACGACACCGTCGGCGGGCGAGATCACGTCGAGCGGATCGGCGCTGTCGGGAATCCGCTCCGGGTCGCGGAAAAAGTTGGTCAGGAAAACGAAACCGAGAAACGCGAGCCCCGCGAGCACAAAGAGCCCGGCGGCGGCGAGGGCCGCAGTGACGACGAGGGCGACGCCGAGATAGGGAATTCCGTCTTTCGCAATCATGATTTTCTCGAGAGTTTCGTTGAAACAGAAAAGGGGGACGCTTCCGTCCCCCTCCTTCTGGTCCGCGCCCCGAACAAGGACGCGCCGCGGGAACTTTGAGCTACCTTCCGACGTGCTCCAACTGGGTGCGAATATATGCCTCCATGAGGTCTTTGAGATGCAGCTTCTGTTTCTTCAGCCGCTTCTCTTCGAGCTCCTCTTCGATTGAAAGGCCGAATTTGTGTTGAAGCTCGTGGAGCCGCTTTTCGAAGATCTGGTGCTCGGAATGCAACTTTCGAAACTCCTCGTCCCTGCCGGCCAGCTCCTCACGGAATTCCAGAGAACTCACGTCCATCGGTTGTCCTCCTCATCGGGCCGGTTCATCCGGCCACGATCGCGAGCGTAGCATAGGGGAACGGGGGGACCCAAGACGGCGGGGCGGGGCGAGGCCACCGGCGGGCGAGAACCGAAGAAGAGGGTGCTTTCCCGTTCTTCCGGGGGAAATCCGCGGCGGAATCCGAACAACTCAGAACCGGCTCAACCAGCTCAACGTCACGCCGAGACTCTTTAAATCTTTTGTTCCAATCCGGCCATCGGACCCTCGGACTTCGATCCGTTCTCGAGGTATTCCGCGGATCGCGACGCCGAAAATCCCGCCCGAATCGCCATGAATCGAGGTCCCCACCTCCCAAATTCCGGCGAAAGACGAATCTTCGTGTTTTCCGCAACCATTGCAACCGACTTCGGTGTTCCAGTGATGGTAGCCGGGCCCCGCGGCAAACGACAGGGAAAGAGGGCCGTGGCGATACTCGACGGCGGCGAGTGTCTCGGCGAACATCAGGGCGGTTCCGCCGTTGACGCCGCCTCCCATGTCGCCGCGAATCCAACCGCTCCAACCCTGGCCGAGCGAGTCATCGGGCAGCCGGCCGAGTGCCGAAAACGAGAGGCTGTAAAGCTTGTCCGGGTGGTTGAAATCCTGGAGATCCTGGGCGCGAAAAGAGCCGCCGAAGTAGATCTCAGGTGAAGCTGCCCTCGCCGTGTGCGTTCCGAATGGCAGAATCCCGGTGGCGATCAACCACCCCGCGGAAAGAATCATTTTGCGAATCATGGCGCCCTCCTTTTTCGATGACGATGTTTCGATTCGGTTGATTCGCTCGCCGGATCACTTGCCGTTATCCAGCGAAGGGGCACGCTCCCCGGCGGGAGCTTCGACCCGAACGAGTACCGCTTCGACCTGTTTCGGTTCGTGTTCCCACATCGCTCCCGTTGCGGCGTCGACGCCCATGCCGATTCCGCCAATGATCATTCCGGTCGCGGTGCCGATGGCGGTCGAATAACCGCCGAACCAACATTCACCTTGGCAACGGGGTTCGGCCGCAGCTCCGATCAGCAATCCTCCAAACGGAGAGGCGATGTTTCCGTAGAAACCTTTTCTGACCCGGCGGGTCAGCTCGACCGCGAAAGTCCGGAAGCCGGCCTTCGACACCGTCAGGCGGCACGGGTCCTGCCGCCGGGGAATTTCGACATCTGCGGGTGTCGTACCGGGCGCCACTCCCGAGGCGGTTCCGCAGTCGAGCTCGATCACGCCTCCAGAGGGGAGACTCTCGACGTGGATCATTTCCCGCCGGATCTGACGCGGTGATGAAATGGTGGCGCACCCCGCGAGCGCCGCGAGGGGAAGCGCCAGGAGCAGGAGCCGGTTCTGTTTTTTCATGATTTCCCTCCACGTCCAGAATGCATTTCGGCGGCCACGAAGTCCTGAGGGTTTCATGAGAAAATCCTGACGCCACCCTTGGAGACCGCCCCCGAATGAGCTCCCTGCCCCTGCGTGCTCAGCTTCCGGAACAAATTCCGCTCGGATCGACCGTCCTCCACCCGGGCGCCCGAGAGCTTCGCCGCGGAGCGACCGTCGTTCACCTCTCTCCAAAGGCCCTCGACCTCCTCTTGCTCTTGATTCGACGGAGCCCGAACGTCGTCTCGAAACGGGAAATCCAGGACAGGCTCTGGCCGGACTCGTTCGTTTCGGAGGCGAGCCTCACGACGCTCGTGCGTGAGGTTCGGGCGGCGATCGGAGACGACGCGCGGAGTCCCCGTTTCATTCGCACCGCCCACCGATTCGGTTACGCTTTCCAGGGTTCGATCAGCCCGTCCAATCCGGGAATTCGCGCGGTGGGCGCTGTTTTCCCGTTGACCGGGGGCGCAGACTCGATATTCCTCGAAGGGGTCGGCGATTCGATTTCGAACGCTCTCGCCCGGCGGGGCGTACTCCGTCTCGTACCTCGAAGCACCGTCACCCGGGTCGCATCGAAAGTGACCGATCCGGGTGAGCTGGGCGGACGGCTTTCCCTCGGCTGGTACGTCGCGGGAAGGCTCCAGGAACAAGGCGACGAGCTCGTCTGGCAGCTCGAGCTCGTGGATTTCGCCGACGGATCCCAACTCTGGGGGGAGAGAAAGAAGATTCGCACCGAAGATCTTCCGATCGAAGTGGAGCGGCTTGCCGGGATCATTGCGGCGAGGCTCGAAGCGGGTCCGGCGGGGTCGGCCCCTCCCGCTCGCGCGGCCGCATCGCCGGAAGCGATTCGTCTTCGGCTCGCCGCGAATCACCACCTTTCCCGCCGAACGCCGGATTCGCTGCGGCGCGCCTGCGATCTGTTCTACCGCGCCACGACGATCGATCCGGACGATATGGAATCGTTCGCGGGTGCCGCGACCGCCTGGGTCGCCCTGGGGAGCCGGGGCGTGGTTCCGTCGGAAACCTGTCGCGACCGCGCGCTCGAGGCGGCCGACCGCGCGCTGGCGATTTCTCCCGCTCTGGCTTCGGCGCGCGTGGCACGGGCGGGCGCTCTCGAAGTCTTCGACTGGGGTTGGGACGAGGCCGAAATCGAGCTCGAACGGGCGCTCGCTCTCGAACCCTCGTCAATCGATGCGCATCACTGGCATGCGCTTCATCTGATTCGCCGGGGGCGCACCGAAGAGGCGATCGCCGCCGCGGGCCGGGCGGTGGATCAGGACCCGGCCGCCGAGCTCTCGGTCATTCTCGCGGTCAACGGAGGATTCATCCGCTACCTCGCACGGCGCCCGCAGGAGGCGGCGGAGGAGGCGGAGCGGGCGCTCGCGCTGGATCCCTTCGCGGCGGAAGCTCATCTCGTTCTCGGTTTCGCTTTCGAGGCGATGGGAAACATGGATGCCGCCGCCGAACGGCTGCTTCGGGGAGTGGAGCTCACCGGGCGGGCTCCGCAGGCACTTTCGACGCTGGCGCACCTCGAAGCGGGGCGCGGCAGGAAACGGGAAGCGGTCGAGCTTCTTCGTGAAATGGAAGGAAGGAAGGAATCGGGATGCGCGTCATTGACGGCTCTGGTCCATCTCGCGCTGGGCGATCGCGACCAGGCGCTCGGGTGCTTCGAGCGCGCGGTCGGTGAGCGCTCGCCCTGGCTCGTCTATGCCGGCGCCGATCCGCGCCTCGATCCGCTCCGAGGCGAGTCGCGCTTTGAAGCGGTTCTCGATCGGATCGGTCTGCCCTCCCATCCGCGAGGGATGGTCACCCCTTCGAAATCGCGATCTCGAACGAAAGCCTGACGAGCCGGGCGCCCTCGGGTTCGCGAAATTTCTCCGGGCGTGCGGCCGTCGCTCCCTTAGAATCTCATTTCGGAGCCTCCATCAATGACCGACACCAACGCATCCTCATATTCCTCCCCGCCGCCGAAGGGCTCACGCAAGCGAATCGCCCTCTTCATTTCGCTCTTTGTCCTGCTCGCTCTCATCGGCGGGAGCATCTGGTCTCGAAAGCGCGAGAAGCCGGTCATCGTTACGACCGAAAGGGCCATTCGCAAGTCCATCACCGAGCTGGTGACTGCGACGGGAAAAATTCAGCCGGAAATGGAAGTCAAGATTTCGCCTGAAGTGGCCGGAGAAATCATCGAAATTCCGGTCAGGGAAGGACAGGTCGTCCGGAAAGGAGCGCTCGTCCTTCGGATCAAGCCGGATACCTACCGCGCCCAGGTCGAAGCGCAGGAGGCGGCGCTCAACGGAGCGAGAGCCGCAACCGAACAGCATCGGGCCGAGCTCACGAAAACGGAAAAGGATTACCAACGGTCGAGAAGTCTCTTCGAACAGGGGTTGATTTCGGCGGCCGAATCCGGGGCGCAACAGGCCAGCTACGAGATCGCGAAAGCGGCGCTCTCGTCGTCGCTGTTCGAAATCGAAAGGGCTCAGGGGGCTCTGACCCAGATTCGAGAGGCGCTTCTGAAGACCGTCATCCTCTCGCCTGCGGATGGAACGATCAGCTCACTGACGAGCCGCGTCGGCGAACGCGTGGTGGGAACCAGCCAGTTCGCCGGCACGGAAGTGATGCGAATCGCGGACCTGACGAGCATGGAAGCGCGGGTGAACGTCAACGAGAACGACGTGATCAACGTGAAGGTCGGCGACGCCGCGCGAATTCATGTCGACGCGTATCCGCAGGGAACGATCCCCGGAACGGTCCGTGAAATCGCCGCGACCGCGTCGACCACGAACGCCGGCACGCAGGAGCAGGTGACCAGTTTTGAAGTGAAGATCCGGATTCCGGATCATTCGTTTCGCTTGCGTCCGGGGATGAGCGCGACCGTCGACATCGAAACCGCCACGGTGGCCGGGGCGGTGGCCGTGCCCATTCAGAGTGTGACCGTGCGGGAGAGCGGAAGCACGCTTTCTCCCGAAGAGCTCGACAAGCTGAAGACGAAGCGCCAGGAGCGGGACAAGACCGACAACCGCGCCGAGCTCACGAGCGAGCTCGAGCAAAAACAGAAGGAACGGGTCCAGCGGGAAAAATTGGACCGCGTCGTCTTCGTCAAGACGGGCATGACCGTCAGGATGCGGAAAGTGGAAACCGGCATCGCCGATCCGGCCTACATCGAAATCAAGAAAGGGATCGAGCCGGGCGACGAGGTGATCTCCGGCAGTTACACGGCGATCAGCCGCCAGCTGAAGGAAGGGGCGAAAGTGGAGATCGAGAAGCCCGGGAAAGGGTAGCGGGCGTGAAATCGCCGCTCCGCTCCGGCTCGAGCTTCAACGAATTCCGCCTCGAAGTCTTCGAGAGTTTTCGCATCGCATTCTCCGTCATCGGCACCCACAAGCTTCGCTCGGTTCTCACGGCTCTGGGCGTGATCATCGGCATCGTCGCGGTGACGCTGATGGGCTCGGCGGTCGGAGGAATCCAGACGGGATTCGACCGAAGCCTCGCCGTGATCGGCGACGACGTTCTTTATGTCGAGAAGTGGCCCTGGCGGCACGTCGAAGACTGGTGGAACTACCGCAACCGCAGGGTGATGGAGCCCGGGTATGCCGATGAGATCAATCGAATCATCGAAGCGGCCCCAGGTTCGGAGTTGGTCGTTGCCGTACCGACGATGGCGGCGATCCGCAACGTCAAGTACGGTGACGCCGAGGTGCGCGGAGTTTTTACGATGGGGACGACCGATCAATTCCTGGCCACCAAGGTTTCGGGATTTCAGGCGGGACGTTTCATGACGGAAGGGGAGTCGCGCGGGGGACGGGACGTCTGCGTTCTGGGGTATGACGTTTCCGAGGTTCTGTTCCCGCGCGAATCGCCGATCGACAAGGTTGTTCTGATCGGCGCCGTGCCATTTCGAGTCATCGGCGTCTACGCCAAGCAGGGGACGTTTCTGGGTCTCTTCAGTTTCGACACACAGGTGGTGGTTCCGCTTTCCGCGTTCATGAAGTCTTTCAGCTCCCGGCTCGACGCCTCCATCCGGGTGAAAGTGAAAGATGGCAGACGTCTCGAAAAAGCCAAGGGGGAGTTGACGGGGGCGATGCGCCGGATTCGGCGCCTTCCGCCCGAATCCAAGGACGACTTCTCGATCAACGAACAAGGCGCGCTCAGGACCACCATCGATCCGATCAAAGGCGTCGTCGCGATGGCTGGCCTTTTCGTCACGGGTCTCGCTCTCTTCGTCGGAGCCATCGGCATCATGAACATTACTTACGTCAGCGTGAAGGAGCGGACGAAGGAGATCGGAACCCGAATGGCGCTCGGGGCCCGCCGCCGGACGATTCTTCTTCAGTTCCTGATCGAAGCGGTTTCGATCTGCCTGATCGGAGGAGTGGTCGGTCTGGCGTTGTCCTATCTGCTTTGTCTGGCCGTAGGCTCGATGTTTCCCTCCTTCCCGATCGGATTTTCGGCGGGGCTGGTGATGGGCGGCCTCGTCGTCTCGACCTTGACCGGAATCCTGAGCGGTTTTGCTCCCGCGCTGTCCGCCTCGCGCCTCGAACCGATCGAAGCGCTCCGTCATGAGTGACGCCGGGCGATGACGGGCCGCGAGATTCTCGGGATGGCGCTCGGTTCGCTGCGTACGAACCGGCTCCGCTCCGCATTGACGATGCTCGGTGTGACCATCGGTGTTTTCTCCGTCATCGGCGTGATGACCGCCCTCGGCGTGATTCAAACCTCGATCGAAGGGGGCCTCAGTTTTCTGGGAAGTAATATTTTTCAATTCGCCAAGTATCCGGTGATCAGCTCCGGCGGGGATCCGGAAGTGAAGTACTCGAACCGGAAGAGCGTCTCGCTCGAAAACGCGAGGGAGTTCGCCCGGTTGATGGCTGGAGAAGCGCGGGCAATCTGTTTCAAGGTGTTCGATGGCGGCAAGGCCGCCTCCTACGGAGGGCTGACGGCTCGAGGATTGACGGTTGTCGGGACGAACGAATCGTTTCTGGTGGCCAACAGTTTCGTTCTCGGCGAGGGACGTAATCTCTCGGCGGAAGACGTCGAGCTGGCTCGAAACGTGTGCGTCGTGGGAACGTCCATTCGGAAGAAACTCTTTCCGATTGAAACGGCGCTGGCCAGGACGATCAAGGTCCACGACAAGCCTTACCGCATCGTTGGAATCCTCGCCGAAAAAGGTTCATCCTTCGGTCAGAGTCAGGACGATCTCGTTCTCGTTCCGATCACGAAATTCTTTTCCGATTTCGGTCACGCCAATCGAACCGTGAACATCGCGATTCAGTCGACGTCGCAGGCGACTTACAACGCGACCCTCGACCGGGCGATTGGGGCCATGCGTGTCGCGCGCGGGCTGAAGCTGGGGCAGGACAACGATTTCGAAATCTATTCGAACGACACTCTCGTCACGGCCTTCGCGCAGATGGCCGGAACGATAAGAATCGGAGCCTTCGTCGTCAGCGTGATCGCTCTGATCGCCGCGGGGATCGGCATCATGAACATCATGCTGGTGAGCGTGACCGAACGAACTCGAGAGATCGGCGTTCGAAAAGCGGTCGGCGCCAAGAGGCGGGACATCGCTTTCCAGTTTCTGATCGAGGCGGTGGCTCTTTCCGAAACCGGCGGGCTCGCGGGGATTCTTCTCGGCGTCGCCGGCGGAAACCTCGTCGCGTTTGCGCTCGACCTGTCCATGGTCTTCCCCTGGGGTTGGGCCATCACAGGGCTCGTCGTCTGTTCGCTCATAGGGATCGGATTCGGTTTCTACCCCGCCTGGAAAGCCGCATCCCTTCATCCGATCGAAGCACTGAGGTTCGAGTAGCGCGATCGGGCCGGGCGGCATTTACGTTTTTCTCGCGGCGCGAAAAGCGCTGACGGAATGGCGGTGACTCCCCGGGTGGAGGTCGAGTGCCACAGTAGGGGCCGGCCCCCGTGCCGGCCCGCCAGGAACCTCTGCCCCGCACGCAAGTGCGACTTCGCGGTGCTCGTTTCGCTCGAGATCGCGGGCCTTACGAAAATCCGGACGGGCCGGCGCGGGGGCCGGCCCCGATTTCCGACTCCTGATCTGTGGCAACATGGCCGCATGAATCTTCCGGCTCGATTCGCATGGCGCTCCGCCCTCCGGAGGGCTTGTTTTGTTTTTCTGTTGGCGATCGTGCCGTCGGTCCCTGGCTCGGTCCGGGCCGCGCAAGCCTCACCGCCGGGCGCGGGTTGCGGACGAAGCCGCGGCGCAGTCGTCGTCACGGTGGCGCCGGGGGGCGGAGGCGGCCGAGCCGGACTTCAGGCGGGAGACGTCGTCTGCTCCTGGATCTTCGAACCGGGCCGGACCGACGCCCTTCTCCCCCGAAAGGGAATGATCGATCTCCCGTTCGATCTCGACGAAGTCGAGCTCGAGCTCGCTCCGCAGGGGCTCGTGCGTCTCGCAATTCGTCGTTCGGGAAAACCGCTCGAGCTCGAGATGTCGCGCGCCGACTGGCGGCTCGAAACACGTCCGTGGCTCGCACCCGCCGATCTCGCCGGCTGGAAGGAGGCGAAAAGGCTCGCCGATTCCGAAGGTGATGCCGGGCCTGTCGAATCCATCGCGCGTCTGCGGCGTCTCGCGGCCGCAGCTCTTCGCCAGGGGAACCGCCGCCTCACGGCGTGGTTCGATCTCGCGGCAGCGCGGCAGGCGCAGGGGGCGGGACGCTTCGACGACGCTTCAGCTGCAGCGGCAGCGGCCGAAAGCGAAGGGACGAGAGGGAAAGATTTCATCGTCGTCGCGAAGGGGGCGCGTCTTCAGGCGCGCATCTTTGCGCAGAAGCGGGATTCGGCTGGACAGGAGCGCGCGCTCCTCCGCGCGCTGGACGCCCGGCGCAAGGTCGTTCCGGATGGGCTCGGAATCGCGGGTCTCTTGAACGACCTCGGGTCGGCCGCCGGACGCCGCGGCGACCTCGTTGCGTCGGAGGCCTTCCTGAAGGAAGCGCTCGCGATCGGCCTCCGCCTGGCGCCCGAGGGGATGGACGTCGCCTCGAGCCTCAACAATCTCGGCGTGGCCCGGGAGCTGCGGGGAGATCTCGCCTCGGCGGCCGACCTCGACGCCCGCGCCCTTGAGATCAAGGAGAAGCTCGTCCCCGAGAGTCTCGCGCTGGAACGGAGCGTGTCGAATCTGGGCAACGTTCTTTTTCGCCGCGGAGATTTCGAAGAGGCGGAGCGGCTTCACAGGCGATCGCTGGCGATGCTCGAAAAGCTCGCGCCGGTAAGCCTAGCCATCGCCGGCACCTGGCAGAACCTCGGAATTCTCTTGCGGAGCCGCGGTGATCTCGGGGGAGCCGAAGAGTTTCACCGGCGAGCGCTCGCGCTTCAGGAGGAGCTCGCGCCCGGGACCCTCGACGTTGCGTACTCGCTGACGAACGTCGCCGGAATCGCCGAGGCCCGGGGGGATTTCGATCTCGCGGAGGAGCTCTACCGGCGGGCTCTCGCGATCGAGGAAGTGCTCTCTCCCGGAAGTCTCGATGTGGCCCTGACGCTGAACAATCTCGGAGTCGTCGCGGGGGACCGGGGCGATTCGGAAGGCGCGACGAAGCTTTACGAGGCTGCGCTCGTCATTCGCGAACGGCAGGCCCCGGACAGCCTGGAGGTCTCGATCACGCTCGACAACCTCGGGCAGGTCGCCGGAGGAAATGGCGAGCTCGAGAGGGCGGCGAATCTCCATACCCGTGCCCTCGCGATTGCCGAGAGGGTCGCGCCGCAGGGAATTGATCGCGCGGCGAGTCTGGAAGCTCTCGGAAATGTTTACTTCGCCACTGGCGATCTGGCCGCCGCAGAGAAACGCCACCAGGATGCTGCGACTCTTCTGCACCGGCTCGGCCCGGGGACTCTGGCGGAAGCCGATTCGCTCCATTCCCTCTCTCGCGTTCACCTGCGTCAGGGGCGGGTCGGCGAAGGGCGTGACGAGCTCTGCGAGGCGCTCTCGTCTCTCGAGTCGGCGCGCGTCCGTTTCGGGGGAACGGACGACTCGAGGAGCGGAGTCTTCGCCCGCTACGCCGACTGGTATCGCGAAGCCATTGATCTCGATTCGGAGCTCGGCCACGTCGCGCCGGCTTTTTTCTGGCTCGAACGCTCGCGTGCGCGCGGGCTCCTCGCTCTTCTGGGCGAACGCGATCTGGTCCTGTCGAAAGACGCCGATCCGAATCTTTTGCGCGAACGAAAGCTCGTCGATGCCGATTACGATGCCGCTCAGTCGAAGCGCGCCGAGCTGACTGCGGACGACGCGGAGGGGCTGGCCGCGGCCGACACCGAGCTCGCTGCGATCCGCCGAAAGCGGGACGACGCCGCGCGCCGGCTTCGTGTCGCCTCGCCGCGGCTCGCATCGCTCGTTCTTCCCGAGCCGTTCGATCTCGAAGAGGCGCGCCGCCATCTCGATCCGGGAACTCTTCTCCTCGCTTACTCGCTGGGCGAGTCTGGGGGAAGGCTCTTCGCCATCGACGGAGATGGCGGAGCGCGCGAAGTTTTCCGCCTCGACGCGCCGCGGCGGTCGCTCGAGACGCAGGTCGCCCGCTTCCGGCTGTCGATCCGGAGACTGGCCGAGGACCCTTCGGACCTGGGGCGGGAAAACGTTCGGACGCTCGCTCTGTCGCTGTCGCGACGGATTCTCGGTCCGGCGGCGCGGCGAATCGCGAAGGCGGCGCGAATTCTGATCGTCCCCGACGGACCGCTCCATCTGCTTCCGTGGGCGGCCCTCGCCGATCCCTCGTCGACCGGATTCCGGTGGCTCGTCGAGACGAAGCCGGTCCATTCCATCGTTTCGATGACCGTTTACGCCGAGCTGACGAGATTGCGAACCGAGCGACCGGGCGAGCGAACCACTGTGGCTTTCGGCGATCCCGTCTATCCGGAAGGGGCGGCTGGCCGGTTTCGTTCGCGGCTGATTCTCGATCCGCTCCCGGGAACCCGCGCCGAGGTCGAGGCCATCCGCTCGCTCGCTCCGGCCTCGACGATCGCGCGCCTCGGCGCCGACGCGACCGAAGAGAACGCGATGGAGGTCGGGCCCGGCGCGAGCGTTCTCCACTTCGCCTGTCACGGAATCATCGACGAACGATTCCCTCTCGACTCGGCCCTCGCGCTCACGCTTTCGCGCGATCCGCCGGCCGCCGGAGCCGGCCGTCAGGCGGGAAACGGATTTCTTCAGGCCTGGGAGATCTTCGAGAGGATGAGGATCGATGCCGATCTGGTCACACTGTCGGCCTGCGAGACGGGCACCGGGCGTTCACTCGAAGGGGAGGGGCTGGTCGGGCTCGTGCGCGCTTTCGAATACGCCGGCGCGAAAAGCGTTCTCGCCACCCTGTGGGGCGTTTCGGACGAATCGACTGCGATCCTGATGGAGGATTTTTATCGACGCTGGCGCGGCGGCCTTCCGAAAGACGAAGCGTTGCGCCAGGCGCAGGCTGCACTTCTAAACGGGCCGTACCCGGATCCGTTCCACTGGGCAGGTTTCGAGCTGATCGGGGATTGGCGTTAGGGCGGACGGGCTCGCCCCGGAATCGGCAGCCGCTTCGAGCCGCCCTAACGACAGGGGACTGCCCGGATTTGATCCGGTGCGGGCCCGGCGGGCCTTCTTCAGTTGGGATTCGTTGAAAGCCATTCACCGGTGGACGGCCTGGTCTGACCCGGTTCCCGGGCGATGAAAGTGATGCGGATCAGGTGGGCGGGTTTTTATCGATCCTCCCTTCGGTGGGCAAGGTGCGTACCATGAAAAACGAACCATAAATGTTCGAATTTCGTGGTACAGTTTTGGGTGTGATCGATCGCCGGTCGAAGCATTCCGAGCTGCACGCCGCTCTTCGGCGAAGCCGTGTCGTGGCGCTCCTGGGCCCCCGCCAATCGGGAAAGACCACGCTGGCACGCCAGATTCTGGCGCCGGACTCTCCCGGCTACTTTGATCTGGAAGATCCCCGGAGTCTGGTGCGCCTCAACCAGCCGATGACGGCTCTTGCCACTCTCCGGGGCATCGTCGTCATCGACGAAATTCAGAGACAGCCGGAGCTTTTTCCCGTTTTGAGAGTGCTGGCAGACCGGCGGCCTCTTCCGGCAAGATTCCTGATCCTCGGGAGCGCGAGCCCGGAGCTCCTCCGGCAGACTTCCGAGACGCTCGCCGGGCGAGTGGAGACTCTCACCCTCGACGGCTTTTCACTCGCCGAGGTCGGACGTGACGCGATCCGGCGGCATTGGCGCAGGGGTGGTTTTCCCCAATCTTTTCTGGCGCGTTCGGAGCAGGCGAGTCTCATCTGGAGAGAGCAACTCGTCCGCACGTATCTCGAGCGGGAACTGCCGCAGCTTGGAATCACCATTCCGGCGGAGACTCTCTTTCGGTTCTGGACCATGATCGCCCATTTTCACGGCGGCATCTGGAACGGTGCCGGGGCGGCGCGTTCTCTTGGCGTTTCCGAGCCGACCGCACGGCGGTATGTCGATCTCCTGAGCGGTCTTTTCCTGGTCCGGCAGCTTCAGCCCTGGCACTCGAATCTGAAGAAACGGCAGGTCAAGGCGCCGAAAATCTATCTTCGGGATAGCGGGCTGTTGCACGCGCTTCTCGGGATCGCGTCCGAGCGGGAGCTGCTCCATCACCCCGGGCTCGGAGCTTCGTGGGAGGGATACGCCATTGAGCAAGCGCTCGCCTCAGCAACACACGACGCGGCTTACTTCTGGGCGACGCATACCGGAGCCGAGCT
>Ga0315281_10001891_pt1 | contig 31141 bp, 38 predicted proteins | sample YL17G07_0_MG_FD_204540 | JGI IMG/M metagenome (GOLD analysis project Ga0315281, IMG submission 204540) | Sediment microbial communities from Yellowstone Lake, YNP, Wyoming, USA - YL17G07_0 | ecosystem: Environmental > Aquatic > Freshwater > Lake > Sediment | place: USA: Wyoming | collected...
CGATCACCAGCGGCACGCCGAGCAACACCAGCGCCGCGAGCTTCAGGCTGGTGATGGCGAGCATCGTTAAGCCCCCGGCAAACAGCAGCGTGTTGCGCACCGCCACCGCCAGGGTCGTGCCCACCACCACCTGCAACAGCGAGGTATCGGTCGTCAGCCGCGAGATCACCTCGCCGGTGCGCGTCACTTCGAAAAACGCCGGCTCCAGCCGCAGCACCTGCGCGAACACCGCCTTGCGAACATCGGCCACCACGCGCTCGCCCAGCCAGTTCACCAGGTACACCCGCGCCGCCACCGCCACCGCCAACACGCTCACCACCAGCAGAAACAGCAACAACGCCTGATTCAGTTCCGCGCTCGACCCGCTGCTCAAGCCATGATCCACCACCCGTTGCAGCACCACGCCAAACCCGAGCAGCGCGCCGGCGGCAATGAACAACGCCAGCAGCGCGGCCGCCAGGTTTTTGCGATACGGGCGCAGAAAGCCAAACAAATGCGTGAGCACCCGCAGGTTGCGGCTGGTGGTGCGCTGCTCGGTAATCGGTTGATGGCGGGCCATGAGCGGACGAAGGGCAATAAGGGGCTGCGGGCAGGGCAGCGGTGGGCATCAGCATACCACCGCGAAACGATGGCGGAGCCGGGGCTCGCCAGCGCCAATCCGGGCACAGCACGCAAGCGGCTCGGGCCCTAAACCCGCCCTCGGCACTACAGCCTTTCCTTATATGTAGCAATTCGCGGTGCGGCCGCGCCGAGCCTAGGGGTGCATGCTAGGATACAAAATTAGGGGATTTGGGGAGCGTCTTGGTACCTCAGCCAGAAAAAGAAACACGGAAGGGGATCGATAGGTCGCTCAATGCGGCTGGTTGGTCAGTGGCAAGGCTGCCAGCATGATCGAAAGTAAATTACCCCGTGCCTTTCTTTGCTGAGCTAAAAAGTAGCTCTAAGGAAATCTCACCGACCATGAGAAGTCAGAAATGATACCTGTCCCGGGGATTTACGAGGCGCTTCTAGATCAGGGGCTAAAGGCAATTCTTGATCGGCACCCAGAGCTTCGCTCGGTACTTGGTAAGATCGATCCTGAGGAAGAGCCTGCTCGTCTTGCGACCTTTGTTGGCAAGATACTTGAGCATGCACTCCGGCTGGAGTCTGATTCTAATAATCGGCACCGACTTTGTAACGAGTTTATTCAGCATCTGAGCGCCCTTCCAGAGCTGGCTTTCCTTAGTGAACGCAAGCTTGCTCAGACCGATAAGCCGCTACTTCTGGAGATCACACCCACCCGTTATGCAGTACAGGGCGTACCCCGGCCTGAGACCTCGCTCGTTGAAAGCAGTTTGTTTACAGGCTCGCCTTCTGATCCTCAGTTGGCTCACGAACTCCAGAAAGAGATGTGTTCGGCAGATGCCATTGATGTTCTTGTTTCCTTCATAAAATGGTCGGGAGTTCGCCTTCTGATGTCTGCGTTTGAAGAATTTTCGCAGCGTGGTGGCAAGCTTCGTGTTATCACGACTTCATATATGGGTGCGTCTGACGCAGAGGCCGTTGAGTGGATAGCTAAGCTCCCCAATACTGAGGTGCGTGTTTCCTATGATACGGAGCGCACGCGCCTCCACGCCAAGGCCTATCACTTCCAGCGGCTTACCGGTTTCTCCACGGCGTACATTGGTTCTGCGAACATGTCACACGCTGCCATGACCAGTGGACTGGAGTGGACCCTTAAGGTCACAGCACAGGATATGGCGCACATTCTGGACAAGTTTACCGCAGAGTTTGAGACGTATTGGAATAGTCACGATTTCAGTCCATTCAACCCGGATGAGCCGCAGTTTCTCCGAAAGGCCATCGCTCACGCTCGATCGCACGGGACAACGGCGCCTGTTTTCTTTGATCTTAAACCACACCCATTCCAAGAACGGGTCTTGGACGCGCTAACAGTCGAACGCCAAGTCCACAAATTATCCAGAAATCTGATAGTCGCTGCGACGGGTACCGGCAAAACCGTCATCGCAGCGTTCGACTTCAAACGTTTTTACGAGCAAAGCCAGCGGCAGGCGCGGCTACTGTTCGTAGCGCATCGGCGCGAAATTCTTGAACAGGCAATTGCAACCTTTCGAGCAGTACTCCGAGTAGCAGATTTTGGCGACATGCTTGTCGGTCCGCACGTAGCAACACGACGCGACCACTTGTTTTGCTCTGTGGATATGTTGCAAACCCGCAGATTGTGGGAACAGGTCGGCGAGGGTTTCTACGATTATATTGTTGTGGACGAAGTGCACCATGGCCCATCAGCCAGTTACCGGCCAATCTTCGACTTCTTCCGCCCGAAGATTTTACTCGGACTCACAGCAACACCTGAGCGCATGGACGGCCAAAGTGTCATCGCAGACTTTGGCAATCGCTGTGCTGCGGAGATTCGTCTACCCGAGGCACTTGAAGAGAAGCTGCTCACGCCCTTTCACTACTTTGGTGTGGCTGACCCTGTTGCACTAGATAGTGATAGGTTCTGGAATAACGGAAAATACGATATTCAGGCCTTGGAGAATGTTTATACGGGCACCCATGTTCTTGCGCTACAGCGGGTGAACGCGGTGATGACTGCGTTGGCGCGCTACGAGCCGAATCTCGATCGGGTACGCGGGATTGGTTTCTGCGTCTCTGTTCGCCACGCCAAGTACATGAGTGACAAATTCAACGAGCGGGGTATTTGCTCAGCAGTTCTAGTCGGCGAGACTGATAGTCAGGAACGGGAGCAGTTGCTTAATGATTTTCGTGCCGGAAACCTACGGTTCTTGTTCACAAGAGATGTTCTGAACGAAGGGCTTGACGTACCGGAGATCAACACGGTTCTGTTCCTGCGTCCCACGGAAAGCCTCACAATATTCCTTCAACAATTGGGACGTGGCCTCCGCCATGCACCCGAGAAGGATAGCTTGACGGTGCTCGACTTCGTCGGGCAGGCACATCGACGTTATCGCATTGACCGGAAGCTCAAGGCGCTACTGCCAAAGATTCGGTTCAACATTGAGCGCGAGGTAGAGCTGGATTTTCCACATCTTCCGCCGGGTTGTAGCATTCAGCTCGACCGAATAGCACGCGACTATGTTCTGGCTAATATCCGTGCGAACTTCCGGAATATGCGAAACCAAATCATTGACCGTCTGGAAACTTTCGAGAGCGAGTCCTCGCGGCCTCTAACGTTCTCTAACTTCATAAGGTTCCATGAATATCAGGCGGAGGCGGTTCTTGATGGTGGGACGTGGTCTGAGTGGAAGGCGCGCGCCCGACTAAGACCGTTGCCAGAAGACCCCGATATAGCGTCATTGCGCGCAGGTATGCTGCGAATCGCGCAGACGGACGGGCCTCGCGAGTTGCGGATGCTACACGAAGTGGTTTCGGCCCTTCAGGAAAAGGACGTTGATCGCGCTCTTACCGCTGCTGGGAACAACGCCATTTCAGCCCACTACCGCATCTGGGGAAAACCCGGTGACTCACTCAACGTAAATACTCTGTATGAGTCCTTTGAGAAGTTCGCCCGGAATCATTCCGTGATGAGCGACTTTTCGGAGGTGCTTATGTGGGCCGTCGAAGAATCACGAATCGGCGGCGAAGCACCGCAACTTCCGTTTGACTGTCCGTTGGAACTGCACGCCAAATATGGTAGCAATGAGATCAAGGCCAGCCTTGGCAAGGCAACCCTTCAAGGAGCTGGCGAGCGTGGTGTTGGTGTCCTGCACTTTACGGCGCTCAGGGCCTATGTGTTGCTTGTCACGTTTCAGAAAACAGAGCGGGAGTTTTCTCCTAGCACGATGTATGCAGACTATCCTATTAGCCGTGATTTGCTGCATTGGGAGTCGCAATCAAACACCACACAAGCAAGTAACACTGGCCAGAATCTCATTGAACACATCGAGCGTGGTTACACCATTCTTATTTTCGTGCGCGACGTCAAGAAACGCGACGGCATAACTGTCCCGTACACTTACTTGGGGCCAGCAGAAAAGGTGAGCTATCAGAATGAGCGACCAATTCAGTTTGTTTGGCGATTGAAGCATCAAATGCCTGCGGAGATATTTGAAGAGAACCGCCGAGGAGGATAGCTGGAAGTACTACGGGCAGAGTGAAACGTCCTCGCTTCCTCGGATATATGGTTAGGCCGGCTATACAGAGGTCAGCCCACCAATTCTTATACTGAGCCTATTGAAATGGTTAAGGCAAATGTCGATTGTATTGAAGCTTCGTGTGCCGTTACCTACGCGCCTGTTCCAGTAATCTAGCGTGCTGAGGAGACAGTGAGCCATGGCGTCGATGACTGATATGAAGGTGGGGTACTGCATTTATGTAGATACGTTGCTTGAGGGGCCGCGCCCGGTGGAGCGCGATGGGGAAGGCAATCCATATGTCTACCCGACCTTGTTGGCGGCGCAGCGTGTAATAGCCGAGGATACCATTGAGCGAATACAACAGTTTCTTGTTGGAGAAAGAGAGTTCGATGATGCGATGACCGTGGAGGAATATATTGTTGAGGTCGACGTGCAGCCTGACGGTTCGGTTTGTGATGAAAGTGGCCAATGTTTCGCTCGGGATTGAACTAGGAAAAATTGTTCGTTGTTCCCGTTTTTCACTTAACTTTGTAAAGCCGCTGAGCGCGTCGCTGGCGCCCGACTGGTACTGGCGTTAACGTAAGGGCATTGCCAGCGCGCGGTGGAGCGTCCGATGACCCCGACGGAGAAGAACGAAGGCTACCGCACCGCGGACGAGATGGCGGATCGCCAGCGCGAGATCTCGGTCTCGGAGTTCTTCCTGAAGAATCGCCACCTGCTCGGCTTCGATTCCGGCGCCAAGGCGCTGGTGACGACGGTGAAGGAGGCAGTGGACAACGCCCTCGACGCCTGTGAGGAGGCCGGCACCCTGCCGGAACTCCGGGTCGAGGTGTTCGACGAGGAAGACGGTGAGTTTCGCGTGGCGGTCGAAGACAACGGGCCGGGCATCGTCGAAAATCAGATCACGCGCATCTTCGGAAAACTTCTGTACGGTTCCAAGTTCCACAAGCTCAGCCAGTCGCGCGGGCAGCAGGGCATGGGCATTTCCGCGGCCGGCATGTACGCCCAGCTCACCACCGGCAAACCCTTGCACATCATCAGTCGCGTGCGCGGCGAAAAGCTCGCCACCGAAATGCTCGTCTCCATCGATACCGCGAAGAACCGCCCGGAACTCAACAAGAAAACCTGGGTTTGGTTGGAGATTGCTTCTGATCTGGGTAGCGGTGAAGCCAAGACAGGGGCAGAATGGCCCTGAATTCAGGGTGGAGACGGTATGTCAGGGAAGACTCGCTGCAAACGAGGTGCCCAAGCGGCAATGGTAGTGGCCGAGCGCCATCCTATCTATACGTTACTTGCGTATATACGTAAATTACGTATACTACTGCCATGAGGGCTGTTTTCGTCGAGTTGCCCGCTTTCGCGCGCCACCGGGCGGACTACCTGGACGACGACGCCTTCCGGGAGCTTGAGAATCTCCTGATGAAAAATCCAGTGGCTGGTGACCTGATACCGGACACCGGTGGGCTCCGCAAGCTGCGGTTTGCCGACGCCCGGCGCGGCAAGGGAAAACGTGGTGGCCTGAGGGTGATCTACTACTGGTGGGATGCGGGGTCCCAGTTTTGGCTTTTCACGCTGTATGACAAGGGTGAGATGGCCGATCTGACGCCGCAGCAATGCAAGGCGCTCAAGGCAATGATCAAGGCGGAACTCGAAGCCAGGAGAAACTGATGAAGACTATCGTTAAAACCAAAGCAAAGCGTGCCGCCAAGCGTGACCTTTTCGCCGAATTGGGCGAGGGCATGACGGCACTCGCCGAAGTGCGACAGGGCAAGCGTACGCTGCGTACGCATGCAATCGAGTACAAGCCGGCGCCAAAGGTCACGCCCAAGGAGTTGATTCGGGTGCGCGAAGATCTGAAGCTCTCGCGTGCATTGTTCGCCGTCTATCTTCGGACCAACGTTCGCACACTGGAGAACTGGGAGCAGGGGCGCGCCAAGCCGAATGCGCAAGCAGCGCTGCTAATCAATCTCGTCAAGCGGTATCCGGATACGGTCCAGCGACTCGCGACCATCTGATTGGACGCTATGGCCGTGGTGCATCATAGAAAGTGATATTGGGTCAGAGCCACTATCAAAATCCACCAGATCAGTCCGATAGGGCGGTGATGGCCGCTCAGCCATCTGGAGTGGGCAATCTTTTCTCACAGTTCGAGCATCCGCACTTCTCAAGACAACCCTTGAGAAGTTTCCGCGTCATCTGCGCGTTGTATCACTGCGCTGCAACGACATCCCACAGATCGCAAGCCTGGCTCAGCAGGGCCGTGCCGGCGACCGGTGTCGCGGCCAGCGACAAGTGTGGATCCGTGTTGTCGTATTGCGGCCAGACAACTGCCTGCGCGTCATTGGGATCTCCCGTGGCCGCAAAACGTGTCCAGTAGCCGAGCACGTGCTGTTCCACCGCGGTGTCGTCGATGGTGAGGAGCGGTGCGTAGCTGCTGTCTTCGATGGTCTGGAAGACATAGAACAACTCGAATCCATGGTAGGCCCCGTAGTTGTCACCGAACGCGCCGCTCAGGCGGTGCGTAAAAGAATAACGATATACCGGGTCGGTTTGTCCGGCGGATTGCTGAACGCGGCGTGCCACGCGCCGGGCCTGGCAGATAAATTGTCCGTCGCTCGTGGCGCGGATAAAGCTGTCGCGGGCCTCCGGGGATGGGTTGAGTAGCGACACACCCGGACCGGGATCGTAAATCGCCAGCAGACCGGTGCGCGTTGGCTCAGGCACGACCGAGAACAGCGCCAGCACCATTGCACGGTTAATCGTATTTGGCGGGGCGCCGAGAGAGGTCTCGTTGGCGTTGCTGCCGACGATCAACGGGACATGATTAAACAGGCCCTGTTGCAACGCCAGCATTGGATCCTGCGGCAGGAGCCAGCCGTCGATCGCCGGGCCAAAGGCCTGGGTGACGAGGCCGCCGGCGCTGACGGGTTTCTGTTCGGGGGTCACCAGGGCCACGCCATCCAGCGCCTGGAGACAGGCCTTGGTGTCGGGGGCGGTGTCGCAACCGAGGTCAGTAATGTAGCTTGCGGAATCGGTTTCGCGCGCGGCCAGCGTCTTGGCGATGCACGCCCCGCTTTCCATGGCGGCGCGGGAGAACAAGCCGTTGGCCTGCGGCGCGACCAGCAGCATGCAGGTGTTCACTGCACCGGCGGATTCACCGAACAACAGCACGCGCGCAGGATCGCCACCAAAGCGGGCAATGTGGTTTTGCACCCACTGCAGGGCCTTGATCTGATCCTGCAGGCCCCAGTTGCCGTAGTGCCCGCTGCTATCGGTGAGCGCGGCGTGCGCCAGGTAACCGAGTGGCCCCAGACGGTAATTGATCGACACCACCACGACGTTGCCGCGCTCGGCCAGTTTGGCGCCATCGTACAGGCGGGCGCCGGCGGCGATCTGGCCGCTGCTACCTTGCTGGTTGCCGCCGCCATGGATAAACACCATCACCGGGCGGCTTGTGTTGCTGTAGTCGGTCGGTGTCCAGACATTCAGATACAAACAGTCTTCACTGCCTTCAATGGTGCTGACGCCGGAGAACTGATCAAAGTGCTTCTGTATGCAACCCGCGCTGAACGTGGTGGTGAGGCGCGGGCTATTCGAGCACGCCGGGTCCTGTGGCGGCTGCCAGCGCAGCGCACCCACCGGCGGGGCGGCATACGGTACGCCCAGAAAACCATAGGTGTTGCCTGCCTGCGCGCCTTGCACCGCACCAAAATCCGTTACGACCAGCCCCGGGACAGGGCTGGTACCGGCCCCGCAGGCGGCAGGAGGTGGAGGCACCGGTGCCGGATTGGAGCCCCCGCCGCCGCAAGCGGACAGCAACACCACGAATGGCAACAGACTGAGCAGGCCGAGGGCGAAATGGACGGCATGCCGCATCTTTAACCGGACTGGTATGACTGGCATTTTCTTATTTCCCCTGAGCAGGCAGGCATCGGGCGGCGCTGCTGGTAAAGGCTTAACGCAGTAGTTCGCATCTGGTTGACAGAGGCTGATAATAGGGGACGGAGGGGAATGGCGCTTACTTAAGTGGTTGCCCATTCAATGTAGGGTGGGTTAGGCGCGCCGTTTGTGCCGTAACCCACCAGCCGTGCCGCCAGGTACTCATTGTAAGCAGAAATTTTTTCCTTAAGGTAGCGCCATCAGTGATCTGACCCAGATTTGCGTGGTAAAGGTTCGCTGTTCCAAATGGGGGGCGTGCAGGACTCCCATTGAATGAATTCTTTATTTTTTACTGCGGTACCACTTGTCGATTTTTCTTACCATTTCCGCGCGCCACTGCAGGGCCTTCTGCCTTGCCCCTTTATGGCCGTGGGTTAAAACCGCCCATGACCTTTTTAGTTGTTTCTTTGTGCGTGGGTCCACGGCGTTTGCGGTATACGCGTAGTAGCGCTTGGCGGTAACCCGGCCGCGTGTCTTGGTGTGCTTGATGGATACGGTGTAACTCACCCCGGGCACGTCCTTTTTCCCTTCTCGGGCGCGCTGGTGGTGGCCGCGGGAAGCGATGTCTTTGTGCGTTCGCAACCAGCTTTTTACCTGCGCGATGGCGGCGGCGCGCGCGGCTGTCTTGCCGCCATACTTCGTGTCGCCAAAATATCTGCTGAGTTTGTGCGACTGGATACGCGCCCACCAGCCGTGAAAGGATGGGTAATCAAAGCGCGTCACGTAAGACGGTTTTTTCATTGGCGCATTGCTGTGGGTGTTGCCGGGTGTCAGGTCACGGATTGGTGCGTGTGTCTTGGCGCATCTGTTCGGTAAGGCGCTTACCTGCACACGATACTGCCCCGCATCCTAAAAAGGAAAGGGGCTGGAGGGGATAAACGTCAACTCCCCGTCAATTTTTTCACACTTTGGGATTGTTGCGGCGGCTGGGCTTGGGAAGGTTCTGAGTACGCCCCGCGCTGGCTGCGCGCGCCTGCCGGGGCGCGTTTCTCAATGAATTGTTTCGCCGGCGTCCATGGCCTCGAGCCATCCCTGTTGGATTACCATGTCCGGGTGCGCGCGCATGAGCGCCAGGAGCGACAGCGGGGGCGAAACCGGAAGGGCCGGCAGCGTCAACGGGTGCATATCCGGGCACGCGCGTCCGCACGCTTTAACGGCCACATCTTGTTCGCTGATGACATGCATGAATGCGCTCACGATTTCTATCCTCGTTCCAACTGTTCGGCTTCTTATCTGGTATTGATCGGTTCCGCTTTCAAGGGCACAAATGCCATGGGGATAACAATCCCCTGTGTCACCAAACGCCTGGGCAGGGGATTGCGCAGGTTGTAGTCCTGCGGCGGTTTGAGTGAAATGTCGGTTGCGGCGACAAGCTTTCGGGAGGTGGGCATGGGCAAGAACAGACTTGAGGCGTTCAGCGATGGCGTGCCCGCCATTATCATAGTGTTGTAAGGGTCTATGCCCTGATCTGGCCCGGAGCGGTGACGCTGGCCACTTCGGCGTTTCCTGGAATCTCGCCACTTCTCGCGCTCCCGTGTTAAGGTGAAACGATGAATAACAAATCTGTTCAATGTCCCGGCTGCGGCCAGTCCACTACGGGAACATTCTGTAGTCATTGCGGCGCCTCCCTCACGGGAACGGCGGCGCCAACAGCCTGGACGGCGCAGGCGATCGTGCCGTGGGCCGCTCTCGGCATTGCGTCGCTGGCGCTGGCCGTTGCGTTGCTGGCCTGGTTTGATCGCGGCGGCGGCGCGGTGCAGCCCGCACCGGTACGGTTCTCGCAATCCTCGTCCGCCCCGCTATCCGCCCCCGGTGACCTGCCCGACCTGGCCAGCATGTCGCCCCGGGAGGCGGCGGACCGCCTGTTCAACCGGGTGATGGCCGCCAGTGAGAACGGGGATAGCGCGGAAGCGTTGCGCTTCGCGCCGATGGCGCTGCAGGCCTACACCAATCTGGGAACCCTGGACAACGACGCCCGCTATCATGTGGCCTTGCTGCATTTGACGGCGGACAACAGCAACGGCGCGCGCGTGCAAGTCGATCTGCTGCGCAAATCCGTCCCCAGGCATTTGCTGGGTTACATGCTGGAGCACCAGATCGCCGAGCGCAGCGGGAAAAATGACAATGCTGCCCGCGCCTTCAAGGCCTTTCTGGCCGCGTACGATGCCGAGATTGCGATGAGGCGGGGCGAGTACCAGGATCACCTGAACACCATCGAGCGCTTCCACAAGGCGGCGCAAGCCAGCGTGGCGGGAAAGAAATAACAGAAGACCCTGAGAGCCGAGTTTTTTGCACGTTGATGCAGTGACGGGGCATCCTCAGAAACCGCTACCTGTCGGAACGGCGATGAATACAAGGCGGAGACAGAATAGCCCTGTGTTCATGGTGGAGGAGGTGTGTCAGGGATGATTCGCTACGAACGAAGTGCCCACACGGCCACGATTATGGCCGAACGAGTTATCCTGAAATATCTGTTGCGGCGGGAGATTGAAAATATAGCACTTAGTGCTATAGTTAGTCTTGCCGCCGGATGAGAATCTTCAAAACCAAGTGGTTCCACCGCTGGGCTGCCAAGGAAGGCTTGACCGAGGCTGTATTGCACGGGGCAGCGGTTGAGCTGGTACAGGGTTTGGGCGATGCGCTCGGTGGCTATGTGTATAAGAAACGCATAGCGCTTCCAGGACGGGGCAAACGCGGCGGCGCCCGGACGCTCGTTGCCTACCGAAGCGGGCAGGCGGTGTTTTTCATGTATGGGTTCCCGAAGAACGAGCGGGCCAATATTGAAAGCGATGAACTCAAGGCGCTGCGGTTGTTGGCCAAGGAATTGCTGGGTTACAGCGAGCAGGGTTTGGCAAGGGCCGTCGAGGCCGGTGAGTTGATTGAGGTGAGCGACAATGGCAAAGCGTAAGGCGATTATGGATACGGTGCACAAGACGGCCCGCGGGCTGCGCGACGCCGGGCTGATGGACACCAAGACGATGCGCGAGTTTGACGCACTGTGTTTGCCCCGGATCAAGGAATATTCCGCGGTGCAGATCAAGCGTATCCGCGAGCGCAACAAGGCGAGCCAGGCGGTGTTCGCTGCTTACCTCAATACGAGTGTCTCAACCATTCAGAAGTGGGAACGCGGCGAGAAGAAACCGAACGGGCCTTCACTGAAGCTACTGAGCCTGGTCGAAACCAAGGGGCTTCAGGCGCTTGCTGCATAGCGCAAATCCCGCGAGGCACGCCATGAAAATGTACTACGACCAGAAAACCGATGCCCTGTACTTGCGGCTTGATGACTCCAAGGTTATCGAATCCGCCGAGGTACAGCCGGGCATTGTTCTCGATTATGAGGCCAACAACCAGGTTGTCGGTGTTGAAATCTTGCGCGTCAAAGAGCGTGTTCCTTTCGCCGACCTCAAGCATCTCGACTTCAAGGTTGCGTGACTCGAATATTTGGTTTGTAACGAGGGCTCTTCGGAGCTTATGTTATTTTGTCAAAAGGGGTCTGTGTTAAGGAGGTCAGCACCCTTTAACACAGATGAAGGTGTAGTCTCCTCGGGAGACCAGGCCATGAAAAAGTCTTTTCCCTTGTCCAAAGTCTACGGCCTGCTAGAGCCCGGCCCGGTGGTGCTGGTGACCACGGCGCACAAGGGTCGCGCGAACATCATGACCCTGTCGTGGCTCACGATGATGGATTTCGAGCCGCCGCTAATCGGCATGGTGATGAGCGACCGCAATTACAGCTTTGCCGCGCTGAAGGCCACGAAGCAGTGCGTCATCAATATCCCCACCGTGGAACTGGCCGCGAAGGTGGTGGGCGTGGGCAACAGTTCCGGCCGGCGCATCGACAAGTTCGCCGCCTTTGGCCTTACGCCGCGGCCGGCCCGGCTTGTCGAGCCGCCGCTGATTGACGAGTGCTACGCCAGTCTCGAATGCCGCGTCACCGACGCGCGCATGGCGAAGCAGTACAATTTCTTTGTGCTCGAAGTGCTCAAGGCCTGGATCGATCCAGCGCGCAAACAGCCGCGCACTCTGCATCACCTCGGCAAGGGCCGCTTCGTCATCGACGGCCGAACCATTACGCTGCCCTCGCGCATGAAGTGAACCGGCGGCAGAATCTGGATCACAGTGTGTAGCCCGCATTCCGCTGCGCTGCATGCGGGCTACCTATTGCGCATTACATTGCCCAGGCGCTGAATTCTCGGGCAAAGGTGCCTATGTAAGTGCCATTCGGGCCAGATCACGTTTCATCTAATGTTGAAGAGCAATTACAGTAATACCATCAATTTCAGGTTGAGACAGGAGGAGCCATGGCCATTCCATTGGTGGCAGTTTTAGCGGCGACGCCGGGGGTGATTTCCACGGTGGCGGACATCATCAAGGCGATCCGATTTCTGAGGGCCAAGGGCGGCGGGCTAAATGAAAAAACCATCAAGGAGATAGAAGCGTTGCTCGAACAGCAGGCGCTCGCCCTGAGCGAGATTGCCGAAAGCAACCGTAGCCTGGCGCTGGCCGTGCGAGCCAACAGAATCATTGCCGGTGTGTCCCTGCTGGTTGCGATAGCGGCGTTGGTGTTCGCAATCGCGCGGTAACATGAGTGCATCCGGTATTCAGGAGAATACAGGGGCGAACAACTGGCCCTGCCATCGGTTGCTCGGGAAAATGCCCGGCAATTGCCCGTCTTGCAGCGAGTATGGATCTATTTATTGACTGCCATGCATTTGCTGTTTAAGTTGACATGGTTCATCCATGTTAACCGGCCGTGTGGGGGTAGGGTATGGAAAGCGTTTCATCCAGGACCTCGAACCGCGTTGAACTGCGGGTTCTTCACTCGGCGGCAACATCGTCCGATTCCGTGATGACGGTCAGCACTGAAGGCCAGGTCATCAGCTTGCCCGTCCGTACGCAGCTTGGTTTGCCGCTGTCGGTCAGCGTTGGCGATGAGGTTGTCTCGCTTCACCACGGGCAGTTGCTCATCTACGATTCTGGCCACGTCTCGAAGTCACCGAAATCACCGAAGTCGTCCAAGAAACCGACTTATGGGCTGATCCACTATCTCTCGGGCAACGAGATCGATACGGAAGCATTGCTGCAATTCGACGTGAAGCTTTACGTTCCCACCGAACAGTACAATACGATCTGGGATATGTCCGCGCGCGGGCACTTGCCGCAGCAGATATCGCTTCAGGTCATGGGGCTGCGCGGTAACGCGCAGTGGGATATTCACGACGTTGGTCCCATGCTCTTGATTGAAGATTTCTCTTTCAGCTACCCGATAGACACGCGCGCGCAGTAGGCTCAGGCGGGACGGGTGCCGGTAGCGGGAAAAGAAAATAACCAAAGAACCTCTGAGCAAGCCAGCCGTTTGCCCTGGGCTTGTCGAAGGGCGAACGGCGCATTCTGAACATCGCGGCTTCGAACCGTTCGTGGTTCGACAGGCTTACCACGAATGGTTTTATTAACAGCACGAACGGGCTTGTTCGGAGACTCGCTAAAGGCTTAGGGTGATTATAATTTGATTGCCCTTCCGGGCGGGTGACCTTGCCGCACTCTCAGGCAGCGCAGCTGCCCTCGGCCGCCAATACCTGAACGCGGTTGCGGCCGTGATGCTTGGCCGCGTACAGCGCGGTGTCGGCGCGTTGCAGGATGTCGGCAGTCCCCGCATCGCGTGCGCCGCGTGCCGCGACCCCGGCGCTGATTGTGAAGCGCAGCGTTCCCGCCGCGGTGTCCACGGTCTGTTTTGCGAGTGCGTCACGTAGCCGCTCTGCCAGAATGGCCGCTCCGGCGAGCGGTGTCTCCGGCATGAGGATGACGAATTCCTCGCCGCCCCAGCGTCCGAGGATGTCGGTATCGCGCAACAGGTTCTCGGTTGCGCGCGACATGGCGATCAGCACCTGATCGCCAACAAAATGTCCGTGCGTGTCGTTGATGGACTTGAAGTGATCGATGTCCAGCATTACTGCTGATAATTCGTGCTGGTAGCGCTTGCTGCGCAGGAATTCTGTTTCGGCCTGCTCAAGAAAGCGGCGGCGGTTGAGCAGGCCAGTGAGCGGATCGGTGGTTGCCATGAGCTGCAATTCTTCCTGCAGGCGTTTGGTCGCGGTCAGGTCACGCCCGATGGTGGCGAAGTGGGTCACGCGGCCGTGCGCGTCGCGCAGCGGAACGATGTTGGTGTCGATCCAGTAGGTCCCGCCGTCACGATCGTAGTTGAGCAGCTCCACGCGAATTGGCCGTTGTGTTTCCATGGCTGCGCGCACGGCCGCTACTGTCCGCTGGTCTGTTTTCAACCCGTTCAGCATCCGGGTTGAGCGGCCGATGACTTCATCGGCGTTGTAGCCCGTGAGCGCGGTGAACGCCGGGTTCACATAGATGATGATCGGGCCGGGCGGCCCAAGCGGTTCCGCGGCCGTCACCACGATTACATCGTTGGTGCTCTGCGCCAGCTGTTGAAAAATTTCGAGTGAGATCACGGGTCGCTCTCCGGGTGAGCTTCTTTTTTGCCTGTGCCTTATAGAATAGTCAGCCAATACGCTGGTGTGAGCCGATGCCTTGCCGTCTGTCGGGGTTAGCGGGGCATAAGTCTGGTGACTGCGCGCGGCTGCTTCTGGTCGTGCCGTTCATCGGGCGCCGTGGTACGCGGGCCGTGCACGAATCCAGGGGCATCGGGGCTATCCGTTTCCTGATGCAGCAGCACGGGCCTGTGGCGGCCAGGGCATGGACTCCGTTGCCTTGGCCAACAGGCGCGAAATGGACACACGCAGGTTAAGCGCTCGCCATGCGTTTGGTGTATCGCTCGCCGTGTTCGTGTAATGTGCGCGAAAGCCAGCAGGGTATCCGCAACATGATCCAATCTGTTGTAACGCGACTGTGGCCGCTGGATTTTCAGTGGCAGACGGCCGATCCGTTTTTATTCTGCGTGCACCATGAGGACTTCTATCCCAAGGGCAACGCGCAGTATGGGCCGCAGGCGCCGCTCGCCGGGCGCGACATTGGTAACGATTTTGCGGGCATCGACGGCTGGCGCATGTATCACGGCGATGTCGTGCCGGGTTTTCCGGTGCATCCGCATCGCGGTTTTGAAACGGTGACCATTGTGCGCACGGGACTGGTGGATCATGCCGATTCGCTGGGCGCGGCGGGCCGTTACGGTAGCGGTGATGTGCAATGGATGACCGCCGGCAAGGGCGTGCAGCATTCCGAGATGTTTCCGCTGCTCAATCCCGGTGACAAGAATACGCTCGAACTGTTTCAGATCTGGCTGAACCTGCCGGCGAAAGCCAAGATGGTGGGGCCGCACTTCGCCATGTTCTGGCGCGACACGATACCGAAGCAGCGCATGCAGGATGCCGCCGGCCGCCAGATCGAGATCGAAGTGATCGCCGGTTCGCTGGGTGATGCGTGCGCACCGGCGCCGCCGCCGGACTCCTGGGCGGCCGATCCCAACAACCATGTCGCCATCTGGCTGATCAAACTGGAGCGCGGCGCGCGCTGGACGCTGCCGGCAACGGTGCCCGGCATCAGCCGCCATTTGTATTTTCACGCCGGTGAGACATTGCGGCTGGCGGGGAACGAGATCTGCGTAAAGCACGGCATGCAGCTGAACGCGGCAATGAATGCCGAGATCGAGAGTGGCAACGCCGGGGCGCAGTTGCTGCTGTTGCAGGGCCGGCCGATTGCCGAACCGGTGGCGAGTTACGGCCCATTTGTGATGAACAGCCGTGCTGAAATCGAACAGGCGTTCGCGGATTATCGCCGCACCCAATTCGGCGGCTGGCCGTGGCCGCGCAACGATCAGGTACACGACCCCAAGCGTGGCCGTTTTGCCCGCTATGTGGACGGGCACGAGGATGAACCGGGCGACAGCAAGACCGGCTAGCGCAGGGCTCAAGTTATGCTGTTGCCTGGAGCCGCATCGATTGCGGAAGGGCACGAATTCCCAATAACGTTAACTGGATACACAAACTGAACATGAGCGACTTACCCGCCTGCCCGAAGTGCGGCTCCACGTACACCTACAATGATGGAAGCCTGCTCGTCTGCCCGGAATGCGCGCACGAATGGTCGGGTGATGCCAAAGCCGAGGCGAGTGAAGATATACAGGTCATCAAGGATGCACACGGCAATGTGTTGCAAGACGGCGATAGCGTCACGGTTATCAAAGACCTCAAGGTCAAAGGCACTTCGCTGGTGGTCAAGGTCGGCACCAAAGTCAAAAATATCCGTCTGGTTGGCGGCGATCACGATATTGACTGCAAGATTGACGGGATCGGCGCCATGAAGCTGAAATCCGGGTTTGTGAAAAAGGCGTAATCAGAAGAGTCGCGTGCCCATGACCATGACAAAAAGTCGCCCGGAACGCCTTGAACTGCAGCAGCGGGTGTATCTGATGTCGCGCACGCAGCGCTGGGGGCTGTGGGCGATAGTGCTGGTGATGCTGGCGCTGTTAGCAGTCATTGTGACGATGACTCTGTATCGGCCAGCAGAAACCGGCCGGGATGGTGCGGCATTGATGACGAAGTTAGTCCGCAACCCGGTGGATGCGGTGCTTAACGCGCTGATGCTGGTTGTGTTGGTGTTGCAGCTAGGTTATCTGCGCCTGGCGCAACAACGCGAACGGCTGATACTGACGCCCGCCGGTATCGAATATCGTTCGCCACTTCCGGATGCATGGCAGGCCCTGCGGCCGAGCTGGTCACTGGCCTGGGGGCAGATTCACGCCGCGGTATTGCAAGGGGCAAGGCTTGCCCACGACGCACGCGGCGTGGCGCTGGAATTCGACAACGGCTTGCGCAAGTACAGGATCTTTCCCTTCCAGTGGGTGGACCCTGCGCAGTATCAGCCCGCTTCGCCGTGGAAGGGGATACGAAAATTGGTTCGGGAGAATCCAGAGCAAATATTTTCGCGTCTGGAGGAAAGCGCGGTGTTGCGGTACATCGCCGCCGCCGCGCCGCATTTGTCGCCACGACGCGGCGCTTTCTCTGCCGATGTCCGTTTCGCTCTCGACAAGAACCCGCGCGCGCTGGCGGTGGTGGTTGCATTCTTTGCATTATTCTTTTACGCACTGGGCGATACGTTTATCTTTGGCCACGAAACCTACGTCGAGCAGCCGCCGTATCCCTACTTCATTGCCGCCGGCATTCTGGCCGCCATTGCGACGGCGGTTGGACTGCGTCGCGCGCAAGTGCCCATCGCCGAGAGTCTGGGGGTGGCGCTGCTGTTTGGCGGGGCGTTGGGCGCGGCGTTTTACCCGGGCGCATTGCGCGTGAACGCCCTGACCGATGCGCACGGACTGCGAAATTATGAATATCAACTCGGCCCGGCGTTGACGCTCAGCCCGTTATCCGATGGACTGCCCACCCTGGCCTTTCCCCGTTATGCCGATTATTGGTCTTACCAAAAGGCGGGCAGCGTGCATTCGTTCGAGCTGCGCCGGGGAGGATTTGGGTTCTATCAGATCAACATGCATCCGGTAGAACAGACGTTGCACGACTTCTATGAGAACCAGAATGGCGTCAGGAACGCCGCGGGGCGCTAGGTTTGCATGCGTGTTGTTTCGAATATTAGCTATTACTGTTACACAGTCCGGAATAGCGAATTGCGTTGACCCGTAACCGTTTGAAGAATACATTTTTGAGTTCAAGGAGAGGTGGTACTACCTACCCTTGTCACAACACACAGACCAACTCAACATTTAGGAGCATTGCGCATGAACAAGTTACTGACGAGCCTGATGGCCATCGCTTTCATCGCCGGCATGGGCCTGAGCACTTCCAGCATGGCCGCCAAGCACATGGCCGAAGCCACGGCCAAGGCCTGCCATGGCAAGAAAGCTGGCGACACCGTGAAGGTCGACGGCAAGGATGTGAAGTGCCCGGAAGCGAAGAAGGAAGAAAAGAAGAAGTAATTTTTAATTGCTGATTTTCGCTCCACAAAAACGCCCCCGGTTGGGGGCGTTTTTTATTGGCCAATTTATTTGTTGGCGCGCAGAGCAATATTGCTGCGCGGAAGCTCTTTAATAGCCGGCGGCTCTCTCGCTTTCGGTTGCGCGCTCTTGCCCGGCTTGCATGGCGCCGTCCAGTTTTTTCTGGAAGCGCTCCATGGTTTGCTGGGCTTGCTTGGCCTCCTGCGCCTTGGCCACGCCGCTTACGGCCGCGGTGCTGGCGACTTCGGCTCCGCAGCCACTGATGAAGAGCGCTGCTGTTATTACCAGTATGCGTTGCATGAATTGATCCTCCCGGATTTCTCCCTCTGTACAATGGTAGCCGTCAAATCGCATGGCGGCATCGAGCCACGGAATGGCGATGACTGACCCGGTTTACGCCAGCCGCGTGCTGAGCTCCGCTTCCGCCGCGACTTTCATGTGCAGCAACTGTTCGGCGATCGGCGCCCACTTTGCGCCGGCGCGCGTGATGTGGCCGGAAATGGCATTCGAGAATTTCGGATAGGTGTAGTCGTTACCATCGCGCAGCATTTTGGATACGTCTTCAATAAAGGCGATCAACGCCTCGATATCGGCCAGTTTCTTTTGTTTGGTGCGAACGTCCTCATCCTGCTCCTTGGCCTGGAAATAGTCTTCGGTGTTCTCAACCATTGGCCCAAGGCTCTTATTGAACTTGTCAAAGTCGAGCATGAACATGCCGAATGAGCGCTGGTACAATTTTAACTGTTCCTGGACGGCAGGGAGCAGAGACCGGAGTCGCGGAAAGGTATCCATCGCCTTGACAGTGGTTGTATAGATATCCACGCGGGGCTCCTTGCCGGGCGTGCTTTTGATTTTGTGCTCACTGCGCATTTCCGGCTTCATGGCCATTTGGCACATCAGGTGAAAATCTTTCAGCGAGTTGGAGATCGCTTCGCCGGTGCTCTTGGCGCTGCGCTTGTTGTAGTGGTATTCCGATTCGGCCTCGGCGTAGTTGAAAGTCTGGTAGACTTTCTGCTTTACCTGCTCTTCCTGGCGGCTCTCCGCGGTAACGCCTTTCTCAAAGCGCTGCTTTAGCCGGTCGCGCGCCTCCTGCGCGAGCCGGTAAACATGCGCGCTGCGCGCCTCCAGTTCCTTGGCCCCTTTGTACTCGGCCATTTGTTGTTCGAATTCGGTAACGGCGCGCACGAAATCGCTGGAGAATTCCAGCAGCGGACGAACAAACTGCGCGTTCTCATCCGGTGTTACGGTCAGGGACGCGAGCTGCTTTGAGAGGGTATCGCGCTTGCTGATCAGCGATTCGCGGGATTTTTTGATCCCTTCGAGGACGCTGGCCATTTCGCTGAAGGTTTTGTTGAGCGCGCGGTTGATCTGGAGAATGCCGATGAGCTTGCGCAGCATGGTTTCCTCGCCGGTGGCGCGCAGAAACAGGGCGCGCAGACTGGCGCGGGCGTCCTCCAGCTGCTCGGCACTCAACAGGCTGTGTTCCTCGGCATAGTTGATGACAATCAACATCAGCAAGGATTCTTTTTCCTGGGAATTCAGCGCTGCTACCGGGCTGTCGGGCTGATTCGTTTCCGATATATCCTTGAGCTTACGCATGACGATTCCGGTGTTCGATGCAATTCTCCCAACAGATAGCATAGCTGGATTATATGGCACCCGGAAATATTCCCGGATGGCCAGTTATCCTGCGCAAGGCATTATTTTGTGTTGCCGCGACGATATATTCCCTCCACAAGCAGGGGTATTGGCGCCGGCGCATGCCGCGGTATAGTCTTTGGCAGCCTTCGCAAGATTCACGGCCCGGCATGGGCCTGGGCCACGCGAGCGCAAGGATGGCAGAACTCATGCACCGCATTGTCTGGCGCGGCTTGGCCGCAGTGATCGTGATCGGGCTGTCGGCTTGCACGACGCCTGCACCGGAAGATCCGGCCGCCGAGCGCCGTGCCGTGCCCGATACCTCATCCACCGCCGCACTGGCGCGCGCCTTTGTCGCTGGCAAGCGCCAACACGACAGCGCCTGGCTGCTGCAGATCGTGCATCCCGCCAGCCGTGCCTATTATCGGCGCGCCGCAGCGAACGAAGCGCAAAGCTATGAAACGATCTGGCGTCAGGGCGGTGTGCCCGAGGGTCGCCTGCAGGCACGTGTCGCCCGGTTTGTCAGCGCTACCTCCGATGCAGATGGCGGGCCCAGTTATCGGGCAGGCAGTCTGTTGTTCATCTATCCGGTAGCCCCCAGCCATACTCTGTCCATCAGCACGGTTACCGCAGAAGGCAGCGAGACCTATGTGGCGAACCACGCGATTCGCCGTGAACGTGGCCGGTGGTATATCGTGTTGCCAAGCCATAGCCGCCTGCTGAGCGAATAGCACAGGATGCGTGTTTCAGATGATCTTTCCATGAAAAGGATACCGCTGTGCTAAAGAAGAACCAGGCCGCTCCCGATTTCAATTTGCCCAATCAGCATAACCAGCTCGTTGCGTTGTCGGGCTTCAAAGGCAAGAAGCATGTCGTTTTGTATTTCTATCCGAAGGACGACACCCCGGGCTGCACCATCCAGGCGAATCAGTTTACCGCCCTGGCGAGCGCGTTTGCCGCACTTGACGCCGTGGTCATTGGCGTGAGCAAGGACAGTTGCGCCAGCCATCAGGCATTTATCGATAAATACGGCCTGAAGCTCGACCTGCTGGCGGACACCGCGGGCACGTTGTGCGAGCGCTATGGCGTATGGCAGGAAAAAGAAAAGAATGGCGAAAAGAAAATGAGCATTGTGCGCTCAACCTTTCTGATCGATAAGAGCGGCGTATTGCAAGAAGCCCTGTACGGCGTGAGCGCCGAGGGGCATGCCCAGGAGATGCTGGACAAGGTCAGGCAACTGTAACCGCCGTGGCCGCGTGCTGGCGTCTAGCAGGCTGTTGAAAAAGGTTCGTCACACCGGCGAAAGCCGGTGTCCAGGATTTTAAATCAATGGCCTCATCGGCATTCCGGATTCCGGCTTTCGCCGGAATGACGCAGTTTGATGTCTCGGTACATTTTTCAATTCCTGCTAGGTTTGCAGACCGTGTGCCGGGGTTGGTGACATGCCGATGCGTTCATATTCGGCGATGACCTGTGCGCCCAGCAGCAGAATGATGGCCGCCGCCTCGAGGCTGAGGAGGATGACAATGGCCGCGGCAAACGAGCCGTAAATGATATTGACCAGTGACAGGGTCGAGAAATACCAGACCAGAACATGCCGGGTGATTTCCCACAGCAGCGCCGCCGTTACTCCGCCGATCAGGGCATGGCGCAGCGCCAGCCGGCCGACTGGCATCACCAGGTAGAGCGAGGTGAGCAGGGCGATCTCGCCAATGACACCGAACAGGTAAATCAGCAGCGCCTCGCTGCCATCCAGTGACCAGATGTGACCCAGCACCTTCACGCTGCGCGCGTCGAGCGTGGCCAGTCCGCCGCTGACGGCATTTACCACCAGTATGCCGATGGCCAGCAGCGAGATGTAACAGTAGGGGATCACGGCGGACACCAGGAAGTGCCGGCGCTTAACGGCCACGCGGTGGAAGAAAATCACCGACATGGCATTCTCCAGAACGGTAAACGCCACCGAGCTGAAAAACAGCAGCAGCGCCAGTCCCGTTACGCCCACCACCTTCCAGTTCTCCAGAAACACGCCGATCTGGGCAACCATCGCATCGGCCTGCCCCGGGGCAACCAGCATCAGGTATTCGTCCAGCGCGGTGAGCAGCGCCGATGTTTCCTGGAACTGCGACAGCAGCACCAGGATGAGGGCGAACATCGGGATAATGGACAGCAGCGTGTAATAAGCCACGGCTCCGGCCAGCAGAAACCCCTGGTTGGCGCGAAAGCCGGTTACGACCTGGCCCGCAAATCGCCACGGACGGTCGAGCACATAACGGGCACGTGAAGAGAGTACGGTCATGCGGCGATTATGCGGCGTTTTGTGGCGCCTGTCCTCTGAGCCGTGGGCTGGCCTCTGGTTCTTGTGGCGCCGGCTTATTAATAGGGTCAGACTTGGTACCGCAGAGTGCCAGGGTTGTTACCCATTGAGACGAACCGGGATTGTGATGAAAAAATTAAAACATGAGGCAGAGCTGGTAAAAGCCGCGATTCTCGCCGGCATGAAGTATGGCGTGGAGCGGGGCGCGGTGGTGTTCGAGCCGACTGATTCGGCCAGCGAGAAGATCCGTTTTATCTACCGGCTGCTGATCCACGACAAGCTCATACAGCCTCTGCCGGAAGATCAGGTTTCGGAGCCTGCCATGAAACACAGGTTGGCGATCTGGTATTCGAAACAGCTGCCGAAAGACCACCCCTTGCTGAAATAATATTCTGTACTCCCTGCAGCCTGCACGTGTCCGTTGCAGGATGCAGATTACAGGTATGTAATAGCGCATTAGAGGCGGTGTGATCCAGAGCATGCCGGGTTGCGCCCGAGTGAATCGGCCGGAACAAAGGAAACGGACGACTGGTGACCGACCTTCTCAAGGAACTGCCGGACATTCAAGGGTGCTATTTGCTGACCCCGACCGGCACACTGGGCTGCTACCGGCAAGATGGCCGCTTCCACACCGATGCAGATCTCACGCAGGCCATGGCTGGCGTGATTGACAAGTTTCTGCAGGAATACCGCAGCACGCAGGACACCCGCTGGTCGCGCCTTGGCATTATCCATATGGATCACACCGACAAGTCGTGGAAATCGGCGACCTTGGCGTTCGCCGACGACGTGCTGCGGCGGTTGTACCCCGTGGCATCCGTGCGTGACGGACGCATGACGAACTTCCAGTTGCGGAACCGCGAGCAGAGTCTGTTTCGCGGCATGGAACTGCTCCTCGATTACCGCGATTCGGCCATACCGGAAATACCTTATTACTGTCCCGTGCTGATCTATCGCAGCACAACGCTGGATCACTACCTGCCATGGCTGGAGCGTCCCGCGCGCGAATCAGACAGGCAGACGGTGGTGGTGGAGGTGATTGATCTGCTCGCGGGGCTGGCGCGCAGTCAGCGCAGCGTGCCCTCCGTGGCGCGGCTGATTGCCGCCGAACGCCTGGCGATTGTTCACCCGGAGCGGCGTCAGGCTCCGGGGTTGGGGCTGCTGAATGCGGCGCGTACGGACGCAGTTGCGGATGCACGCACGCGCGCGGCCAGTGCGCCGCCGGCGCCGCCAGTCGTGACCAGAACGGTTGACCCGTACGTGGGTGAGCACAACGTGCAGGCCGTTGCCGAAATCGAGTCCCGCTATGCCGCCAACAACTTCCGTGACTGGGACTATGGCGCGTGGTTCAAGTCGCACTCCACGCCGGAAAGCACGGAGCGATTCGGCCAGCCGCTTGCCGCCGAGGGTGGCTATCAGCGACGCAGTGCGGACGACCTGCGATTTTTCGAACGCTTCGAAAGCCAGAACCACGAAGCTCTGCAAATCATCTCCGCGAAGAGCCCGGTGTTCCGGGTCCCGGCCGGGACGCTGTTGCTGGATGCCGGCACGCACGATAGCTGGAACCTGTATCTCTTGAGCGGTGAGATCGCGCTTGTTGCGGCCGACGGTGCGCGCTACCAGCTCTCGGGCGGCAGCCCGAGCGCGCGTCAGCCCGTGGCCTACCTCAAGCCGCGATTGTTCAGCGTCAACACCATCAGTGAAGTTGAGTTTCTCTGGTTGTACGAGCCGATGATCGAGGCCGTCAAGCGACTGCACCCCGCCAGGCTTGGCACAGCACAGCCAGTGATGCCGTGATGCAGCGTCGTTGAATCCCTGGTGGATCGTGTTATCGTCGCGCTTGCGGCGATCTCCTATGCAACACAAGCAGGCAAAGACAGACCATGGCCTCTAACGCCACGATTTTCAAAGCCATGCTGCAAATTGCCGACATGGACCGCAACTACTACCAGGACCACGCGCTGACCCTGGCGCGCCATCCATCCGAAACCGACGAGCGCATGATGGTGCGCCTGCTGGCGTTTGTGCGGCACGCGCACGAGGCGCTGGTGTTTGGCCGTGGCATCAGCTCCGAAGACGAACCTGATTTGTGGCAAAAGGATTTGACTGGCAACGTCGATCTGTGGATAGAAGTCGGGCAACCGGATGAAAAAGAAATCCGCCGCGCCTGCGGGCGTGCGAAGCAGGTCTGCATCTATAACTATGGCGGCCGCGGCGCTGGTCTGTGGTGGACCCAGAACCGGGAGAAACTCGACCGCGCGGAAAATCTAGCGGTCATGAACCTGCCGCTCGACGCCAGCCGCGCCCTGGCCAGGCTGGCGCAGCGCAGCATGCAATTACAGTGCACCATCCAGGAAGGACAGATCTGGCTGGGGGACGGAAATGACGTCGTGCACGTTGAACTGGTGGTGTTGAAAGAAGCGATGGCCCAGCATGGCCGTTGACGAGACTATTTCCAATAGCGGCGAGGCAGCGGAGAGAAGATCGTGTCGCGTAGACGGCGAATCCTGTTACTACTGATCGTGCTGGCGCTGGTTGCCGGTACCACCACCTGGGAGCGGCTATGGGTGCGCGGCTGGGCGCGTCCGCTGGAGGTGGCGATCTACCCCATTGCCATGGATGAGGCGAGCACCGCTTTTGTCGGACAGCTCAAGGCCGGTGATTTCCAGGAGATCGGCGCATTTCTCGCGAGCGAAGCGCCACGCTGGCGGCGCAATGCCATACCGGCACCGCATATCGTACTGAAGGCGCCGCTTCGCACCACGCCACAAATCATCCAGCCGCACAGCGCGCTCGAAGCCATCCAGTCGAGCTTGCGCCTGCGCTGGTATGCCTTCCGCCAGACGCCGTTCTGGGAAAGCCTTGGCACGGTACGACTGTTTGTGCTCTATCACCCGCTCCAGTTCAATGAGGCGCTGCCGCACTCGCACGGCTTGCAGAAAGGTCTGTTGGGAGTGGTGCATGTGTTCGCGAGCGACGCGCAGCGCGCGCAGAACAACTTTGTGATGGCGCACGAGCTGTTGCACACCCTCGGCGCCACGGACAAATACGATACGAACGGCCAGCCGTTGTACCCCACGGGCGTCGCCGACCCGAACGTCCAGCCGCCTTACCCGCAATACAAGGCGGAGATTATGGGTGGCCGGATCGCGCTTACTCCGAGTCGCGCCGAGATTCCCAAGGGTCTGGATGAGACAGTGATCGGTTATGCAACTGCGGCAGAAATCGGTTGGTGAGCGTATTTCGGTGCTGGTTTGCCGATGCGGCTGTATTGTTTCGGAAAGGAGCGCAAACGCGACCGCTTGTTTACAAATTATAGCAGGCAGATATGCGCGTTCGGCGCATGGCGCGGTAACGATAGCTAAAAAAAGGGGCGCCACGCCCCCCATTCCTTATGGTGTACGACACACAGTTGAGTCTGGCTTAATCGTCGTCTCGACCTGCGGACTTGTTGCGAGCAGCGTCACCTCTACCACGACGGCGAACCACGACCGCGTAGGCCGCGGCCGGTGGTGATCACTTCTGCAGCATCTGCAGACGCTGGCGGACGCGATAGACACTGCGGCTGTCCGGATACATGCGCAGAAATTTCTGGTAGTGCTGAATCGCCTGCTGGGCCTTTCCGGCTTGGTCGTAGGCCATGCCAGTGAACTCCATGGCATCCGCAGTGTGAATGTTATTCGGCAGCGCCAGTATTTCGCTGAGGGTCTTCACTGCCGCATCGAACTGACGGGCGATGATCTGGTCCTGGGCGAGATCGAGCAGGTCCAGTGCTCGACGCTCCGCGTCATTGACGCCCGCTGCCGCCGGCTTCGCCTGTTTGTCAGGTGCCGCCGGCTTCGCGGCTACGCTCGGCGCAGGTTTCGCTGCCTCGACCAGCGCCGCCGGTTTCACCGGTACGTCGGGTATCACCGGCTTTGCGACTACCTCGGGCACTGCCGGCTTTACGGCAACGACGGGTGCAGGTTTCGCTGCCACAACCGGTGCCACCGGCTTCGCCGTTACGTCGGGCACTGCCGGCTTCGCGGCTACGCCCGGCGCGGGCATCGTCGCCGTGACTGCCACCGTCTTCGTTGCTACGTCAGATACCGCTGGTTTCGCAGCCACGCCTGGTGCCGCCGGTTGCGCAGCCACGACCTGCGCAGGTTTCATCGGCATGGCCGCGACCTGCGCCTTCTCGCCGTCCGTGATTTCGCGCAACGTGGCCTGCGGGTAACGCGCGCGCAGTTCGTCGCGCGCCTGTTCCGCGCTTTTGCGATCAGCGAACACGCCGAGATTCAGATGGAATTTCCCGCCCTGCGCGCCGGTGCGTCGTTGCACGTAGAAATGATAACCCTTAAGCGTCGGCGGCAGCGTGGGTAGTGTGAACTGCGGATTGGCCGCCACATCCAGTTGCAGTGCGTACCCGGCGGATGGCTTTGCCGCTGTCGCCGCCGGTGGCAGCGGCGGCACAGTTGGTGGCGTACTGGCCGGTGCCGGGCGCGCGGCTGCTTGCGCGAGGGCGTCGAGATCGACACCGAGAGCAGTGACTTGTTCGAGCGGAGTGATTTGTACCAGCCAGGCGTCCGGATACCAGCTGCGCACCGTTGCCAGCGTTGCCCGGGCCTCTTCCTTGGTGGCGAAGAATCCAAGTCGCAGGTAGTTCAGGCGGGAGCCGGCCACGCTCACGTGCGTCTGGTAGACAATCAGGTCGGGATAGGCCTTCCTCATGACCGCGGGGGACGTCGTGGTGTCTGATGCGTCCAGATTGATGGCGTAGAGCTTGTCGGCAAACCGCAACAGCGATGTATTCGCGGCAGCGGAAGTACTGGACCTGGTCTCGGCGAAACCGGTCAGCGGCACGAGCAGCAGCGCCAGGAGCAGTCCGGGTAGGGCAATGGGGACCAGTCGAAACATGAAATCGATCTTGATTGGAGGAGTGTACACACGCACAGTTTAGCCCATCTTCGTCAGATGTTGCAGACAAGTCAGCGCATGCACAGCGGTGCCAGGTACGCGCCGTCGGTTTATGCCATGTTTGTCAATCCATTGCAGGCCACAACACCTGTTTCTCCTTGGACCAAAGGTGTTCGATAATGCCGACTGTGTCGTTGAACCAGTTTGTCTGCCAGGCTTGCGCACATGATTACTGCCATTGATCTTGCCGTGTTCCTCGGGTTTGCCGCGCTCGCCTGGTTCTGGATGGACGCACTGCGCTGCAAGGAAATTGCCCGCGCTGCCGGGCTGCGCGCCTGTCAGCAGGTCGAGGCACAGTTTCTCGATGATACCGTCGAGATCACCCGGCTGCGGTTGCGGCGCAATGCAAGTGGCCAGGTCGCCTTGTATCGCGAATACCGGTTCGAATTTACCCATAACCGCGACTATCGCCTGCGTGGCGAGATTGAAATGCTGGGGCGACGTGTGGTGCGTCTTGTGCTGGAGCCGTAAAGCACGAGGCAGGAATGCTGCGCAGGAGGCGTGTTGTTTCGCCAGAACCGGTGTATTGTTGATGCCGTCAGGATCGGCCTGACCCCAACCCCACCGAGGAGCGACCGCAATGAGCAAGGGCATGGACAGCAAGAAGCAGGGCAAGAAAGAGCCGGCCAAGACCATGAAGGAAAAACGCGCCGCGAAGAAGGCCAAGAAGGAAGGCAAGGGCGGAATGCGGTAATCCTGTGGCGACCGGGCGCATTCAGGCAGATGCCCCGGTCGCCTCATGGAACAGAGGCACTGCTCCATATCATTCTTTAGAAGCATGACCGACCCGCAACCAAACAATCCCCTGCACGGCCTCACCCTGGAGGCGATACTCACCCGGCTGGTTGAGCATTATGGCTGGGCCGAGCTGGGGAAAATCATCACGGTCAAATGCTTTACCAGCGATCCCAGCATCAAATCCAGCCTGAAATTCCTGCGCAAAACCCCGTGGGCCAGGAAGAAAGTGGAAGAGTTGTACGTGCGTACGCAGTGGAAGTAGTCGGGGAACGGTTTCGTACAAATCACCAAGCCATTACGATGAGCAGCTGACCTGGATGTTGTCTGCCCAGGCCGGTGGCGGTTCGGCGTAGTGTGCCAACTGCGGGTGCTCATCGAACGGGGCACGCAGAACCGTCAGCAGTTGTTCGATCTCGGCGTAATCACCCTGTTCGGCCTTTTCGATGGCAAGCTGCGCCAGGTAGTTGCGCAGAATATATTTCGGGTTTGCGGCCAGCATGGCGGGACGGCGCGCGGCATCGTCCCGGGCGCTGGCGCGCAGCAGCGCGCGATAGCTGTCCAGCCAGCGATCGAAGCGCTCGCGGTCGACGAACCGGTCGCGTAACGCGGGCGTATCCTCGTTGCTGTCATGTGATACTTCGCTCAGCGCGCGGAACAGCAGCGTGTAGTCAGCACGGCTCGCCTGCATCAGTCCCAGCAGCTCCCCAAGCAGGTGCACCACCTCGCCGTCCGCCTGAGTGAAGCCGAGTTTCTGTGCCATCAGCTGCTGATAGTGTTTGGTAAAGTGCGGCTGATAACTTCCCAGCGCGGCTCTGGTGGCCTCGATCTCCAGCAGCGGCAACAGCGCCTGGGCAAGACAGCTCAGATTGAACAGTCCGATCTGCGGCTGCTGATCAAAGGCATAGCGCCCGTGGTGATCGGAATGGTTGCAGATGAACCCCGGGTCATAGGCCTCCATGAAGCCGTAGGGACCATAGTCGAGCGTCAAACCCAGAATCGACATGTTGTCGGTGTTCATGACGCCGTGTGCGAAGCCGACTGCCTGCCATTGGGCAAGCAGGCGCGCGGTGCGTTCGATGACAGTTTGCAGGAAGCGCAGATGACGGTCCGGCTGATCCGCGAGTTCCGGATAGTGTTGTGCGATCACGTAATCGGTGAGGGTGCGCACCTGTTCGTGCTGATCGCGGTAGTAGAACACCTCGAACGAACCGAAGCGCACATGCGAGGGCGCAAGCCGCGTGAGCATGGCGCCGGTCTCGACGCGTTCGCGATGAACTTCATCCGCACTGCCGATGAGGCACAGGCCGCGGGTGGTGGGGATGCCGAGGCCGTGCATGGCCTCGCTGCACAGGTACTCGCGAATGCTGGAGCGCAACACCGCACGGCCGTCGCTGCCGCGTGAATAAGGGGTCTGACCGCTGCCCTTGAGTTGCATCTCCCATTTCTCGCCGCGCGCATTGGTGATCTCGCCCAGAAGTATGGCGCGGCCGTCGCCGAGCTGCGGCACGTAGTGACCGAACTGGTGGCCGGCATAGAGCATGGCGATTGGATCGGCACCGGTCGGGAGGCGTTGACCGCTGAAGGTCTCGACGAATCGCGGGTCGTGCTGCACGGAAGGATCGAGACCAAGCAGCTCCGCAGCCTGGCTGTTGAAGTGAATCAGTTGCGCGCCGGTCTCGAACGGCGTCGGCGCGACGCGCGAGTAAAACGCCTGCGGCAGCTCGGCGAAGGAGTTGCTGAACGATAGTGTGTCCATAGAGCGTTTCATGGGGCGTACACGGAATGCAAACAAGCGGATGCCGGGCAATGATTGTAGGGCGAATGCTTTTTTGAAAGCCAGCACGCTATAGTCGGACATGGCGTGGGGGCTTAGCGTACTTCACAAAATGAATTTCAGGGTCTTTAACCACGGGGATCACGGGGATTTCCGAATAAGCAGGATCTGGTTTTCTTCGCTGATCTCCGCGTTCCCGTTGTGTCGGCGGCTGGCCGTGTTTCCCCGTGCTCCCCGTGGTTTCGATGTATTTTGTCAGACGCACTTAGCATGGACTGTGGAATGCAGGGGCCGGATAATCACAGCAGCAGTATGGCACTGACATGTACTCAATCAGGCCGATCGTTATGACGAAGCCGTCCGCATCTTGTGGTATTTCTCCGATCCCATGTACTCATGGTGCTGGGGGTTTGCGCCGGTGATCGACGCCATCAAGGAGGCCTATGCCGATCAGCTCAAGGTCGCCTTGTTGCTGGGCGGTCTGCGCCCGGAGATCGAGACGTGGCTGGCGAGGCCGGCGTGAAGAAAGCGAGAACGACAACCGATAATCCGGCGTGCCCCTGTGGCTCGGGTCAAGAGTACACGGCCTGTTGCGGAGTATTCATCGACAACGGCATGTTGCCCGACACTGCTGAGCAGCTCATGCGTTCGCGCTATTCGGCCTATGTCCTGGCGCGGGAAGATTATCTGCTGCGTACCTGGCATGGATCCACACGTCCTGCGCAACTCGGCCTGCAGGATGCCGGACCCGTGAAGTGGTTGGGTCTCAAGATTCTGCACCGCGAAGCGGGAGGCTCGCATGATCACGACGGCATCGTGGAGTTCGTGGCGCGCTACCAGGTCAACGGCCGGGCCGAGCGCTTGCGGGAGGTGAGTCGATTTGTACGCGAGGCGGGGCAGTGGTTGTACGTGGATGGTCAGATCGCTCCAACGTGAAACCCGGGCGTCACGCCCTCGTGGCCAATGATATTTTCTTCTTCCCGTGTATGCGGACGTTTGTCAGTCCATATGCGCAGCATGTCGGTCAGCTTGAAACTTGCGGCGGTTGTCTGCAGTCAATGGAGTGCACATGACGTATGCTCGCGCACCGTGGTTGCGCTGACAGCAGCGCGCCTGCCTGAGCCCGGGAAGGGTTTGGCCAATAACAAAGCCAATTTTTAATGGAGAATTGAATGACCATCGTCCGCTCTATTGTTTCCAGGTTGCCCGGGATCGCTTTTGCCACGATCGCGATTACTGGCGAAACCATCGCGATCTGCCGTGGCGAGCCGAACTACTACCGGGTGGAAACGACCAAGACTGCCGAGGAACTGAACACGATGTACGGCGTGAGCCCGGTCCAGGCGCGGGCGATGCTGGCCGGGACCATACGCGGTTGGCACACACTGTTGGCGGACCCGGGACATCAGGATGCGGCCGGCAACTTGGCTGCCCGCCAGAGTAGCGGCAAGCCGGATAAGACCTGACAGACAACTGTTCCAGTTCTGGTGGATGGGTTGGCCCATTCCTATGATGGGGAGAAAGGAGTCCCTGGCGCTGTCGGGCCCGTGAAACGCAGGCATGGCCCCTTATCCCGTATATTTAAGATAAACGCGGATATCCACCGTATTTCATGTCCGTCTCGACCTAATCCCGACTAAAATAGTGGTGGCTTTTGGAGCAGGCTTGTGTATAGTGGCCGCGTTGCAGTGCATTCTTGTAGTCAAGTTCGGAAGCCCCTCCAGTCACTTTGGTAGTAATCTCCCGCAATTTAAGCTTCCAAGAAAGAA
>Ga0315281_10001892_pt1 | contig 31136 bp, 21 predicted proteins | sample YL17G07_0_MG_FD_204540 | JGI IMG/M metagenome (GOLD analysis project Ga0315281, IMG submission 204540) | Sediment microbial communities from Yellowstone Lake, YNP, Wyoming, USA - YL17G07_0 | ecosystem: Environmental > Aquatic > Freshwater > Lake > Sediment | place: USA: Wyoming | collected...
GTTCGCAATGCGGGGAGAGGTTATTTGGAACAAGGGGAGCAGTGCTGGTCCCTCGACGGCATGGGTGAGCTGGAAATCAGCCACGAATCCGACGTTGAGGGATGTGCATGAGTACATTCTCCTTTTCTCGAAGGGGGACTTCGCAAGGAGAGAGGGGGGGAAAACAAGCACGGTCAGCCGCGAGGAGTTTCTGGAACTGACGAAGAGCGTGTGGATGTTCGCGGCGGAATCCGCCAAGCGTGTTGGCCATCCGGCGCCGTTTCCCGTCGAGCTTCCCCGGAGGCTCATTCAGCTTTACAGCTTTGAAGGAGATATCATACTCGATCCGTTTTGCGGCAGCGGATCCACATGCATTGCAGCACTTCAAACACGTCGTCGTTTTGTCGCTTATGAGAAGAGCGCAGCCTATGCGAAGCTCGCGGACCAGCGAATCCAAAGGGAAATAAGCGCGTCTCCCTGGCCTCCTTGAGCTCTCTCCGATTGCATGGCGGACGCAAATCACGTATATTTTCCTGCCGAACGATACCAGCATCAAACTCCGTCTTATCTCTTGAGTTACCCGACGAGGAATCCTATGAAAACGCGTACTCTTGCATCACTTCTCTCCGCCCTTTGTTCAATTCTTCTCTTCTCCTGCGCGCCGGTCAACAAAGACAGTGCCGTGCTCAAAACATCCCTTGATTCCTTAAGGCAGCACTATGCTCCCGATGATCGGATTGCCGTCTTCGACCTGACGCTGGAGCAGCAAGGCAATGCAATTGTGGTAAAGGGAGATGTCGACAACCCGAGAGCGAAGGATGAGTCTCTCACAGCCCTTGCGAAGGCGAGTGGAGGCACGGTCCTTGACAGCGTGACAGTCTTGCCGGATCCTCAGCTGGGTGCAAAAAGGTTCGGCATTGTCGCTGTGAGCGTGGGGAACGTCCGGACCAAGCCCGGTCACCCGAATGAGCTCTGCACGCAGGCGATGATGGGTACGGTGATGAAGCTTTTGAAAAAGCGGGGGGGATGGTATTACGTGCAGTTGCCGGATAACTACTTGGGATGGCTGGAGGAGAATGCGATGAAGATCACGACGGTGGAAGGAGTCGACGCGTGGAAATCTGCAGTGAAGGTGATCGTGACGAACTACTTTGCGCTCGTGCGGGCACGCCCAACCGCGGCAGCTGTGCCTGTGAGCGATGCTGTTGCCGGCGTGCTGATGAAGTCCCTCGCGCAGCGAGGGGGGTGGGTCGAGGTTGAGCTTCCGGATGGTCGCCGCGGCTATATTGAAGCAACGAACGTGGAAGGATTTGAGAAGTGGAAACGGACACGCAAGCTTACAGCCGAGAACGTTGAGAAAACGGCGAAGATGTTCATAGGTGTCCCGTATCTCTGGGGAGGGACGTCACCGAAGGGCATGGATTGTTCCGGCTTCGCGAAAATGGTGTTCCGGCTGAACGGTCTGGAGCTGAGCCGGGACGCGGACCAGCAGGCCCTCATGGGCGAAGATATTGAGCCGGGCCAGGATTTCGATAATTTCAGGAAGGGGGATCTGCTATTCTTCGGCAGGAGAGCTGTAACGGACAGACCGGAGCGGATCACTCACGTCGGTATCTATCTCGCGAAGCGGGAGTTTATTCACACCCCTGGTGGGTCAGGGGTCAAGATGAACAGTTTCGACCCCTCGGCGCCCGACTACAGTGAGTCTCTCCGAAAGAGCTTCGTCCGAGCGCGGCGGTTGATCGGAGTGAAGCAGGTACCCGAAGTGTCGAGAAAATGAGCAGGAATGTGCGCTGGGGCCGGTCGAGCGACCCAGTAATCTGTCTCGTCAGAGCCTCTTAACGCCGATTCCCGGGCGATCCGTTAGTGTCACCCTGCCGTCCACGATCTTCGTCCCGTCAAACACGTCGTTGCTGATTAGAAGGGCCCCGTCGAGGTCCGCGAAGTCAACCATCGGCGAAAGATGGGCTGCCGCCGAGATTGCACAGGAGGTCTCGGTCATGCACCCGAGCATGATCTTCATCCCGAGGGCTCGCGCCAGCACGAGCATTTTGTGGGCCTCTCTCATGCCCGTGGACTTCATCAACTTGATGTTGATTCCGGTATAGACACCGTACGCCTTCTTCACATCGGGGAGGCGTTGCACGCTTTCATCGCCGAAGGTAGGTAACGGACTTCGTTCCGTCAGCCAGGCCATATCGTCGATGCGCTCCTTCGGCAGCGGTTGCTCGACGAAGACAACACCCTTCTCCTTGAGCCAGTGGATCATGTCCAAGGCGGCGGAACGATCTGTCCAGCCCTGGTTGACATCGACGCAGATCGGCTTGTCTGTGATAGAACGGATGGTTTCGATCATCATCTTGTCGGTGTCACGTCCGAGCTTCACCTTGAGGATCTTGAATTCTTCAGCCTCCTTTGTCTTCTGCTGGACCACATCGGCGGTGTCGATGCCGATCGTGAACGATGTAAAGGGGGTCTTGCTCTTGTTGAAGCCCCAGATGTTGTACCAAGGCTGGTTCATGAGCTTGCCCGCAAGGTCGTGCAGTGCGATGTCGACGGAGGCTTTCGCGGCGGGATTGCCCGGGGCGATCGAATCCATGTCGTTGAGAATTGTCTCCAGCTCGAACGGATTCTCGTACTTGCTCAGGTCGACCTTCGAGAGAAACTCCTTTGCGGTCTGGTGCGACTCCCCCAGGTACGGAGGCATAGAAGCCTCGCCGTATCCTATGAAGTCCTCGTACTGAATCTCCGTGAGCATCACCGGAGTGGTCGTGCGGGAGCTTGTCGCAATGGTGAAGACATGCTTGAGCTCTAGCGTATAGGGGCGAAAGCTGAACTTCATACGCGCAGACTTGTTCTTCGGGGAATAGGGGTAATTCAGGTTTGGCGAGCCGCCCTCGCCAATGAGCGAGGCTCCGGCGAGAAGCGACGCTGTCTTGAGGAAATTACGTCGGTGTTGGTTCATGTGAGATCCTTTGTCGATTTTGTAAGCCCATGGTCAGAAGTTAGAGAAAAGATGGACAAACTTCAAAGGAACCGTGCGTTGTCGATTGGTGATTGCGGTCAACCCGGCACCGTCGGGGTTGCTTCCTAGCGGTTCGCTGTGTATCTTTGGACGGAATGAGCTGACAAAATCGACCGCATGACGACAAAGAGAAAACATATCCTCGTTGTTGACGACGAGCCCGCATGGCTGAAGAGCACCGCGCGCGTCCTGCGCGGCGAAGGGTATCAAGTCAAAGAAGCCAAGAGCGGCGCTGAAGCGCTTGCCGTCCTTGTGAAGTTCAGACCGGACCTGATCGTCAGCGACCTGCGGATGCCGGATATGAACGGGTTCGATCTTCTGGACAGGATCAAGAAGTTGCCGAGGATCTCTGCGACGCCGATTGTATTTTTTTCCGCGATTGACGACTTTCACGCAAAGAAGGTCGCGAATGAACTTGGGGCGACCGCTTGTCTGCCAAAGCCCTACGATCAGCGTGACGTCATTTCCATCTTGAAGCAATACCTCCCTCGCTAGTCTCACTTCTCTCAATATTCTCCGTTGTTTCTGCTATGTGCCCGGGGGCACTTGATATTGACAGACGGTGTTGCTACTTTTTCTAGCAACAATAGTGGTACGCGCGTGAAAATTACTCTTGGCAGGATAAAAAAGTTTCGCGCATCGCTTGGCCCAGTTGAACAGGCGCAAGTGGTCGCTTCGACGGCGGTCGTGGTTGCGATGGCCACGATCGTGAGCATACGGGTCTTCAGCGGATACTACATCGACTGGCTGCTGTTCGGAAGTGTCGTCACCGTCGGCGTCTTCGGTTTCATCATCGTTTTCTTCACTTTGCGGTACGGGCAGCAGCTGGAGGAACAGAAGCGAGAGCTGCTCGCGCTGAACACGATCGCTGAGGCGGTCAATCGCTCGGTGGAAATCAACTACCTTCTTCAAAACGCACTGCACGAGGTCCGCCGGCTGCTCGATGTGGAGCTCGGGTGGATTTACCATGTTGAAGGCGGACGGCTCGTCCTGAAGGCGTCGGAGGGGACGGAAGACTACCACGATCTTATCCTTCAGCCTCAGATCGATGTGGAGGAGAGGGAGGTGCTCTGGGTACGGATCCCACGCATCCAGCGGAGGCCAAGGAGGGCCACTGGTGAACGATGGAAGTACGGTGAGATTGGGGCCTGGGCGTCTGTACCGATCAAGATGAAAGATCGATTTGAAGGCGTTGTGATCGTAGCCAGCAAGGCCACCGATGCATTCTCGCGCAAGGAGCTAGATCTGATGAGCGCGTTCGCCAATCAGATTGGGGTCGCTCTCGAGAACGCGACCCTCTTTGAGCAGCTACGGAATTCGGAAGAGCGCTACGTGGATCTCTTCGAGCACTCGCCGGATATGTACCATATCGTGAATCGCGACGGCATCATCATCAGCTGTAACCAAACCGAGGCGGACCGTCTCGGATACCGGAAGAATGAGATCGTCGGGCACCCGGTCCTGAAGCTTTACCCGGAAGCTTATCATCAGACCGCAGAGAACATGCTGCGCGAGGTCTTCGAAAGCCACCGTGAGATCTCCGGCGTTGAGGAGCAGATGCTGACCAGGGCAGGAGAGGCTATCGATGTCAGCGTGAATACCTCGATTATCTATGACGAGACTCGCGAGCCGATCTTTATCAGAGTGGCCGCGCGCGACATTACCGAGAAGAAAAAGATGGAGGCCAAGATCATCCACGCCCAGAGGATCGACAGCATAGGGAACCTGGCGGGCGGCGTCGCGCACGACTTCAACAATATCCTCACGTCCATCCTGGGCTCGACCGCTATTATGAAGCGGAGGATGAGAAAGGCGAACACCTGGTACCACTTCGTCGACATTATCGAAACCGCCGCGAAGCGTGGTGCAGGGCTCACGCGTCAGCTGCTGACGTTTGCCCGGAAGAGCACGGTGCAATTCCGCCCCATCATCGTCAACAATATTATCGAGGAGACACTGCACCTCTTCGAACGCAGCACCGACAAGCGGATCGAGGTCAGAAAGGACCTTGCGGGCGAAATGAGCATCATCAACGGGGATGACGGTCAGATCCAGCAGGCGATCCTCAACCTGCTGATCAACGCACGAGATGCCATGCCCGATGGAGGTGTGATTACCGTCCGGAGCGAAAGGATCAAGTTTGATGAGCAGCGAGGAAGCGCGTTCGGAGAGGTGAAATCCGGGGAATTTGCCTCCATCTCGATCGTCGACACCGGCATCGGTATGGACCGGACTGTTCAACAGCATATCTTCGAACCATTTTATACGACCAAAGATCAAGGGAAAGGAACTGGATTGGGTCTTTCGGTCGTCTACGGTGTGATGAACTCCCACAACGGTTTCATCGCCGTTCGAAGCGAGCCGGGGGCCGGTTCACAGTTCAGTCTCTTCTTCCCGCTCTTGACGGACACCGAGAAGTTGAAACGAACAGCGAAGCAACCGAGGCTTCAACGGGGTGACGAGCACGTGCTGGTTGTTGATGACGAAGAACATGTCGGGGAAGTCATCGGCGGCATGCTCACGGATCTTGGATATCGGGTGACGATCGCAGGGAGCGGCACGCAGGCGCTCAGCTTGATGAAGAAGAGGAAGAAGAACTTCGATGTCGTCGTGCTTGACATGAACATGCCGATGATGGGTGGCGATGAGACGTTCTCGAAGATCAAAGAACTCAGTCCGAATATCTGCGTCGTCGTGTCGACAGGATACAGCAACGCGAGTCTGGACAGGTCGCCGCTGAGAAATGGGGTCGATGGGTTCTTGCAGAAGCCATATCAGTTGGAGGAGTTGTCGAAGAGCATGCGCGAAGCAATCGATCGAAAAGAAAACGGGGCGTGACGCGCGGTGTGCACACGTCGCTAGCTTGCAAGTCGGTCAAATAATTGCTACCATTTTCCTGGTCCATTTCTTCTTGTCCCTCACCAGAACGACAATCACGCATCAGTTCTTGCGAGAGCTATGAGCCTGGAGTCATTCGGGGAACACCTACGGAAGTCGCGGGAGCGAAAGCAGATCTCGCTGGCGAATATCTCCGAAGCGACGCGCATCAGCGTGAGGTTTCTCGAGGCGATCGAGGCGGGAAGGTTCTCCGTTCTGCCGCAGGCTTACGTCAGAGCATTCATGCGGGAATACGCGCGGGCGATCGAGCTGGAGCCGGAAGAGGTTATCCGCCAGTACGATGCTGCAAATGAAGAGATCCAAGCTGTGGCCGAGGAGTGGATCGCTCGCTCCAGGAGCAAGACCATGCTCCCGAACCAGGAACGGGCGAAGGAGGCGGCCCCGTCGCCCGCGCTCTCGCAGAGATTGATCATGGCGTTCGCTCTCCTCGTCGTGATCGGGATCGCCGTCGTGTACTTCATGAATACAGGTTCGAACTCCTCTCGACAGAAGCCTACCTCGGAAGTGGCCTTCGATCAGGTGGTGAGGGAGTCGGAGGCGGCGACCGTCAAGACGGGGCCAATCTCGACGGTTCCCCAGCTTACTCCTGCAAGCGACAGCCTCAAGCTGGAGATCACAACGCTGGACTCGGTCTGGATGGCCATCACGATTGACAACACCCGCAAAGGGGAATACCTGTTTCCACCCCAGCGGAAGCGAACATGGATGGGAAAAGAACAATTCGAAGTATCGATAGGGAACGCTGGTGGGGTGATCTTTAAGCTGAACGATGTCGAGCTGGGCGAACTCGGCAAGCGCGGCGCCGTGCTGAGAAACGTTGTCATCACACGGTCCGGAATCCACAGGCCGGAATAAGAGAGCGATGCATCGTCATGGCATTGGCAGCAGTCAGTTCGTTGACGCTCAAGAGAATCGAAGAGCTCCGGGCGCGCCTGCGGGAACATGATTACCGGTACTATGTCCTTGCCCAGCCGACGATCTCCGATCAGGAATACGACCGCCTGATGCGGGAGTTGATCGGGCTGGAGCGAGATCATCCCGAGCTTGCGAGCCCAGATTCACCGACGCAGCGCGTGGGGGGTGAGCCGACCAAAGAGTTTCCCGCCGTCAGCCACGCCGTTCCGATGTTGAGCCTCTCCAATACGTACAACGAGGAGGAGGTGCGGGACTTCGACCGCCGTGTTCGGTCCATGCTTGGTGAGGAGACGTACCGCTACGTGTGCGAGCTCAAGTTCGACGGCGTTGCGATCAGTCTCACCTATGGAGGCGGGTCCTTCGTGCGTGGCGCGACGCGCGGTGATGGCTTCCAGGGTGATGAAATCACCCAGAACCTCAAAACGATCCGCTCGATCCCATTGAGGTTGATGGGAAGGAAAAAGGGCCTGGAGGATTTTGAGGTGCGGGGTGAAGTGTATATGAAAAGGGAAGATTTTCGCAAAATGAATGAGGAGCGGGAGCTGGCAGGAGAGAAGCCGTTCATCAATCCTCGCAACTCGGCTGCGGGCACACTCAAGCTTCAAGATCCCAAGATCGTCGCGGCCCGACCGTTGAACTTTGTAGCGTACTACCTCCGATCGGAGAAAATGGAGCTGTCGAGTCATTACGAGAATCTCAAAATCCTCCGCGAGCTTGGGTTCCCTGTCAGTGAACAGGCACGCCTGTCCCGAACCGTCGACGACGTGGTCAAGTACTGGAGTGAGTGGGAGGCGCGCCGCGACAATCTGCCTTATGATATCGACGGGGTTGTTGTGAAGGTGGACTCGCTGGCGCAGCAACAGCGGCTCGGGGTGATCGCAAAGAGCCCCCGATGGGCCATCGCCTTCAAGTTCGCTTCGCGGCAGGCAAGGACAACCCTCAAAGACATCAGACTGCAGGTGGGGAGGATCGGGACGATTACGCCGGTGGCTGATCTCGAACCGGTCTTCGTGGGTGGCACGACGGTGTCACGCGCAACGCTGCACAATGAAGACTACATCAAAGAGTTGGATATTCGACCCGGGGACACCGTGGTTGTCGAGAAGGGGGGGGATGTGATCCCCAAGGTGAGCGAGGTGATCAAAGAGAAACGCCCCCGGGGGTCGAAGCCGTTCACGATGCCCAAGAGGTGCCCTGAATGCGGCTCAACGATCTCCCGGCCGGAAGGGGAAGCGAACTACTACTGCGAGAACAGCGAATGCCCGGCGCAGGTGAGGGCCCGAATCGGGCACTTTGCGCATCGCGGCGCGATGGATATCGAAGGGCTGGGAGAGGCAGTCGTCGATCAGCTCGTCAGCCTCGGGTTCATTCGAAGCTATGCCGACCTCTATGAGTTGCACAGGAAGCGCGACCAGTTGGTGCAGCTCGAGCGCTGGGGCGAGAAAAGTGTCGATAACCTTCTCACCGCGATCGAGGAGAGCAAGAAGCGCCCCTTCTGGCGCGTCGTGTTCGCGATCGGCATACGGCACGTCGGTGCAGGCGTCACGCAGCTCATCGTGAATCACGTCCGCTCGATGGACAGGCTGGGGGAAGCGTCGCAGGACGAGCTGCAGCACATTCAGGGCGTCGGCCCGCGCATCGCTGAAAGCGTCCGCCGATTTTTCGAGGATAAGCATAATCAAAAACTCATTGAGCGGCTCCGCCGGGCGAGGCTCCAGTTCGAGGACAAGCAGAAGCGGCCAACCGCGGGATCGCCGTTCTCAGGCAAGACATTCGTACTGACGGGGACGCTCTCCTCTTTCACACGCGAAGAGGCCAAGGGGAAAATTGAGGAATTGGGTGGGAAAGTCGCCTCAAGCGTCAGCAGCCACACCGATTACGTCATCGTAGGTGAGGAGGCCGGCTCCAAGCTCGACAAAGCGAAGAAGCTTGGAGTCCAGACGCTGGACGAAGAAGCGTTTCTCACGTTGATCAAGAAAACATAGTCACTGGAACCATCAACCAATCAGAGAGGGCTTTATGAAGAACAGTGATTTCCGCCTCGTTTCCGTTGTGGTGCTGATCCTCGCCTTCGCAAGCGTCGATTTCGGGCAGATGAGGGCGGGGAAGTTTGGAGTTGGGCTTGCCGGTACCGGGTACTATTTCCTTCAATCGAACTTGAAGACGCCCGATCCATCCGGCGGCGGCGCAGTGAGCCTGACATACTCCATCGCCAACCATGTGAGCCTACGGTCGCTGATGGGTGTGGGGTACCTGGCGGGAACCCAGGTTTCCTCTGCGTTGTATCCGAGCGGAAGATCCATTGAGACGAACATTTATCACTGGAACCTTGCCCTGGCGTACGACTTCGTGTCCGATGCGCGATTCAATCCGTTCATCTATGTTGGCGGGGGCCTGTTGTGGTTCGATGCTCGAGACAAGAACGGTGGTCAATTGACTGGAGCCGGTATGCCTCGCTTTGATACGAACTATCTTGCGGGAATCGGGTTCGATTATTTCTTCGATGAGTTTTGGGCGATCTCGCTGAGCGCGGAAGGTGTCGGCGGGTTCACCAGCTGGCTTGATGGGACCAAAGGGAGCACGAACGATACCTATGGGCGGGTTGCTTTCAGCCTGCGCTACCACTTCTTCGATCAGAATTTCGTGAAAGAGATGATCGATGCTTTCGAAAACCGGGCAAAGTAGAAACGGCGTTACGCCATCATCGTGCCATGCTTGAATCCTTGCGGTTACGCTTGGGGACATGGTATGCACGGTTCCATTTTCGGCGTGGGAAGGAACCAGTTGTTCATTTCACCCAGGCCGTCTCACAATCACGCCGTGCGATCGTCCTGCTGCCGGAATCGGCAGACGATGTTGCTTCAACCGGGACCGTCCTGAGATTCCTCGAGGACCGATTTCATACGAGCAGAGTTGTTCTCGTGGTGAAGAAGGAGCTTGTTCAGCGAATGCCGGAACACCGGGGATTCAACCTGTTCACCTATGGTCCGGAGGAACTCAACGCGTGGTTCGTCCCCCGTGCTGAGTTGCTTCGAAAGATGAAAAAGAGTACATTCGATCTGGCGCTCGATCTGAATCAGGGCTTCGCGCTGCCGAGCTCATTCCTCTGCCGTGCATCGCAGGCGCCGTTGCGGATCGGTTTCGTAAAGCCGTACGCGGACGACTTCTACAACTTTCAAATCCAAGCCGGTCAATCCAAGGATCCCTTGCAGGCGTACACATCACTTTTGAAATGCATCGAAATGTTCTGAACCATTATCTTCCGTCCTGTTTCAGGAGGTCTTGCAAGGAAAGAGGGTAAGAGGAGGATGCTATGCAATTTGAGATCAAGAAAAACGGTGACGCGACCGTTCTGAAGATCAAAGAACGCAAGCTCGACGCGAGCGTCTCTCCGGAGTTAAAAGGAGAATTCCTCGTCCTGTGCAACCGCAGCCTGAAGAACCTTGTCATCGACCTCAGCGATGTGGAGTTCTGTGACAGCAGCGGCCTCAGTGCGCTCCTGATTGCGGAACGAAAAATGAGAGAGAACGGTGGCATCGTGAAGCTTGCAGGATTGCAGAAGAAAGTTCTCTCCCTGATCCGCATCTCCCGCCTTGATCGCGCCTTCCGGATTCATGACACGGTTGCGAAAGCCCTCCGGTCGTGACCACCTGAACACGCAGCAGCATGCCCCGATCGTAGCTCTGGATCATGGGCACACCCACGTTCGCCGAGCAAGGAGGTCCCCCTGAGCTTTAGCACGCTCGATTATGTCGTCCTGATCCTCTACCTCGTCGGCATCGCTGTGTTCGGGATCGTCCGCGGCGGAGCACAGAAGTCAGCCCGCGACTATTTTCTTGGCAGAGGTGAGATCCCCTGGTGGATTGTCTGCTTCTCGATCGTCGCGGCAGAGACCAGCACGCTCACGTTCATCAGCATTCCCGGACTTGCCTACCTCACCAATCTCAATTTCCTGCAGGTCACCGTTGGCTACCTCATCGGCCGCATCGTCATCAGCTTTCTGTTTCTCCCTGCCTACTACAAGGGCGAGCTCTCAACGGCCTATGCTTTCTTAGAGTCGCGGTTTGGCTCAAAAACGCGCAGCTTCGCATCTCTGGTTTTCATCTTTACACGCATGGCGGCAGACGGCGTCCGGCTCTTCGCGACTGCCATACCGCTACGATTCATCCTTCATATTGACTACCCCCTCGCCGTTCTTATCCTCGCAGTTGTTGCGCTCGGCTACACCTATGTCGGGGGTGTCCGGGGCGTCATTTGGGTCGACGCGATGCAAATGGTGATCTACATCGGGGGCGCACTGGTGGCGGCGGTTCTGCTGGTGAATTCTGCAGACGGGGGATGGGCCGCGATCACCCAAAAAGCCTGGGAAGCGGGAAAATTCCAGGTCTTCAATCTGAGCTTAGAGAACTTCTGGGGGACGCCGTATACGCTCCTTGGTGGGCTCATCGGCGGCGCGTTCCTCTCGATGGCGTCCCACGGGGTCGATCAACTGATCATTCAGCGCGTGCTGACCACGAAATCACTCGCGGCGAGCCGGAAAGCCCTGATCGGGAGTGGAGTACTCGTTATCCTGCAATTTGCTCTCTTCCTGATGGTGGGCTTGCTGCTCTACGGGCATTACAGCGGTGCGTCGGTGGCTGCGATGGGCTTGACTCGAGCTGATGAGATCTTCCCCCGGTACATTGTGCAAGGGCTTCCCCCCGGCGTTTCCGGGATCATCATCGCCGGGTTATTGGCCGCGGCGCTTTCGACCCTGGCAGGCTCCATCAGCTCAATGGCTTCGTCAACAGTGCTTGATCTGTACAAGCCGTACCTCGGCAAACACGTCAGCCCCGAAAGGGAACTTCAGGTCTCCCGGTTCGTGACCGTCGCGTGGGCTGGGCTGCTTGTTCTGTCTGCCCTCTTCTTTATGAACACTCCCCAGACGGTGGTCGAGCTGGCTCTGAGCATCGCCTCATTTACGTACGGCGGTCTGCTCGGAACGTTCCTGCTCGGCGTCCTTTTCAAGAAGCCGACGCAGGAGGATGCACTGGCAGGGTTCGTTGCCGGTATCTTCATTATGATCACGGTAATCTCGCTGGACCTCGTGGCGTGGACGTGGTTCACGTTCGTTGGCGTCGCCGCCACGTTGATTGTGGGAAACACGTTGAGTATGTTGAGCAAGCGGGCTACTGCGTCGTAAGGGTCAAAGGTCCAGCAAATTTGCATCGGTGCTATGAAGAACACGCGCGTCAGAGTGAGACCATCGGCCGGTCGGAGAGACCTGGAGCTTGACCGCCGCATTCAGCAGTACTTTGATTTCCTCCGTCTCGAGAAAGGGGTAACGCAGCACACCGTCCATTCGTACCAGTTCGATCTCGCCAAGTATCGTTCCTTTCTCCTTAAGCACGACATCACGACGCCGATCCTAATCACGCAAGAGGATATCAGCGATTTCTTAAAAGACCTGGCGCGCAGAAACCTCTCGCCGCGAAGCATCGCGCGGATCCTCTCCGCGGTCCGCGGCTTTCATCGTTTCCTGATCGGTGAGGGGATTCATCCCGACGACCCGACTGAAGATATCGGCGCGCCGAAGCGTGGGAGGGCCCTTCCGGAAGTCCTTAGTGTTGCTGAGATCGAATTGATCTTCAAGCAACCGGACATCGGGCAGCGCCTTGGAATCCGCGACCGGGCCATCCTGGAGATGCTGTATGCGACTGGCATACGTGTGTCGGAGCTCACGAACCTGAAGCAATCCAACCTTATGTTCGACGACGAGTTGATCCTCGTCTTCGGGAAGGGTCAGAAGGAGCGGTTGGTGCCGATCGGCAGATCAGCCGTCGAGTGGGTGACGAGGTATCAGAGAGAGGTGCGCATCCATCTGGCGAAGGCGGGGAGATCGCACGATGTGTTATTTCTCAACTTTCGCGGCGGCCCGCTCTCGCGAGCTGCGATTCGAGACATGGTTGCGAAGTATGCGAAGGCTGCAGGTATCAAGAAGGAGGTGCATCCTCATACGTTCCGGCACTCGTTTGCAACGCATCTCCTGGAGGGGGGTGCCGACCTGCGCGCGGTGCAGGAGATGCTCGGCCACGCGGATATTTCGACAACACAGATCTACACCCACATCGACCGCGAGTATCTCAAAGAAGTCCACCGCACGTTTCACCCGAGAGGATGAAGCAGGGTGAGCACCCCCTTGGCCTCCCACAAGCCGTTTGCCACCCATCGCAGATCGATTAGACCTCCTGATCCCTCCACAAAACGTGTGCCACCCGATCCTCCTTGAGTTTCTACTCATTTTTTGCTAAATAACTGTAGTCGCTCCCGCAGGTCCAGACCCTCCGCGCTGAGCGGACTGGTCCGCAGAGATGATTGATGGATCTCCCCACTCTGCGGTACACAAGCCTCCGGGAGATTTTTATCTGCATGGGAAGACATGGACGAGCGTCGAATCCTTATCCTCGCCGAAGGCAAGTTCAGTCCTCTCAAGTCCAAGACGGCAAATGGAGCGATCGTCTACTTGCGGGATGAAGTGGTCGCGGTTGTCGATAGCACCAAAGTCGGCTTAACGGCGCAGGAGGTTCTTGGGTACGGTGGGGACATTCCGGTCATCGAGAGTCTGGAGGATGGGATGCGCTTCAGCCCGACGCATTTGCTGATCGGCATCGCTCCCTCGGGCGGTCGCCTTCCCGACTCGTGGCGTGAGACGATCAAGACCGTCATAAAGAAACGGCTTCATATCTTGAGCGGACTACATACGATCCTGTCCGACGACCCGGAGTTCTCAGAGCTCGCTCGGGAAAACGGTGTTACGATCACGGACTTCAGAAGAATCCCGCCCGAGTACGAGGTTCTGGCGAAAGGCACGTGGCGTCAGCGGAGGGCGAAAGTCATCCTGACGGTCGGGACCGAATGCAATATCGGAAAGATGACGACGCTGCTTGAAATCCACAAGGACCTCGTGCAGCGCGGCTTCAGGTCGGATTTTGTCGCGACGGGACAGACCGGCATGCTGATTCGTGGCAGGGGGGTCGCCGTTGATTCGATCATCGGTGATTATATCGCCGGCAGCATCGAGCTTGAGGTTGATCGCTCTGCGGCAGAAGGGCACGAGTTCATCCTCGTTGAGGGGCAGGGATCACTGACCCACATCGGGTACTCCGGCGTCACGTACGGGCTGATGCACGGAACAATGCCGGACGCCATGATCCTTTGCCATCAACCAACCCGATTGAAAGATGACTACGGGTTCCCCCTGCCGGAATTGAACCGATGCATCAAGTTCCATGAGGAAGTCATCAAGTTTTTTCGAGACACAAAGGTCGTGGCGATCGGCCTAAACTCCGTCGGTCTTACGGATGAAGAATCCATGCGGGCAGCGGAGAGCATCACGAGGGAGACCGGCTTGCCGACGATCGATACGTTCCGTTTTGGTCCCCGGAAGATCACCGACGCTGTCCTGAAGTACTTCGGTCGATCTTAAGCTGTGCTAAAGGAGGCGCACGTGCAGTACTTTCAATACAAAGGGAACGAGCTGTATTGTGAAGATATCTTGCTGAGCGAGCTCGCGGAGGAATTTGGGACGCCGCTGTACGCGTACAGCAGGAATCAAGTGATCGAGAATTTCCGCGCTCTCAAAGGACCCCTCGCAGACACAGAGCATGTTGTCTGCTATGCGGTGAAAGCAAACGGGAACCTTGCTCTCCTCAAGCTTCTTGCGGAAGATGGGGCTGGTGCAGATGTGGTCTCGGCCGGCGAGTTGTACCTGGCGTTGAAAGCGGGGTTCTCCCCCGACAAGATCACGTTCGCAGGTGTTGGCAAGCGGGATGACGAGATCGAGTATGCCCTCAAGAGTGGAATCTTTTCGCTGAACGCTGAATCGACGCAGGAGCTTCAACAGATCTCTCTCGCGGCTCTGCGCCAGCAAACGAAAGCCCGGATCGCGCTGCGCATCAATCCGGATATCGATGCGCAGAGCCACCCGTATATCACAACCGGTCTGAAGCAGAACAAGTTCGGTATCAGCGCGGAGGAGGCACTCAGCGTCTGTCAACTCGCCGCCTCGCTCCCCGCGCTTGATGTCATGGGTGTTCACACGCATATAGGCTCCCAGATTACAAAGCTGGAACCCTACGTTGATACGGCCAAGTTCATCGCCGGTCTCGTGACGAAACTCAGGGAGACCGACTTGAAGATCCGGCACATCGATTTCGGCGGCGGATTTGGTGTTCAGTATGTAAATGCGATCACGCATGAGGGTCTCCCGGCTGAAGCCGAGAATTCCGTACCGCCGCCGCTGGCTCAGTTTGTCGAGGCGGTTCTGCCGATCCTCAAGGAGACGGGATGCTCAATCTGGTTTGAGCCGGGCCGCTCCATCGTTGCGAATGCCGGAGTCCTGGTTACGAAGGTCCTCTACACAAAGGAGAACGGTACGAAGAGGTTCGTTGTTGTGGATGCAGGGATGAACGATCTGCTGCGGCCAAGCCTCTACAATGCTTACCATCAGATCGTGCCGTTGAAGATCGAAACCTATGAGCACGAACGGGTCGACGTTGTCGGACCAATCTGTGAGACGGGCGATTTCCTTGCGCGGGATCGCTTGCTTTTGAAGGTAAGGCGGAATGAGTACCTCTCCGTTATGACAACAGGGGCCTACGGGTATTCGAGTGCCTCCAACTACAACGGCCGCCCGAGGCCCGCGGAGATCCTGGTCAACGGTGAAAAAGTGCGCGTGATTCGCGAACGGGAATCAATCGAGCAGCTCGCCTGATGAGCGTGACCGTGGGGGAGACGATGACGTTTCGTGACGTTGCCATCGTAGGGGCGGCCATCTTGGTTGGACGCGCCGTGCTGAAGGCGCTCGGGAAATAGTTCGCGGAATTGCGATCTGGGGACTTTCCTATCGACTCATCGTGTGTGGTCAGCTTGCCAGCTCTTAATTTGGTGGAGGTCCTGCGTCGTGTCAGCGGCTGCTGGAGGGTACCGTGAAGCTTGATTTTCGTGAAAGGCTCAAACAAGGCCCCATCCTGTGTGACGGAGCGATGGGCACGCTTCTGGACCTCTACGAGTATGACGAACGCCCCCACGAGATCCAGAACCTCAAAAATGCGGATATCGTCGAGCGAATTCACCGGGAGTACATTGAAGCCGGAGCGGAGGTCGTTGAGACCAATACCTTCTCCGGCAACAGGTTTCGCCTGGCGCAATTCTATCTGGAGGATCGGCTCGAGGAGATCAATCGGACGGCCGTGGAACTGGCGCGCCACGTGGCGGGAGACCGGGTCTACGTTGCCGGGTCGGTCGGGCCGACGGGCAAGCTTCTAGAACCTATCGGAAAGATCAAGCTTGCTCAGGCCCGGGGAGCCTTCAAAGAGCAGATCGAGATCCTCGTCAAGGCGGGCGTCGATCTGCTGATCCTGGAAACGTTCGTCAGTCTCCACGAGCTCGATGAAGCCATCAGCGCTGCGAAAGAGGTGACGAACCTTCCGATCGTTGCGCAAAAGACCTTTCCCGAAGACGGTTCGATTCTCTCAGGCTCCTTCCCCATTGAGGTCGTGGACCATCTCCTGAGCCGCGGAGTAGACGTTGTGGGTGCCAACTGCACGGTCGGCCCGCAGCGGATGTTCAGCATCATTCGGACGATGTACAAGGACGGCGTCTACCTTTCAGCGCAGCCGGCAGCAGGGATCCCAACGCTCCAGGACGGTCGGTCAGTCTATCACACGACACCTGAGTACCTCGCCACCTATGCGAGGGAACTCGTTCAAGCAGGCGTCACGCTCATCGGAGCGTGTTGCGGCTCGACCCCTGCCCACATTCAGGCTATCCATGCTGCAATCAGCGACTTGCGGGGCCCCTCGCTCAAGGTCTCGACACCAATCGAGGTCCGACCACGGGAGACGACCGCGGTTCAGGCCGCCGTCGGTGAAGAACCCTTGCAGCGCGATGAACGGTCGCACTTCGCCCGAAACATCGGTAAGAAATTCCTGACGACGGTTGAGCTTGATGTCCCCCGCGGACTCGATATGTCGTCTCTCATCGACGGGGCGCGGTATTTGCTCCGCTGCGGCATAGACGCCATGAACGTTACCGATGGTGCACGAGCGCGCCTGCGTATGAGCTCGATTGCGCTGTCGTACCAGCTGCAGCATGAGGTAGGGATCGAAACGATCACCCACCTGACCACGCGGGATCGGAACTTGATCGGCCTTCAGGCAGATCTCCTCGGCGCTCACGCCTTCGGACTTCGTAACATCCTCTGCATCACCGGCGACCCGACCAGCGTCGGTGACTATCCGCATGCTACATCTGTCTTCGATGTGGATTCCATCGGTCTCATCCGTGCCGTCAAATCGATGAATCAAGGTCGCGATCTGATGGGTAATATGCTGGGACAGAAGACGTCGTTCCTCATCGCGTGCGGAGCGAATCCGAAGGCGGATGATATGGATCGCGAACTGAAGCGACTGGCGAAGAAAGTCGAAGAGGGCGCACAGATCATTTTCACGCAGCCGATGTACGAGATGAGCACGCTCGAAGACTTCGTCCGACGGACGGAGCAATGGCATACTCCGGTGATGCTCGGGATTCTGCCGCTCCGGAGCTACAAACACGCCGAGTTCTTGCATAATGAGATCCCGGGGATGGCGATACCCGCTTTCGTTCGGGAGAAGCTGCGCGCCGCAAACGGAAAGGCGGCCGAGGTTGGCATTCAGCTCGCGACCCAATTCCTCCACGAGGCAAAAGCGATGGTGGCGGGTGCATATCTGATGCCACCCTTCAAGAGGTACGACATCATACCGCAGATCCTCCAGGCTCTTTGAAGTCGGCGAAGCCTGAAGCCTCCCCCACTTCCCCAGGCTTCACCTCTCAATTTGGCATCCAAACGCGGTTTTCCCAAGAATGGACATTGGGCTGTGTATCGCTCATCACGAGTTTGCTCTTGCATTTCTTCCCCAGATTCATGATATTCTTGCGAATATTGAAACCTTAAGGAGGAGGTTACAATTTCTGCGCTCAAGGCTTATCGGCGCATCGCACCGTTCGCGTTTATTCTACTCCCCGTACTGCAAAGCCTTCTTCTGGGCCAAGTGCAACAGGGGACTCCCCGTAGGATTGTCGCCGTCCGGACGACCGAACCAATCAAGATCGATGGCCGGCTGACGGAGCCCGTTTGGCAGCGTCAAGGCGAGGAGGCGTTCATCCAGCGCGAGCCCTTTGAGGGAGCCAAGCCATCGCAGAGGACCGAGGTGTGGTTCGCCTACGACGACGATGCGCTCTACGTAGCGGTACAGCTCTATGACTCCAACCCGGATTCCATCATCGGCAGGGTTGCCCGGCGGGACCAGGACTCAGAATCCGACGAGGTTGGTGTCGGCATCGACGCGGCGAATGACGACCGCACTGCCTATTACTTCGTCGCTAACCCGGTCGGAGCGATCACCGACGGGACTTTGTCCAATGACACCGAGATGGACGATACGTGGGACGGCATCTGGGACGTCGGAGTGCGAATAGACGGCCTGGGGTGGTGCGCCGAGTTCCGCATCCCCTATTCCCAGCTTCGATTTGCAAAGCGAGATCGGTACGTCTGGGGAATTGACGTCTACCGCCGGATCAAGAGGCGTAATGAGGATGCCTATCTTGTCCTTCACCCTCGCACGGATCGCGTTCGAGTTTCACGCTTTGTCGATCTCGTTGGCATCGAGGGAATTGAGCCTCCGACGCGCGTTGAACTCCTTCCTTATTTCACATCGACCGCCAAATTCCTCCAACAACCTCCGGTCGATATCTTCAACATCGGAAGGGAAGACCCGTATGAGAATCGTCGCCGCTATCCTCTGTATCTGGGTGCTGATGCAAAGATCGGCCTGGCGGGCGATGTGACGCTCGACGCGTCCCTGAATCCGGATTTCGCTCAAGTTGAGGTCGATCCTGCCGTCGTTAATCTGACTGCCTACGAGGTTCAGTACCAGGAAAAGCGGCCCTTCTTCATTGAAGGGTCCAACATCCTGAAGTTCGGTCGAGGAGGTGCATCGTATCTGCAGGATTTCGACTGGCACGACCCGAATTTCTTCTACAGCCGGCGCATTGGCCGGGCGCCTCAGGCTTCCGTCACACACCGGGGGTATGAAGATGTGCCCGATCGAACAACCATCCTCGGCGCAGCGAAGGTGAGCGGAAAGATTACGAACACATGGTCCTTCGCCGCTCTGACAGCCCTGACAGCCCGCGAATACGGACTGGTTGATTCTGCAGGGGTTGAATTCCAGGACGAGATCGAGCCGCTGACGTTCTATGGCATTGTGCGCACGCTCAAAGAGTTCAACGAAGCACGTCAGGCCATCGGGGTGATCGGCACCATGGTGACGCGTGACCTCCGCGATTCGCGGTTGAAAAGCCTGTTGAACAGTCGTGCACTCTCGCTGGGGATTGATGGCTGGACATTCCTTGACAAGGAGAAAGTCTGGGTGATCACTGGGTGGGCTGGGGGCTCCTACGTAGCCGGCGCGGCTGATCGGCTCATCGGTCTTCAGCGGTCGCCGCAGCATTACTTTCAGCGGCCGGATGCGTCCTACCTGAGCATTGATTCCAACGCTACTTCGCTGGTCGGTTGGTCATCGCGGGTCTGGCTGGACAAGGTGCAGGGGAACTGGGTGTTCAACGCGGCCATCGGCGCGATTCACCCGAAGTTCGAGACGAACGATGCAGGCTTCATGACGAACGCCGACTATATCAATGCGCATATCTACGCCGGATACGAGTGGTGGGAGCCTGGCAAGATTCTTCGTACAAAATCGATTACCGCGGCAGCTTTTCGAGAATATGATTTCAGTGGATACAAGATCGGTGAGACGTACCGTCTGTTCCTGAACGCACAGTTCCTCAACTACTGGAGCGGGTATCTTAGCCTTGGCTATAATGCCGAATGCTATGATGACCAGCGGACACGGGGCGGGCCCGTGATGAAGTCCTTGCGAAGCAATACTCTGCAGGTGGGGGTCTCGAGCGATTCACGTGAATCGCTCTACGGCTCCCTGAATGTAACCGGCGCGAAGGGTGTCTCGGGCGGCTGGTATTCTATTATCGGCGCATCCCTCATCTGGAAGGCGTCGAAGACGCTCAATATCACTGCTGGACCGGAGTTCTTCAGGAACCACAACGTCGCTCAGTACGTCACGAGCCTTGCGGATTCATCGGCATATGAAACCTTCGGGCAGCGCTATGTTTTCGGGATGCTCGACCAGCAACAGTTATCCGCAACAGTGCGGGTGAACTGGGCTTTCACGCCCAAGCTCAGCTTCCAGCTCTACCTCCAGCCGCTGCTCTCGATCGGCAGCTACACCGACATCAAGGACTTGGCACGACCGGGCACGTTCGCCTTCCGCCCCTTTGACGAAAGCCTCCTTCCGTGGAACCCCGACTTTAACTACAAATCTCTTCGGGCGAACGCGGTACTTCGGTGGGAGTACCTGCCGGGTTCAACGATCTACCTCGTCTGGACACATGAGAAAGTCAATTATGATGACCCAGGGGAATTTGAGTTCGGACGGGACGTGCGCACGCTTTTCCGCCAGAGACCGGATAATGTCTACTCGATCAAGATCGCGTACTGGTTCAATCCATGAGGGGGGTTACTGCGACGATCGGGGCAGATCTTCCATCACGCGAGAAATCGTCGAGGCGAATTCGGGTTCTCTCCAGAGGGAGAGGAGATCGGGATCGAGGACTTCCGAGAATTTGTATTCGAGCGCCACAGCCTTTGCGAGGTTCGCAAGAGCATTTGCCTTGTCTTTCTGAATGGCGAAGACCCGAGCCTTCCAATAAAGTACCTGGGCTGATCCGGGGTCAAGGGAATCGATGTGGGCGATGGCTCGCGCCGCGAGATCAGGATTCTTCGCCCGTCGGGCGTTGAGCAAGCCAAGGTATCCGAGCGCTGTGACGTCAGCCGGATTGTTGGTTACCATCTTCTCAGCAAGTGCCAGCCCGTCGTCCAGCGCCTTCAACGATTCTAGCTTGCCCGAGAGCTGATATGCTCGCCCAATCCAGTAATACAAAATTAGCTTGGAATCATCATTTGCCTGATCCAAGCGGGCCCGGCAATAGGATACGACCTTGTCGTCTTGGTCCAAGCCGCTCCACGCCTTGAACTTGTAGTTCACTGTCAGGAGCGAGTCGTTCGCGCTGAGGTTCGAGGCCGCGTCAAACGACTGCAACGCTGCTTCATACTCCTCCCGGTAAAGATGGATGAGGCCCACCACAACGCTGGACTCATAGTGCTTCGGGTCAATTGACAGAGCCGTCGTGGCGTATTCCATCGCCTTCTCCCGATCGCCCGAGATCAGCGATAAGAGAGCAAGCTGCCGGTAGCATTCTGCGTTTGCCGGTTGAAGGGAGAGGCTTTTTGTTATCGATTCCCAGGCGTTTCTGTACTGTTGTGTGTACCGATAGACCTCACCCATCACCTCGTATGCGAGCGGGATGCCGGAGTCCATCGCAAGTGCGGTCCTGGTGAGCTGTCCTGCCTCAGCCAGTCTCGCCTTATCTTGCTCGCCCTGCCACTTGAAGCAGAGCAGATCACCCTGCGCCAGGGTAGCTCTGGCGAGTGCGAAGAGTGAATCCAGCTGAACAGCGTGGCGCAACAGTCCGATGCCCTCGTCGATCGAAGCAAACGAGGGTCGGTGGATCAATTGACGCCCCTGAAGGTACAAACGGTACGCTTCCGAGTTCGAAGTCCAACGGTGGGTCTGCCTGGGAGGTGCCTCGATCTCCAGCGCGCTCACCACGGCCCCGCTGATGTTCGCCGCGAGGTCGTGCAGGCCGATCAGGTCACTCTCGAACGAAGACTGCCACAGGACTTTTTGGGTCTCGGCCTCGACGAGCTTCGCCGTGACGGCGACTCTCTGACTATCTGCTCCAATCGTGCCGGTGATAACGTAGGACACCCCGAAGCTTTGAGCGACCTCCGCGATCCCAGTCCTTTGAGGGTCGATCGTCCTTGTGCTGCTCGGCGAAATCGCCGACAGCTGCTCGACATGGTCCAAGTTTTCGGCGACGAAAGCAGACAGCGCTTCTCCAAGATAGCTCTCCTGAGCCGAGGGAGTGGCAAAGTTCAGGACCGCGACGGAGGCCGGTTTCGAGAGGTGGCCTGAGAGAAGGAGTGCGGCTGCAACGAGACCGACCACAGCAACCCCCCCGAGGACCAGATAGAGTTTCAGTCTCGATTTCGGCTCCTCTTCGAATACTGCTTGGCTCCGCGCGGTTTCAGCCCTCTCTTTCGCCACGGCCTCGGCTGCTTCCCGCTCGGCACGCACTTGCTCTTCACGTGCCCGTTCTTCTTCTTCACGCGCTTGAAGCTGCTCGAGCTCTGCCCTTGCTTGCTCGGCCTGGCGGATTTGTTCCTCCAGTTGCTTCGCCTCCGGGTTGTTCGGCTCGATCGTGTACACTTCTTGGATGGCGATGAGAGCCTCGGGAAACTTGTCCTGTTCGACGTACTGTAAGGCGCGTTGAATACTCTCCTGAACCCGCTGTTTCCGGTTCTCCTCCTTTCTCTTTTTTTCCTCCACCACGCGCCGCCGTCGTTCCTCCTCTTCGTGTTTGGTTCGCCCTTCCTCGATCTGGAGGAGAAGCATCTGAGCATCGTAATGGATCTGGACAATCCTGTAGATCTCTTTGATCTCCTCTTCAGCTTTCTCAAAGTCGCCCGCGCGGAAAAACTCCTTCGCTCTCACAAAGTGAACGCTGGCCCGTTCCTGTTTCTCCTCCTCTTCATGCCGTCGCTCCTCGTCAACTCTCTGCCGTGTGGCCTCGACCTTCTTTGCTTCCTCTTCCTCCCGTTTGGTGATCGCTTCCGCCTTCCGGCGCGTCGGGACTTCCCGGGCCGCCTTGGAGGGTTCGGCAAGCTCGGGTATGGACTCGATCAGAAGCTCGAAGACCTCAACCGGATCGGCGATATTCTTCAGCTCGATGGAACCGATGCTGTACGCACCGATCTGCATCTTGTTCTTGACCTGATTGTAGATATCTGCCGAGATGCAAATGCGGGTCGGCTCGGTGATCGCCTCGATCCGCGCTGCAATGTTCACGCCATCGCCGAAGATGTCGTTCCCAACGGTGATGACGTCGCCCAGATGGATCCCGATCCGGATTTCGATCTTCTCGAATTTGCCCCTCTCTTTGTTGTGGTCCCAAAACTTCTCCTGTGCTTCGATTGCACACTTCACGGCGTTGACCGCGCTCGAGAAATCGACCATAAAGGAGTCACCGAGTGACTTGATGATCGTTCCTCCGTACCTGGCCACCACGTCTCGAATCATCGCATCGTGAACTTTCAGAAGATCCATCGCTGCGAGCTCGTTCTCCCCCATTTTCTTGGAGAAGTCCCTGATGTCGGTGAACATGATCGCAGCAAGTTTCCGGGTTCCGATGTCCTCGTTCGAAGCCATTCCCAGATCGTTATGTTCGTGAGAGCATGAAAAGACGTTAAGGAAGGGTTAGATGCGCAGACTTACGGATCTCTGTGACCTTCTCGCTGACGCCCTACCGTTGTTCCCCTGGCGTGTAAGGGAACTCAGCCTGTCGCCCACAAAATGCAAGATATTCACTGGTTTTCGGAATGTCAATACAGCCGCCGTATCGATAAAGACTCATTGTCCCGACTGCCTTCAAATATGCGTCAATAGGAGGGTGCTCCAGTCTTACACGTAGTACCTGCGAGCGTATTCGGCGACCATCCTTTCGGTGTTGTAAACGGGAATGAGCGTCCGCATCGCGTTGCGGATCCGCTTGATCCACCGCTCGGGGATACCGTGGGCGTTTCGGTCGTAGAACTCCGGAATGATCTGCTTGCTTAACGCACGGAAGAGATTCTCAAAGTCCAGTTCATCCTGAGCTTCAATATCCGGATCGCTACGATCTTCACCGATGGCCCAGCCGTTTGACGAGTTCCAGGCTTCCCGCCACCAGCCGTCCAGGATGCTGAGGTTCAGCCCGCCATGAATGACAGCCTTCTGGCCGCTTGTGCCGCTTGCCTCCAGAGGCCGTCGAGGATTGTTCAGCCAAACATCAGCTCCGGCGATCATATGCCGGGCAACGTTCATGTCGTAGTTCTCCATGAAGGTAACCCTCCCGGCAAGCTGCGGATGGTGAGAGATCTCTACGATCCTCTGGATAAACCGCTTGCCTTCATTGTCACGGGGGTGTGCCTTCCCCGCGAAGATAAACTGCACAGGCCGCTCGGGGCGTGTCACGACCGGGATCAGCTGTTCCAGATGGCGAAACACGAGTGGAGCTCGCTTGTACGTGGCAAATCTGCGTGCAAAGCAGATGGTCAACGCATCAGGAGAGAGAACGTGATCCGCAAACGCCGTTCCATCGCCTTCGAAGCGCGCATACTGTTCGCGCAGACGACATCTCACGAATTCGATCAATTCTCGGCGCAAGGTGTAGCGCAAGGCCCAAAGCTCTTCATCCGTGGCAAGCCCGTCCTCTTCAATCTTGTGCCAGAAACGGTGATCCAAAAGCTTCGCTGTCCAGTCGACCCCGAGCCGCTTGTTCCAGAAGTCGTGTGCTTTCAGTGTTGCCCAGCTGGGGGTATGGATGCCGTTCGTGATGTATCCGATGGGCACCTCGTCCACGCTCCCGTTGGGGTAGAGTTCCTTCCACATCTCCCTGCTGACCTGGCCGTGAAGCTGGCTCACGCCGTTCGCCGCTCGCGACATCTTAAGCGCAAGGACAGTCATCGTAAAAAGTTCTTGGGGATCACTCGGATTGATCCGCCCGTAGCCCATGAGTTCGTCGTGGCTGAGCCCCGTTTCGCCCCAGCATTTTCCAAGCGTGTGCTGAATGAGTTCCGAGCTGAAGCGATCGTGTCCGGCAGGCACGGGGGTATGGGTGGTGAAGATGCACCGAGCGATCACGGACTTCTGAGCGTCGTCGTGATTCCGCCCCTTCTTAAGTTCTTCGCACAGAAGCTCAAGCGTGAGGAAGGCCGAGTGTCCCTCGTTCATGTGAAAGACCGATGGTTCAATCCCCATCGAGCGAAGGAGGCGAACACCACCGACGCCGAGCACGATCTCCTGGCCGATCCTGGTGTCGATGTCGCCGCCGTAAACGTACGCGGTCAGCCCCTGGAAGTGCTGGTCGTTCTCGGGGAGGTTCGCATCGAGCAGGTAGATCACAGCCCTGCCCACACGGAGGCGCCACGCCTGGAAGTAGACCGTGCTGTGGCCGATCTCCACCGAATTCAACAAGCGTCCCCCCTCCTCCAGCGTTACGAGCTCAAGCGGCAGACGCTCGGGGTGGCATGCGGGGTACGACTCCTGCTGCCAACCATCCGGTCCGATACGCTGCTGGAAATAGCCGTTGCGATAGAAGAGGCTGATTCCGATGAAGGGTATACCAAGGTCGCTGGCCGACTTGGTGTGATCGCCGGAGAGAACCCCGAGGCCACCGGAGTAGATCGGCAAGGATTCGTGAAGGCCGAACTCAGCGCTGAAGTACGCGACGGGCCCGCTCAGCTTCGGGATATGTTGAGAGGCCCACGTTCCCGGTTCCTGCATATACCCTTCGAACTCTTCGAGAACTCGGTGCACTTTTTTGGAAAAATCCGGATCGTGCAATCGAGCGGTGAGCTCCATCTGGGACACCTCGCGAAGGACCTCGACGGCATTATGGTTTGATCGCTCCCAGACCAACGGGGAGAGCTCACGAAAGATTTCCTGCGCTTGTGGGTTCCAGGTCCACCAGAGGTTTTTTGAGAGGATGTGGATTCGTTCGGTGAAAGGTCGATGACTGTTGCTCACGTTCCTTTTCTACGATTCTCTATGCACGGATCTTGCGGGCTCAGATCTCGGACAGACGACAGGATGCAAAAAAAAGAGGAGAAATTCCACCGAAATTAAGAGAATACGTCGGAGGAGCGCAACGGATGGTACCGCTTGGACCACAGCGTGGGATGGAGAGGGTCGACGCTACTTGAACTTGGAGGTTCTCAGTCGAAGTGAATTGGCGACGACACCAACCAAAGTCGTGGCCAGCGATCATCACGACCTCAAAGCTCATTTGTTACGGGTGAGCGATCCCTTGATGAGAGCTTGCCTTGATCGTCCCGGCGGCGCTGGCGGAGCAGCCAGACGCGCCCGCGGGTGGTCAGCTGCAGCAGGGGTGAGGTGACAGATCAAACTAGATCTACTTTTCCGCAATCGCTACAACGTAGAGGTACCGTAGTTTTTCTTTGCCGGTGTTCACGACGTTATGCTCGGTTCTGGGAGGACAATACGCAACACAGTCGGTTTTCAGGTTCATCGCCGGTCCGCCGGTGATTCTCATCTCACCTTGGCCTTCTAGAATCACGAGCACTTCTTCATACTTCTCCGTATTGTGGACGCCCACCGACTTCCCCGGTGCCAAAACGACAAGTCCCGAATGCATCGTCACGGTTTCGGGTGGACCACCCAGAACCCGCTGGTAGTCATCGGTTTTCGGATCGAGCCTGATGATTTTCGGTTTCGGCTTTGAATTGACTTCATTTCCTGCGTCGAGGGAGGACGAGGGAAGAAGAAGGACGAAGGACGAGATCCCTATGATGAAGATCGACATCTTGAAGTTTGAAACCATTCTGGTGTTTCTCCTTTGGTATTTGTGCGCCTGGCGGACCGGAGCCCCTGCTAAGAAGCAGCGGGGCAGGTCGCCAATCCCGCCGAAAGCCGGCGGTTCCGCTTTGCAGGAATCCCGCTTTGAGAGCGGAATCCAGAAGCGGGAGACACAGAAAACGTGAAGGCATGGCGGGCGGCGAACTACCGGTCGAGTTTGTACTACACGAACCTGACTTTCACATTGCGGGTCGCGGGGCTAAGATAAACAAGTGTTTCGTGCGTTGGCTGAGATTAACCATCACGCCTTTCCAACAAAGCCTACTTCATCGGCGGGATCTGCCTCTTGATTGCTCGGCTGAAGCTTTGCCAATGTGCCTCGGTCATAGCTCGGGCGGAAAAAAGCGAAACGCCTTCGGCCCCACCTTCAAAGGAGGCCTCAATGGCTTGGGTCAAGGCCTCCGGACTCAACTGGGGAACAAAGAGGCCGCTGTATAAAGGTATGTCGTCGGGCAACGATTTGACTCCTCTTTCTGTTTGCTCTTTGATCCACTCGATATCTTTGTTGTAGAAGCTATTGTAGAGCATCGGCATAACCGCGTCCAACTTCCATTCCGACCATTGCTGTCGCACCATTTCCCAATTGGGGAAGACTGCGGCCGTCACGAGTTTCTTGTGCTTGTGGGCAATGGGTATCAATGTGTCATTGACGAGATGAGTGATCCTGTCGTAGCGGAATTGCCTCCATTCATTACTCGTGGTCGGATCATCGAGCTTCAGGAGATCAATGCCTGTTCTCTCTTTGAACTCGCGGCGGCACACTTCGCAATAGCAGTAATCATAATCGGCGTATTCCCGATCCTGCACGATGCCGTATTTGGGTTGGACCCCCTCGGCCAGGATCACATCGGGATACCGAATATAGTCCAAATGAATTCCGTCCAACGTTTCAATCTGGGCCAACTCGGACACGGTTGTCTGGATGAACTGATGGACTTCCGGCCGGGATGGACACAGGAATCTATAATAATCGACATACGCTGGTTTCTCCGCTGCCGACTCTCCCTTGCGGTTGACGCTGAACCACTCCGGGTGTTGCTTGCGCACCTCCTCGATATTACACGGCATCGACCACATCCACGCGTGAAATTCCAGCCCTTCGGTCTTTGCCAGGGGCAAGATCCTCTCCATCCAGAGTTCCTTCACGGGAAGGTGTTTGCTGGCATAGTAGGCGTGCCGGCTATCATAAACCTCCGGTAGGATGGCATCAATACCGGCTTGGCGCATATCGGCAAACTGCTTTTTCCATTCATCATTGGATGATTTGACATCCGTTGTTACCCATGCCCAATGCTTCTGCTTCTTTTCGCGGCGCTTGGCGATGGGTAAGTCTCCTACGGGAATCAGACTATAAGCGGCCAAGCCTAAACCACCTCTCCCAAGCGTTTTTAGGAAATCTCTTTTGTTCACAGAACCCTCTTTCGGAATGGATTCTCCCTGATTGTTCATTCGAGCCGCTCGGTTCATGAGTGGCGGCTGCCGAACGGACCGGAGCTCCGCCAGAAGGTGAATCATGGCGGGCAGGAAGCTGCTGCGACGAAACCTTCGAGATTCTACTGAACGAACTGAGACTTAATGGAGTTTACAGTCCTGTTTGCTCCGTCAGCTTGCCTGCCCGCCGTCTTTCTGGCGGGAGCGACTTGTTAGGGCGCACACCAAAAAGGGAGAAAATATGAACCGTGTGATTGCTTTCGTCGATGGGTTCAACTTGTACCACTCTTTGGCCGACAACCCAGGCTATCACAAGTACAAATGGCTGGACATAAGAAAACTAATTGAAATATTCGTCCCTCGAAAAGAGCTCAAGGGCGTATACTACTTCACGGCATTGACTACCTGGAATAGTGAGAAAGTGGGTAGGCATAAGATTCTCATACGCGCACTGGAGCAGACCGGGATCGATATTGTATATGGTCGGTTCCGACGAAAGGACAGATACGACACGGCCTTAATTCTGTCAGGGGATAGTGATTTGCTGCCTTCCCTCAGAGCCGTCAAGTCTACTTTTGCATCGAAGAGAATTGGTGTTCTGATCCCAATTGGCAGAAGAGCTGAGGAGCTGAAGAATGAATGCGATTTCTACACAAGAATCAGAGAAAAAATCTTGCAAAGTGTTTGTTTGCAGATCCATTGATCTTACCCGATGGTGCCTCCCTCGCTAAGCCCTCTCATTGGTCCTAATCATATCTCTACGGTGTGCACCCTGACATAGGATTACACTGCAAGACAACGTGGAAGAACACAGCTTCGCGCAATCTAGCACGAAGGCCTGTTACCTCTTTTCGCTCACTATAGACAGGGGGGACTTGACTGCAAATATACTGCAACCAATACCTTGAATCAAGAACGAGGGGATTGCGAGATCTGATGTGGGGCTAATCTGAGGCTTCAGGGCCTCAAGCCTGGAGAAGGCTCCGCGGGTTCAACTGGAGCGATGGAGCTATGGAAAGAGGAGATTATCTGTTAACTAGTGCTGCTTCAAATTAGTTGTATTTCATTTTAGAGGTAATCCCTTTCCCGTATCGATCTGAAGCTTTGTCGGTCCTTTGCTGGCTGGTTCTTAAATTGAATGAGCCGCTTTCTTTAGGAAAGAAAGCGGCAGAAAGAAACGTGGTCGAAATCGTAACTCCCCGTGATGGACCCTCCAACCCCACAGGCCGTCATTTCACCCCCGTCAAGAGGGGAAGATCTTCCAATCCAAGCTTCACGTGGGGGTGAAATGGAACGCACGAATAGGCAGTCCAACGCACCTGCCGGACGATTTCGACCCGCGGAAGAAAGGACATCTTCGTCCCGAAATCGCGGCAGGCGGGAAGGTGTTCTATCCGTGGGTTCAAATTTCGGCCCGGACGGACAAACCGTTGGAGATGGAGTACATTTGACGGGACGAAATTTTGGCTTGCGCGTAGACGCACCATCGTGCGTTCGATTTCGGGACCACTTTCTTTTGTAAAGAAAGTGCCAACTATACGTTCACGAGCGCTCAGACTGACTACCTTGCAAGTGAACTCGTGTCTAAGGAGTACGTTAGAGGCGAGAGGTCATCACTTGAATCGATACGTCCGCAGCCGCAGGGAATTCGAGACAACGCTCACGGAGCTCATCGCCATCGCTGCCGCAGCGATCATCGGATTGAGCAATCCAAGAGCGGCGACGGGAATGCCGATCACATTGTAGATGAACGCCCAGAAGAGGTTTTGCTTGATCGCCAGGATCGTCCGATTCGACAGCTTGATCGCCTCCACGACGCCGATCAGGTCGCCCCTCATGAGCGTGATGTCGGCCGTTTCCATCGCTACGTCGGTCCCCGTGCCCATGGCGATGCTGACATCCGCTTGGGCAAGCGCGGGAGCATCATTGATGCCGTCCCCCACCATCCCGACGACGCGTCCGCTGCTCTGCTGCGATCGAACCTGTGCCGCCTTGTCTTGCGGCATCACGCCGGCGATCACGCGGTCAACGCCTGCCTGCGCCGCGATCGCGGCTGCCGTGCGCTCGTTGTCACCGGTGATCATCACAACCTCAAGGTTCATAGCTTTCAGCTGCGCGATCGTTTCGCGAGAAGTCGCCTTGATCGTGTCGGCGACGCCGATGACACCGGCAAGCTTGCCGTTGATCGCCACGTAGATGATCGTTTTCCCCTCCTGAGAAAGCTTCGACACCGCCGACTCTGCAGCCGCCGTGTCGATCGCGTATTCCTTCATTAACGCGCCGCTCCCGATCAGGATGGCATCGCTTTCAACAACCGCGGTGAGACCGAGTCCTGTGAGCGATTGGAACGATTCCACGCTGCTGAGATCGAGCCCAGCCGCCCGAGCATGGTCGACGATCGCGGAGGCCATTGGGTGCTCCGATCGGCTCTCGACGGAGGCCGCGCGCTGGAGCACGGTCCGCTCATCAAATCCGTTCAGGGCGATGACGTCCGTCGCGGAGGGCTTTCCCTCCGTCACCGTGCCCGTCTTGTCGAGAATGACCGTCTGCAGCTTGTGCGCGCGTTCCAGGCTCTCCGCGTTCTTGATCAGAATACCCCGGGAGGCCCCGAGACCCGTTCCGACCATGATCGCCGTCGGTGTTGCCAGGCCGAGCGCGCAGGGGCACGCGATGATCAGCACGGCGATGAAATTGATCATGGCCGCCGTAAACGGCAGCCCGCCGACGAAGTACCAGAGGATGAACGTGATGACAGCGAGACCGATCACAACCGGGACGAACACCCCCGCGATTCTGTCGGCAAGCGCCTGGATGGGGGCTTTCGATCCCTGCGCCTCCTCCACGAGCTTGATGATCTGCGCGATGACGGTCTCCTTGCCAACCGCGGTTGCACGGAACTCGATGCTCCCGTTCTTGTTGATCGTCCCGCCGATGACCTTGTGTCCGACCGTCTTCTCGACCGGCATGCTCTCGCCGGTCACCATCGACTCGTCGAGGGAGGTGAAGCCTTTGGTGATGATGCCGTCCACGGCGACCTTCTCGCCGGGCCGGACGATGATGATATCGTCCTTCACCAGATCGCTCAGGGGGACATCCTGCTCGACGTCGTTGCGGAGAACCCGCGCGGTCTTCGGCTGCAGTCCCAGCAACTTCTTGATCGCGTCGGTGGTCCTCATTTTGGCTTTCGATTCCAGGAGCCTCCCCATCAGGATCAGTGTGACGATCGTCGCTGCCGTGTCAAAGTAGATGTGGTG
>Ga0315281_10001894_pt1 | contig 31120 bp, 26 predicted proteins | sample YL17G07_0_MG_FD_204540 | JGI IMG/M metagenome (GOLD analysis project Ga0315281, IMG submission 204540) | Sediment microbial communities from Yellowstone Lake, YNP, Wyoming, USA - YL17G07_0 | ecosystem: Environmental > Aquatic > Freshwater > Lake > Sediment | place: USA: Wyoming | collected...
GCAAAATTATTTTTCAACGAAAGCCAAGTTCCTTTATAAGGCAGGCTTTTTCTGCTATAATGATAAAAATAACGTAAACCTATGCCCAATTCCGACGACCTCTATACGCAAACCATCAACGCGCAACGCGATTACCTGACAAAACTCCAGGACGCCTTCAACAAACGCTGCGATGAAATCGGGGCAGCCGCGGAAGCAAAACTCAAAACCGTTCCGGAAACCGACGCTGAAGGCAAGAAAAAAATTTTTGACGAACAAAAACATCTCTTGGACCAGGCGCTTACTGAATTGAAAAACGAAGTAAACCGCAGCGGACACGAAACGAGAAAAAAACTCGAGGAGCTATCGGCAAAACGCGACGAAGGCATACTTTCCAATCTGGAAAATGACATGAAAAAACTTTAGAACAAAGCATGACAACACGAAACACCAAAATTGTTTGCACACTGGGACCGGCGTCCGAAAGCGAAAAAATGATCGAAAAAATGATCAAGGCCGGAATGAACGTCGCCAGGCTGAATTTTTCACACGGAGATTATTCGGAATTCGTCAAACTCATCCGGAATATTCGCAAAATCGCAAAAAAACTCGGCGTTCCCGTTGCAATAATGCAGGATCTTCAGGGGCCAAAAATCCGGGTAGGCGATATGCCGGAAAAAGGCATAAAAATAACAAAAAACCAGATCATTGTTCTGACCACCGCAAACATCACCGGAAATGAAAACAAAATTCCGGTGCAGTACAAAGATCTTCCAAAAGACGTACACCGGCATGACCGCATCCTGATGGATGATGGACTTCTGGAAGTTGAAGTCATTAAAGTCACACCGACGGAAATCACCTGCAAAGTCATCAACGGAGGAACGGTCTTCAAGCACAAAGGCATTAACGTCCCCACGGCTTCAATCAGCGCAAATCCAGTCACCGCAAAAGACAAACAGGATCTTTTTTTCGCGATCAAAAACGACGTTGATTACGTTGCCATGTCCTTTGTAAAATCAGCAAAAAATATCATCGAACTCCGCGACCTCATCCGCCAAAAACACGGCAAGGCAAAAATCATTGCAAAAATTGAACGCCACGAAGCCGTCGAAAATCTCGAAAGCATCATCATTGAAGCCGACGCGGTCATGGTGGCCCGCGGAGACCTTGGAGTGGAAGTTGCAGCGGAACAGGTGCCGCTCATCCAGAAAAAAATGATACATCTGGCCAACATCCACGGCAAAGCCGTGATCACCGCCACGCAGATTTTACAGTCCATGGTGGAAAACCCTCGCCCCACCCGCGCGGAAATGAGCGATGCCGCCAACGCCGTCTTCGACCATTCGGACGCGCTCATGTTATCAAACGAATCCGCCGTTGGAAAATTTCCCGTTGAGGCAGCACAAACTTTGGCAAAAGTCGCAACTTCCGTCGAAAACTTTCTCAGAAAACACAAAGATTTCCAGCAAAACCGACTGTTTTTGCAGAACACGCCCGTTTCGTACGCAACATGCATGAACGGAACAAAACTGGCCATCGACATCGGCGCAAAACTCATCGTCACGATTACCCAATCCGGCTTTACGGCTCAACACGTAGCCAAGCACCGGACATACATTCCCATCATCACCATTACCCCCGACCCAAAAGTGCGCCAACAGCTTGCGTTGGTGTGGGGGCTCAATGACATCATCGTTCACGACATCAATTTCAAAAACTTCCCGAAAGAAATCAGGACTCTGCTTCTCAAACAAAAGCTTGCAAAAAAAGGCGACAAGATCGTTATCATCAGCAATGCCAGCAGGGAGGAAAAAGTGATTTCCGCTGTTAAAATTTAGGAAAATTCGCTACAATAAGGGCAACTTTTTTGACGTGTCCTTATGCGAATTTTAGGGATTGATCCGGGAATGGCAACCATCGGTTTCGGAGTCATAGAATCGGGTCGGCAAAAACACCGGCTGCTGGATTATGGCTGTATCAAAACGCAGGCGGGACTTTCAATATCGGAGCGATTGAAACAGATTTACGACGATCTCAAAATAATCGTCAAAAAATGGAAACCTGAAGAAGTCGCCATTGAAGAATTGTTCTTCAGCAAAAATGTAAAAACCGCCATCCAGGTTGCGCAGGCCCGCGGAGCGATCATGCAGCAAATAGCTTTGGGCCCGCATCAGGTCACGGAATATAAACCGCAGCAGGTAAAGGAGGCAGTATGCGGTTACGGAAACGCAGAAAAAAAACAGGTCCAGAAAATGGTCCAGCTCATTCTTGAGATGGAAGAAATTCCCCACCCCGACGACGCCGCCGACGCGCTTGCATTAGCCATTTGTCACGCCAACAGCCTGTACATGCGTGAACAGATTGCTCAGTCACGAACTGTAGCCCTCACTTAAATGTTGCCCGACTTCTTATGAAAAAAATCCTCACATTCCTCATCGCGATGGTTATCATCGGATTCATCATTGCCGGAATGTACGTATTTGGAATTCCCCCGTTTCAGTCGGGAGGCCCACTTGCCCCCGCTGCGAAAACACAGCAACAAACCCAGCAAGCTGCGCTTCCGGCATTTTTGACGGAAGACAAAGTGGAACGAACCAAAACATATCCCGAACGTATGAACCGCGGCCAGCTGTTGGAGGAGAATAATTTTTACAGTCTGGCGATTGCCGAATACCAGCAGGCCAATGCGCTGGAACCCAACAATCCTGATCCTTTCATGAAAATCGGCCGCATCCAACTGTTGACCGCCGACTACCCAAAGGCCGAAGAAAACTTCAAGAAAGCCTTAACTTTACTGCCGGGCAATATAGACACTGTAATTTATCTCGGCCGAACACTACTCCAAGAACGCAAACTCGATGAAGCAAGAATCGTGTTTAACGGCATGTCAGCTGACACTAACCAGTCGGTCCAATATTACCAGGGCATCATGGCCGCTTACTTTGGCGACTATGAAAACGCAAAAAAACTGCTGACCAAAACCGTAGACCTTGGCGGGTCGCAGGACATCACCAAAAAAGCGCAAAACTATCTTGGGGCTTTCAGTGAATTTGATTTTAACCAGGGCGGTCAACCTTCACACCTCAAAACGCTTCTGGGCCGGAGCTTTGCGCAGACCGGTGAATACCAGATGGCCATTCCCCTGCTGTATGAAGTTATTAAGGAAGAAAAAGATTACCGCGACGCCTGGATCATTTTGGGATATTCTTATCTGAATACCGAAAAATATCAGGATGCGGTGGATGCATTGACTCAGGCAAAAATTCTGGATCCGCAAAATGCGGAAACTTTCTTTTACCTTGGACTCAGCTATTACGGACAGAACAATCTTCAGCTTGCGGCCACCAGCCTGGAACAGGCAAAAAGCTTGAGTTTCCAGCCAGTTATCCAGGTCGACCAAAAACTGGCGGAAATTTACCTGGAATTAAAACAGTACGGCAAATCCGCACAAAGCTATGAAAACGTGGTAGCCCTGAACGACAACGACATCAACTACTACATTCGTCCGATGTGGCTCTACATTGAAAAACTCAATGAACCTTCAAAAGCCGTGACCCTGGCACAAAAAGCTTTCAAGAACCACCCGGGCCAGCCCATGAGCTACAATCTCCTTGGATGGGCGCAGGTCGGAAACAACCAGTTTGATGAAGGAGAAAAAAATCTTCTGCAAGCAATCATTCTTGACCCAAAACTGGACGCCGCCTACTTGAATTTGGGTCTGTTATGGGAAAAACGCGGCCAATACACCAAGGCGCTGGCTTTCTACACAAAAGCCCACAACCTCGGCGCCAACAATTCTGTAGGGAACGCGGCCGCGGAAAGGTATAATACACTCATCGCCAAAATGAAATCCGATCCGAATGCCGACCAAAACACCAATGTTGGCACCGCCGATCTACTCGCCCCTCACAGCACCTAAATCTTAATTACTAATTCTTAATCAAAAACAAATGACCGCAATCATCATGATTTTCCTGGCCGTGCTCGGCGCGAGTGTCGGCAGCTTCCTGTCCGTCATCATTTACCGGCTCAAACACAAACAAAAAGGCACGGTCATCGGTCGTTCCAGGTGCCCCCACTGCAAAAAAAACCTCAGCACGTACGACTTGATTCCGATTCTGAATTATATTCTTCTTGGCGGACGCTGCCGCTACTGCCACGAGCCCATCTCTCTCTACTATTTTTTCCTGGAAATCACGACAGCTCTAGTTTTTTTACTGATGTACCTGCGCTTTCCATTTATCATCGAAGGTGTCGGATTCAACTACGGGATCGACTGGATGACGACGCTGCAGTTTATTTTTTCCACCATCAGCGGAACGCTACTCATCGCCATTTTCTTTTTTGACCTACAATATCTGGAAGTACCGGACGTTCTGGTTTATCCGCTGATTGTTGTTGGACTTCTGGGGTCTTTAATAACAAATTTCGTAGACTTCCCGAGCTTTCTGATCGCCATAGCTGCAGCGATTATCTTTTTTGGGGGACAGTGGTTTTTATCAAAAGGCAAATGGCTCGGTCAGGGGGATATTTACGTAGCCGTTGGTATGGCGGTGATGTTCGGATGGAAACTTTTTATCATAGCCGTAAGCTTGAGCTATATCATCGGAGCGCTGATTTGCATTATTCTTCTGGCAACAAAAGCGTTGAAAGTAAAATCCAAAATCCCTTTCGCGCCTTTCCTTGTTTTTGGAACTTTTGCTACCATCCTCTACGGCAATGAAATTTTGGCGTGGTACATGAATCTTCTCTATTTATAAGATGCCCAAGGACACAAAAGTTTATTTGATGATTCTTGACGGGTTTGGCGAAGGCAAAGACTACCCCGGAAATGCCGTTACGCATGCCAAAATGCCAAACCTCAATACGTTGAGGAAAGAATATCCGCTGACGTTGCTGCAAGCGCATGGTGAAAGCGTCGGCCTGCCCGCGGGCACCCAGGGAGGATCTGAAGTGGGGCACTTCACCATCGGCGCGGGAAGAGTTGTTTTTCAGACACTTGAGGAGATCAACCTTTCAATACAGAATGGCGAATTTTTCAAAAAACCCGCATTCTTGAAAGCCTGCGAGCGTGTGAACAAAACTGAAAAAGCCGCACTTCATCTGTTGGGGATGATTTCCGACCAGGGCGTCCATTCCCACCTTGATCACCTTTTTGCGCTTTTGAAGCTGGCCAAAGACCAGGGAGTGGCAAAAACTTACATCCATGCAATCACGGACGGACGCGACGTTCCGGAAAAATCAGCGGACAAATACCTGAAAATGATCCAGGAAAAAATTGCCGAACTGGGCATGGGAAAGGGATCCAAAACCGAAGCAAAGATCGCCACCATGATCGGCCGCTATTATGCGATGGACCGCGACACCAACTGGGACCGGACCCAAATCGCCTACGACCTGTACACGCTTGGGAAAGGCACTCCGGAGACTAATCCCCTGCAGGCGCTCACAAGTGCCTACAACCGTGGAGCCCAGACCGACTACTATATTGACGCCATCGTATTCGACAAAAACGGAACAATAACCGACAAAGACTCCGTAATATTCTGGAATTTCCGGACCGACCGGACTCGCCAGATTACGCAATGCTTTACTGGGGAGGCGGAAATCGGCTTCAAACCGACAAAAACCGTCCGTCCGTTTTTCGTATGCTTCGGCGATTACTCAAAAACGGCTCCTGTCGTTTTTCCGACCCACGTCGTAAAAAACAACCTTGGAAGTGTCATGGAACAGCATGAACTCAAACAACTCCGGATAGCCGAAACGGAAAAATACGCACACGTCACTTATTTTTTCAACAGCCAGGTCGAAACGCCATTCAAAAATGAAGACCGGATTCTCATCGACTCCCCCAAAACGCCTTCCTACGCCCAAATGCCGGAAATGAGCGCAAGTCAGGTAACTGAAAAAGTCATCGCAGAACTTGAAAAAAAACAGTACACCCTGATCGTCCAAAACTTCGCCAACCCCGATTTGGTGGGCCATTCGGGCGATTACCAAGCCACGGTCAAAGCCTGTGAAGTCGTTGACGAATGTATCGGCCGCATCAGCCAAAAAGCGTTGGAGGAAGGCTACGACCTCATTATTACGGCAGACCATGGGAACGCCGAATACATGATTTACGAAGAAAACGGCGAACCCTGTCCGTCGCACACCAAAAATCCCGTAATTTTCCTACTGGTGTCCGATCGATACAAAACCCAAAAACTACACAGCGGCGGCAGCCTTCAAGACATAGCCCCGACGATATTAAAAATTCTGGATATCCAACAACCCGCCGAGATGACCGGAAAGACCCTGGTCGAATAATCAACTTACGAATATGCACGAAAACAATGTCAAAACACTTTATTCTCTCGGACATGCGGGATGGTACGATCCCTTTAAAAAAATATGGAATATACTCTCATCCTCTAAAGCTGAAAAAGAATTTACGTCTTTTTTAAAGGATACCATTGATGAAACAAAAACCATCTTGGACCTTGGTTGCGGAACGGGGTTAAATTTGGAAAAAATTCATTCCCTTAAACTGAAATTCAAAAAATATCTGGGACTGGATTTCTCGAAGGATATGCTGGATATTGCAAAAAATAAATTCGCACATGCACCCCGAGTAGAATTTAAGCAAAAAGATATCACAAACCTGAACGACATCGCGGAAAAATTTGATGTTATCATTTGTACCTGGGTGCTGTCCCACCTTCAATCGCCGTCATCGGTGGTAAATCAGGCTCAGAAATCACTTGCCCCAGATGGAAAAATGTTCCTGATCTTCTTCAGTAAACCAAGATGGTACATTAATGTATGGCTATATTTCCCTGCAAAATATATATTTCAAACCAAACCGTTAACGGAAGTAGAGGTCAATAAATTTAAAAACGTCAAAACGAGACATAAATATTCGGGTCATATCACTTCAACAGTCACCATCCAATGAAAGCAGTCATCATGGCCGGCGGCACGGGTACCCGCCTCTGGCCCTACAGCCGCAGCAACAAACCAAAACAGTTCCAAAAACTGGTGAGCGGACACACCATGCTCCAAGATACGATCGCGCGCCTGGATTTCCTCAAACCGCAGGACATCTACGTCTCGACCAACGCCGGATACGAATCCATCGTTCGGGAACAGACCAAAGGAAAAATCCCACAAACCAACATCATTCTTGAACCGGCCCTGCGCGACACCGCACCATCCATAGGACTTGCCGCGACATACCTTTCAAAAAAACACCCAAAAGAAGTGATGGCTGTGATTTACGCCGACCACCTCATTCAAAAAAAGGATGAATTCATAAAAAAACTCAAAATCGCGGAAAAACTCGCCCGAGAAGAAAACACACTGAACATCATAGAAGTCAAAGCCAAATTCCCAAACGTAAACCTCGGCTATGTAAAAATCGGCAGAATGCTCAAAGAGATGAATGGCGTGGAAATATATTCTTTCGAAAAATTTACCGAAAAACCGGATCTCAAAACCGCAATCTCGTTCCTCAATTCATATAAATATCTCTGGAACACCGGGCTTTACGTCTGGCGTGTCGAAACCATACTTCAAAAATTCAAGAAACATCAGCCAAAAACCTACGCCAACCTTATCAAAATCCAGAAAAGTATTGGAACAAAATATGAAAAAAAAACCATACAGGAACTCTATCCCCGCTGCGAAAAAATATCGGTCGATTATGGAATAATGGAAAAAATCGATCCCAAAGAAGTGCGCATCATCCCGGCGGAACTTGGCTGGAGCGACGTCGGAACCTGGGATTCCATCTTCAGCGAACTGGTCCAGGGGAGTGAAAACAATCTCGTCAAAGCAAAACACCTGGGAATTGACACCAGAAGAACGCTTATCTATGGTACCAGAGACAAACTCATCGCAACCATCGGCGTCAAAGATCTGGTGATTGTGGAAACTCACGATGCATTACTCATCTGCGACAAAAAACGCAGCCACGACGTCAAAAAACTCGTGGAAAAACTCAAAACCGGACATCATAAAAAACTGCTGTAACACGGCCCGCTCAGCGAGGCATCTACCAATCAACCGTTTGCAACGCAAACACCTTATATATGCCACAACAAATTCCCATCCGGATCAAAGAAAAACCTTGGGGGCGAGAAGTATGGTTTGCCCACACGGAAAAATACGCGGGAAAAGTCCTTGAAGTTAAGAAAGGTGCCAGACTTTCGCTTCAGTATCACGAAAAAAAGACCGAGACCCAGTATGTTTACGAAGGAAAAGTCAAACTCACCTTCGGAAAAGACGAAAAATCACTCGAGGAAAAGATTTTAAGTCCCGGTGACAAATTCGACATCTATCCCTATACTATCCACCGCATTGAAGGGCTCGAAGATTCAAAAATCTTTGAAGTTTCCACCGCGGAGCTTGATGATGTCGTCAAACTCGCGGACGACTATGGACGTACAGGAAAAGGAAACAACGAAGAGCTCGACCAAAGGCTGTCCAGGAGAAGTTGATAACCAACAAAAATTTATAATCTATAATTCATAATTTATAATTTAAAATGAAAAACCGCCACCTTCTCCAGGTAGGAGCCATCCTCCTGACCGCTTTAATTCTGGGATTTGTAAATCTCCCGGCCGAACAGCAAAAATCCATTCTCCCGGTCACTCCACAGGGAGTTTTGGACAATAAATACCACCTTGGTCTCGACCTCCAGGGAGGATCCCAACTCGATTATAAAATTGATCTGCAAAAAGTACCACCTGCCGATCAAAAAAGCATCGTTGACGGTGTGATGAATGTGATCAACGGCCGCGTGAACAGTCTGGGCGTTTCCGAACCCAATATTTACCTCTCGACGGTTGGCGACGAACAACATCTGATTGTTGAACTTGCAGGTGTTAAAGACCTTGAGGAAGCCAAAAAAGTAGTTGGCAAGACCATCCAACTTGAATTCAAGGAACTGCGGAGCACTCCCGACACCAATGCGGATGCCGACACCAAAACCCTCGCACAAGCGTTCATGGACCGCGTAAAAAAAGGTGAGGATCTGGCGGTTGCCGGTAAAGAGGAACAGCTTTCCAACCCTGGAAAAGTGAGTTTCCAGGAAGTTGATTATCAGTTTAAAGATAAAGTCAGCGCAAACCTCTCGGATATATTGTTTAACAAGCTTAAACCGGGTGATATTTCACAGGATCTTATTCCAGCCAAAGAATATGTTGTTGATTCCTCGGGTAATCCAACTCAAGCCAACGGCTACTACATGGTCAAACTCCTGGACAAAAGGGATCAGGAAAAAACCACGGAGCAAAAACGCGAAGTCAGCGTGGCACATATCTTGATCGCATATAAAGGATCTACTCGAGCAGCCGCAACCGTTACGCGCTCAAAGGACGAAGCCAAGGCTCTTGCCGAAGATGTTCTCAAAAAACTCCAGGGCGGGGCAAAATTTGAAGACCTGGCCAAACAATACTCCGATGACTCTTCGAACAAAGATAAAGGAGGTATTCTGGATCAGCCGGTGAACGGCGACGGGAAATACGCCAAAGATTTTGAAACCGGTTCACTGGCAATCCAAAAAGTCGGTGATCTTTCTCCTGTGACGGAAACTGAATTCGGCTTTCACATCATCAAAGCAACCGCCATTAAAGAAGCCTCGACGGTAAAAACAACCGAACCACAAGTGAAATACCAGGAAATATTCTTCAGCGCCGCCCCGGATCCATGGCAGGATACCGGTTTAACCGGCCAGCAGTTCACACACGCCGACGTTCAGTTCGACCAGCTGTACCAGCCTTACGTTTCCATCCAGTTTAACGACGAAGGCGCAAAACTGTTCAGCGACATCACCGGTAGAAATGTTGGTAAACAGGTGGCGATTTTCGTCGGAGGTCAGCTTATTTCCGCACCGACCGTCAACGAAAAAATCAGCGGAGGCAAGGCGCAAATCACGGGCCGTTACACCGTTGATACGGCTACCAGCCTGGCACGCGACCTGAACACCGGTGCCATTCCGGCTCCGATCGTACTTGCCGGCCAGTACACCATCGGCGCAACCCTGGGCCAAGACGCCCTCACCAAGAGCCTTTGGGCAGGCATCATCGGATTCCTGCTGGTGGCACTGTTCATGATTTTCTTCTACCGACTGCCGGGCGTACTCGCAACTTTGGCATTGATCGTCTACTCCATGATCATGCTCTTCCTCATCAAGATGGCATTGCCGCTCTGGTTATCAATCATGATGGCTCTGGCGATATTTGTGGTAATTGTGATGAAAGTCATGAATTCAAGGGATTCCGGACCGGAAAAAGCCATCGGGCTCATCCTTTCATGTTTCATTCTTTTCTTTATCAGCTTCGTCCTTTCCACACCGATCGTGATGACGCTTGCGGGTATCGCGGGCGTGATCCTATCGATTGGTATGGCCGTTGACGCCAACATCTTGATCTTTGAAAGAGTGAAAGAGGAACTCCGCGACGGCCGAACCCTGAGCTCCGCCATTGAAATAGGTTTTGATCGCGCCTGGAACAGTATCCGCGACTCAAACTTCTCATCTCTCATCACTTGCGGAATTTTGTTTTACTTCGGCAGTTCCATTATCCAGGGCTTCGCCTTCAACCTTGCCGCCGGTATTCTCGTATCCATGTTCACGGCAATTACCATCACCAAAACACTGCTTTCTGCACTCGTAAACACCAAGCTCGGGGAAAATCTCTGGCTTTTTGGCGCTCCAAAGAACAAAGAGAAAAAACTTATTCCGATTATTCAAAACCGCAAACTCACGTACTACATCTCCGGAACACTGCTGATTTTGGCAATCGTCGGAATTCCAATCTTCGGTTTGAAACTGGGTCTCGATTTCACCGGTGGAACATTGATGGAATTCAAATTCGCAAAACCGGGAGTAACGGTTCAGCAGATCGAAAAAGCTCTTCAGGATACCGCTGACAAACTCAACAAATCAGGACTTACGCCAACTGCTCCAACTGCACCGGTCACTTCATCCGCGCCGACAACCACCCCATTAACCCAACAATTTGGAGGAGTAACGGTAACAACGATTAATCCACCGGCAGCAACCGGTTCAACTCAGGCCTCCCCTTCTCCAATAACCACTGCTGCAAACACCGCTGCGCTCTCCAACCCTGAAGACAGCAAAATTGACCTCGGTTCTCCGCACGTGGTACCAAGTGGAGACAGTTTCATGATCAAAACCCGCCACATCAGCACCAACGCACACGACCAGATGATTCCGGAACTCAAGAAAATCCTGGGTGACTTTGAAGAAACCCGCTTCACGACCGTAGGCCCGACCGTTGGAGAAAGCCTCCGCTACCGCGCATTCTTTGCCGTCGGTCTCGCCAGCTTGATGATCGTACTCTATATCGCCTTCGCTTTCCGCAAAGTTCCGCGCCACGTCGGCCAGTGGAGATTCGGCGTTTCCGCCATTGTGGCGCTCCTCCACGACCTTGGCATTATGCTTGGAATCTACGTGTACTTCGGCGTGTTCTTCGGCACGGAAATCGACGCGCTCTTCATCACCGCCATGCTCACGGTTCTTGGCTTCTCCGTCCATGACACCATCGTGGTGTTTGACAGAATCCGTGAAAAACTCAAATACCAGAAACGCGATGAAAGCTTTGCAGACGTTGCAAACCAGGCCGTCAACGAAACCATCGCCCGATCCATCAACACCTCGTTCTCCGTGTTCCTCACACTGGCGGCTCTTGCTATCTTTGGAAGCGAATCTGTCCGGTTCTTCGTCTTGGCGCTTATGGTCGGTATCGTCGCCGGTACATACTCATCCATCTTTGTGGCCTCCCCGATCCTGGTGGACTGGCAGGAGCACACGCAAAAACAGAAGCAAAAAAAATAACGTCCACCATCAATTCACACTTTAAAAATCCCGCCGCAGAAAAAATCCGGCGGGATTTTTTGTAGTTTTTCCAAACCTGTGAAATAATGCTCTGCGGAAAATAAATATTTTAAAAACACTCAACACATGAAAAAATTCACCGCGCTGACAGTTTTGTTCACGGTCCTATTCAATATGTCCGGCTGTGCTAGCCAACCCGCAAACACACCGCAAACCGGGAATACAAGCCAAAATCAAACACAGGCGGCCCCGGAACTAACAGCGCAGACCCCCACCGACGCACAAATATTCGCAAACCCCTTCACCCAACAATTCGAAGACACCGATACGCAGATGAAATCCATGGCCAGCAACGATTCCTACCATACCGTCATATCGGCCGGCCCGCTCTATGCAGGGAAGGAATCGGACCAGCAGCCCGGGCTGAAAAGATTCCGCGAACTCAAACTGGCGCTAGTGGATCAAATCATGCAGGCCATTTCCAAAGCCGACACCGACGGACGTACCTACGCGGTTGATCTCAAAGCCCTCAAGGACAAATACATCGACTATCTGGGCCGCACGCTTGAGCAAAACAAAAAACTGGGTAGTCAGATGAAGGAAGAGACCAAGGGAATTATTGAACCTGAAGTCGCCTACACCGCCAATTTCGCGGTATACAAAAGCACCGATCCCTCAAGCACCGACCAGGATTCGGTAAAAGCTTTGCTGCAATACCAGCAGGTGTACCTCACGCTGCAAAATATCTCTCTCTTGAGCGACGACACCGCACAAACGACCGGCGGACTCCTGACGCTGCAAACGGCCCTCCAAAACTCCGGCGATGCAAACATGAAGGCGATTGCCGATGATATCGAAGCAAACTCCCCATCCATGGTGGACTCCCTCGGCCAAAAACTGTCGGACCTCCAGCAAAGCGCCGCAAACATCGATGGAATGCTCAAACAAATCGACACCGCCGAATACTACATGGGCCAGGCCTCTGCTCAATATATGCAGACCCAATTGGCCGACCTCAACACCAAGCTCGCCGGTCTCACCCCAAACGCCAACTTGACCGCCGACGACATTGCCTTCATGAAAAACCTCACAAAGTATTACGGTGATTTCGCGGGTCAGATCAAACAAAATCTGGATCAGGTTGATAAATCAAAATTGCTCTCGTTCGCAACGCCAGCACCTGCCCAGGGATTGATACCGTTGGCAAACGCACAAACATCACTGGACCCGGAAGAAGGTTACGGTTCAAAAGCCCTCGGATTCCTCACCTCCGCGGCCAAAGCAACATATAACGCCGGAACAACGGCAGGAAAGTTCACTTGGAATGCCGGCAAAACGCTCATCAGCGGGACAAAAACCGCCATCGGAGTAACTCTGGACACCATGGCCGCCACCACCCAGTCCGCAAAAGACATCATCGGAGGCGGATTGAGTGGAGATTCTCTCCATCAGATCGGACAAAACATCAAAGATAACTTTCACCAGGTCGCCGACAACTACAACGAAGGTCGATCCGGCAGCGACATCCTGACCACCGCCCACGACTATTTCGACAGCGTTGAAAAGGCCGGCGGTAATTTGGCCGCGAGCGCCGTGGAAAAAACCATTGGCAAAGGTTGGACCAGTTGGGCAGCAGGACACGTCGGAAAATTAACCGTCAATTTATTCACCAGTCTTGGCAAAGGTATCACCGCCGTCGCCAACAAATCTTCAACCAACGGAGAAATTGCGGAAGGTTTGCTGGATATCGCCTGCTCCTTTATCGGCGGCTCAAAAGTCATCGCCACCGGATCGGAAATGCTCAGCGGCAGCAAACAATTATTGAAAAATTTCGGTGAACAAGGCTTTAACTTCATCGCCAAAACACTTTGGGCGGGCGATGTCGCAGCCGCAAAAGCGCTGCGCGAAGAACTCAAACTGGGAGCAAAAATGACCGCCAAAGAACTGGAACAGGCGCTTTTCATGAACGCCTCTGACATCGCCTTTAAAGAGGGCATGGTCAAGGAAATGCAGGCAGCGGGAGCAAAATTGACGCAGGAGCTGAAAGGCCTCATTACAGGCGGCGCAAAAACCATCGCTGAAAATATCCCCAACGAGATAGCGAAAAATTTTAAAGAATTTGTAAAAGATGAATTTGAAAACACCCTGAAGGGGCTGGGTGAAGGAATCCTTTCAGGACTCGGCGATAACTTTACCAAGTACTTCAACAACGTCGTCGGCAATAAAATCGATGACATTATTAAAGAACTTACCAAGGAAGCCGTCGACAGCGGAAAAATCCCGGGCCTTGCCGTAATTCCGGACATCAACGACCTGGCCGGCCACTGGGGCAACGGCAGCATGGTCATCACCGATGTGGCGGTAACGGACGAATTCAAAAAGAAAGCCAAAGATGAAGGATGCGATTACACGGCCATCGAACAACAAAAAGGAAAATCCGTCCCGTTGGACCTGCTGATGGAGCCCACCAGCGCCACAGGCGGCAATCTGACCATCAAATCCTCCGACGGTAAACCGCAAATTATCCCCTTCACCTACGCTGACGGCGTCATCACCGCCCAATATTCAGAACAGGGTGCAAACATAAACCTGAACATGAACGTCAGCATGGAAGACGGAAAAATCAAATCTTCCGGCCCGATGACCATTGATTACGGCAATGGCGGCCTCAAAATCACCGCCAGCACGGATGCGTCCAAACCGGCGCCGGGTGAACCAACCCCGCCAAAACCGACTCAACCCGCAACTCCTCCACTCTCACCAACACCCGCTCCCGCACCCGCTCCAACCACCCCTGCCAACCAAAACCCGCCTTACCCACCCCCAGCACCAAACGACTTTGCCAACACCTAACACCCACTAACCACCTCGCCGGATGTTCCCCTTCAGAATCCCCATCGCTATATTTGGCTGGAGCACGGAAATAGGCCCCTACGATTTATTCCTGGGCCTGGCGATTCTCATCGCCCTGGCGGGCGGCCTGTGGTTTGCGGTCAAAAAAGGGTTCGAAGCCAAAAAAATCCTGATAACGCTGGCATCGATGTGCGTAGCCGCCCTCATCGGCGCCCGCCTGCTCAACGCGCTCGTGAACCTGCCCGCGTACCTGCAGGAACCCACAAAATTCTGGTCGCTCAGCGCCACCGGTTTCTCCCTCTACGGCGGCATCATCATGGCCGTCATCACCGGATACCTGGTCGCGCGAAAACTAAAAATCGCCCCATTCAAACTCGCCGACAATCTAGTTCCGATCCTCGGCATCAGCATCGCCACCATGCGCATCGGCTGCTTCCTGAACGGCTGCTGTTTCGGCAAAGAAACCGACCTCCCATGGGGCGTAAAATTCCCATTCATGAGCCCGGCACACCTCTACCAAATCTCCCACGGCGGCAATTTCCTTACCGTAAACCCCGTGCACCCAACCGAGCTCTATGAACTCACCGCAGCCCTCCTCCTGAGCACCCTCACCTTCTACCTCCTCCGCAAAAAACTCCCGACCGGAACCGTCGCGCTGGTCTTCCTCTCGCTCTTCTCCCTCTTCCGATTATTCAATTCGTACCTCCGCGTGAATCCGGAAACTTTCTCCGCCCCCGCCTGGTTTTATCCCCTCATCTACCTTGGAATATTCTTCACCGGCCTTGTGATGATCGCGGGCAAATTCCGCTCCGCAAGAAAAACCCAGTTAATTTCCGCATAAATAAGGTATAATAGCCGTATGGAAACCATCGTCCCCGGCATTTACCAACACTACAAAGGCAACCGCTACCAAGTCATCGGCACCGCCCGCCACAGCGAAACCCTTGAAGAACTGGTCATTTACAAAGCCCTTTACACCAGCGAAGACTTCGGCAAAAATGCCCTCTGGGCCCGCCCCGCCAAAATGTTCCTCGAAACCGTCGAGTTAAACGGCAAAAAAATCCCGAGATTCACATTTCTCAGCAAAGAATAACATCAAGCGCCAGTAGCTCAGATGGATAGAGCGTCGGTCTTCGGAACCGAAGGTCGTGGGTTCGATCCCCTCCTGGCGCACCAACAAGCCAAAATATGAAACAAAAAAACAAATCCGCTTTTTCAGAACTTGGCCTCTTGTATAGCGTCATCGTCTGGGGATCTTCATTTTTCATCCTCAAAGAAACACTCCAGTTCGTATCTCCAACACAGCTGGTCGGCTATCGTTTTCTTTTTGCGGCGCTCATTGCCGGAACAATCCTCATCTTCCAGAGGAAAAACCCGCTCAAAAACTGGAAACAAGGCTTCGTGCTCGGCTTGATGCTTTTTCTCATCAACGCTTCCCAGACCCTTGGAATAAAATTCACCTCCGCATCAAACTCAGCTTTTATTACCAGTTTGTTTATTATTTTCGTTCCGGGTGTCACCTACCTTTACACCAAAAAACTGTCTTCACCAAAACGACTCATCCCGATATTTGTTGCACTACTAGGACTTTGGCTGCTTACAGGAGGGATCAAAGGAATAAACAACGGAGATCTGATTACCCTGATCACGGCCATGGTCGTCGCTCTACAGATAGTTACTGTCGAAAGAATAGTTCAAAAAAAAACCGACCCGTTCATCCTCAACTTTCAACAACTTGCCTTGACTGCATTTCTTTCATTATTGTTGGACGCTTTTCTTGGAAACAAAAACACATTTTCCGTTGACCCGCGGTCAATGTGGAACATCATCTATCTTGCGACAATTTGCACGGTCATTCCCCTCCTGATCCAGTTTTTCGCCCAAAAACACGTCAACTCAATCAAAGCCAGCCTCTTTTTCAGTCTGGAACCCGTATTCGCAGCCCTGTTCGCCTGGACACTAGGCCACGAACTGTTTGTTCCGGAACAAGCATTGGGAGGAATCGTGATCGTCATTGCCGTAATTTTAAGTGAAATTATCGAAAAACGGAGCAACCCCGGAACCGAAAAAATTGATCATCAAAAGAAAAAGCTGTACGATGGAACTAAATAAAACGTCATCCTATAACCAATAACCCAATGGCCGGAGAATACATCCAATCCAACACAATCGACGCATACTGGACCGAACTCAAAGCAATTTACGTCAGCCGCTGCTCCGAATGGAGAGACCTTTCAGCGGAAGAATATGGAAAACTCGAACGCAGCGAGCGCGAAGACAGCGACAACCACCTCAACGAAGAACGCCTGGGCAAAGACACTCAAGTCATCGACATCTGCAAATACAAATTCCTCCCCGACCGAAAGGTCGCTTACCACATTCAAATGATCCACAAAGACGGTACCAAACGGGAAGAATACTTCCAGATTACCCTGAAAGAAGGGATTGCAATAAACTGAGGAAAGATTTGGTCTGTTCCTTTTGCTGATCTTTCAGCTTTTCACGTGTGAACGCGTCGAGCAAGAAATCCAAAACCTCTTTCCACAAAGGATCGTATTTTGAAGTTTGAAGTCCAAGCTGAGCCCGAATATCGCTTCCCCGCCCCTCCTGCAAAGCCTCAAGATACTCGCGAACATGCGCATGCACATGCTCGAACAGCAACCCGCGGGCAACCACCAAATCATCAAAAATCTTCTCAAAAACCGAGTCGTACCTGGCATCCCGAATCCCAAAAACATCGCGCAGCGCCACCGGCCCATTCTTTAAAACATAATCCTTAAAGAAAGGAAAAAACATATCCACGCACCGCTTCAAAACATCAAGATTGAACACCAGATGATCAAAAACCACGGTCCACACATAATCATTGGGAACCTTCAGCATATCACGCAAAGCCTGCGGCCCCTGTTGAATAAACAGCGTCATCAGCCGATCCTCATGCCCGTTCAACTGCGTGCGGACAAGCGCTTGAATCGCTTCCTCTTCAGATTGATACTGATCAAATCGCATCATGGTTTGAATGTATAAAGGATGCTAATTTTACATATTTTTGAAGATTTGTCAAGGGTCAAGCCATTGGCTACAGGAAGGGAAACAACAAACAAAAAAAGAAAATTTTCCGCAGTTAATGAACAAATCCTAAATTTCCAGCCCATTCATTGACTTTCCTCCCCCAAAACCTATAGTGAAAACACCATAAAAAAACACATGTTCGCAGAAATTCTCCTTGATCAGAAAGTCGGAAAAGACAAAGACACCCTGACCTACAAAATCCCGGAAGCTTTGGCCAAAACCGTTGAAATCGGCAACATCGTGGAGGTCCCGCTTCGCAACCGGAAAACCAGAGGGATTATTGCAAAATTCCACGACCACGAACCGACATACAAAACCAAAGAAATTCTGGAAGTCGCCGCCAAAGCCCCGCACCTGCGCCCGTGGCAGGTGGAACTGCTGTTTTGGATGAGCAGCTACTACTTTTGCCCGCCGTTCAAAGTTCTCAAACTGTTCTTCCCGGCCAGCATCACCAAAAAGAAAAAACTTCATGAATGGATTCCGCATGTGGAAGACCTGGAGGAAACCACAAAAAAACTCACCCTGACCCCGGACCAAGAAAAAGCCGTCGACACCATCCTCACCACCACCAAACACACCATTCTCCTCCACGGCATTACCGGTTCCGGAAAAACCGAAATCTACCGCCGCATTGCCGAAAACACGCTGCAAAAAGGCCAACAAATCCTAATTCTGGTGCCGGAAATCACGCTCACCCCTCAAACTTTCCAAAACTTCCAGCAGGAGTTCGGCAGCAACATCGCCATCCTCCACAGCCAGCTCACCGCTAAGCAGAAAGAAAACTACTGGTACCGGATTTTTCACGGCGAAACGAAGATTATCATCGGCTCACGCTCCGCGCTGTTTGCGCCATTCAGCAATTTGGGAGCGATCATTCTGGATGAGGAGCACGAATATTCCTACAAACAGGACCAGGCCCCCCGCTACCACGCGAAAGACGTTGCCCTCAAGATGGCAAAATTGCTTAATCTGAAAGTTATTCTCGGAAGCGCAACCCCCTCTTTTGAAAGTTATTACGAATCGAAGCAGGGAAATTACGAATTGATCGAAATGAAAAACCGGATCCAACATGGTGGACCGACCTCCCTTCCCCAGGTCACGGTGGTTGACTTAAGAGAAGAAATACGTAAAAAGAACTTTTCAATTTTCAGTGAAACGCTTTCAGAAAAGATGAACAATAAAATTGAACAACATGAGCAGATTATCCTCTTTCTGAACCGGCGCGGGGCAGCTTCGGCCATCCTCTGTCGGGAGTGCGGACATATTGAAAAATGTGAACAATGTGATGTAGCTATGACTTTTCACAAACAACTTTCGGTCGAAGAATTGAACCTCCCGGCGGAACGTCTGATTTGCCATCACTGCGGAATTATTCGAAAGGTACCAACCGTCTGTCCAAACTGTCAAAGTCATTTCATAAGATACATCGGACTCGGAACCCAAAAAATTCAGGAAAGCGTCTTGAAAGAATATCCAACCGCCCGCCTCCTCCGCGCCGACCGGGACACCGTGACGGACCGCGACAGTTTCGAAAAAATCTACAACTCCTTCAAAAACCACGAAGCAGACATTCTCATCGGAACGCAAATGATAGGCAAAGGCCTCCATCTGCCTCAAGTGAACCTGGTGGGCATCGTCCTTGCCGACTTGAGCCTGACCATCCCTGACTTCCGCAGTGCGGAAAGAACATTCCAGATCCTGACCCAGGTAGCGGGAAGAGCCGGCCGCCGCGGCACCAAAGGCGAAGTCGTCATCCAAACGTACCTCCCGACCCACTACGCCATACGCGCCTCCGCCAATCACGACTTCGAAGGATTTTTCGAAGAAGAAATGAAAATCCGAAAAGCCTTCAACTATCCACCGTTCAGCAAACTGGTCAAAATCACTGTTGTGAACGCCATCGCAGGAAAATCGCAACAAAAAGCCAAACAGCTCTTCGACCTCCTCAACAAAGAAAACCTTTCCCCAGAACTCCAAAACTCCCCGACAACCGTCACCCTGTTCCCCGCCTTCATCCACAAACTCCAAAACAAATACCGCTGGAACATCCTCCTCACTGGCCAAAACCCGTCGCTTCTGGTCAAAAGAGCGCACGAAACCAACGCAGCAGCATGGGAAGACGTGGGGATCAGAATCGACGTCGACCCGATTTCCTCAAATTAAACTCCGCAAATTCATAAAATATTGGTATACTCTTGAACGTTATCTTTTGAAAATATGAAAAAACGAATCCTTTCCGGCATCCAACCAAGCGGAAACCCGCATTTGGGCAACTACCTCGGCGCGATGAAAAACCACATCGCCATGCAGGACGAATACGATTCCTTCATCTTCATCGCCGACCTTCACGCGCTCACCACCGTTCGCGACGCCAAAAAACTTCACGAACTTTCCATTGAACTGGCCATGGACTACCTTGCTTTAGGCCTGGATCCCGAAAAAACCGTGTTCTTCCGCCAAAGCGACGTCGCCGACCACAGCGAACTCGCCTGGATTCTGGGCTGCATCACCCCCATGGGCCTGCTTGAACGTGCCCACGCATACAAAGACGCCGTCGCCAAAGGCGTCAAAGATCAGACCGCCGGACTTTTCACCTACCCCGTCCTCATGGCCGCCGACATTTTAATGTATCAGCCGGACCTGGTTCCGGTCGGCAAAGACCAAAAACAGCACATTGAAATCGCACGCGACATCGCCATCAAATTCAACGACACGTTCGGCGAAACCTTCAAACTCCCCGAACCGTACATCCCGCCGGAAGTCGCCACCATCATCGGCACGGATGGCGAACACAAGATGAGTAAAAGCTACGGCAACGTCATCGAAATTTTCGCAGAAGAAGCCGCACTCAAAAAACAGGTCATGGGCATCAAAACGGACTCCACCCCGGTTGAAGAACCCAAAGACCCGGCAAAATCATCAATCTACAAACTCTACACATTCTTCGCAAGCGCCCAGGAACAAAAAGACCTTGCCGCCAGATTCAAAAAAGGCGGTATGGGCTACGGCGACGCAAAAAAAATCCTCCTCGAAAAACTTCTGGAATATTTTGGCCCTGCCCGCAAAAAAAGAATTGAACTGCAAAAAGATTTGAGCTATGTTGAATCGGTATTGAAAAAAGGAGCCGAACGTGCGCAGGCCGAAGCAACAAAAATGATGGCCAAAGTGAGAAAAAACACGGGACTCTCGTTGAAAAATTGAATCACGTAATTTTTTAAAGGTGAGAGACACCAAGTACATCTTCGTGACAGGCGGAGTATGTTCTTCCTTAGGGAAGGGCATTGCAACCGCTTCGATAGGTGCTCTCCTCAAAGCTTCGGGATTTAAGGTCTTCACGCAAAAACTTGACCCGTATTTAAACGTGGATCCCGGCACCATGAACCCGTTCCAGCACGGCGAAGTGTATGTGTTGAGCGACGGATCGGAAACCGATCTGGATCTTGGCCATTATGAAAGATTCGTAGGCGAAGATCTGACCGAGGTTTCCTCGGTATCCACCGGAAAAATCTACTCCCACGTCATATCCGAGGAACGAAAAGGAAGCTATCTTGGCGGAACCATTCAGATTATCCCCCACATCACCAACGCCATCAAAAAACGCATCAAAGACGCCGGCAAACAAAGCGGCGCGGACATCGTCCTCATCGAAATCGGAGGAACCACCGGCGACATTGAAGGACTCCCCTATCTTGAATCCATCCGCCAGTTGCGCCACGAACTGGGTCACACCAACACGCTGTTCATCCACCTGACGCTTCTTCCATACCTGGCCGGTTCCAAAGAACTCAAAACCAAGCCGACACAGGCTTCAGTGAGAGAACTCCGCGCAACCGGTATCCAGCCCGATTTCATTCTTGGCCGCGCCGACTTCCCGATCCACAAAGATCTCCTCAAAAAAATCGCACTGTTCTGCGATGTGGATGAAGATTGCGTCATTCCCGCGCTCACCGTACCTTCAATTTATGAAGTCCCGCTCAAATTTCAGGAATACCATTTGGCGGAACTCATCGCCAAAAAACTCGAACTCGGAAACATCAAACCAAACCTCAAAGACTGGATCGAACTCAACAACAAAATCAAAGCAAAGCGTGACAAACTCACCATCGCCCTGGTCGGCAAATACACCGGTCTGGACGACTCGTACCTGAGCGTCATCGAATCCCTAAAAATCGCATGCTACCATCAGAAAAAAGACCTCAATCTTCTGTGGATCGACTCCGAAAAACTGGAGAAAAAAGATGAGGAAACCTGGACCAAACTCAAGAGCGCTCAGGGAATCATCGTCCCTGGTGGCTTTGGAACGCGCGGAACCGAAGGGATGGTCATGACCGCAAAATACTGCCGCGAAAACAAAGTTCCGTATTTGGGACTCTGCCTCGGCATGCAAATCCAGACCATCGAATTCGCCAGACATGCCATGAAGGACGAAAGATTCACCTCCGAAGAGTTCGACGACCAGAACAAACTCAGCCCCGACTTCTATGTTATCCACTTCATGCCCGGACAATACAAAGAACGCGACAAAGGAGGTACCCTGCGCCTGGGGACGTATCCATGCAAATTGACCAAAGGCACCAAAACCTACGCGCTGTACGGCAAAGAAACGATCCAGGAACGCCACCGCCACCGCTACGAATACAACAATAGTTACCGCAAACAATTCGAAAAAGCCGGCCTCATCACCGCCGGCCACTTCCCGGAAGGCGACCTGGTGGAAATCGTCGAACTCAATGGGCATCCATTCATGGTGGGATGCCAGTTCCATCCGGAATTCCTGTCCAGACCGAATCATCCGCATCCGTTGTTCAAGGGCCTTGTAGAAGCAAGCGCACACAAGAAGCAATAGCCAAAAACTCACTTTTTTGGTAAAATAGAATAAAGTCCCGCCAAAACTTTTTTCCATGCCCAAATACCAATACAACGTCATCAACAGTGAAAACAAAGCACTTTCCGGAACCATCAGCGCCCCGGATGAAAAAAGCGCCCGCGCGGAACTCAATCAGCTCGGTTTTTCTGTTGTTGGAATAAATGAAATTCCCGAATCGCAGGGTGCTGAGCAGGAAGCCAAACTTCCAACATTTGAATTTTCCGGAATCGACAAAAACCAAAAACGGGTGACCGGAACGATCCAATCGGAAGACCGCTACAGCGCGTACAAGCGTCTGATTTCAGAATACTCTTTTGAAGTGGAATATCTTGTGGATCAAGCGCTTCCTGAAGGCCAAAAAACGGAAGAAAAAATCAAGGGGGTGTTTGAGCTCCAAAACCGTGTGGATGAAGAATCTCAGGCTCTGCAAAAAAAAGCGGCCGGAGCATCGGAAAACGTTGATCTTAAAGAATTTGAAAAAAAACAGGACGTGCTCAAACTCCAGGTTGAATTTGTGCTGAAAAAAGTCAAGGAAATGCTGGATCTGTACGAAAAAGAAATGAAGCCGGAAATAAAGGAACAGATCCGCAAATTCGTCGATAAAATTCTCCGGATCAAAAGCAGTACCAACCTGGATTACATCCGCAAAAACTGCGAAGATCTTTTAACGTTCCTTCAGAAGGAAGAAATTTTTCTGCACGAGGAGGCGCGCATGAAGGAGCGCACGCAATTGGTGCTGGAAGCCAAAAGCATGATGATGCAGCTCCACAGCAGCAAGAGCAAATCAAGCATGGGCATCAACGAATCGCTCAGAATGTGGCGTGAAGACCACATTCTTCACAACGAACAACCAACCTTCATTGAAAAAATCCTGGATTTTTTTGTAGGAATCTTTATCGGCTTTGTGCCCGAAAATGAGGAAGTGGTGGAAATCCAGCACAACATCGCCATCGTCAGTCAGCAAATCAGGCAATATTGGCTGATCTACTTCCAGGCCGCCACCCCGGAATACAAAAACGAAGCAAGGACAAGCCTCAAAAAGCTTCACCAGGAAAAGAAGAAACTCAACCAACAACTGAAAGAAGCGAAAAAACGCCTCCGCGAAGAGTTCAAGAAACAGGAAGAACTCACCAGGATGGAATCCCTGTCCAGAGAACTACTCACCTTTACCGGATGGCTCCTGGCGTTTTACCTCTTCTACTATTTTGCCTCTATTTACGCGGGCACCAAACAACTTGGAACCCTGTCCGCATCACTTCCCTTCTCTCTCTACAAAACAAGTTTTCTGAAATATTTCCTCACCACGCTTTTCCTTTTCCATTCGGCGCTGAGCGTCAAAATAAACCTCTTCCGCAGAAACGACGTGGCAACACTCGTAATCACGCCGATATTTTTGTTTTCCACCATTCTCATTCTTCTGAATTTCTAGATTGAAACAGCGGGGTCGGGCTTGTCTGGCCGGCTCAAGTTGGGTACAATCCTTTCGAATTTCCCGTTAAGAATATGTATCCGATTCTTGTCCAACTTGGCCCCGTGACCATTTACGCATTATGGGTATGCGCGGCAATCGGCTTTCTGGTGGCCTTCCTCATCGTTTACAAACTTCTGCAAAAAGACAGGGCCCGCCTTGCGTTTTTGGCCGACCACAGCTTGGTTTTGGTCTTTGGATCACTCTTGGCCGCAAGAATTCTTTTTGTGGCGGAAAACTACAGAATGTACTTCAGCAAAATCGATTTCGAGCATATCCTTGAGCTTTTTTACATCTGGGATAAGGGACTTTCTTTTTGGGGCGGAATTGCAGGGCTGTTGCTGACGCTGGCATATTTCTGCAAGAAACAAAAAGAAAGCATCTGGAAATGGCTTGATGTGATGACGATCGCCGTCATGGCCGGCCTGGTCTTTGGAAACTTGGGAGCCTTTTTGGACGGAAGCGGTTACGGCAACGAAACCGACCTTCCCTGGGGCATGATTTTTGAAAACTCCAGATTTGCGGTTCCCATCCACCCGACTCAAATTTACGCGATGATCTATACCTTTGCGATCACGATCACACTCTGGAACCTGCGCAACTCAAAATTCGGGAAAGAGGATGGCAACATTACGCTCTTCGGAACCATGTGCTACACCGGATTCCGTTTTCTGGAAGAATTCCTTCGCGGCGACGAAAGCTACACGTTTTTTGGACTGCGCGAAGCCCAGATCCTGTGTATTATCGCCCTCGGAGTCAGCGGAACGCTTCTTTACCTTCGCCGAAATAAAAAACCGGTTCCCCATCCTGAAAAATTACAATAATTTATTCATTAAAAAAACTAAACCATGGCTTTCCTCACGACTATCCTGGAATATTTCTTTTCCCCAATCCCATCCGGCCCGTTTAAATACTTTATCGTATTGGCCACCGTCGCCGGCATAGCGGTTGCCGCGGGCATCGCACTAAAAATACTGATCAAAAGCCAAAAGGAGGACAAAATGTTTAAAAAACTTTTCAGGGCACTGCCCGGAAAACTGATACTTTTTGGAGTACTTGAAGGTATCTACGTTCTGGTGAGATTTGAACGAATACCGTATCTTTCCATCAGATTTCTGAACTATGCGATTTTTGCGTACGGACTCTACCTCGCCTTCCATTACATTCAGCTGTACGTCAAAATCTACCCTGTGGAGAAAAAACACCGTGAAGAACAGTTGCAGAAGAACAAATACCTCCCAAGGAAAAAGAAATAATCTACTGCGGAGGGAAAAACAGCGATTTCAGCTTCTGATCACCCAGATAAAACACCGCTCCATCGCGCAAAAAATAATTGGCGTCTTTTTGCGCGTCAAAAAGCGGATAAACGTTGGTATACGAACTGTCGGCAAGGAAAACCTGATTTTGCCGTTCCAGCAGAAAATGTTCGTCATCAAACAAAAACCCGTAAAGAGAAAAATCCGGTGGCAACGTGGTAACCAGCGTTTTCTTCTTTAAAAGCTCATGGTAGAGAAAAATATTTCCGGTATCATCGGTAAAAAGAGTCTGCCCCGAGCCGTTCTGATAAACTTCACCTTTCAATTGCGCGGTTAAAAGTATTGAAACGCCACGCTCATCAACGGCATAAAGAAGACGTTTGTTCTTCGCAGTCCGCAATACAAACAATTCTCCGGAGCCCTGGGTAAAAGGGAAAAACCGAGCATAGGTCAAGGAATGGGAACGGTCGATCAAACGGACATTTTTCCCTTCCAAATCGGCTGAAAAAGCCATGCCCCGCGAAATATACACAATTTTGTCATCATGAACATCAAACTGATCGACGGCTTTCGCCAGGAAAAAATTTTGCAGATTTTTGGACGTGATCGTAGAAAGAAGCTCAATCTGGCTGCGGTAAAGCGAACCGTCCAGTAGAAAATAAGCGGCATCACGCGCAGGTAAAAAAGTAATCTGGGTTGCCCCCTTTGGTAGCGTAAAATCGACAAACTTTGGCCCGCCGAATTCAACCCATTCGTAACTTCCATCAGCAAAAGCGATCAGAAATTTCTGGGAATCAAACACCTGAATATCTTGAATGTTCTGAATGTCCTGATGGGAAAATTGGAGCTCTTCCTCCTTCATGGCCCCCGCGTTGAGCAAATACACCAGGGTCAGGTAATCGCGACCCGGTGTAAAAACAATAAAAAAATCCTTGCCCAAAAAATATTTGCTCTGTTCCGGAAAATGCGCAAGCTGCTGCACAAGTGAAGACGTGTGATCGGGAACCAGCAGAACATCATCCACTTTGGTCACAAAATCCGGCCGAACCTCCAGTTTTCGGCTCCATGGCAAATAACCAAGCTTGCTCAATGCCAGTTTATAAAATCCCGGCAAAAGATCCTTCATCTGCACGGGCAAACTGTTCCCAACCAGTTTATCGCCAAGATAGACGCGGACTTCAGGATAACGGTTGGAAACATCAATAATGCTCGTTTTTTCAATGTGCTGTTCCTTCAGATCCACGTTATACCCGAACGCCAAAAATAAAGCATATGCGCACACCGCGCAAAATGCCAAAACAGCTAATATCTTTAGTAGAAAACGGCCGAGAGATTTTGATGCCATTACTCGAGTTTGATGATTTCATATTCCACCATGCCCGCAGGAATTTGAACCTTAACCTTATCCCCGGCTCTTCTTTCCAACAAAGCTCGGCCAACCGGAGATTCGTTGGAAATCTTGTGGGCAAGCGGATCGGCTTCCGTGGAACCGACGATAGTATATTCCTCAGGCTGAGCATTGCGTTTGGAATGGTTTCTCACTACCACGCGTGTCCCGAGCTGTACGGAAGCAACCTGGTGCTTTTCCGTAATGATTTTTGCATATTTTACCTTTTCTTCAAGTTCAATGATGCGTCCTTCAACAAAAGCCTGCTCGTTCTTGGCCTCTTCGTATTCTGAATTTTCAGAAAGATCGCCGTAAGAAATGGCTTCTTTGATGCGTTCCGCGACCTCTTTGCGCTTTACGTTTCTGAGCTGGTCCAGTTCTTCAGTGAGTTTTTTTAAACCCTCCTTGGTGACAAGAATAATTTTGTCATCGGTTGGAGGAGTGATGGTGGTTTTAGCGTCGGTCATGGTTTTGTTAAATTATAAATTATAAGTTATGAATTATAAATGTCAGCCGAAACCCCAAAATTTATAATCTATCATTTATAATTTATAATTAATCTACGGACGGATCTTCACGGAAGTCGGGTGTTCCTTAAGCTTCTGAAGAACCTTCGCCTCAATCTGTCGGATGCGTTCGCGCGTGACTCGGAACTCGTGACCCACCTCTTCAAGGGTGTGACCGACACCGTCCTTCAGCCCAAAACGCATCTCGATAATTTTCCGTTCGCGCGGAGAAAGATACTGGAGCATTTCATGAATGTTCTCCTTGATCAACTGACGATTCGTTGCTTCCGATGGGGAAAGTGCGTCGTCATCCTCGATAAAATCCCCGAGCTTGCTGTCCTCTTCCGTACCCACAGGCGCCTCCAGTGAAACAATGTCCTGGGAAATTTTCAAAATATGGCGGACCTTCTTCACCTCCATGTCCATTTCCGCGGCCAGCTCTTCAACCAAAGGCTCACGGCCAAGTTCCTGAACAAGACGGCGCTGCGCATGGGTCAGCTTGTTGATGGTTTCCACCATGTGCACGGGAATGCGAATCGTGCGCGCCTGGTCGGCTATCGCACGGGTAATCGCCTGACGAATCCACCACGTGGCATAGGTTGAAAATTTAAATCCGCGTTCAGGATCGAACTTCTCCACCGCGCGGAAAAGTCCGATGTTTCCCTCCTGAATCAAATCCAAAAAAGAAAGTCCGCGTCCGATATATTTTTTGGCGATACTCACCACCAAACGCAGATTGGCCTCCGCAAGTCGCTGTTTTGCGGTCTGATCGCCCTTCCGTATGCGCTTGGCCAGGTCAATTTCCTCTTTGGCGTTGAGCAAGGCAACCTTTCCGATTTCGCAAAGGTACAAACGAATGGAATCATTGGCAATTTCACGGAGCTCAACGGTTTTTGCGGCAACTTTTTTAACTTTTTCCGCCACAACCTCTTCCTCCTCTTTACCTTCAGGCTTGAAGGACATGGCGTCCTTTGCATCAATGACTTCAATGCCCAGATCATAAAAAAGACCGTAAATCTCATCAAGAAGATTCAGGTCCTCTTCAATAGCCGGAATGGCTTTCATAAGTTCCTGCTGGGTCACGAAACTGTGTTCGCGTCCCTTTTTGACCAAATCACGGACTTCAGCCGGAAATTGTGCAAGTTTGTCGTCGGTAGGAGTGACGATGAATTTCTTGGTTCGGGCCATAATGGAGGTTAATTAACGCAAAACCCTGATATTGAGATCGTGGAGTTCCTGAAGGAGCCGGAGATAATCATCTTTTCGACCCTCTTGTTCTGCCGCTTCAATCTTTTGCTGAATTTCGTTCCTTCTCGTATGAACAAATGTTTTTAACACCTTGTCAATCAATACTTTCATCTCATGTTCTGCCGCTTCCTCTCCAACCTCCCCATAAATTTCATGGATACATAAGGAAAGGAGCGAGGCTTTTTCGGCTTGATCATGAGGTAAAGAGGCCAAAAAATCCTTGACCTCCTGAATACCTTGCCCATTATACTGATCAGCAAAAACCTTGTAAATAGGTTTTAATTCGTCAGAAAAATACTCTTCAGTCAATCGATCCCGCAAAAGGTTGGCAATCCTGGGAAATTCTATCAAAAATCCCAATAACAAACTGTCCGCGGAAAACTTGGCTGCTTTGTGTTGCACAGGCGCATCCAGCCCGCTGTAACGACGCGCCGGATGATTCGTCGGGAGCTTGAAATTCTTGAGTTCATCGTAAATCTGATTCTCGTTCAAATGAAAATCGTGGGCAAACCGGCGAATATATTCATCTTTTTGAATCGAACTTTTCAGCGAACTCAAAAATGGATAAAACTCCTGCAGAATTTTCCGCTTGCTCATGATGTCTTCCGTCCCATACGTTTGAAAAAGTTTGCCGTAAAAATAATCCCCGTAGGTCGCGGCACCCGAAACAACCGCAGAAAGCTGGTCTGCGTGTGTTTTTGCATATTCAGCGATATCTTTCCCCTCCGGAAGCGTGATGACCCTGATCGTAAAATCAAACTCCTGCGTCAGATCAAACGCCCTCCGTGCGGCTTCCTGACCGGCATTATCCATATCAAAGCACAAATACAGCGTATCCACAAAAGGTTGCAAGTGGCGCAGCTGCTGGACGGTCATGGCCGTGCCGGAAGTCGCGACCACATTGGTAAGCCCCGCCTGAAAAGCCGCGATCATATCCATATATCCTTCAACCAGAATCGCCGACTTTTTTTCTTTGATTGAAGGTTTGGCAAAAGAAAAACCGTAGAGAACATTACTCTTGTGATAGATAGCCGTTTCCGGCGAATTAAGATATTTCGGTTCCTGGTCTTTTTTGAGCGCGCGCCCGCCAAAAGCCACAATTCTTCCCATATGATCGGTAATCGGGAACATCAGCCGCCCGCGAAAACGGTCATAAATGCTGTCCACGGTCGTTTCACGGGTTAGAGCAAGTCCGGAAGAAAGAAGCATTTTCTTTGTAAAACCCTCCTTTAATAACATCGAAAACGTAGTATCAAAGGAATCGGGCGCAAAACCCACATGAAACTTTTTCACCGTCTCTTCCGTGATTCCGCGTTTAAACACATACTCAAGGACCTTTTTGCCATCCGGCGTATTCCAAAGCTGCTCCTCATAAAACCGCGCAACACGTTCGTGAACATTCAAAAGAAAATCTTTTTCCCCTTTCGGAATATTTTTATGGGTTTCGTATTTCTGAAGTTCGATGCCGGTGCGTTCGGCAAGTAGCTTAAGAGCATCCACAAAATCAACACCTTCAATTTCCTGGACAAAAGCAAAAATATCGCCGCCTTTGTGACAGCCAAAACAGTAGGCGATCCCCCGTTCAGGAGAAACCACAAAACTCGGCGACTTTTCCGCATGAAAAGGACACAAACCCTTCAAACTCCGCCCGGCTTTTTTAAGCTGAACATACTGACGAACAACATCCTCAATCGAAAGTTTCGCCTTAATTTCCTGAACCGCGTCAACCATAAATAAAATCTCTTACGGGCAATTTGTTATACCCCAAAAAACGGCGCAAAAGCAAGCCTACGACTATCTCTTTTCCTTGCCTAAAACAACGGCATACGCACCCAAAACCACCATAGCAAAAAACAGGGCCGCCAGGGCAAAAACCTTGCCCTGGGTATCCAGAAAAATCGCCGAAAGCCCAAAAATCGCGCTCAACCCGTACATCAAAAGCACCGCTTTTCTTTCGCTCAAACCCATCGCAATCAGCCGGTGATGTAAATGCTTCAAATCCCCTTTCACCGGAGATTTACCCTGGACGATCCTGCGCGCAATCACCCACACGGCATCCAAAATCGGGAATCCCAGAACCAAAAACGCCGTCGTCACCTTGCCTCCGGAAAAAATCGCCAGCACAGCCAATACAAAACCCAAAAACATGCTGCCCGTGTCACCCATCAAAATCTTTGCCGGGAAAAAATCAAAAAAGGCAAAAGCCGCCGCCGAGGAAAACAACACGATACTCATCGTAGCGACGGAAATCTGATTTGAGGCATCATAATGGATACCCGGCCGGATACTCAAAAAAAAGATCGTCAGTCCCGCAATTGCGGAAACACCGCTCGGCAAACCGTTCAAACCGTCTATCCAGTTCATGGTGTTCACGATCCAGACCACCCACACGATGGTAAAAAGAGCCACCAGCAAAGAAATGCTCACCACCGCTCCGCCGCCAAAATCCAGCGTAAACTTCTGCGCATCCAGAATGATGGGAGCGCCAAACGGATTAGAAATGGAATTAATGCCAATCCCGGCGACCACCAAAATCAGCGCGGCTACAACCTGCACGCCCAGTCGCAAAAAAGGGCTCAGCCCAAACATGTCATCCGCAAAACTCACGCCAGCAATCAGCATGGCAGCGAACACCATAG